>Ga0315268_10000136_pt1 | contig 85904 bp, 84 predicted proteins | sample C1_top_MG_FD_204535 | JGI IMG/M metagenome (GOLD analysis project Ga0315268, IMG submission 204535) | Sediment microbial communities from Yellowstone Lake, YNP, Wyoming, USA - C1_top | ecosystem: Environmental > Aquatic > Freshwater > Lake > Sediment | place: USA: Wyoming | collected 2017-08-01
CTGGTGTCGGCTACCAGATTTTTGTCTCGCCTTTGACCCTGGAAGAAATTAAGGACAAGGAAGAAATTGAGCTGTTTACCTATCTTTATCTCCGCGAGGATTCAATGGAGCTTTATGGATTTTTAACCAATGAGGAAAGAGAATTTTTTGTACAGCTGCTGACGGTTTCCGGGGTCGGACCAAAAAGCGCTTTAGGGGTATTGTCAGTCGCAAGACTAGATGACATAAAGAAGGCAATCATCCACGGCGACCCGGCGATTTTAACTAAAGTTTCTGGCATCGGAAAAAAGACCGCTGAAAGAGTTATCATAGAATTAAAGAATAAAATAGATGTTTCGGATTTAAGCGAAAAAACAAAACCGACTGAAATAGAAGTTGAAGAAAGCAACGCGATTGATGCTTTGGTTAAATTAGGTTATTCGCCTTCTGAAGCCAGAGACGCTTTAAGGGCAGTTGATAAAAGTATCATCGGCGTTGAAAACAGAATTAAAGAGGCTTTAAAGATATTGGGAAGGTAAAATGAGGGTATTAGAGATTCAAGACAAAAATCTTTGGAATAATTTTGTTGGCTCGCAACGGCGCAGCCAATTTTTACAATCCTGGCAATGGGGTGAATTCCAAAAAGCAATCGGCAGAAGCGTCTGGCGGCTAGGAATCGTAAAAAACAATATATTAAAAGCTGCTTGTTTATTTATAAAGCATGATTTGCCATTCGGGAAAAGTTATTTTTATTCACCTCGCGGACCGATTATTGATAAAGCTTCTAGTGTCAAAGAATATGAAGAATTTTTGGAAAAAATGATAAATAAAATTACAGAACTGGCCAATGAAAACAACGCAATATATTTACGGGTTGAACCACCAGTAGAAAAGCCTTTAGAAGCAGATTTAGCCAAGTTGGGTTTTATCTCTGGTCAGAATGTTCAGCCGCCAGATACTGTGATTTTAGACCTAAGAAAAACAGAAAATGAGTTACTTTCAGAAATGCACCAGAAAACCAGATATAATGTCCGCCTGGCCCAAAAAAAAGAGATTAAAACAGTGATCAGCAATGAAAAAGATTTTGATGTTTTTTATGAACTAATTAAGGAAACCTCGGAAAGAGAAAAAATAACCTGTTTTCCAAAAAAATATTACCAGAAAATGATCAAGGTCTTTCGCGAGGAAAATAAAATAAAGATTTTCAGCGGACATCAACGGGGTAAAACATTAGTTAGTAATTTAATTATATTTTTTGGCGATATGGCCACTTATAATCACGGCGGTTCATCAAACGAATTTAGAAATTTAATGGCCCCACATTTGGTTCAGTGGCAATGCATTATAGAGGCAAAGAAATTAGGTTATAGCTACTATGATTTTAGGGGAATCGCACCAACTGATGATTCTAATCATAAATGGGCAGGTATTACACGTTTTAAAAAAGGTTTTGGTGGGGAAATTGTTCATTATGTCGGTGCTTTTGATTATGTCTTTAATAATTTTTGGTATCAAATATATTCATTAGCTAAGAAAATAAAATGATTAAAAAAGTCGTCATTTCCGCGGCTGGCCGAGGAACCAGAATGAAGGAGTTGACCAAAGATATGCCTAAGCATTTGATTGAAATCAATGGCAAACCTTTTATTTATTATTTATTAAAAAGATTGGAAGAAGCAGGTTTTCAAGAAATGTTTTTGGTGGTTGGTTATAAAAAAGAAGCATTTAATGATTTTATAAAAAAATATCCTTTTAATTTAAAAGTCATAGATCAGGAGGAGGTTTGCGGTTATGACTATGGCACTGCCATACCGATTAAGGCGGCTCAAAGTTTTATCGGCCAGGAAAAGTTTGTGGCCGTGGCTGGTGACAATTTATATTCAGTCAGGGATTTAGAAAAAATAAATATTGATGATAATTTAAATTATATAGGCGGCTTAAAAATTTCACAGCCTCAAGGATTCGGCGTTTTGATTATTGAAGGAAATAACAATTTGAAAGATATTATTGAAAAGCCCAAAGAATTCCTTTCAGATATAATTAATACTAGTCTTTATAAATTCACACCCGAAATTTTTCAGGCAATTGACAGAATCGATCTATCGCCAAGAGGAGAGTTTGAAATTACTGATGCGATTAAATTATTGGCTAGAAAGAAACGGATTAAAATGATACCAATGGAAGACTTTTGGCTTGATTTCGGACGGCCAGAGGATATTGAGAAATTAAAAAAATATCTGCAAAACGACGATTAAATTATATTTTCTACCAGTCCCTATAGTTCAATTGGATAGAACATAGGCTTCCGGAGCCTAAAATAGAGGTTCGAGTCCTCTTGGGGGCATTTTTTGGTTATGCAAATTATTAAAAAGACTTTTTAATATATAAATTTCTTTATTCTTGACAAGATCGAAGTAGTGTGCTAAGTTTAGGCGTTAACAACATCTTCACCGATAAGAAATGGCCGAAGAAATGAAAATACATGACGCGTAAAGAAACTAGAGGAGGAGTCGATGAAGAAGACAATCCAGCACATTTCAAGTATCAAAGAAATCCAACTTTTCGAAAATCGCCGCTCGTGGGAGACAAAATCTGGCGGTAAGCTAAGGATAATTTTTGCTTTGCCTTCGCCAGTGCTGCAAAGCGAATTTCTTCATTATACCCCCGGCGAACTTAGTGGTTTATCCGTTGACATTCGCGGGCTTAGGCTGTACTCAGTGAGCGATCTACCAAAAAAGAAGATGGGGGGCAATGAATGGCATCGGATCCGTCAAGAAGTAATCTCAGTTACAGACGGTAAGGTAAAGTGGACTTGCGAAGATTTGTTCGGTGAGCAGATGGAATATCTCCTGGAACCCGGAGTTAGTCTGTGGATGCCATCCCTCATCTTACACCGTTACGAGGCGCAGGAAGAGAGAAACAAATTTCTGGTGCTTGCCAACACTCTTTTTCTGCCAGATAATCCGGCAACTCATGATACATATCGCGCAGAAATGTTTCGTGAGTTTCAGAAAAAGTACAAAAAGTGAGTTGGAACAAAAGGGCTGAATGCGGAATCTCGCTATCAGCTCTTTTTTAATTCCCCTTGATTTTTTTATTGGATAATATAAGATACTAATCTAAGTAATCTCATAAGTTTTACCCAGTAACGCACATTCACAAAACGAAAAGGAGGGGGTAAGAGACATAAAAGGAATCGTGCTGGTTTTAGGTTTTGAAAGGAGGAAAAAGATGGGTTGCCATTGTAGTGAGAAATTAAAGAAATTAGTTCAGGAAGCGCAAAGTAAAGATAAAGAGATAACAGAAGCCAATAGAGAAGATGGTCCATATTGGGGCCGGATGGTTGCCTCTAATTTTCTTTCAGAAGTTGGGAAAAGACCGCTGATTACTAAATGTAACTGTCGATCAGCTCAACGTATCAATACCGCACTAAGGTATTTAAAAGGTAAATCTGTAAAGTCTGCCATTGCAGAAAGTGGCGGTGGCACAATCCTAGACAGATTGTCCCAAAATACTGCTTATGCCACTTACAAAAAAATTCTTACCGACAAGCCCCAGAAAGTAGAGCCGGTTGGTGTTATGATAATAGGGCGCTAGATGATTTTGGCCGATCAGCGATCATATCAAAGATTGGCCTTTTATTTTCCTCTTGACTTTTTCCAACATATATGCTAAGATTGGACGTTAACCAAAATGTATATAGATACGTAATTGAGTAATTCCTGGTAATTTTGCACCTTGAAAGGGGGGATCGTCATGTTGAAACTTGTTGTACTTATTGCTCCGTTCTTGGCTATTATAGATCTCGGACTGATGGTCATAGATTCTCTCAGAGCCGAGAAGACCAGGAGATTTCGCCAGGCAATAGGCACAATCGCTTTTGTGGCAGCAGCTTTCTTTGTTGCCCAAATGGTTTTGATGTTCGTTTGGACTGCTCCGGTTGGCTTCATTTGCTGGATCGTTATAGGCGCAATCTACTTCAAACTGGCAGCACGGTTGCCCAAAACAAATACCATTGTATAACTTAGACTCCTTGCAGAATTTGATTCTGCAAGGAGCTTTTTTTTATATATAATTTTACCCTTGACAAAATCAAAAAATAATGTTAATAATAAAGGTTAAAATAAGAGTTGTTCTTTTGACAAGGAAATAAACCCCAAAAAACAGAAAAGGAGTGGAAAGATGAAATTCGGGAGAATCCTGATATTGCTTCTGTTTGTTGCCATGGCTTTGGCCCTAGGCTCCAAGTATTTTTACCCCTCAACGTTAATCATCTTCTTTAGCTCAGCAACTGCCCTGATTCTGCTTAGCAGATTTTTGGGCAATGCTACTGAACATTTGTCCCATTACGTGGGCGAAAGATTTGCCGGCTTGCTTAATGTTACTTTGAGTAATCTAGCTGAGTTGATCATCATTTTTGTCGCAGTCAGGAGTAGTCAGATTCAATTAGTTCAAGCGGGTATTGTCGGTTCAATTATCGGCAACATCCTGCTGGTTATGGGTACCTCAGTGCTTTTGGGCTGTAAAAAACACCATACGATGAAATTCAATGAGGATACAGGCACTCTCTTTATCAACCAGCTTTTTCTGGTGGGAACCATCTTGTTTCTGCCGACTCTGTTTAACAACTATATCCCTCAGGAACGGCAATTGAATTTGAGTTACGTTTTATCGTTCATTCTGGTCGGAGTGTATGTATACTATTACACACTCTCTTTTACTGACAAGAGATTTTGTCCGGTAACAGAGCAGGCAAAAATGAGCTTGGATGGACGGTGGACAAAAAGTTTTTCATCCGTCGTCCTAATTCTTACCGCTATCGGGGCATTTGTGATGAGCGAATTGATGATCGGGGAAGTTGATAGAATAGCGCATACTCTTGATATTTCTAAGATGTTAATCGGTTTTATTATCATGCCGCTTCTTGGTAACATTGCTGAAAATATGGTGGCTATTTTTGCGGCTAGAAAGGGATTAGTTGAACTGAGCCTCTCAATATCCGTTGGCTCGGCTTCTCAGGTGGGTATGATTGTGGCGCCTTGTGCGGTGCTCTTCGGAGTAATTACCGGACATCCAGTGATTCTGGATTTTGCCGGTTTGCCCTGGGGCATCTTGATTTTGAGCCTATTCGGCGCCTTTCTGACTTTGCGGGATAACCGCTGGAACATCAACGAAGGCGTTACCTTGCTAGCTTTGTATTTAAGTGTGGTAGTGGCCTTCATTTTTGCCAGGTAGTTTTCTTAGAAAGAGAGGCTAAAAAAAGATCATGCAATTTAACAGGAGAAAGATGTATGAAGAAGATCTTAATTGTTGATGAAGACGGCGCTTGGCAGAATCAGTTGAGCCGTGAGCTTAAAGATAAAGCGACGGTTATCTGTGCCTACGATTTTTTCCAAGCAGCCGATTTATTTCTTAGTACTCCTGATTTAGCTGCGATTGTAGTAGATTCAACCCTGCATACAGAAGAGTTGTCCACTATACCCTTGGTCCGTTTGTACCGAATATGTTTCCTTGGGCCAATTATTGGGGTAGCCAGTAAAGAAGAGTACAGGCAAAAACTGAAAGAAGCTGGGTGCGACTTTCAGTTCGATAAGCTGGAGTTGTCAGAAAAACTCGTCCAAGTACTCGGTTTATAATCTCTAGCCCCTTGTAGAATTAAATTCTACTTGGGGCTTTGTTATTTTCTTACAATTTGCTAAAATAACTTTATATATTATTAATCCGTATATTTATGGCTCACGAACGAGATATTCATGGTCATACGGTGATTGGTGAGGATGATGTAGTTCATGGTATGGATTATCTTGATTATGATTTGCAGTATGCGGAAGCCCAGGTGCTTTTTGAGCAGGCCAAATATCGCGGTCAGGCTCAGTTTGAAGATGATTGAAGATGATCATGAGGGGCAGTACACCCTTAAACGAAATTCTGACGGGACCTATACTTTATCTTCCCGTAAGAAATCAGGTGGGGGTTTTTTCTCTGGCTGGTTTTAAATTAGAAATTTTTAATGGCCTTTAAAGGTGTCAGATTTTTTAATTAATATTTCATCATCAGAAAAATATCAATTGATTAATATAACTGATAAAGTTTTAGATTGTTTAAATAAATCAAAAGTTAATAACGGTTTACTAGTACTTTTTGTAGCTCATTCAACCTGTTCATTTATTACTAATGAAGATGAGGAAGGAGTGAAGGCTGATGTTTTAGAAAGAATCAAGGAATTGGCCCCTCAAAAAAATTATAAACACGATTGTATTAATCATAATGCCCGCGCACATGTTATTGCTTCAATCTTGGGTCCAAGCCTGACCTTTCCGATTAAAAATGGAGACATTGTCAGGGGGACTTGGCAGGATATTTTCCTTGTTGAATTAGATGGGCCAAGGGCTTCAAGAAAAGTGGTGGTAAAGATAGTCTAAATATAATTCAGCGCTCACAAAGCGTTTTTTTATTTGACTTAATTTTTTGTTTTTGCTAAGGTCAAGGGCTGTAGATATGGAAACAATACTGGTTTGTTGGTTGTTATTTGAAAACGGAGGGAAAACATGAATAGATCAGATGTCCTTTTGGTTATTGCGCTGGCTATATTGCTAGTGTTAGTTGGACTGGAACTGAATAGCCAGGCTAAGCAGGACGAAAGGTATGCCGAATTTGAGGCAAGGCTTGATACTCTTCAGACTCGGGTTGACAGCTTGCGCACCCAGCCTTCTCAACCCTGGATTGGGTATAGAATTCCCGATTTCTTTTCTTTTTGTGGTTTGGTTGATTTAAGAAGTGCAGCCAGTAAAAGAAGAATCAAGGAAGAGCTAATCTTCGTACTCAGCAACCAGGGTCAGATGACTGTTAATCTTATGAGAAGCGGCGAGTATTTTCCGTGGATTGAACGAATATTGACAGAGTCGGGGGCCTGTCGAGACTTGAGATATGTGGTAGTGGTTGAAAGCTCTTTTCGGCTAAAAGCCTTTTCTTCAAAAGAAGCAGCTGGTCCCTGGCAGTTTATAAAAGAGACAGCTACCACAAGGTTTGGTATGAGAGTAGATCAGTACATCGACGAGCGTCTCGATCCGGAATTATCAACCAGGTCCGCTATCCGTTATTTTGATGAGTTAATGGAATTCTTCGATGACGATATACTACTTGCTTTAACTGGTTATTACGCCGGAGAAGACAATCTGCTAGCCAGAATGCGAAGACAGAAAACAGACAACTACTGGAAACTCGACCTGCCATATTGGTCTTCCCGTTATGCTTCGCAGATTCTAGCTTGTAAGCTGGCCTTTGAGAATCGGGAACGATTCGGTTTTTCTTTGCCCGAATCAGAATATTACCAGCCAGCTGAGTTCCGGGAGATAACTATCAGATCAAGGGAAGGATTCTCATTGGTTGATTTAGCCAGAAACAGCCAGCTGGATTACAAAGAGTTCAAAGACTTGAATCCCAAGTTTCTCGTGGATAGACTGCCAGCCGGAGTCTATTCAGTAAGAATTCCGCTCAATAATTTCGAGGCTTTTCAACAAAACCTGCCCGAGGGGATAACTATTGTTCTAGGGGATCGCATCTAAGCGGTCCCCTTATTGATTTTTCAGGCAAAAAGACTATAATAAAAATACTTAAAACTTAAAAGAAAGTACTTAGACAATGAAAAAAGTTTCTATCATTATTGCTTCACTGGTTTTACTGTGTCTGCCATATGCGGCTCTAGCAACAAATTTGTCGATCGACACCAGTCTTGGTACTACTCTTGGTCTCGGATCAGCTGATCTAAAAAATACTGTGATTAATATTCTTCAGTGGGTACTGGGTATCTTGGCTTTAGTGGCGGTGGTGATGATTATTAGCGCTGGTATTATTGCCGGCACTTCGGGCGATGAAGATAGAGCTGATACAGCCAAAAGGGTGATAGTCGGTGCCATCATTGGTTTAATTATTGTACTTCTGGCCTGGGCCATTGTTATCTTTGTTGTTGGCACTACTGTTAATGTTACTCAATAATAATCTATTTAAACAATATAAAAAATTTTCAGAAAGGAGGTGAGAAAATGGAGGAAGCTATACAAAAGGAGGAAAAATTAATCGGAAAAGTAACCCACTTTTTCAACAAAATCGGAGTGGCAGTTCTTGAGCTAACCAAAGACAGTCTTAAAGTCGGTGAAACAATTCATTTCAAAGGCGGAGAAAGAGATTTTGAACAAAAAGTCGAATCAATGCAGATTGAACATAATGAAGTCAGTGAAGCCAAAAAAGGAGAGAGTTTCGGTTTGAAAGTTGAACAGGCGGTCAGGGAAGGCGATCAAGTCTTTAAAGTTTTAGAATAATTAAAAATATGTCAAAAAGCATAAAAACTTTAATTTTTGTTTTATGTTTTTTGTGTTTACCCCTTTTTTTATCAGGTTGCGGTAAAAAAACCGATGAAAATAAAAATTCAGCCATTGATACTGTAACAGGGGCCTTAACGGGCGAGACAGCTTTAAAACAGGGTCAGGCAGCCGAGAAAAATTTAGCCATTGCCCAGGCCAGAGAGTTATATAATATCAAAAAAGCAGAAGAAGCGGATTTATCAGCCGGTCCTTGCCTTTCTAATAATATTATTGAAGATTGGGTTTTTGACATTGCCCATAATCCGCGGCAGGCAATTGATGATCAGCCGGAAAACCAGTGTTCAGCCTTTCGCGAAGGTCAGGCTCATCATTTTGTTGAGTTTGATCCTGAAGGGAATTTAATTAGAGCCGAGTAGATTTATGCCTTTAGAAAAATACCAAGCCAAAAGAAAATTTGATAAAACAACAGAGCCAAAAGGAAAAGTGATTAAAAAAAACTTATCCCGTTTTGTTATTCATAAACATCAGGCCAGAAATCTGCACCATGATCTGCGTTTGGAAATGGAAGGGGTTTTAAAATCCTGGGCCGTGCCTAAAGAACCGCCGGCTGTTTTTGGAATAAAAAGATTGGCCATGGAAGTCGAAGACCACCCGATTGATTACATCAATTTTCACGGCCTCATTCCCAAGGGGAATTACGGCGCCGGCAAAGTGGAAATCTGGGATAAAGGCAATTATAAGTTAATAAGAAAAAGCCCGGGTGAAATAGAATTTGAGCTTTTTGGAAAAAGATTAAAAGGAAATTATATTTTAATAAAACCAAAAGGCTCGCGCTTTGGCCCAAAAGCCTGGCTGTTTTTTAAACTGAAAGAAAGATAACTATCAAGTTATGACTAAGTTTATTCTTCACGGTGGCTATGCCGGCGATTCAACCAGAAAAGATCTTAATTTTTTTCGGGAGATATTGAGGGGTGTTGAAGCACCTGTAAAAATTCTCTGCGTATATTTCGCCCGAGAAAAAATAAAATGGTCGAGATTTTATCGCCATGATAAAAAGATGTTCAATAAAGCCAATCCGAAGATAAAAATAAAATTTGCTATAGCGACTAAAAATAATTTTATTAAAGAAGCAAAAAAAGCAAAAATTATTTATTTTGAAGGCGGAATAAACCATTTTTTGCAGAATTACCTTCTTTCATTAAAAAATTTAAGGAACATTATTAAAAATAAAGTCGTAGCCGGTTCTTCGGCTGGGGCCAATATTTTTGTCAAATATTTCTTCTCCCGTCACAGAGATCAAGTAATAAAAGGTACGGGAATTTTATCAATTAAAATTATTTGTCATTATAATCCTAAAAAAAAATATATTATTGAAAGGTTGAAAAATTATGGCGAGGATTTGAAAATATATAAAATTCCTGAATATAAATATATAATATTCAAAAAAGATTTTTGAACTTGTAATAAAATGATTCTATTAACCATCGGCTGTAAAAATTTAAAAGAAGCCCAAAAATTTGGCCTGGCCTTGCTTAGGAAAAAACTGATTGCTTGCTATAATATCTGGCCGGTTCAATCTGGTTATTTTTGGAACAATAAGTTGTTTCAGGGACAGGAAATAAACCTGGAAGTTAAAACTTTGGATAAAAATTATCAAAAAATTATTAAATTTGTAAAAAGAAGCCACTCCTACCGAGTACCCTATATTATGAAAGTAAAACCTCAAAAAGTGGATAAACTATTTTTAGACTGGGTGAAAAAGGAAACCAGATAGCCTTTTCAATATTCATAAAAAATGATAAAATAGCTTATTATGGGTTCAGATTTCAAAGCACCGGATAAAATTACTAAAAAGCTGATTTTAATCGGCGTTCATCAGGTGAATGGCAATATCTCGGCTATTCATTTCCTTAAGAATGCCGACTACAAATTTGTCGAAGGACTTTTTTTTATGGCGAAAAACTATGGCCGGGCGCAATTTGAATGGACCGGTGACATTTACGAGTTAATTAAAAACAGGAATATAACCTATTCTATAAATCGTCTCACCACTGAGGAGGCAAAAGAGGTGAAAGCGGCTTGATAAACCGATCTTTGTTTATGAAAAATTTATTAAAGAAATTAATTCCTGTCTCGCTTTTACTCTTTTATCACCGATCCCTGGCAGTTTTAGCTGCCCGTTTTTATAATTACCCCTCAGAAAAATTGATAGTGGTCGGCGTGACCGGGACAAAGGGTAAATCAACCACGGTTAATCTGATTGCTAAAATATTAGAAGAAGCGGGTTTTAAAGTCGGGCTGACCTCGACAGTGAATTTCAAAATATCTCAGAAAGAATGGCTGAATGATAAAAAAATGACTATGCTCGGCCGTTTTCAATTGCAGAAATTTTTATCCAGATTAGTTCATAATAATTGCCAATATGCGATTATCGAAACTTCATCAGAAGGAATCAAACAGGGTAGACATTTGGGAATTAATTATGATGCCGCGGTATTCACCAATCTGACTCCTGAACATATCGAAGCGCATGGTTCTTTTGAAAATTATAAAAAAACTAAAGGACAATTATTTGAACACCTTATAATGTCCAGAAGAAAGTTTTTGAATAACAGAAAAATAGATAAAATCAGCGTGATTAATTTGGACGACCAGCAATCTGATTATTTTTTGCAGTTTAAGGCTGATAAAATTTTCGGTTTTGGTCTAGAAAGAAAAGAAGCTTCTGTATTCAAGTTTATAAAAGCAGAAAATATAAATATTTCAGAAGCAAAAACCACTTTTTCAATTAATCAGACTGAATTTAATTTGAAACTACCAGGCATATTTAATGTTTATAATGCGCTGGCGGCCTCCGCGCTTTGTTTATCACTCGAGGTCGATATTGAAATAATAAAAAAGGCTTTGGAAAAAGTCGCGGTGGTTCCCGGCCGGATGGAGTTTATCGAAGAGGGTCAGAATTTCAAAGTTTTAATTGATCATGCGCCAGAACCCAATTCAATGAAACAACTTTATCGGTTTTTAAAAATCTTTAATAAAAATAGAATCATTCATGTTTTGGGTTCAGCCGGTGGCGGCCGAGATAAGACCAGAAGACCGATTTTGGGACGTTTGGCCGCTGAAAATTCTGACTTGGTAATAGTGACCAACGAAGATCCTTATGACGAAGATCCGGAGCAAATCATTGAGGCAGTGGCTGAAGGGGCAGTTTTGGGCGGCAAAATTTTAAACCAGAATTTATTTAAGATTTTAGACAGAAAAGAGGCAATTAAATTAGCCCTTGAGCGCGCCGAGAAAAACGACCTTGTTTTGATAACGGGCAAAGGGGCAGAACAAGCCATGGTGGTCAAAAATAACAAAATGATTAAATGGGATGACCGGAAAGTAGCCAGGGAGATACTAAAACAAATATGTGGATAAATTGGGAATAATTCCTGCTCGGTTATGAGAAAAAAGAAAGAAAATTAATAAAATTGGCTAAAGTTAGCCATTTTTTAAAAAAAGGATGGATTTATTTAATTTTTACTTGACAGTTTTAGAAAATTGATGATATATTATTAAGTACAGTTTAATAAAATATAATACTCGATTGGCCAGAACCCGTCAGGCCTATTTTATACGATTTTTATAGACTTTTAATAAAGTCTTAAGTTTTCGTCTGTTTAGACGAAAAAAAGGTACCTTAATGGCTTCAAATTTTTATTTACAAGAAAAAAAGGTATTTACTAAAATCCACGAGGCGACACCTCTTCCCAATCTCATAGAGATACAAAAAAGTTCTTATGAGCGTTTTTTTCGGGAGGGCCTTAAAGAATTATTTGAAGAAATTTCTCCGGTCAGAGATTTCATTGGTCGAGACCTGGAGTTATTTTTTTTGGACTATTATTTAGATGAGCCAAAATTTGACGAGGTAACGGCTAAAGGAAAAAATCTGACTCACGAGGCGCCCCTGAGGGTTCAGACAAAGTTGGTTAATAAAAAAACCGGCGAGATCAAAGAGCAGGAAATTTTTTTAGGGGATTTTCCGTTGATGACTGACCGAGGAACTTTTGTTGTTAATGGAGTAGAACGCGTCGTGGTCAGCCAGCTGATTAGATCAGCTGGCGTTTTCTTTACCTCTGAAATTACTCATGGCAGAAAATATTATGGTGCTAAGATTATTCCCAACCGCGGCGCCTGGCTGGAACTTGAAACTGACTATAATAATGTCATCGCAGTAAAAATTGATAGAAAGAGAAAGGTGCCGATTACTGCTTTGCTTCGTGCCTTCGGCTATAACAGCGATGAAGAAATTAAAGAATTGTTCAAGGACGTAGACAATCATCCGGTCAACCGTTATATAGAATCAACATTGGCTAAAGATCCTTCTCGAAATGAAGCGGAAGGATTGAAAGAAGTTTATAAAAGGATCAGGCCAGGCGACCTGGCCACAGTTGATAATGCCAGGGATTTGATTTACAAAATGTTTTTTTCCTTTGACCGCTATGATTTTGACCGAGTTGGCCGATATAAATTAAACGTTAGATTCGGTTTTAATTTCCCGATCGACAAGAAACATCGTGTCCTGCAGAAAGAAGATTTGATTGCCATTATCAAAGAAATAATCAATCTAAATAATTCCCAAAAAGAATCGGATGATATTGATCATTTGGGCAACCGAAGAGTGAGAGCGATTGGCGAATTAGTCCAGAATAAATTCAGAGTCGGTTTGGCCAGAATGGAAAGGATTATCAAAGACAGGATGAGCACCCTGGATATAAACACCATTACTCCCAATCAATTGGTTAATGCCCGGCCGGTGATCGGCGCTGTCAAAGAATTTTTTATGTCATCACAGCTTTCCCAGTTTATGGATCAGACGAACCCACTGGCCGAGTTGGAACATAAGAGAAGGTTATCGGCGATGGGTCCTGGAGGCTTATCGAGAGAGAGGGCGGGTTTTGACGTCAGAGACGTTCACCGAACCCACTATGGCCGGATTTGTCCGATTGCCACGCCTGAAGGGCCGAACATTGGTTTAGTTGGGCATATGTCTTGTTATGCCAGAATCAATGACTACGGATTTATAGAAACGCCTTTTAGAAAAGTAAAACATGATGTTGAAAACAAAGTTTCTGAACTCGAAGGAGAAATTGCCAGAGAAAACATAAAAGACCCAAAATCAGACAGGATAATAATCAAGCCTGGCGAAAAAATTAGCAAAGAAATTGCCCTTGAGCTTTCAAAAACCGATTTAAAAACTATTCCGGTAAAAGCCCGGGCTACTAACGAAGTAATATATTTAGATGCTTTTAGCGAGGAAAGATTCATTACCACGGCGGCCACTACCCCGATTGATTCAGGGGGTTATTTTATAGCTGAGAAAGCAGAGGTAAGAAGACGAGGTGAACCAACTATCGATCATGTCTGGAATATAGATTTTATGGATGTGTCACCTAAACAAATTGTTTCTGTGGCCACGGCGTTAATCCCGTTTTTGGAACATGATGATGCCGTCAGGGCTTTAATGGGTTCTAATATGCAGCGTCAGGCAGTTTCAGTGATAAACCCCCAAGCGCCCTGGGTGGCAACCGGAGTTGAAGAAAGGGCGGCTTTTGATTCGGGTCAGGTAGTTTTAGCCAAAAAAAACGGCCAAGTAATCGGCGTACAGGCCAGTAAGATCGAGGTTTTATATGAAGATAATTCAAGCGAAGTTTATAATCTGAAGAATTTTTATCGTTCCAATGCATCGACCTGCATTAATCAAATGCCGAAAGTTAAAAAAGGTGAAAAAGTAAAAAAGGGGCAGCTGTTGGCTGACGGAGCAGCCACCGAGCAAGGCGAACTTTCTTTGGGACAGAATATCTTAGTCGCTTTTATACCCTGGGAAGGCGGAAATTACGAAGATGCTATTTTGATTTCTGAAAGATTGGTCGAGGAAGACCGTTTTACCTCAATCCATATTGAGGATTATTTAATTGATATCAGGGATACTAAACTGGGACCAGAATTAGTGACCCGCGACATACCGAATGTTTCAGAGGAAAAATTAAAGGATTTGGATGAAGAGGGAATCGTTAGAATCGGGGCCAAAGTTTCCTCGGGCGACATCTTGGTCGGTAAAATTACTCCCAAAGGCGAAACAGAGCTTTCTGCTGAAGAAAAATTACTCAGAGCCATCTTTGGAGAAAAAGCAAAAGATGTCAAAGACAGCTCTTTATATTTAGAGCACGGCGAACACGGCAAGGTGGTTGACATAAAGATTTTTTCCAGGGATAAGGGGGATAAGCTGCCTTCAGGGGTTATTAAACAAATTCAAGTTTCAGTGGCTCAGCTTCGGAAAGTTCAAGTCGGTGATAAAATGGCTGGCCGGCACGGCAACAAAGGTGTAATTTCTAGAATTGTGGCTCTTGAAGATATGCCATTTTTAGAAGACGGTACGCCGATTGATATAATATTAAACCCCCTGGGAGTAGCTTCAAGAATGAATCTGGGTCAGATATTGGAAACTCATTTAGGTTTAGCCGCCCATAAATTTGGTTATAAGGTGGTCAGCCCCGCTTTAGACGGTGTGACTGAAGAAATTATTAAAGAGGAATTGAAAAGAGCTGGCTATCCAGAGGATGGAAAAGTGGTGCTGCATGACGGCCGTACCGGAGAAACCCTTGATCAAAAAGTCACGGTTGGTTATATATACATAATGAAATTAAACCACTTAGTTGAGGATAAAATTCATCAGAGATCAATTGGTCCCTATTCACTGGTTACTCAGCAACCCTTAGGTGGCAAGGCTCAATTCGGCGGTCAGAGATTCGGCGAAATGGAAGTCTGGGCCCTGGAGGCTTACGGAGCTGCTCATACTTTGCAGGAGATTTTGACTATTAAATCTGATGATGTGCCTGGCCGTTCCAAGGCTTACGAGTCAGTAATTAAAGGGGAGCCGATCAGAAAATTAAACGTTCCTGAGTCTTTTAATGTTTTAGTCAGAGAATTAAAAGGTTTATGTTTAGACGTGGAATTAATCGGCCACGAGGAGCAATCTGAAAAACAGGAAGATAAAGATAATAAAGGAAAAAAATAATGGTGCCTTACGAAGAAACAAAAACAGTGGATTTTCAAGCGATCAGATTGAAGCTGGCTTCGCCTGAGCAAATTCACGAATGGTCTCACGGCGAAGTGACCCGTCCCGAGACAATCAACTATCGGACCCAGAAACCGGAAAAAGATGGTTTATTTTGCGAACGGATTTTCGGGCCTTCAAAAGACTGGGAGTGTTATTGTGGTAAATATAAAAGGATCAGATACAAAGGAATTATTTGCGATAAATGCGGTGTTGAAATTACCCGTTCTTTAGTCAGACGAGAAAGAATGGGGCATATTGATTTAGCCGCGCCGGTTTCCCACATCTGGTTTTTAAGGGGAGTCCCGTCGAAGATCGGCCTGGTTTTAGACTTGTCGGTTCAGGAGCTGGAAAAAGTTATTTATTTTGCCAATTTTATAATTACTAAAGTTGACGATCATCTAAGAGAAGAAACGCTTAAACAAATAGACAGTGAATGTATTAGCAAAAAAAAGAATATAGAAAATGATTTTAATCGGCTGGTCACTGAAATAAAACAAAAAAAGGTAGAGTTGCTGGCTAAGGCAAAAGCCGTCAAAGAAGAAATAGAGAAAAAAATAAACACCGAATTAGCCAACGGTCTGGCTCAAAAGGAACAGCAAATGCGCGATCTGCAGGAAACGGTCGAGCTGGCCAAAAAGGAATTGCTTTCATTAAAGCCCTTGCAGATAATTTCAGAAAATATATATCAAGACCTTTCATTAAAATATGGTCATGTCTTTGAAGCAGGGATCGGGGCTGAATCAATCAGGCAGCTACTCGAATCAATCAATCTGGATGATTTAATTAAACAGTTAAACAATGAATTAGAGGGAGCGCCAGAGAATAAAAAAAGAAGGATTATTCGGCGCCTTCGATTATTGAGAAATCTGGAAAGAAATAAGATCAGGCCGGAATGTATGATTTTGACAGCTGTCCCGGTTATCCCCCCAGATCTTAGGCCAATGGTCCAATTGGACGGCGGACGGTTTGCCACCTCTGACTTGAATGATTTATATAGAAGAGTGATTAACAGAAACAACCGTCTGAAAAGATTGATTGAATTAAATGCGCCAGAAGTAATCTGCCGCAATGAAAAAAGAATGCTGCAAGAAGCGGTTGACGCTTTGATTGACAATCAGGCCAGACACGGCAAAACAGTGACTGCCTCAACCGGACAAAAAAGAATGCTTAAATCAATCGCTGACATGCTGAAGGGAAAACAAGGCCGATTTAGACAGAATCTTCTGGGCAAGCGGGTTGATTATTCGGGTCGATCAGTGATTGTTATCGGTCCTTTTCTAAAACTTCATCAATGTGGTTTGCCCAAGAAAATGGCTTTGGAATTATTCAGGCCCTTTGTCATTTCCCAACTTATCAAAAGAGAATTGGTTCATAATGTCCGCTCAGCCGGCCGGTTTATTGAAACAGGCCGCCCGGAGGTTTGGGATATTCTAGAAGAGGTAACCAAAGGAGCCCATGTGCTTTTAAACCGGGCGCCGACTCTTCACCGGCTTGGTATTCAGGCCTTTCAGCCGGTTTTGATTGAAGGCAAGGCTATTCAAATTCACCCCTTGGTTTGTCAAGCCTTTAATGCGGATTTTGACGGCGACCAGATGGCGGTTCATGTACCCCTGACCGAGCAGGCAAAAAAGGAAGCAAACGAACTGATGCTTTCCGTAAAAAATCTACTGAAACCAGCCACCGGCATTCCGATCACCACCCCTTCTCATGATATTGTGTTGGGCTGCTATTATTTAACTATGTTCAAGGAAATACCCGGCCGGAATGTCAAAATTTTTGGCTCAGCCGAAGAGGCAAGACTGGCTTATGAATTAAAACACATCACAATCCATGAAAAAATAAAAGTTTTAATTAACGATAAACTAATTGAAACAAGCGTCGGCCGGACTATATTTAATTCAATTGTACCTAGAGAAATCCCATTTTTAAACAAAGTGATGGACAAAAAAGCATTGAGCCAGATAGTTACACTTGCTTTAAACAAAATCGGCGGCGAAAAAACGGTTAAATTTCTCGATGATCTAAAAAAACTGGCTTTTCAGTATTTAACCCTGTCAGGTATTTCTTGGGGGATGGATGATTTGCCGGTACCGCAGAGTAAGAAAAAAATATTAGAGGAAGCGGAGAAAAAAATTGATGAGATTCAATCACATTATGATTCTGGTCTTTTGACGGATCAGGAGAGACACAACAAAATAATTGAACTTTGGGCCAGGGTAAAGGACCAGATTACTGAGATTAGTAAAAAATCCCTAGATCCTTTTGGCCCGGTTTTTATGATGATTGATTCTGGCTCCAGGGGCTCCTGGGGGCAGATCACCCAGATGATGGGGATGAAGGGATTAGTGACTAATCCAGCTGGCGAGACAATAGAGCTACCGGTTAAGGGGAGTTTTAAAGAAGGGTTTGATGTTTTGGAATATTTTATTTCCACCCACGGGGCAAGAAAAGGCTTGTCTGACACTGCTTTGAGAACAGCCAACGCCGGCTATCTAACCCGTCGTTTGGTTGACGTTTCTCAGGATATTGTAGTGACAGAAGAAGATTGTCGAGATTCAGAAGGGTTGTTGATAACCCGTGATGAAAGTCAGGAATTCGGTGAAACACTGGCTCGCAGAATTTTTGGCCGAGTAGTCTTAGAAGATATAAAAGATCCTAAGACAAAAAAGATAATTTTGGCCAAAAACGAACTAGTGACTGAGGATAAATTGGAAAAAATAGAGAAAATAGATTTAGAGCGTTTAAGAATCAGATCAGTTTTAACCTGCAAGGCGAGAAGGGGGATTTGCCGAAAATGTTATGGCTATGATTTGGGCTACAATTCTCTGGTTGAATTAGGCACGGCCTGCGGGATTATCGCCGCCCAAAGCATCGGCGAACCCGGCACTCAATTAACCATGAGGACTTTTCATACTGGCGGGGTTGCCGGTTTGGACATTACCCAGGGGTTGCCCAGAGTAGAGGAACTTTTTGAAGCCAGGCCAGTAAAAAAACCGGCTTTAATTTCTGAGGTTAAAGGGGTAGTCGATATTGAAGAAACAAAGGAGCATAAGATAATTAAAATAAAATATGATGAGACGGTGGAGAAAATCTATAAGCTACCAAAAAGATTAAAAGATAAATTATCTTTCATAAAAGTGAAGCCTGGAGCGAAGGTAAATGTTCAAGACGTACTTTTCGAAAAAAATGACCTTAAAATAACGGCCTTAAATTCCGGTAAGGTCAAGATTGAGGATGATAAGATAATCATTATTCAGGAAAAAGAATCAATCCGTGAATATCAGGTCCCACTCGGCTTCACGATCTGGGTCAAAAAAGGCGATCGGGTGAATCCAGGCGACCAGCTGACCGAAGGCAGTATTAATCTTTTTGAACTTTATCGTTTAAAAGGTAGGGAAGCCACTCAGAAATATGTTATCAAAGAAATACAATATATTTATTCATCCCAGGGTCAGAAATTGAACGACAAGCATATAGAAATAGTGGTCAGACAGATGTTTTCAAGATTTTACGTTAAAGATGCCGGAGAAACAGATCTTTTAGCCGGTGAGATAGTGGAGAGGGCCAGATTTCAGGAAGCCAACGAGGAAGCGAAAAAGAAAGGCGGCCAAGAGTCAAAAGTCGAGCAGCTGCTTTTAGGGATTACCAAGGCGTCATTAACCACTGACAGCTTTTTGTCAGCCGCTTCATTTCAGGAAACCGCCAGGGTTTTGATTGACGCAGCCATTTCTGGTAAGATTGATTATCTAAGGGGACTTAAGGAAAACGTGATTATCGGCAAACTGATTCCGGCCGGAACGGGGTTTAAAAAAGACCGAGTTTCTAAGTAGTTGCTTTTTTGGTTTGTGAGCGGCTAATTAGCCGCTTTTTTGGTTGACAAAAAAAATGAAAGTAATATGTTTAAAGTATAATATAGGCGTTCTATTGAAGCCGGGGCACAAGGACACCTCCTCGAGAGGTCATATTCGGAAGCCTCAAGCGGCAAAAGGAATGCAGGCGAACTCCCCTCGTTCGACCTCCATCGTCGCCATTCCCAAAGGTTACCCTACCCCGGCTTTCTCTTTTTTAGAACTTGTGGATAAATTAGTTGACTTTTAGATTAATCGGATTTAAGTTAATATATTGGTGCACATAGACAATATATTGATAAATACGTGAGGCTTTGAGCCGTAATCTGTCATTTGGGCGCTTTTCCCTCCACTTTTAAGGTGGCGTAGGGAGAGGGTTACGGGGAGCAAGTAGCGCAACCGACACTGATAAAAAACTTTATTCAGTTTAGATTATAGTTGAAAGCCTCACTAAGAAGGCTTTTTTGTTAGTCCTTTGAAATCAAAAGGCAGAAGAAACAAAGAAATGATTCAAGGAGGTGATTTTAGATCAAGTAGCTAAGGTGATTCATTGGTCAGTAGGCAGTTGGTTTCGTAACCGAGAGGAGGAGGTCATGAAGACCCCAGTGTTTATCTTTATCTTGATATGCGTCTGTTTTCTGTCGGTACCGGTTTTCGGCCAGACCGATACGACCGTTGTAATTCAGAGCAAGGCGTTCTTCGAATGCAACAGGGAAAGGTTGCCATCGCCTTTCAGAGTTGTTTTGTCAGATGGCAAAGTGACGGTCAATGGCTGTGAGGTGACGAGCCTCGAACGACTTGCAGCTAAGAAGATGACGGTGCCAAAGCCGTCGCCAGAAACAGTGGATTTCATCAACTGGTTGGCGAATGAGGTTTCCAACCGGACAAAAGAGATGATCGCTGCCAAGAAAGAGCAGAAAGCGATTAGGCAAACGATGAAGGAATTCCTGACTGATCAGGTCAAGGGGAATCAGCACGTTTCCCTGCGAATTGAGGGCGAGGATCTGTACTTAAGACATTCTTCTTGGCCAAAAGGAAGAGATGTTTTTATTCCAGTTCCCGAAGTTCTTCCCCAACCAGTGGATCAGGCGCAGGTTCTTCGTCAGCTTTTCGACGAGATCTGCATTGACCTGCGCGGTGAGAATCTTGTCGTTATCAAAGCAGGGGTGATCAAAGTCAAGTCGCTCTCGGCGCTCTCAAAGTAGAGGAGGAAGCCATGAAAAGGAAGCCCATATGGATAATCCTGGCTTGCCTCCTTGTCTTGCCGTTGTGCGCTTCCGCACAAACGGACAGGGAGACGCCGAGCAGCCAGGACTACACTTACATTCGCCTTCGCTATAACGGTTACAATGTATTCTACAACCGTGCCACTTTAGCCAATGCCGGCTATACCCAAAAAGCTGGTCTGGTGGTAACAGGGATGCAGAGTGATATTCTTGGCGACGTGGCCGACGCCGGCGATGATTACGGAGGAATTCTCTTGATTGAGGGCCACGGGGTGATCGATACCCAAGGCCACTACTATCTTGTCGGTGAAGTGTACCCAAACACGACTGCCGGACTAAGCGGGGCAATAGACCGAGCTGACTTCTTGATGGGAGGAGCTTCTTATTCCCAAGGCGACCTCCAAGTCGCCTATTGTTCGGAAATTGAAGGAGGGGCATGGGGAGTGTGCTTGACTGAACAGGGGATCAGCAGTACATTTTCCGGCTCAAACGGCCTAGTAATTCTGGCATCTTGCTATGGCTCAAAGGCCTTCGGCAAGTTCGGCGGTACGCGTTTGACCATCAGTTGGGATGGGGTAGTAGACGGCAATGTACTTTGGGGTGAGGTAAACACCCTGTTTGCCAATCTGACCGGAGCCAATGGAGTTGCTTTCATGCCCACAGAGAACGCCATCAACGGAACAATGAAAACGTCGGGCAAGTCCATGGCCATTGTGCCGTTTATCGCCGGAGTGACAAAACCAAGTTGTACTCTCACCGATACTCTCAATACCATAACTTGGGCGTTTGGGGTGAAAATGAAGTGGACTGGTCGCCCATACGTCGGCGGAGCAGCGGTTCTTCGCCAGTACTATTGGCCAGATGACTACACCCTCGTATGTAAGTTCTACTGCGGGTGGTCAGCCGATTCTGTTATTGTTGGCTTGGACGCCGATCTACTTCAGAGCAATAAGGGGATTCATCTTTTAGCAGACGATGTCCATCACTTCTATTGTTCTCTGAGCGGCTATCCGCCGGCGGCCAGCGTTGCTTCCTTTATTGCTTGCTTGGGGTCAAGCGGAGGAGTGACAATTTCCGCGGAACTAGAATGGTGGCGAGGGCCTGAGGCTTTGTGGGTAGTCGACGATCAGGGAGTGCTTGTAGGCGACACGGTCCGGGTTTCGGATCTCGAGACGGGTAAGTTCGAGGTGTTTGATTCGGTCGGCAGCTTGGCTAGCCGTTACACTCTCCTTGAGAGAGAGATAAGAGGGGTTTTTGTACGGGCTGATGCGGATGTTCTAGTTCAGAAGCCCCAGGTGATTCCGTACCCGGAGATTACCTTTGACCCTGCCGTCTTAGAGAAAGAACTGGAAACTCGGGTGATGACCGGGCTAGAGGTTCAAACCAGCTACATTGGTTTGATCATCGTGCCAAGTGGTTGGACTTGGATCGCCCAGGCCTTGGCAGACTGGCATACAGCTCATGGTCATCCGACTAAAGTGGTTAGCCTCTCTGTTTGCGGTTCTACCCGAGAGAGTATCCGGGCGTACATAGAGAGCTTCTACGCCCAGGGCGGACGTTATGTTCTTCTCGGAGCTGGTGCCTGTGATGAGAAGTTCAATGACCCGACCTGGTGGCCGAACGGCTGGCGGTGGTGGTATGACTACTACCATGAGCTTGGCTATGTTGCGCCAGGGCCAAATTACATTCCAACTTTCTTTTCCCCAGATACAGCTTATGTCAATCCCAATATGTCTTACAATCGGCCGTACTCAACCAGCGATTACCCATATGCCGAGCATTTGGTCGGCATGCGGGTAGCGCGTTTCCCAGTGCATAGTCTGGTTGAGTTCCAGGTTTTGGTGGCTAAGACCCTGACTTATCTTGATCATGTGAGTAGTAACCCGTACGCGAACAAGGTGAGTTTCTGGGTTTACGCGCATAACTTGGATGGTAACTCTGGCTTGACCGCGGAAGTGCTGGCAGACCAGGTAAGTGGTTTGATTCCATCCTCATACCAGCAGTTCAAGCTCTATAACGAATCTTGGACATACTCCCAAGCCGAAGGTTACACGCTGGACGATTGGGCCGCTGGTCGGGGCTATATCATCATGTCAGGGACTTCGTCAACTGGCCATAAGATGATTCAGACTTGGGCAAAGATAGCGGGCTGGTATATCGGAAAACTCCCTTACAGCGATGCGTACTATCCTTTTGTCTGGGGAGCTTCATGCAATATTGGCTCGTTTGACTCCTATGTCAATCCAAGTCGGGGAACGATCGTGGCTCGAGACCTGATGACCGCTGATCCTTATCGGGGTACTCCTTTATTGATCGCTCCAACTGGAGGAACCTGGATCGAGGGTAATTATGAGATGATGTACTGGCTTACCTATTATGCCTTTAGCGGGACAGCGATGGACGCAGGCACACTTTTCATGCTTGCCCAAAGCCATTTGCTCGGCGGTCCGCAAGACATGCTGGCTAGGTCGTACAATCTCTATGGCGACCCGATGGCGCCATTGCCCGGTCAGTCGGCGACTACTGGTGTTGGAGATCTTGTGCCGCAGTTCAAAAATTCCTTGTGTCAGAACCATCCCAATCCTTTCAATCCGGTGACGACCATTATGTATAGTCTTAAGGATCGCGGAAAGGTGAGTCTTAGAATATACAATGTGGCTGGCCAGATTGTCTCGGATCTTGTTGATGAAATACAAGAGCCAGGATTTCACCGGGTAGTTTGGGACGGACAGAACGGGTCAGGCAAAGCGGCTTCTGGGATCTATTTCTGCCAGATTCAAACGTGTTCCTTTAAACAAACGATAAAGATGGTTCTCCTAAGATAAGGGGGACCAACTTTCAAGCCGAACGTGCGAGTCGCCAGGAGGAGGCTCGCACATTCTCTTGAGGGTTTAATCAAATAAATCAATTTCGAAAGGGGGTGTAAAAATGAAAAAAATAATCGTACTAAGCATTCTACTTGTCTTTGCCATCAGTATGTTGGTTTGGGCTATTTCCGTTAAACCAACCACGGCTGCACCTTGTCAGCCTTGCGCCAAAACTTGGGGCGCAATTAAGGCTTGTTATTCTGGCAACCCACCAGCCTGCTGCGCTTGCGGTAAAGATGAGGCAAGACCCAATCAAACCTTTGACGAATAATATATTTTGATATCTTAAAGAGACATCTTATGTGGTTCTTAAAATCCAAAACTACGAGATGTCTTTTTGTCTTGTTAAAAAGCATAAAAAGTGCTAAAATATAAGTACTATTATGGCTAAAAAAGATAGAGAAAAAAGAAAAAAAGAGGAGGCGCAAAAACCGATTGAGCCGCGTTTAAAGCCAGAAACACGGCATGGCATTGCGGTGGTAATTTTATTTACTTTGGCCTTGGTTTTTATTCTGGGACTTTTTGACGTAGCCGGGGAATTAGGTAAATTTTTTAGCACTATTTTAAAATCATTGTTTGGCTGGGGCAAGTTTATTTTCCCAATTATTCTGATTATTATCGGCTATCTGCTGCTTTTTCCTGAAAAATTCCGGTTAAAAACCACTAATTATCTGGGCTTGTTTTTATTAATCTTATGTTATTCAGGCACTTTTCATTTATTCGTCCCGTTGGAAGAATCCACCTCGATAATTTCTCAGGGAAGAGGCGGAGGCTATGCTGGTCTAGTTTTGAGCTATCCATTTCAGAAAATTATGGGGTTTTGGGCTTCTTTGATTGTGCTGGTGGCTTTATTGATCATTGCCCTGCTGGTCACTTTTAATACTTCATTAAAACAGATGGCACAAAAAAGTGGCGAGATGGGCGGATTTTATGGCAAAATGAAAATGTTTTTTTATAATCTGAAATCCAAAAAAGAAGAACGAGTTGAGTCTTACCCTGAAAGAGAATTTACCAAAAAAGAGATTTTAGCAGGTACAAAAACCGAAGAAGAAATAAAAAAGCCGGTTGTTTACAAAGAGGGCGACAAAGAGCAGCTTGAGATTTTTCCGGAAATGAAAAAGAAAAAGAGAAAGCTGAATATCCCCATTGATTTATTGGATACTAATAATACCCGGCCAACCTCTGGCAATATAGAAGCCAATAAAATTACTATTCAAAAAACTCTGCAGAATTTCGGGATTGAAGTGGAAATGGGCGAAGTCAATGTTGGTCCGACTGTCACTCAATATACTCTACGGCCATCTGAAGGAATCAAGCTTTCTCAGATTACTACTTTGCAGAATGATCTGTCGCTGGCTTTGGCGGCTCATCCTCTTCGAATGGAAGCGCCGATTCCGGGAAAATCTTTAGTGGGGATTGAAGTACCTAACAAATCAATTGCTTTAGTCAGTCTAAGAGAGATTTTAGATTCAGAAAATTTTAAAAAAGCCTCTTCACCTCTGACCTTTGCTTTAGGCAAAGATGTTTCCGGCAAGCCCCAGGTTACTAATCTAGACCCGATGCCGCACCTTTTAATTGCCGGAGCGACTGGAAGCGGCAAAAGCGTTTGCATCAATAATGTTATTTTAAGTTTGATTTATGCTAATTCGCCTGATGATTTAAAATTCATTTTAGTAGACCCGAAACGCGTGGAATTAACCGCTTACAACGACATTCCCTATTTATTAACCCCAGTGATTACAGAAGTTGATAAAACAATCAATGCCCTGCGTTGGGTAGTCAAGGAAATGGACCACCGTTTTCACATTCTTTCTAAAACAGGCAAAAAAAATATCCAGGTTTATCACCGCGAGATTTCCGATGGTATGCCTTATATTGTCGTTATTATCGATGAACTGGCCGATTTGATGGCAGTGGCGGCTTTGGAAGTGGAATCAGCGATTATCCGCTTGGCCCAGATGGCCAGAGCAGTCGGCATACACCTGGTGGTAGCGACCCAGCGGCCATCAGTTGATGTGATTACCGGTTTGATCAAAGCTAATATCACCGCCAGAATCGCTTTTAATGTCGCCTCCCAGGTTGATTCAAGGACTATTATTGATACTTCCGGTGCAGAAAAGCTTCTCGGCAGGGGTGACATGCTGTTTATCTCGCCGGAAATCTCCAAACCAAAAAGACTGCAGGGATCTTTTGTTTCTGACAAAGAAATTGAAAGAGTGGTAAATTTTATCAAAGAAAAGGCCAAACCGGAATACACTGAAGAAATCGTGGAAAAACCCCAGCCCTCGACTTTAGGCAGCATGGAAGATTTGGGCGACGATGAATTATTGGCTCAGGCCAAAGAAGTGATTTTGAGAGCTGGTAAGGCTTCAGCATCGCTTTTACAAAGAAGATTGCGAATCGGTTATGCCCGAGCGGCTAGAATTTTGGATTTACTTGAAGAAGAGGGTTTTATCGGGCCAGGTGAAGGAGCCAAGCCTAGAGAAGTTTTGGTGGGTCGGCCGAAAACAGAAGAGGATTTTAAAGAAGAAGCACCAGAAGAACCAGAAATTGAAGGCATGGATGAAAATCAAGAAAATAATGAGTAGGTTATGAACATTTTCAAAAGGAAAGAAATCAGAAATGCCGAAACTTTGGGTGAGAAATTAAAAAAAATCCGCGAGGAAAGTAAAATCTCTTTAGATGAGGCAGCTCTACAAACTAGTATTTCGAAAAAATACCTCGAGTATCTGGAAGAGGGAAATTATGAAAAACTGCCTGGACAGGTCTATGTTGAACAATTTCTTAAAAGATATGCTGAATTTTTAAATATTAATCCGGGGCAGGTAAGCAATTTTTACAAAAACGAAGCTAAAATAGTCACTAAACTCGATCCATATGAGCGGAAAAAATACCTGCCGCCCCAGGAAAAGAAAATAGGTTTAGTCTTGACGCCGCGATTAATCCGGAATTCTGTCTTGGTTATCCTTATTGTTATTGTCTTGGTATACTTGGGAGTAGAAATCAGCCGGTTTATCTCAGCCCCTGATTTAACCATTACTTCACCTCAGGATAATATCACTACCAATGAAAAAACGATTGCCGTCAAGGGTAAAACTGAGCCAGAGGCTAAAGTGGTTATCAACGGCAAAGAAATTATAGTCAGTCCTTTGGGCGAATTTGAAGAACTAATCACTCTGCAAAAAGGGATCAATACGATTAAAATCGTCGCTTCAAAAAATCGGAGCCGGGAAAATGTGGTGATTAGAGAAGTGTCTTTTGAATGATGGATATTAAATAATTATTTATAAACTAACCACAAAATTTGGTGGTAAGGGAAAAATATATGCCAAAAACAACTAAAAAAGAAGAAGGTTCGGAAAAAGCTAAGGCCGCCGAACTGGCGATCGAGCAGATTAAAGAAAGATTTGGCTCAGGCGCGATAATGAAATTCGGCGAAGCCCGGAAAATGGATGTGCCAGCTGTATCCACCGGCTGTTTGTCTCTGGACATAGCCTTGGGGGTTGGTGGAGTGCCCAGGGGCCGGGTGACCGAAATTTTCGGGCCAGAGGCTTCAGGCAAAACCACGTTAGCTCAGCACATTGTCGCCCAAGTTCAAAAACAAGGCGGCACCGCGGCTTTTATTGACGCAGAGCATGCCTTAGACCCTGAATACGCAAAAAAAATCGGGGTTAAAGTTGATGACTTGTTGATTTCCCAGCCAGATACTGGCGAGCAGGCTTTGGAAATTCTAGAAACATTGGTTCGCTCCAATGCGGTAGACATAGTAGTGGTTGATTCAGTGGCAGCGCTCACCCCCAAAGCTGAAATAGAAGGGGAGATGGGGGATTCACACATGGGTTTGCAGGCTAGATTAATGAGTCAGGCATTGCGCAAATTAACCGCGATTGTTTCCAAAACAAAAACCGTGGTTATTTTCATTAATCAGACTAGGATGAGAATCGGGGTTTTCTTCGGCAATCCCGAAACGACTACTGGCGGCACGGCTTTGAAATTCTATTCTTCAGTCAGGATTGAAACCAGAAGACTAGCCCAGCTTAAAAAAGGTGACCAAATTATTGGCAATCGTGTTCGGGCCAAGGTAGTTAAAAACAAAGTAGCCGCACCTTTTAGAAACACGGAATTTGATATTCTATACAATGAAGGGATTTCATTAGAAGGGGATTTAATAGATACTGGTTTGATTCACGGTATCGTTACCAAATCTGGCAACACCTTTTCTTTCGGCGAAACAAAACTGGGAGTTGGTCGGGAAGCGGCCAGGGATTTCCTGAAACAGAATCCGAAAGCGGCTGGGGAAATAAAAGCTAAGATTTGGGAAGTGGTGAAAAACAAGAAAGAATAAAAGTTATCAAAATAAAAAAACGGACAGGCCGAATCAATGATTCGGCTTTTTCGTATTTTTGGATATATATCTCTACTTTTTTGTAACACAAAAAAGTAGCAAAAAAGTTTTGGGGGCAACAAATCGCCTCGGGCAGGGAATATTTATTTTGTATGGCTTGGGCTGGCGTGTTGCCCCCAAGCCCCCTCCGTCCGCTGGGATAGATTATATTATGTAGTTTTATTAAAAAAACTCCTGCGGATGGGCAGGGATCGTTATGCTACTTGTTTGTTTCATAAATTCCTAAAGCCCAATTCCTTCAAGCGAACAATCTTCATCAAGATGCACGCATTCATAAACGCAGCCCGGGCAAGCGGCATAAGTTGGCGGATAAGTGCATTCTTTATTCGGGTCATTTTTGTTTTCAGCAATGCTGCCGGATGAGCCGCAAACGCAATAGCCTTCAAAACTATAATGGGCATTGGGAATTTGGTCAGGATAGCAGTTGGTTTGGCTGCAGTTGATGCCTGCCTGGGGGGTCCAGGTATAGCCAGGCGCACAGCCATGCTCATCTTTAGGAATTTCACTCGGTTCAGTCACTGGCAATTCAGAGGTATTGGCATTTTCCGATTCAGAATTGGTGTTAGCATTTAAATTAAGATTGGTTTTATTCTTTTCTAATATTTCCTTAATTTTTTGGTCTAGTAATTCTTTCCAGTTGCCTTGCAGGAATTTTTTGTCGTTTTTCATCTGGTCTTTAATGTCTTTTTTGAGTTGCTCAAGCAAGTTTTTGAAATCAGGATCAGTTGATTTATGGCCCTGGTTTTCCAGGATTCTGGAGATATCGCCGGTCAGCATCAAATCAATCACATTATCCACATTGAGACCGTTTTCGCCGACAAATTTATTGATAATATCCACATTAAGCAGATTTTTAAGCTCATCATTAATCCGGCGGTTAATGACATTGCCGATATTCTTTACCCCGCGATGCAAGGCATCAGCCGCGATTTGCCCAAGTAGGTTTTCCGCTCGCATTTTGTCAGCGGCTTGGTCCAGGCGCTGGGCGGTTTCCTCATAAGCGCTTGAAATTTGGTCTAACGAGACGATTTTATCTTGGTAATCGGAAAGACTGATATTGCGGCTAAGTAGATCCTGCTCCAGCTGTCTTTTAGTTTCCTGTAAAGCGGCTGCTTCATCCCTGACTTCCTGGGCTCGGTCTCTCAGAATTTTCTGGGCATTGGCGATTTTTTGGACCTGGGTATCATAAGTATCAATGCCCTGCTGGACTTGTTGTGCTTTATTAATCACGCTTAATATCCGGTTGGGCGCATTCGCCAGCAACACATCAGCGACAATCGGCCCGAGAAAAGGCCCCAATGGTCTGGTCAGCTCATTGGCGATTTTACCCGGAGCAGTGATGATAAAATTAGCAGTGCGGCGCAAGAAGCGAAATAGGTCATGAAAAAACCCTCGAGCATAAGCCGTATGTGGATAAACCAAATAGCCGAAGAGCACGGTCCCGATTAAAATGAAACAGATTGTCTTTTGCCAGCTAGCCATTTTATTTTGATTCAATGCCTAAAGTTTGTAAAAAAGTAAGATGATTACTTTCAATGGTAAAAACCAGATGGTCAGCCACATAAGTCTGCAATTGGCCTTCAGTGTTCAGTTCCGGGGCAATTTCCACTGGTTCAATAGTGTCAGCACCGACAATTTCCGCAATGTCATCATAATTCATGGAAAAATCAAAAACTTCTGGTTTTAAATCAGAGTAGGTCATTGTTCCAGTAGTTGCTTCAAGCTCATCAACCGAATAAATTTTTCCAGCAATGAAAGTAATTGATTTTTGATGTTCGGGATAGAGCCAGGTTTCGGTCCGGGCGAGCTGGGTGGTTTCGGTGTTGCCTTGAGGGAGATAGGAAATAGTAAATTGCTGTGGATAACCAAAAGTATCGACAATTTTTTGTTGTTCTACTGATAAAGCCTGGGCAGAAGTGTAATTAAGATAGATATAAATACCCACGCCAATCAGCAGAATTACGACAATGATAACCAGTATTTTCTTCATGATTATATTTTAGCAGTTATTAAAAAAAAGACCAGACGCAAAACTGACAAAAATCTCTTTGACGTTTCTTCGAAATAATGTTATAAATAATTTAACAACATCCTATTAAATAATTTTTTAAAATGAAATTCAGACTTTTACCCCGCGAAGAAAAATTCTTCGATCTGTTTAAGAATCAGGCAGAAAATTTAAAAAATGGCACAGAAGCTCTACAAGCGTTAGTCTATGATTATACCGAAGTGGAAGTTAAATACCAGAAGATCAAAGAGATAGAGCATAAAGGCGATATCATCACTCACGATATTTTCACCAAATTGCGGGATACCTTTATCACGCCGCTGGAGCGAGAAGATATCCATGAGCTGGCCAGCGGTTTGGATGATGTCCTGGATTGCGTGGAAGGGGCGGCCAGCCGTCTCCATTATTTCAAAATAGAAAAACCAACGCCGGAAATTATCAAATTGGTCGATATCATCGAGCTGGCCGTGCATCAGATATACGAAGCGGTTGTTAATCTGAAAACTCTTGGCCATGTCCACGCTTTTTGCCGGGAAATCAATAATCTGGAAAATCAAGCCGATGACATCTGCCGTGAAGCAACCGCCGCCTTGTTCGAGCAGACGACAAAAGTTGAACAACTGAAAGAATTGATCAAATTGAAAGAAATTTTTAGCCGCCTGGAGATTGCCTCTGACCGCTGCGAGGACGTGGCTAATGTCATTGAAAGCATTATCGTTAAATCCTCCTAAATAATATGCCTTCGCTGACTCTTATTTTCGTCGCCATCATTATCCTAGTGGCGCTCGCTTTTGATTTTACCAATGGTTTGCATGACGCGGCCAATTCCATCGCCACGATCGTTTCCACACGGGTGCTTACTCCTCGCCAAGCGGTTATCTGGGCCGCTTTTTTTAATTTTGTCGCTTTTCTTATCTTTGGCACGGCTGTGGCTGCCACCATCGGCAAAGGAATGATTGATATCAATGTGGTGACACCCCGTCTCATCTTTGCAGGTTTACTCGGTGCGATTTCCTGGAATATTTTTACCTGGTATTTGGGCTTGCCGACCAGTTCTTCTCATGCTCTGATTGGCGGTTATGCCGGCGCGGCAGTAGTCAAGGGTGGCTTTGGCGTAATCATTGCCAGCGGCTGGATAAAAGTTCTTATTTTCTTAGTGCTGGCGCCGGTCATTGGCCTGGTTTTAGGATTATTATTTATGGTGATAGTCAGCTGGATAGTTCATAAGAAAAATCCGACCCAAATCAATAAATGGTCGCGTCGCTTGCAATTATTTTCAGCGGCCCTTTATTCTTTAGGACACGGCAGTAATGATGCCCAGAAAACCATGGGTATTATTGCTAGTCTACTTTTTTCGGCCAGTCTGATCAAAACCTTTTATATTCCCTTCTGGGTCGTGATGGCCGCTTATGGGGCGATCGCCGCGGGCACGCTTACCGGCGGCTGGCGCATTGTTAAAACGATGGGTCAAAAAATAACCAAGCTCCGGCCGATCGACGGTTTCTGTGCGGAAACTGCCAGCGCCATTAGTATCTTTACCGCCACCCACCTGGGTGTACCAGTCAGCACGACTCATGTGATTACCGGCGCCATTTCCGGAGTGGGCGCAGCCAAAAGAATCAAAGCGGTTCGCTGGGGAGTGACTTTGAATATCGTCTGGGCTTGGTTACTGACTATCCCCGGCGCCGCAATCACTGGCTGCGTTTTTTATTTAATATTAGCCGGAATAAAACACTTGCTGCTCTAAAAACTATTCTTCGTTTATACCCCTATTATCTCAATTACCTTTTGCTTATTTTTTTCTCCGGATTTTATGATGACCTGACTTTGACTGACGGTAAAATACTCGGCCAGTAATTTTTTTATTGCCTGATTGGCTTTACCTTTTTTCGGCGGCTCTTTGACCGCGACAATATAATTCAATTCATCAATCTTTTTAATATATTCTTCTTTGGCAAGCGGCTTTGCTTTGACAAAAATTTTCATATTTTCATTATAGCCTGTTTTTTCAAAAAATCTCAAGATTATTGGGAGGTATTGACAAAAATTCTTTATGTGGTAATATAATATGCCGATTCAGAATAAGCTATTATAGAAAACAGAGGAGGTGTTTTATGAGTCTGTGTCCGGTTTGCGGCAGATTGTATTGCGATCATACTTCGAAAGAGAGGGGCCAAACTGAAGAAGAGATGATGAGGCCACTTTCTAAAGAGGAGCAAGAAGCTTGGGAGACTGAACCATCTGATTCCCCTAAGAAGATTGAGATTGCCAAGAAACACGCTCATGATCCTGTATAGTGATTTGATCGGCGAATCAAGAGCTCCGCGAAGACCCAGTCTCCGGAGCTCATTTTAATTTAAAAAAATCCCAAGGGATTTTTGGTGAGAATTATTATATTATGTCAAAATCGGGTAAAAAGTTAGAACTTGCTATTTCAGCAGAATTAAGGTAAACTAAAATCAGTTAGAGTTTGGCTCGCAAATAGGCGTATCTATTGCTGCAACCAGTAATTAACAATAATATTTGCAACTTAACCCCAACAGGTTGATTTTTATTTGAAGATGAGGGGGAAAATAACATTTTTTAAAAAAATGACAGAAAAACAACAGTTTTTACAAGAACATAATAAATTGTCGCCTTCTAACCTGCAGGCAACCGACGCTTTGCTTATGCGTTTCAAAACAGAGAAACCCACACTTTTCAAAAATAAAAATTGGCCGTTTGACAAGCTGCGCCGGCCTTTTATTTTTTGGCTTACTTCCTTGACTGCAGCTGAAAAAGAAAATATTGAGAAAAATAAATAAGACCAAAAAAGCGCCTCTTTGGCAATTTTTGTATTTTTTTAGATTTTAATAAATTTACTCTTCCTTCACTCTTTCTACATACTTCCCAGTTTCCGTATTCACCCTAACCACATCACCCTTTTTGATAAATAGGGGGACTTTGACTATTTGCCCGGTTTCTAAAGTGGCTTCTTTGGTTACTGAACCCTGGGCAGTGTCGCCCCTGACTCCTTCTGGGGTCTGAGCCACTTTTAGGTCTATTTTAATAGGAACATCAATATTAATTGGTTTGTTGTTGAAAACGACAATATCCGCATCCATGCCTTCTTTGACATAACCCATTTTTTCGCCAATCTGGGCCTTGTTTAAGCTGAACTGTTCAAAGGTTTCATTGTTCATAAAAAAATAATTTTCTCCTTCAGCATAGAGAAAATTGGCCTTGGTTTTGGATAAGTCAGCTTCGTCAAATTTGTCCCCGGGCTTGAAGGTTTTTTCCAATGAGTTGCTAGTAATTAAGTTCTTGAGCTTGGTTCTCATGATGGCGCCGCCTCGGCCCATCTGGACATGCTGCGCAAAAACGACCTGAAAAGGCTCATTGTTATATTGGATGATGGCTCCAACTTTTAAATCAGTGATAGACGGCATATTATCTTACAGAAAAAGGAAGAAGCGCCAAAAATCTTGCTCGTTTGATTGCCTGGGCCAGTTTTCGCTGGTGCTTGGCACAGACCGCGCTTCTTTTTCTCGGCATTATTTTTGCGTATGAGGAAATAAAACGCTGGAGAGTCTGAGTGTCTTTGTAATCTATCTCCTTGATTTCATTCTGGCAGAAATAGCAGCTTTTATTTTGATCTCTTTTAATGACAACCATATTTTTTTAAAAAGGAATATCTTCCACATTAATTTCTTCTTCGGCTTGAGGCGCTTCTTGAGGTAGTTCTTCGGCTGATTTGGGAGCAGTGGCGCCTTTAGCATCAAGCATAATCATATTTTGCAGAATGATTTCTGTCCGGTATTTTTTAACCCCAGATGGGTCATCCCAAGAACGGGTCTGCAAGCGGCCTTCAACAAAGACTTTAGAGCCTTTTTTTAAATACTGTGAGCAGGTTTCAGCCAGTCTGCCCCAGGCAACAATGTTGTGAAAATCGGCCTGCGATTTTCTTTCGCCGGAATTTTTGTCTTTCCAAATTCTATTGGTGGCCAGGCCGAATGAGCAAACCGTTTGACCATTAGGCGTGGTTCGGGATTCTGGATCGCGGGTGATATTGCCGATGAGCATGGCTTTATTTAGATTCATATATTTTTCTTTAAATTGATTAGTTTAAATTTAATCTATTATTTGACGACGTCGTCTTTTAGTATTTCTTCAAGTTTCTCGTCCAGATCTTCAATGGAAATCTTTTTCACTTTCTCGACTTTAGGTTTTTCTATCTTTTTTTCTTCAATCTTTTTTACTTCAACTTTTTTACGCAAGGCCCTCTTTTTTTCCTTTTCTGTAGTAGTCCTATATTTTACTTTTATGGTCATATGCCTTAAAATAGAACTATCAAGCTTAAGTTGATGTTCGATTTTTTGTAAAGCCAAAGGTTCAAGAGCGAATTTTATAATCTGATAATAGCCGTACTTGTTCTGCTTGATCGGATAAGCCAGTTTTTTCTTGCCCCAGCTTTCCTCATTCAAGATTTGCCCGCCAGAATCCAAAATCAGCCGAGTGATTTTATGGTTAATTTTCGGCACCTCGTCTTCGGAGAATTTGGCAGGAATAATGTAGGCTAATTCGTAATCCATGTTTATTTATTCAATAAAAAAATACATCTTTAAATAGTTTAACATAAGGCGAGTTTTTAAGCAAGGGCTTTCAATAAATAAAAAAATGTTCAGATATTGCTTTATTTTAGGCAGAAACAACACTTTATCCTTAGCTGAGATCCAAGCGGTTTTAACTAGATTAAACTATGTTTTTAAAACCATTGAACTTGGCCAAGATGTTTTGATTTTGGAAACAGAAAATGAATGGGATATAGGTTCCATGGTCCAAAAAATGGGCGGGATTATTAAGGCTGGCCAAATATTATCTGAAGAAACCGGCAAATTCCAGGAAGTAATGGAAAATAAGTTAAATGCCGATTTTATTAAAACCAGTGCTCACCAGAGGAAGATTAATTTCGGAGTCAGCTTATATCTACTTAATCAAGCAATCAAAAACTTCTCCCAGCTCAAAAGATACCTAGATAATAGAGGTTTGGAGATAAAAAAAGAATTGAAAAAAGAAGGGATTGCCAGTCGTTACGTCGCTTCCCGCGAAAAAGTTCTTTCTTCAGTAGTCATCCAGAAAAACCAGTTGATTAAAAAGGGGATTGAAGTTTTAATATTAGTTTGCCAGGATAAAATCTATTTTGCGAAAACGGTTGCTATCCAGGATTTTGAAAGCTACAGCTACCGAGATTACCAAAGGCCAGGCCGGGATATCGTATCGGGCATGATTCCGCCAAAACTGGCCCAGATAATGATTAACTTGGCTGGAATATCAGAAAACGAAATTCTTCTTGACCCATTTTGCGGCACCGGCACCATTTTACAAGAAGCGATTTTACTGGACTACAAAAATGTCCTTGGTTCTGACCGGGATTTCGGGGCAGTTAATAATTCCCAGAAAAATCTGGAATGGTTGATCCAAAATTACCGGATTGACCGCAATGACTTAAACTTAAAAATTTTTCAGCATGATATTAAAAATGATTTTGAAGGAATCGGACCTAATTCTATTTCGGCAATTGTCACTGAACCGTATTTAGGCCCGCCGATTGTTTGGAAAATCAGAGAGGAAAAATTGAAAGGCATTATCCGAAACGTTTCCGAGTTGTATCTGGATTTTTTCAAGCAAGCCAATAAGATTTTGAAGAAAGGAGGGATTATTTCTATTATTTTTCCGATTTTCAGATACGAAGATCAGCTTAAACAATTAGAAATCCATGGTGAAATTAAAAACATGGGTTATCGCGTTAAAAAACTGCTTCCTGATGAATGGAAAAATTCGCCGGTGGTAAAAATGAGCAGCCGTGGTTCAATTGTTTATTCAAGAGCTGATCAAAAAGTTTTAAGAGAAATATTAGTTTTCCAAAATGTATAAAATGAGAAGCCTTTGGGCTTATCTATTAATTTTGGTGGTAATCGGGATTTTTTTAATCACTTTTTTTGTCAAAGCGATTGCTTTTCAATCAGAAATTAATACTACTCGGGAGGTTATCAGAAAACCAACCAAGCCGGCTAATCAGATTTCCCTGATTTTCGGCGGTGATGTGATGCTGGCCAGGACCGTGGAACAAAAGATATTGGCCGTTGATGACTGGAGCTTGCCTTTTCGAAAGGTTTACAAAGAATTTAAAAAAGCCGATTTGTCTTTTGCTAATCTGGAGTCGCCTTTTAGAGATGGTGGTTCGGCGACACCCAATGGCTCGACGGTTTTTCGAGCTTTACCAAAAACAATTAACGGTTTAAAACTAGCCGGGATTGATATTGTTTCCTTGGCTAATAATCACTTTGGCGACCAGGGAATATCAGGCGAGATTTATACTCTTAACCATTTAAACGATAATAAAATTAAATATTGCGGCATCGGCAATAATTCCAATGAAGCGCATTCAGCCGCAATATTTGAAGTTAAAAAAATTAAAATCGCTTATCTTTGTTATGCTTATCCGGAAACAATGTCCGTGGCTGAAGAAAATAGTCCAGGCATTGCCAATATGGACATAGAACAAATGAAAAAAGATGTAGAAAATTTTACTCAGAACGCCGATTTTATTATTGTTTCCATGCATGCCGGATCAGAGTATACCCATAAGCCTGGAACTTCGCAGATTAACTTTGCTCAGGCAGCGATTGATTCAGGAGCTGATTTAGTAATCGGTCACCATCCGCATGTGGTTCAGACAACAGAGAAATACAAAGATGGCTATATTATTTACAGCCTCGGCAATCTGGTTTTTGACCAGATGTGGTCAGAAGAAACCCAGCAAGGAGTAGTGGCTAAGGTAGATTTGGTCGGGGATAAAATGGAAACAATTGAATTCAAGCCGATTCATATTTACGATTATAATCAGCCGGATTGGGCTGACGAAAGCGAGGCAACGGCTATTCTCGGGGATATGGGTTTGGAAACTAATAATGTCACTCTGAGCGTTGTTGAAGAGTAACCACCAATTAATTTTTTATTTTTTTGTATAGAAAAAGCCCGAGAAATTTTTCTCGGGCCAACCCTTTCTAAGGGATTTTTGGTTGTTAGCCTTCTGATCTACCTAGCTGTTCCCTCGCTGCCGCCTCCCATCTTGCCATGAGGTCGAGAATGTATTCGGCATTCTGTGTTTGACCGATCACAAAGGCATACTCAATCAGGTGTTCAGAGACAGTTTTCGGGGGCTCGGCGAGATGTCCGTTTTCCATCAAGCCGATGATGTAAGCCAGATCTCGGGCGCGGTAGAAGTCGAGAACGCAAACAGTTGGTCCCCCCGGTCCCTTGACCTCATGTTCGATCCAGTTGGTGGTTTCGAGCATCTGATAGGAGGTGCCTTCGTCAACCGCCGCCTTGATTCGTTTGAATAATTCGGTGTAGGCCTCGATAAAAGTGGGATATACTCCTATATCATCCAAGCCAACCGTGACTTTGAAAGAAGGTTTGAGCTGGGCATTCTCGGGTATCCGATCGAATTCTTCGAATTCTCTTTGAACGACTGGGCGCATTGTCGGATCGTCAAAGATTAGACTCTTTATCCTCTCCACGTGTTCTATAAAGTAATCCTTTGGCTCTTCCTCTGGTTTTTCTTTCTCGGACATTTCTCCCTCCTTTTGGTTGAGAGTAACTGGTTAACCAGGAACGTCAGTGTTGACAGATGGAGAAAATCCCCCCTTTTTGATGAGAGTGCGATGACAAGCGAAAAACCCCTGATTTTAAAGGAACTGACTTAGTTAATCAGGTTAGCAAAAGACAATTTTTTTGTCAATGGCGATTGTCAGTTATATAATTATTTGCGATTATTTAAAATGAAAATGGATGACATCGCCGTCTTGGACGACATAATCTTTGCCAGCGGTTTTGAGATGGCCTTGTTCTCTGGCTTCATGTTCTGAACCGGCTTTAAACAATTCTTCCCAATTAATTACTTCAGCTTTGATAAAGCCCTCAGCAAATTCAGTGTGAATTTTGGCAGCCGCTTCCAGAATATTTGAATCCCGTTTCAGAGTCCAGGCTTGCAGGATTTTGTTCTGGGTGGTAAAAAAAGTGATTAAATCCAAAATTTGATAACAGGCTTTGATTAAATCATCTAAGCCGGTTTTTTGATAGCCTAATTCTTTCTTTTCTTCTTCAGAAAGTTCGGAAAGGTCAAGTTCTAGTTTTGCAGAGAAAGAAAGTTTTTTTGTATCCATTTCTTTCTCGTCGGTATTTTTAATTTCCAGAATCGGTTTTAAAGTGAGCAGGTTTAATTCTTTTAATTCTTCTTTTTCCTCTTTGTCTAAAGTTAAAGTGTTGGCTAATTTTCCCTCTTCTAAATGTTTTTTTACTTTTTCAAAAACTTCAATTTTTTTACCGGCTTCTTTGTCGCCTGATTTGGCCTTGGGAATTAAATCGGCCAGGCGTTTTTTTAAAACATCCAGGTCTGCAAAAACCAATTCTAGGTTAACGGTTTCCGCATCTTCCTTTGGCTCGATTTTACCACTGACATGGGCGACATTCGGGTCGGAAAAACTCCTGACTAAATGCAAAATTGCGTCCACTTCGCGGATATGGCTTAGAAATTGGTTGCCCAAGCCTTCACCTTGATGCGCGTTTTTAACTAAACCGGCAATATCGACAAATTCAATAGTAGTTGGCAAAACTTTCTCCGGTTTTAAAATTTCTTTTAGTTTTTCCAATCTTCCGTCAGGGACCGCCACCACGCCGACATTAGGATTAATGGTGCAAAAAGGGTAGTTGGAAATATCAACCGCTTTTTTGGTTAAAGCTTTGAATAAAGTTGATTTGCCGACATTAGGCAGGCCGACAATGCCGATGGCGAAAGACATATTTTTATCATACCAGTTTGTTGGGTTTTTTTAAAGAAAGGACTTGATTTTTTCGTAAAAATATGATATAATAAGGATATAATAGCAATAAATTTAAATAAAAAAATAAAAAAACAAAAATATATGAAAGAAACTACAGACACGGTTCAAGTAACAAAAACCTCTACTCCAGTTTCAGAAAAAATTGCGATTATTGTGATGATGCTGGGCGCTTTGAGCGTGGGCATCGGTTTGTTTTTTGTGGTGCCGATAAATATTGGCGGCGGAGGCGGCGGAACAACAACGATAACGCCCCAGCCATTGATCCCGACGGAAATAACCAGTGGCGTATTGAGCGACAAAGATGTTGTCGGTATAGGAAGCACATTCCTGGGTTTTTACAGAGAGAATAATGATCCGAATGCGATTAGTCAAAATAATGTTCAACTGGCTGTTTATGAACCGGCTCATTCGGGAAGCGATCCATGGGGCGGCCCGGCCCAACCTTTTACGCTGGGTGGTTTTGTAAGTAAGGGAGCTCAGGATATAATTGGTAACTCGCCCCTCGAATTAAAGATGAAAAAAACTGCCGATGGAACCGCATATCTGCCTCCCTCCCTTTTTACTTTGACCGCTAACACGGGTGTTTATACTCTTTGTTTGCCAGCAACAACCTTAACTAATGGAACGCCTCAAATAAGTTATTTCTATGATAAAAACGGCACTCCCTATTCTGATAAGTCTTTGCAAATTCCCGCCAGCCAAAACTGTGCCACTTTGTTAGCCAATAGCTATGCGCCGACTGAATTCCTGTCAGATGAAAGATTAGATCCAGCAATGCAGTTTAATCTGCCTTATCCCGGTAATCTGGCTGAGCCTAATAATCTAGCTGATCAATTAGCCATTTATTTTGTTCGAAACAGTGAGACGATGATGACTTATCTTAAGACTAGGGAAAATAACGGAAGCTTTATCCGGCCCGGCGGACCATTTAATTTAATTGAAGGCGGAAAATCGCCACTTGCTTTGAGCATAGGCTATTTTGATAGCCAAAATTCTCAAGTTACTATCCCAGGTCGAGCCTTAACTATTGTTAGTGATCTTGGGGCGCACACTCTTTGCGTTCCTGAAACCACGCTGACTGGGGAATGGGATGAGATTGAACAACGTTACATGGGCCATATAGCTTACTACTATGATATAAATGGCACGCCCTACCTAAATTCGTGGTTGACCCAGAGAGTGACTGATAAACCCTGTAGTGAAATTTTAGCCAAAGCTTATAAGCCAAATGATATTACCAATGGTTATCTGAATCAGCCATACCCTAATTCTGCTCCAGATCATTTTCAGATTTACTCTGTCAGAGATTGGGCAACGCTAGGAGTCTGGGAAAATAATGCAAATCAATTCATTGCCGACGGCACGTTTATCTCTCTGCCTTATCAAAACAGCAATTCTCCTGCGGTATTAATCGCCCGGCAGGTCGGTGAAAACCCCGATGATCCTATTTTACTGCCGTCGCGTTCACTTACGCTTAAAAGTGATGCAGGCACTCATACTTTATGTATTCCGGCTATTAATATTCCGGCTGCGGAAATCAAATTCTGGGCTTATGATAATCAAGGCAATCCTTATTCGGACGGATTATTACAAAAGAAAGTCACTTGCGCTAAAGCTACTAAATATCAGTATCGACCGAATTTTTAATAAAAAAACAAAAATACTAAAAAAGGCCCCGAAAGGAGCCTTTTTTAGTGAGTAAATTACTTTTTAATTAATTTTTTCCAATCGCGGATCGCCATTTCCGCATTTTTGAAAGCGACTTTTTTAGGCAGGTTATTTTGGTCAAACCACTTTGCTTCTTTAACGTCATCAGCTGGTTTTAATTTGCCTTTTATGATTCTTACTAAGTAGCAAAAATTCAGAGTTTTATAAGGAGGATAGGACGGATCTTCATATTTGTCGAGATAGATGCCCAATAGTTTCATTATTTTTATTTCTACGCCCAATTCTTCTTTCATTTCTCTTTTAATACCCGTTTCCGGATATTCCCCGTTTTTCAGAAAACCGCCAGGAACATCCCACCAATCTTTCTTTGGAGGAATGGCTCGTTTAGTAAGCAGTATCTTTTTATTTTGTGTGATGACGGCGGCAGTAGTTGGCTTTGAGTTCTGATAAAAAATAAAATGGCAGACTGGGCAATAAAGCCGAGATTCCCGATCAATTTTTTTATTAATTAATTTATGAGCACAGCAAGGACAATATTTAAAAATATGCATACCAAATATTTTTTTATTTTTTTGATGATAGATAATCTTTGATCACCGGCCTAATATTTGGGCCGACATCTAAAGGCAAATGATGAATATCAAGCCAAGCCCATTTTATATCAGGCCTCGGCTTTATTTTTCCGCTTTTAATGGCTAAATACACGATTGAAACAAAAATTTTGTCAGGGAAATAAATAAGCATTGGTTTTAAAGGCCTGATTAACTTTACTTTCATTCCTAGTTTTTCTTTGGCTTTACGGATAGCGGTTTGTTCAAGACTTTGTTTATTTTTGATTCTGCCGCCGGGGAATTTCCAAAATTTATCCTCTTTATCTTGGACCAGAAGGATTTTGTTTCTTTCAATAATGGCCGGGCCGGCGGCAACTATGTATTTCATATATTAAAATTTATAAGTCTGTGAAGTTAAATAAGTATTTTCCAACAAAAAAGCCACAGTTAAGGGTCCGACTCCGCCGGGAACAGGCGAGACCCAGCTCGCTTTATTCTTTATATCCTCGAAATCAACATCACCGACTGTCTGGCCGCTTTCAGTGCGGCTGATGCCGACATCAATTAAAACCGCTTCTTCTTTTATCATCCTGGCCTTTAAAAATTTCGGTCGGCCGTAAGCTGTGACTATCAAATCAGCTTCTTGAGTTGCATCTTGGTAATAATCGCCGGCTTTTCTGACGGAAACCAAAGCTTTTTTCTTTTCCAGTAAATATTTCAAAGGCTCAATCATTACCTCTGAATTGGCCAAAATAGCGACTTTTTTCTCTTTTAAACTCACTCTAGTGGCTTTGATTAATTCAAAAATACTTTTTATTAATGATGGTTCAATGATTTTTCCGCCGGCTAGCAGATTTTTTATGTTGTAGGGATGAAAACCGTCAACATCTTTGCGCCAGTCAATTTGTTCAATAATCTTGTCTTCATCGAGATGCCTAGGCAAAGGCAGCTGGACGACAATGCCGTGGATGTTAGGATTTTTATTCAAGTTTTGGATTCTTTCCATAATTTCCTTTTCTAAGGTATTATAGAAAAAAAGATATTTTTCAAAATGAATACCGGCTTCCTGGCAGGCTTTTTCTTTAAGTTTGACATAAAGATGAGAGGGTTCATCTTTGCCTACTAAAATAACGCTCAAGCCGGGTTTGATGGCTGCTTTTACGATTTTTTCCTTCAGCTTTTTTCTGATTTTTTCGGCTAATATTTTGCCGTCGATTATTTTTAACATTTTATTATTTTAATTCAGGATATAAAGGATATTTTTTAGTTAATTCCCTGACGGTTTTTAGAGCTTCTTCTTTTATTTTATTATCTTCAGGATTTTTTAGGACTTTGGCAATAGTTTGGCCGATAATTTCCATTTCTTTTTCTTTCAGGCCTCGGGTGGTGATGGCTGGCGTACCCAGTCTGATGCCCGATGGATCCATTGGTTTTCTGGGGTCATCAGGAATCATGTTTTTATTGACAGTAATTTTAACTTTATCAAGAAGTTCCTGAGCTTGTTTGCCAGAGAGATTAAAAGGCGTGACATCAGTTAAGATTAAATGGTTTTCCGTGGTGCCAAAACAGATTTTAAAACCTTCTTTTTTCAAAGTCTCGCAAAGAACTTTCGCATTTTTCATAATTTGTTTGGCGTATTCTTTAAATTCCGGCTGCTGAGCTTCCCGAAAGGCCACGGCTTTGGCGGCAATATTATGCTCATGTGGTCCGCCCTGAAAACCAGGGAAAACTGCTTTATCGATTTGCTTGGCCCATTTTTCTTTGCACATAATCATGCCGCCCCTTGGCCCTCTCAGCGTTTTGTGGGTGGTGGTGGTTACCACATCAAAAATCGGAACCGGATTATTCATCAAGCCCGCCGCAATTAAACCGGCAATATGGGCAATATCCGCCATGGTGATGGCGCCGACTTCGTCGGCAACTTCTTTAAATTTTTGATAATCCAACTCTCTTGAATAAGCCGAATAGCCGCACAAAACAATTTTTGGCTTATGCTCCTGGGCTAATTTTCTGACTTGGTTAAAGTCAATCAAACCATCGGAGGTCGTTTTGTATCTGACAAAATTATAAAGCTTAGCCATGTAAGTGACTGGATGGCCGTGAGTAAGGTGACCGCCATGCGATAAATCCATACCTAAAACCGTATCGCCGGGATTAAGCAGAGCAAAATAAACCGCGATATTTGCGGGGGCGCCAGACAAGGGTTGGACATTCACGTGTTCCGCCCCAAAGAGTTTTTTCGCTCGTTCAATCGCTAAAGTTTCGGCCGTATCAACATTTTCAGTGCCGCCGTAATAGCGTTTACCAGGATAGCCTTCAGAATATTTGTTGGTTAAAACCGAACCCAAGGCTTCAAGCACCGCTAGCGAAACAAAATTCTCTGAAGGAATCATTTCTAATCCTTCTTGCTGGCGTTTTATTTCCGCTTGGATAACTTTGTAAATTTCCGGGTCGATTTTGGCAAGATGTTTCATGGGATTATTTTAGCATTATTTTAAACTTTTAACCATATAAGTATTTTTCAGCTGATATCCCAATTTCCGATAATAATCTCGCACGCCGATGCCGGAAATGACGGCAATTTTTGGATATTTTTTTTCTTTGGCAATTTTTTCGGCTGCCAGCATTAAGCGTTTACCTAAACCAATATGTTGAATAGCCCCACCCCTTTCTTTAATTGGCACTAATTCGCCATAAGTGTGAAGTTCGCGGATAATGGCGGTTTTTTGTTTGTTAAAAGGTACGGCCAGTGAATCAGACAGTCTTAATCTTAAAAAAGCGTATAATATTTTTTTATCCGGCGACTCAAAGCTGATAAAATATTCAGTTCCTTCCGAAGCTTGGTATTTTCTGATAAATTTTTTTGTTTCATTTAATTTAACTTTTTTTCTTCTGGCTTCCCGGCAGCGGATACAATTACATTTGGCCCCTTTTTCCTGTATAAGTTGTCTTAAATTAGTAATTTTATTGCCAGCCATGATGTACGAAGCAGGAATATCCCTGATTAATCGGTTGATCCGGATATAGTAGGGAACGATTTTTTTAATACTGATTATTAAATTATTCAATTGTTTCTCACAATATGGTTTGTATTTTTTTTGTTGCCAGAGTTTATAAAGCGGTGCGGTTTTTAAAACCAAACAGGGATAGATTTTGAGCATATCTGGTTGAAATCTCGAATCGGAAAATATTGTTTTAAACATTTTTAAATCTTTTTGCGGAGTGGAACCGGGTAGATTAGGCATCAGATGATAAATAATTTTAAAGCCAAAATCTTTCAAGACTTGAGTGGCTTTAATAATTTCTTTGGTGGTATGGCCGCGATTAACCTTTTTTAAAATTTCTGGATAAATGGTTTGGACGCCAATTTCTACACGGGTGACTCCTAATTTTCTAAGCCATAATGCTTCGTTTTCCGTAATCAAGTCCGGCCGAGTTTCCACTGACAAACCAATGATTCTATTTTTAGCCGTTTCGTTTAATTTCTGCGCTTGTTCCAGATTTCCCGCCGGCCGGTTATTACAAGCCTCAAACAATCTTTTAATAAACCATTCTTGATATTCTTTTGGATAATGGGTCCAAGAGCCACCCAAGATTATCATTTCAATTTTATCAGTTTCGTGGCCGGTTAATTTCAGGGCTTCAAGCCTGATTTTTACTTGTTTAGCCGGATCAAATTTGGAAAGCCATGCTCTTTGCGCCGCCGGCTCTTTTTTTAGGTAACTTTTAGGCATGCCTAGTTCGTTCGGACAATAAAGACATTTTCCCGGGCAAGGATATGGTTTGGTTAAAACAGTAATAATGGCGACACCAGACAGAGTTCTGATTCCCCGGCGTTTTAACAGGCTAAATAAAGATTTATTTTCCTTTATTTTTCCTTGTTTAAGAAGTTGCCGATAATGCCTTAAAATTGTAATATTAGTGAGGATGGGAGTTTTATGTTGCTTGGCAAACTGGCGCTTTGCTTGCATAAAATCCCGGTGCTTGAAACCGTTATCCCTAATAATTTTCTGAATTAATTTTTTAACTATTTCGTTTTCTTTCATATGGACGAAGAGTATGCCAAATATTTATTAAAAAAAACTGAAGAGGATTATAATAGAATCGCCGATGAATTTTCTAAGACACGTTTTTATCTCTGGCCAGAATTTGAATATTTTCAAAAATTTATTAAACCAGGCGGCCAGGTTTTGGATGCAGGCTGCGGCAATGGTAGAATATCGGAAATTGTCAGGAAAAGCAAGGCAGAATATTTAGGCATTGATTTTAGCGAAGAGATTATTAAGAGAGCTAAAGAAAAATACCCAAAAGAAAAATTTCAAAAAGCCGATATTTTAGATTTAAAATTTGATGAGGGTAAGTTTGATTTAATTTTCTGCAATGCGGTTTTGCAGCACATTCCCAGCTCAGCTTATCGGATTTTGGCTTTAGAAAATCTGTTTTATGTTTTAAAGCCAGAGGGTTGTTTAATGATGACTAATTGGAATCTTTGGCAGAAAAATCTGCGTCTTTTGATTTTTAAATATTTTCTGCAAAAAATTACTGCTGGCTCTAATTTGGATTTTGGCGATTTTTTCAAGCCCTGGAAAAATGCCCAGGGTGGGGTTTTAGCTGAACGATATCTTCATGCTTTTACTCTAAGCGAGCTTAAAGGCCTTTTTGAATTGACTAGATTTAGAATTATTGAAAATTTTTATTCAAAAAATAATAAAAAAGTTAGCTTTTGGCAAGGCTATAATCTGGTGACGATCGGGCAAAAACCGGGGTTTTAAATTTTAATTTAAAATGCTATAATTTACCTAAGATTATTAAATAAAACCTATGAAAAAAACACTAGTCATTTTTATTTTCGCCCTGCTCTTTGTCTTTTTTAGCCAAACAACCATGGCCAAAGCTGAAACAACCGCTGAAAATATTGACATTGCTAAAGACCAGGTTATTTTGGATAATTTCGTCAAGGTAGGCAATAACATTGATATCAAAGGGACAGTTGAAGGAGATGTAATTGTCGCTGGTAGTTCAGTTAATGTCTCGGGAACAGTCGCCGGGGATGTGATTGCCGCTGCCGCTTTTATAAAAATTAGCGGAGAAGTCAAAGGCAATGTCAGGGTAGCGGGAGCGAGTGTTGAAATCAACGGCCACGTCGGAAAAAATGCTAATCTTTTCGGCAGCTCGGTGATTATCGGTAGTCAAGCAGAAATCGGCAGCAATGTCGGTTTTGCCGCGGATCAGATAGAGCACCAAGGCAAGATATTGGGAAAATTTGAGGGTTGGGCAAATTCTGCAAAAATCTCCGGACAAATTTTAAACGGCGCCAATATTAAGTATGCGAGCAATGATAAAATAAAAGGCAAGAGACTGACCGTATCGTCCGGGGCAGTAATCGAAAAAGTTTTAACCTATAACAGCGAAGAAGAAGCGGATATTCAAGCCGGAGCCAAGATCAACGGCAAAATAGAGCATAATCAGCCGATCAAAGCCTTAAAAAATATCAAAAATGTATTTACCCAGGTTTGGTGGTTCATGAAAATTTCCAGTCTTTTTGCAATTTTATTGATCGGCATGCTGATTGTCTATTTATTCAGAAAAGCCGCTCAAGACATCAGCGACTTTATGTGGCGTAAGTCGGGACGCAGCATTGTTTACGGAATTTTAATTTTAATTCTGGTGCCTTTGTCTGCCTTAATTCTTTTATTCACTGTGATTGGTATTCCTTTAGCCATAATTTTAGTGGCGCTGTACTGGATTCTTATTTATACCACTAAAGTTTTTGTCGGCATTTTGATTGGTCGGAAAATATTGGAGTATTTTAAGGCTAAAAAAAGTTTAGATCCCAAGAAAAAAGAGGTTTCTCTGATGGCTTCGATGTTTTTGGGTACCACCCTTTTTGTTTTAGTAGTTGATTGGCTATTAGGCTATCATTATTCCGGAGCCGCTTATTTTCTAAATATATTGGGTGGAGCTATTAGGATATTCACCATGGTCTGGGCTTTAGGCGCGATATTTGAGATAATCAGGCAGAGAAAAGAAACAAAACTGGAGAATAAATAAAGACATTCGATATGTCAGAAGTAAATAAGACAATATTTAAAGCCTATGATATCCGGGGTACTTACCCTGATCAATTGAACGAGGAAGCCGCTTATTTAATCGGTCGGGCTTTTGCCAGAAAAGCTCAAGCCAAGGAAGTGGCGGTTGGGTTAGACGTTAGACTTTCGGGTCCGGTATTGAAAAGAGCATTAATTAGGGGTATCACTGACGAAGGAACAAACATCGTTGATATCGGGATGGTCCCAATTGACGCGGTTTATTTTATGGTGGGCATTTTAGGAGAGGAAGCGGGGATTATGGTTACGGCTTCGCACAACCCGAAAGACTATAATGGTTTTAAAATGGTTTTAAAAGATATGAATTGGATAAGGGGGGTTGAACTTCTTGAGGATGTTTTAAATCTTCCCGAACTCGAGAATAAGGAAAAGGGGAAAGTGCGAGAGGAAGATATTATCGATCGGTATCTCAAACATGTTCTCGGTTTCGCCGAGATAAAGAAAATAAAGAGACTAAAAGTGGTAGTGGACGCAGGCAACGGAGTAGCCGGAAAGATTATGCCCTTGTTGGCAAAAGAATTGCCGATCGAGATGATTCCTCTTAATTTCAAGCTTGATGGCAGTTTTCCGGCTCATCCTTCCAATCCTTTGCTGCCGGAAAGTCAGAAAGAAATAACCGAAAGAGTGGTCAAGGAAAAAGCTGATTTTGGCGTGATTATGGATGGCGATACTGACCGTCTATTTTTTGTGGATGAAAAAGGTAATTTTATCAGAGCGGACATCACGCTCCTTGTTTTGGCCAAATATTTTTTGGAAAAAGAACCCGGGGCTGGCATTGCTTACAATGTTATTTGTTCAAGGGTTGTTCCGGAAAAAATTAAGGAATGGGGCGGTCGGCCACTTAGATCGGCCGTTGGTTTTGTTAATGTTTCCGTGGCCATGCGAGAAGGAAAGGGGATAATGGGTGGCGAACTCTCTGCTCATTACTCTTTTCGGGACAATGCCTATGCGGACTCGGGTTTTATTGCTTTTTTGATTCTTCTTCAGCTTTTAAGCGAGGAAAAAGAGCCTCTTTCCCAGATTGTGGCGCCGTTTTATAAATATGAAAAAACCCATGAGATAAATATTGAAGTGCCGGACGTTAAATTAATTCTTGAAAAAGTAAAGACAGAATACAAAGATTTTGAACAGGATTATCTGGACGGTGTCAGTGTTTTAGCCAAAGAATGGTGGTTTAATGTCAGACCTTCAAACACCGAGCCACTTTTAAGAATTACAGTTGAAGGAGAAACAAAAGAAATAATGGAAAGAGAAAGAGATAAACTAGTGGGTTTTATTAAGGCAAATATCTGAGGAGGCATTAAATTATAAAAATAAATTCAACTAAGATGAAATTCTATAGGCAGACAACGAATTATACTTGTGGGCCGTCTTGTGTTTTAATGATTTTAAATAGTTTTTGGCCGAAAAGATTTCCATTAAATAAGGATAATGAACATAAAATTTGGCTGCGGACAACCAACCCTTTAATAAGGGGCTGTCCTGATTTTGCCTTGGCAAAATTTTTGGAAGACTCTGGCTTAAAAACTAAAATAATTCACCTTAAGGAATTTTCGCCCGATAATTATGTCAGGCGTTTTATTAAACCCAAAGATTATCAAGCTTATTATGCCTCAAATTTATTTCATAAGAAGCAGGCCTTAAAAGGAGGAGTGAAATTTGAAAAAAGAAAAATAAGATTTGAAGAACTTAAAAATTGGTTGATAAAATACGATTTTATAATCCTGCTGGTCGAGGTCAAAACTCTACACAAAAAATCAAAAAATTATCATTTACATTGGATTTTGTTGAATGAATACAAAAATAAAAAATTCCTTGTCTATGATCCTTGGCGTAAAAAATCCTGGATATCCGAAAGATTACTTAAATCAGCTTTCGATAACGTTAGAAATAAGATCAAGGCTGATAATAGAGCGATATTAATAAAATTAATAAAGTAGGTTTAAATATGATCGGCATTTTTGATTCAGGCATCGGCGGGCTAACCGTAGTTAAAGAAGTTTTAAAACAGCTTCCCGAATACCAGATTATTTATTTCGGTGATACCGCCAGAACGCCTTATGGCAATAAAAGTCCAAAAATAATTCAGCAGTATGCTTTTAAAAACACCCAGTTTTTAATTAAAAAGGGGGCGAAATTAATTATTGTTGCCTGCAACACGGCTTCAGCCGTTGCTTTTAACGATTTAAAAAGTAAATATAATTTGCCGATTTTTGAGGTAATTACACCGGCGGTGGAAAAAGCCGTTTCAATTACCAAAAAAAAGAGGGTTGGCGTAATCGGTACTAGAGCCACGATTGAATCGGGAATTTATCAGAATCTGATTAAGAAAATAAATCTTAAAATTGATTTTTTTCCCCAGGCCTGTCCCTTGTTGGTACCTTTGATTGAAGAAAACTGGATGAAAAAGCCGGAAACGAAAATGATTCTTAAAAAATATCTCTATCCTCTTAAGTTAAAACAGATTGATACTTTAATTTTAGGTTGCACCCATTATCCGATTATCAAGGATTTAATTCAGATAAAAATGGGAAAGCGAGTCAAACTAGTTGATTCAGCCGAAGAAATTGTTATTAAATTAAAACAATTCGTAGAAAATAATAAAGGAATAGAAAAAGGTTTAGCTAAAAATAGGGATCATCAATTTTATCTTTCAGATATAACATCACGAGCCCAGGAAATAGGCAATAAATGGCTTGAAACAAAAATTAAATTTCAATTAGCTAATTTTGAATAAAAATATAAAAAGCAGAGCACCGCTTTTATAAACAGTGCTCTTATAATTTTCGGGCAAGCTCTTCCCGTATGGGTTGAAAAGCCCTTTTTGTTATTTCCTCCCAAACTTTTTTCGTATTTTCCTGTCCGAATAGGTCGGAAAAATGGTCTGGTATAAGTGGCGGCAGAAAGACAATGGTGATTCTTTTTCTGAAGCGGAATTTCAGATATGGATCCCCGATTTTCTGAATCTCGTTCATGCCCAGGATTAAGACCGGCTGAACAATAGGCCTTTTGGCAAAGATTAGCCGGCCAGTGCCTGCTGTTAGTTTTTCGGCCAGATAAGGCGGTCTTCTGGTCCTACCCCCCTCAGGGAAATTACAGAGGATACTTCGATCTAATGCTTCACTTTGTCTCTGAAAAGTGACATTGGTAGTAACGACCGAAGCATTCTGTCGAAATACAGGAATGATTTTGCAGGCCCATGCCCAGGGTTTGCGCCAAGCTTTGACAAAGTTGTGGAAATCAGCCGAGTGCCAGGGAATCAGAAAATAATGTTTCAATAGATGCCGGGAAAAGGGAAGCCAAATCTGTTTGGTTATTCTGGTTGAGAAAAGAACAGTCGCTGTCAAAGAACTGTCCCAGTATCCTTGGTGGTTTATGATAATCAAGACATTTTTTTGCCAAGGAAATTTATTGAGGCCAATTACCTCAACTTGGTTGCAAACCATGAAGATTAGCCAGTGAGCAATAATCATAAACCCAATAACAGGAAATCGGATAATGTCAGCAAGATAACCGCCGAAAGTACTTAACCATGGCCTTTTTGAGAGGGCCAGGTTTGAAAAAGAGCAATTTGATTTTTTCATATTAGCCCTCCTTTTTGCCGTATTTTAGGCTGTGGATGAACGTAAATTGTATTTTAATTTAAAAGGCGGGATTTGACAAGTTTACAAACTAATGATAATTTCAATAACCAAGATCGTTCTTTCAGTTGCTCCTTAACATAAAGCGGAGAATCATCCGATAACCTAGTAAAGGGGGTGAATAAGTTGATTAGGATACTTAAGTGGTTGCCGGACAAGTGGTGGTGGTGCGTGAAGGCGTCAAGACAACGTTATTGGTTTGGCAGGACTTTAGCTAGGGTAGTTGCGGCAGCATATTTTGTGGTAAATGTCCTGGCGTATTTTATCCAGAAGATGGGAGTGTTACTGCCTGATCAGGTTCGAAGACGCTTACCTAAACCAGCTAAGCACTGGGAAAACTACTTCTTCAATTTTCTCAGGGCTTTTTCCGGCTTTCCTAGGGTAAAAACTATTTTCTGGGTAATCAAGGCATTTATCAACTACGCTTTGGCAACCCATGAATTGTTTTTACTGCTTAGGGAAGAGGAAGAGATCAAGAGGAGGCTGGCAGAATTGTCTGGTCCGGTCGAGGGGATCGAGATAATAATGCGGGCACTGCTAGATGCCAAAAAAAGGGGAAGGGGAGTTATCTTTTTTACTGGTCACTACGGCAATCCCAACCATGGCGCTCAAATGCTGTTGGGTGTGTTCAAAAAGCTTGCAACTGGCGAAGAGCCACTGATAAAGGGTATGTCAGTTGAAGCCATGATCGTAGCCCCAGCTACCACAGAAAAAGAGGTGCTATTTTTCAATTCATTGAGGGAAAGATTAGGAGAAGGCATTACGATTAAGCCAGCCGATAAAGTGGGATTGGAAGCGATGGAGGAGTGGCTGGAGGCTGGCAAGCACTTATTGATGGTAGGAGACCTTGGGTATCGGAATACCCGGAATTTCGTCGAGCTTGATTTTTTCGGAAAAAAAGCTCGGTTTCCACGCGGGGCCTTCTGGTTAGCCCAGAAAACAAAAGCCCCGATTGTAGTGGCATCATGTTTCCGAGAAAGGATTCATCCGTTCAGGGTAAACCGGTACGTATTCCGCGCAGAAAAAATTATAGAGGTAGAGGAGGGACAGACCAAACAACAAGGAAAAGAGAATATCGTAGCAGCCATGAAAAAATGGTTGAAAATCTATGAGGGAAACATAAAGAAGTTTCCACAGCAGTGGTATCCTCTTAACAAAATCTTTTGCGAGTAAACCAGCCCGAGTCAAAACAAGGAAGGAATAAGACTTGGGCTTTTTTAAATAAAAAAAGCAGTTAGAATTTAACCACTTTTTATCAATATTTAGATAAGACCCATTTTTTGTTTGACTTCTTGCAAGGTTTTTTGGGCAATAATTTTTGCTCTTTTTGCCCCACCGTCTAATATCTTTTCAACTTTTCTTGGTTGGCGCGATAATTCTTTCCTTCTTTCTCGGAATTTTTCAAAATAATCGGCTATATCTTTAGCGATAGCATTTTTTAATTCCACATATTTAATCTTTTTGTTTTTATAATCATTCTGGAATTTATGGTAGGTTTTTTTACTGCTGAATTCTTCTAGTAAGTAAAAAAGATTTTCCACTCCTGGCGATTTCGGTTCTTTACCTTCTTGGCCAGTATCAGTAACCGCCGTCATCACTTTCTGCTTAATAATTTCCGGCGAATCATCAAGGCTGATATAATGTTTAGGGCCAAGCGAAGAACTCATTTTTTTACTTGGGTCTTGCAATGACATAATTCGGGAATGAGCGGAAAGAATGGTATCGGGCTCGGAAAAAGTTTTGCCAAACATTCCGTTGAATTTTCTGGCAATGGTTCGAGTCAATTCTACATGCTGGGCCTGGTCATCGCCCACTGGCACGCCATTGGCTTTATAGAGGAGAATGTCAGAGGCCATCAGGACCGGGTAATCAAAAAGCCCGACATTAACATAATCTTGATGAAGGGAGGATTTTTCTTTGAATTGAGTCATTCTCTTCAATTCTGACATCGGCGTGATAGTATTAAAAATCCAGGTCAGTTCAGTATGCTCTGGAACATGGGATTGGATAAATAAAATACTTTTTTTCGGATCAATGCCAATGGCCAGCAAATCCGAAGCCATTTCGATGATGTTATTTTTAACACCTTTTGGGTTAAATGGTGTAGTAATGCCATGATAATCGACAATACAGCAAATGCAGAAAAATTTCTTTTGTAATTCAACTAAATGTTCAAAAGCTCCTAGATAATTGCCGATGTGTATTTTGCCGGTCGGCCGAATGCCCGAAAAGATTATTGCTTTTTGTTTCATATATTTATTTTAGCATAGATTTATTTATTTAGAAAGACATTTTGCCACAACGTTTCAAATTGGGACATAATGCGGACTGAACCACGCCACTAGTATCAGTTGATGTAAAAAAATTATAAAAATATTAATATTCCGTGTTTGGATTTAGACACATACATTTTGGTACATGATATTCTTCCCCGGTCGCAAGATTTATCTTCATACAAGTTGGTTGATTTTCTCCAGTACAGACAGTTCCATTTTTAACGCAATCTTGATCTGTATTGCAGCTTTTTTCGCTTTGAGCATTGGAGGCATTTGTATTGCCTGCATTTTTCCCTTGTTTATAACCAAACACATAAGCTGCATAAAGAGCCATAATGCCGACTACTACAATTATTAGAATGATTAATGTTTTTTTCATAATTTTATAATTATAAATTTTAAAGATTTTTTTACTTTAAACCTTCAAAAACAAGATATAATCCCTTATCGCTAGATCCGGCTTGCCCCATCCTTTTGATTTTATTAATTTTAAGACCTGCTTGTTTAATTGCTTCTTCAATATCGTTTTTAGAGTGAAGGTACAGAGTTGTATCTGTTAGTGCCTTCCCATTACCTAAATCAAACGTTCCTTTTAGAAGGTTGCCTTCTATCGTGTAATTTTTGTAAAAGGTCTTACGTTCTTCATAAGTTTCGGGGTTGGCCGTAATTATTAGAAATTTTCCTTTTGATTTTAGAACCCTAAACATTTCTTTGGCCGCTAAGTTTAGATTATCTAAATGAGACCACACCCACATAGAAATAATCGCATCAACCAATTCATTTTCTAATGGAATGTCATATGCATTTCCATCTATAAATTTTTTATTTGGAGAAGAATAGAGTTTTTTGGCACGTTTAAGAAGTGTCTGTGAGGGATCAATACCAATGTACTTAGTTCTTTCATCTACCAATTCCGAACAAAATCCTTGACCGCAACCAACATCACATAAAAATTTTGGTTTTAATTCTTCTAACCAATTTTTAATTAAAGGAATAATCTCCACTTCTCTTGTTCCATTAGGAATAGGTGTTTCTACCCAGTCAATCCATTCATTTGCTAAATTATCATTATATCCAGTCATATTATTTAATACAGGAATGATTGAATTATACCTCAATCAGCACTGGCAGAATCATCGGCCTTCTCTGGGTTTTGTTGAATAGATACTGGCCGACATCATCGCGGAGCTTGGATTTTAGGGGATCCCAGTAGGTGGTTTTTCGGTGAATATTTGAATTAAAAATATCTTTTACTTTTTGCTTAGTATCGGCAATCAACTGGTCTGAGCCTTTCATATAAACAAAGCCGCGGGAAATAATATCCGGCTCGCCCATTAGCTTCTTTTTTTTGTCATCAACCTTGACAATAATAACCACCATGCCGTCTTCAGCCAGGACATTGCGGTCGCGGAGGACGATTGAGCCGACATCGCCAATGCCCAGACCGTCAACCATCACATAATTAGAGGAAACTTTTTCAGACAGTAATTTGGGCTGACCTTTAATAAATTCAAGGATGGAGCCGTTATCAAGGATAAAAATATTCTTGGCCGGAAAGCCATGGCGGACAGCCAGTTTTTCTGCTTCTTTCAGAAAATAATGATTGGCATAGACGGGCAGAAAATAAGTCGGCCTGATTTGTTTCATTATTTCAACCATATCCTGAGCCGTACTGTGGCCTGAGGTATGGACATCCATAATATCTGAATGGATGACATTATCGCTTAAGCGGTAAAGGCTATCTTTCAGTCTTTGGATAGTTCTTTCATTACCTGGAATAATCGAAGAAGAAAAAATGATGGTATCCTGTTTTTTTATTTGAACAAAACGGTGGCTGCCCTCGACAATGCGCGATAGAACCGCTCTTGGCTCGCCCTGGGCGCCGGTACACAAGACCAGTATTCTTTTATCAGGGTAATCAGCTATTTTGTTAATCGGAATGACAGTTTGTTTGTTGAATTTTAAATAGCCGTGTTTTTTGGCAATTTCAACGTTGGTTTTCATACTATAACCGTCAAAAGCAACATAGCGCCCATATTTTTCAGCTAATGGAATAAGGAATTTAATCCGTTCAATCTGGGAAGAGAAAGTGCCGATGATAATTCTGCCTGGCGCATCGCGGATGATTTTTTCTAAATTATTGTACATCACTTTTTCCGAAACCCGGGGCGTGGTATTAGTGGAAGCCAAGCTTTCCAACATTAAAATAGTCGGTTTTCTCAATCGGCTAAGATGATGATAGTTGATTGGTTGGCGGCCGATCGGATCTTTTTCGTAGGTCCAGTCACCCGGATGAATAACAGTGCTCTGAGGTGTTTCAATAATTACTCCCACGGCGTCCATAATCGAATGATCAACCGGAAAAAAACCCAAACGGAAAGCGCCCAGTTTGATTTTATCATTCATCGACTTGACAGACAGGGCTTTTAGTTTTCCGAGTGAGCCGTTTTTTAATTCTTCCAGACGGTTTTTTATCAAAGAAATGGTCAAGGGGCGGGCAATGATCAATGGATTACCAAGTTTGCCTAAAAGGATCGGGGCAGCGCCAATGTGGTCAAGGTGTCCATGGGTAAAAACCACCGCTCGTATATTTTTTTCTTTGCCAGACAGGTATTTGGTATTGGGAATAACATAATCAATACCTGGCATATTTTCTTCGGGAAACTGCAGGCCCATGTCAATAATCACAATGTCATTTCCATATTCAAAAACAGTCATATTCCGTCCGACTTCTTCTTGGCCGCCTAGGGGAATAATGCGAAGACTGCCCGCTTTTATTTTAGAAACCGGTTCTTCTCGTTTTTTAGATTTTTTTTGGTGTTTTTTCATTTTGTTGAATTAATCAAATAATAAATTTTGGTGCCGAGGGGGAGACTCGAACTCCCATGACCTTGCGATCGCTAGCTCCTGAAGCTAGTGCGTCTACCAAATTCCGCCACCTCGGCGAATTATTTCCAAACCCTTTTAGTTTTTATATACCAGTCCTCGATGCCAGTAAAGCGATCTGAAGGACTGATTATTTCTTTTAAAATAAAACCTTTAATCTTGCTAGGAAGTCCATAAGTATAAGTCGGATTGTAGAGAAAAATAGCAGGAATATCTTCAGCAATTATTCTAGAGAATTCTCTATATTTATCCGCCCTTTCGTTATTGTTGCTGGTTTTTCTGGCTGCTTCCAGTAATTTATCAACCTCTTTTTTATAGAAAATAGCCAGACTTAACCCCGGATCTCTCTGTTGGGAAGAATGCCAAAAGGGATATGGATCTGGGTCGAAGCCGATAACTTCTCCGTAAAGAAGAATCTGATAATCACGCGGAGCAATAACATCTTTTTCAATTCTGGTATTTTCAATTAGTTTTATCTCGACCGAAACCCCGATTTTTTCCCAATATCCTTTGATTAATTCAGTTATTTTTGAATATTCAGAGGTGTTAACTGTGGTTAAAGTTAGTTTTAATTCCTGCCCGCCTTTTTTGCGGATTTGAGAATCGCCTTCTTTTTTCCAGCCAGCTTTTTCCAGAAGGTCATTGGCTTGGTCAGGATTATATTCATATTTTATAACATCAGGATTATAGCCCAGAGAACCGGGCAAGATAGCTGAATTAATGATTTCGGCATCGCCGCCAAGAACATCATTAATAATTTTTTGCCTATCTATACTGCGGGCTAATGCTTCTCTAATTTCTTTAACTTTTAAAACTTCATTATTTTTTTGATTGAAAAAGACGGCTGTGTACTGGGGGAGTTTCAGGGTGTGGTATAAAAGATGGGTTCCTTTGATTAAGCCATCTTTTAATTCTTTGGGAACATAACTGATGGCTTCGACACTTTTGCTTTTGACTGCTTCTGAAGCGCTTACAGTGTCCGGATAAAACTTGAAGGTTATTTCGTCAAGATAGGGTTTTTTTGAATAATATTCTTCATTTCTAACAACGAGATATGATTTTATATTGCCAAATTTGTCGCGGGTTAAAGCTTTAAATTCGAAGGGACCCGAACCGATTGGTTTAAGATTATATTCAACCAGGCTTATATTATTTGGATCCACGTCCATCCAAATATGTTCGGGGAGCAAGCCAACCGTCAAATTAGAGAGAAACGGTGAAAACGGTTCTTTTAATACAAATCTGACCGTATAATCATCCACCTTTTCCACGGTGACGCCATTAAAACTTGAACGAAGAGGGCTCTTAAATTCTGCATTTTGTATCGTTTCAATAGTAAAAATTACATCATTGGCGTTAAAAGACTCGCCATCGTGCCATTTTACATCTTTTCTTAAATAAAAGGTATAAGTTTTTTGATCCTCGGATATTTCAAATTTTTCGGCCAAGTCAGGTACTAGTTCGTGGTCTTTGGAGTATTTGATTAGAGACGAATAGATTAATTTAGAAAGATCAAGGTCAACGTCATTACTCTGTAAAAATATCGGGTTTACGTATTTTGGAGTGCCGATCAACGCTTCAACATATTTTCCGCCTGACTCAGGCAGGTATTGGACATGCCTTTGATAAAACCTGAAGCCGATAAAAATCAAACAAATAATTATTATTCCAGCACAGATTTTGATCAAGTTTGATTCTTTTTTCGAAACAACCAAGTTTATGAATTTTATTTGTGATAGATTGGGAATCCTTGATTTAGCCAAAGAAAAAACCATTTTTTTATCTAAATCGGTTTGAAACTTAATATCCCGTTGAGCCTTATTTTTTTTGAAATGAAAAAATTTTAGGCTAATTTCTTTAAGCTTTTTTAAATTTTTAACAAAATAATTGTCCAACTATTTAGTTTTTAGTATGATTAGTAAATTAGAATATTGACCAGCGCTACTCCTAAAAAGAGAGCGGCCAGTACAATTGTTAATATAAACAAAATTTTTTCTAAGCCGCGTTTTGTTTGATAGACTCCGCTTTCACCGCCGAAAATACCGCCTAAACCAGCGCCCCTAGCCTGTAAAAGGATAAAAACCATCAGTAATGCAGCAATCACGATTTGGGCGATGTTGAGGATGTTTTTCATGCAATTTAAGTATAAAAAATAAATAAAAAAGTCTAGCGTGGTATCACATTACAGGATAGCAGATATTTATAGAGGTGTCAATGTTTGGCTGATTTTTTTCTGATTATTTCTCTGAGTTTAAAAACGTTTTTGCCGGAGACTTTCATTTTCAGCTTTTTTCTTTTATCCTTTTTAACTAGTTGTTTGTGAATTTCTTCTTCTATTTTTTCTAGATTTTTATGATTTTTTAGCATGCAAACGTGATTGTTTAATAAATTGAAATATATGCACGGCATATTTAAATAATGAATCAATATAGCTGTAGTTTTTTTGAGGATGCACATTTTTATCAAGAATGCTTTGTTTTAAGTCGACAGCCGTCTGACCGGGAAATAAAGTATAATTCTTGCCGACCATTTCTTTGATGTGAGCGTCAGAATTAGCCAATCCAGCTGACTTGATTTTTTTATTAGCTAACCTGGCCCGCAGGTTGTCAAAGGGAAGATGGGGCAGCGCTCTTTCTACTTCAATCGCGTCAACTTTAAGTTTGTATAATTTTCTGGCTACGCCTTTGCCAAACAGAAATTTTTTGGGAATTATCACAAAGCCCAGCCGGTCAAAAGGATGAGGGGCAAAAGCGATTCCTCCTTGTTTGTGAATTTCTTCTATTGCTTCTTCGGCCTTGTTTTTTCTTTCAATTTTGTTTTTCAAAAAAAGGCCGACGATTTCTCCGTCGCGAGTCGATATTTCCTCGCCAATAATCACTTCAAAGTTATAATTTTTGTCCGCAACAATTTTTTGGGCCAACTGAGCCCCTTCGATTGTTTGATGATCAGTGATGGCAATTACATTAAGCTTGGTTTGGTGGGCCACCCATTCTAATATTTCGGGAATTGAATCAACCCCATCGGAAAAATCGCTGTGAATATGCAAATCAGCCCGGCCCCATGTTTTATCGGACATTTATAAATACTCCCTAATTATTTTCGTTAATTTTTTGCCGACAATTTCCTCCACTTCATTATTATCAGATTGTTTGAGATTTGGCAACGAGCCAAATCGGTCAAGCAATAATTTTTTCTTTTTTGGTCCTAAGCCCGGGATTTCATCTAAAATTGATTTTTTCAGTTCTTTTTGATGTTTACTTTGATAAAAACCAATAGCAAAACGGTGGGCTTCATCACGGATTCGCTGAAGTAAAAAAGAAGCATTCTGGGAGAGTTGAATCGGAGCTTTTTTATTCGGTAAATAAAGATCCTCGTGTTTTTTAGCCAAAGCAGCCGTCGGAATTTTGATTTTCAAACTTTTTAGGATCTTCAGAACAACGCCTAACTGTCCCCTGCCGCCGTCAAGTATAATCAAATTTGGCTTAGTTAAATTTAGATTAGAAAAGCGTCTTTTAATTACTTCAGCCATCATGGCCGGATCATCAGCCTGAAAAACGGTTTTAATTTTGAATTTGCGGTAGTCGGATTTTTTCGGCTGGCCGTTTTCAAAAACCACCATTGAACCGACGGCCAGCAGTCCCTGGATATTCGAAATATCATAGGCTTCAATTCTTTTTGGTGGAATTTTCAGCTTTATTTGTTTAGCCAGTTCTTTTAAAGCGACAGCCGCTTTTTTATCTTCTTTTTGCCAGAGAAATTCTTTTTTTTCTAAATAATCGTGAGCGTTTTCTTCGCCCAATTTAATCAATTGCCGTTTTTTACCCCTTTGAGCGATTAAAATTTTGGCTTTGGTTAAATTTTCCAATTCTTTTTGATTTTCAATTTTCTCTCGAATAATTATTTCTTTGGGATAATCTTGGGTTTGGGCATAATATAGCTTTAAAATTGAAGCCAAAATTTCCGCGCTAGTTTGGTTTTCAATATTTTTCAGAATAAAATTTTTTCGGTCAATCAATTTGCCAGCCCTGATTTGGAATAAATTTGCCGCGGCTATCTTTTTTTGAACTAGACTGATAATATCTTGATTCAAGTTTTTAGGATAAATTACTTTTTGTTTAGCCATTACATTTTCCAGGGCAAAAAGCTTATCCCGGGTTAGAGCGGCATATTCAAATAATTTCCTTTCTGACAATATTTTCATTTTTTCCTTTAGATTTTTCTGAAGTTCAAAGTAATCGCCTTTTAAAAATTTGATTATTTGATCGATTAATTTGGCATATTCATGTTTTGATACTTTTCCTTCACAAGGAGCGGGGCAGCGGTTGAGATGATATTCAAGGCAGGCCTTTTTCGGGAGATTTTGGCAAGTTCTGTAAGGAAAAATTTTTCTCAATAAATTTAAAGTGTACCGCGCAGAATTGGCCGAGGTATAAGGACCAAAATATTTGGCTTTGTCTTTTGAGACTCTTCTGACCGTATAAATCAAAGGAAAATCTTCATGGCTAATTTTTATATAAAGAAAATTTTTATCATCAGTAAAGATGACATTGAATTTAGGATGGTATTTTTTAATCAGGTTAGCCTCCAAAAACAAAGCCTCTTTTTCGGAAGAAGTTAAAATATATTCCAAATCAGCAATTTCCTTCATCATGATTTTTTTCCAGGGCGACAAATCTTGAGTCCTTTGCCAATATGACTTGACCCTTGATTTCAAATTAGTCGCTTTGCCCACATAAATAACCTCTGCCCTTTTATTTTTAAAAAGGTAAACGCCGGGCTTTCGGGGGAGAAAATTTAATTTTTTCTTAAATTTCATGGCTTTAGTATACAATTTAACCTACGGCTTGACAATTTTTTTATTCTCGTATAAATTATAAAGTCTTAGTTGGAAAATAAGCACCTTAAAAAAAGGAGGGAGTATGCAAATCATAACCGGCGCATTTCTTGATTGGAAGACAGCCATTGAACGAAGAGACAGTTTTTTAGACAAGTTGATGGTTAGACCGGCTGATTTTCCGGAGAAAAAGGAGATTCTCTTTTCCCTCTATCGCTTAGTTGAAACCCGTCACCATGTCTTTTTCAGGGAAGTCATGGCTTTAAATGGGCAGGTCTGGTTTGAAGTTTCGGTTGAAGGGGGGCTTTATACGGGGAAATATCTTTTTGACCAACCCTTCATCCTACCCGATTTAGTTTTGATTCGGCCAACCCAGATTTTGAGAGTCGGAAGAAAGATGGAATTCTTGCGCCTTCTGGATTGTAAAAGCAAGATACATCAGCTGGGAGTGGTCTGCACCCAGGAGGTTAAAGCTATTTTCCCGAGTTATTAGCGAGTTCTGCCCCGCGCGCAAGTGCCTAAACCAACTTAGGTTTCAGGCCAAACGCGCGGGGCGTTTTGTTTTTTTTCAAAGGCCTTGACAAAATTTTAATCTTCTGCTAACATTGACTTTCGCACATTTATAAGCAATGATTTCACTACGAAATAAGGCCAACCCGTTTTTTTGTAAGGAGGAGAAATGAAAAAACGATTGCCAAGAAAAGCTGGAGTTTGTCCGGTCCACGGGATAGTTGATTTCGGAAGAAAAAGAAAATGTCCTGATTGCGGCAGAAAGCTGCAAAGAAAAGTGCTCAAGGTTACGGCAGTATGTATAAGGGGACATTTTCCAACGACTATCAGGCGTTTGGACAGAGAAAAGGGTTACTATGTAAAAACGAGAATTTGCGGACGTTGCAAAAAGACGCTCGGGGAATAATACAAATAATTGAAGATGTTGTTACCGCGACTTTGAATTGTTTCTGTTGTTAGGAAAAGGAGGTTGCATCATGTCTACCCGCGTCGCGATTAACGGATTTGGAAGAATCGGTCGTTTGTTTCTCAGAGCCGCTCAGAAGATTGAGGGAATCGAATTTGCCGCCATCAATGATCTGGGCCAGATTGATGCTTTAGCACATCTTTTCAAGTATGATTCAGTTCACGGCCGGTTTCCGGGAGAGGTCAGTGTTTCAAAAGACACTTTGGTTGTCAACGGTCAGGCAATCAGGGTCTTGAACGAGAAAGACCCGGCTAAGCTGCCCTGGAAAGAGTTGGATGTCAGTGTAGTTTTTGAATGCACGGGCAAATTCAGAGACATAGAAAGCGTGACTAAGCATCTTTTGAGTGGCGCTGACAAAGTTCTGGTTTCTTCACCGATGAAGGATGTGGTGGAGATAGTGCGGGGAGTCAATGACTCCATGTACGACCCGGAAAAGCACCATATTGTTTCAGCGGCTTCATGCACTACTAATTGTCTGGCTCCTTTGCTCAAGGTTTTGGATGAAAATTTCGGTGTAATCTGTGGTTTTTTGACCACTACTCATGCTTACACCAACGACCAGGTCATCCTCGACTTCCAGCACAAAGATCTGCGCCGAGCTAGAGCCGCAGGCATATCAATGATTCCTACCTCAACCGGGGCAGCTAAATCAATCGGCAAGGTGTTGCCGAAATTGGCTGGCAGGCTTGACGGCGTGGCCATCAGGGTGCCGGTACCCGACGGTTCTTTGGTTGATCTGACTGTAGTGACCAGCGGTCCTGGCGGCAGAGTAGAAGTCAATGAGGCATTTAAACAGGCTTCTCAAGGAGAACTTAGAGGAATATTAGAATACTGTGAGGAGCCGATAGTTTCCGTAGATGTAATCGGTAACCCGCACTCTGCGATTTTCGACTCATTGCTTACTAGCGTAATCGTTCTTCCGAATCTGCTCGGATTAGTCAAGATTTTTGCCTGGTATGACAATGAGTGGGCTTATTCTTGCCGGATGGCGGAGTTGGCCACCCGCTTGCTCTAACTAGTATCTAACAGGGTCTGTTCAAGACAACTTGGACAGACCTTTTTTTATGATAATAGGTCTTGACAAAATACATTGATTTGTTAAGATAGGCTATTCGGATTAAGTTAATTAAATTTGATCCGAATCAAACAAGTTCTTTGATAGAATGGGGGAAATACAACAAGATGGGTTCAAAACCCGAAAGGAGCGGCAATCATGAATATCGTTGTAGCGGTTACTTTGATTCTGTTGGCAATAATACTGCACGAAATTGGACACGCTTGGGCTATGCATAGCAAAGGCGTTGAATTCGAAGAAATAGGGATTGGACTAAAGGTTTGGTGGTTGCCTAGTTTGAAAATTACCTGTAACGGAATCGTATTACGATTCAATCTCATTCCCATAATCGGCTATGTGGAGAATTCCGAGACAGGAGCAAGGCAATTAGAAAAACTTCCGTACTCAGATTTCTCCTATGTGATGGGTGCAGGGATTTTAGTCAATCTGATTTATGGCTTCGTTCTTGGTTTGATTGTCAGTCTTGCCTCAGGCGGAAAATTCTGGTTTATACCGCTGTTGGCTATAGTTATTTTGTGGCTGTTTAGAAAACCATTTTGCAAATACCTTGTTCCCGCTCTTGGCCTTTTGGTTTTTACCTTCATAATCTACCAGATAACTAAGGCGCCGACAGAGACGATGGTTGGACCAATTGGATTAGGTATCTTAGTCAGAGATATGTCCTCATCTCTGACAAATGTCCTGATTTTTGTCTCAGCGGTTTCACTGTCGGTGGCTCTTGTCAACATGCTTCCTTTTTTTGGTCTGGACGGTGGCCGGATAGTCGGGCGGGTCATCGAGAAGATTTCGCCAACTGGCGCGCTTGTCTATAAACTAGTTGGGCTTATTCTTCTTTCTTCTATGCTTATCCTTGCTTTTGCTTCCGATGCTTTGAAACTGTTCAAAAAATAGACAATCTTGCCCTTACGCCGGATGGATTTTTCCACCGGCTTTTTTGTTGATAAATAGCCTTGACAAGAAGTAAATTTTGTGCTAGTATGACAGGTTATTGTTCTTTGTCATTAGTTTTATAGTCTAGTTATTGTCTAGTTGCTGTTTTCCTAGGATCTTGAGTCCTTTTTTTCAGGAGGTGTTGTCAATGGAGAGTCTGAATCTAGTTGAGCCAAAGCGCATTGTGACGCATATCGGAGTGCATCCTGATGAACTGGTTGCGGTCTATCTTATGCGTCGCGAGTTGCCCAAGCATTTCCCAGGAGTAGATGTTAACAACGTTCCCATTCAGTTCGTTCCTACTACGAACGAGCCGTTTGAGGGCAAGGACGGATGGACCCATCTTAAGGAAGGGACATACGTTCTCGGGTTTGGCGGCCCAGGGCCGTTTAACCACCATCCGCACTCGGATTTTCCGGATGTCTGCACCGCTGATCAGATGGCTCAATACTTGGGCTTGGCTGACAAGCCGGAGTTTGAGAAGATTCTGAAGCGGACACGGGTCAATGACCTCAACACCGGCGGTGAATTCATAATCATCGCCGAATACTTGCGACTCAAGGACGTCAGGACGGTCGAACACTTCGAAGAAGCCTATGCCTGGGTGACGACATACCTTGATATGTATGTGGCTAACCAAGTCGCATTTCACTCGGAACAAAACGGCGCTAAGTTGGAGCGAACCGCTCGGACCTGGGGCATTCTCCGTGATGGAGCAGAGATCCCAGCCGTTACCATTAATGGTTCGTCTGATCCGGATGTAGTCAGGGCGGCAAGGCATGAATACGGATCCGAAGCGGTAATTCTTCGGCGACCCTCGGGAAATGTAGGAGTCTTCACCTATCCTATTCCCAAAAAGGAAGGGGAAAAGAAGAAATGGTGCAAGAGAGCTAATCCGCAAGTGGTAGTCGCTTTGTTGCGCTTGCTTGAGCAGCGGGCCCACGGAGAAGTGGTCGATGAAGACATCAAATCTCTAATGCGGGAAGGCGAGCTGTTTGGCTGGTGCTATTTGAAAGACGGAACCATTTTGAACGGTTCCAAAACCGCGACCCAAGTCTCGCCGACCAGGATCCCTCTTGAAAGGATTGAGGAGGCAGTGGCCTACGGCATCAAGCTTCATCCTTACTTTCCTTGGAACGAATGGCTGACGCGGACGCGGAATTTTTCTCTAAACAGGCCCATGTTTGGGATGTTCAGAGATCAAAGCTAGGAGGAGGTTATGGAGATTCTGTATAAGATTGCTTTCTATTCGCTGGCGGCAGTCGGTGTTAAGCATCTCCTTGGCTTCCGTTTTCCGTGGGAGCCTCTTGAGAAAACAAAGAGGAGCCTCAAAAACGATTTGGGGTCGATCGTGGCTAACATACCGGCGGAGACATACCAGAGAATGTTGGAGGCAGTGAACAAGATATAGCAAGGAAGGAAGGAGTTTAGAATTCGTGGTTGGTTTTGAGACAAGGAGGCAATCATGCCGGAAATTGACAGTCCTCATTGGGATTGGATTTTAGGAGTCTGTAAAAAGCACGGACTTCCGCAAGTTCCATGTCCCGAATGTATGGCCACCAGGGATTCTGATATTGAAGTAACGATCTCTAGTAAAGAGAAGGAGATACTGGAGAACATGCAGGCGTTTGCCGCAATCAACGAGGAGCCGATACCGACCGTAAAAGACCTTTTGCCGGCTGATCAGGCTGACTGGTTGGCAACAAGAGTCGTTTCGTAGGCAGTCGTCTACGATGGGCTCGTCTTCACACATAATACGTGTGGAGGCGGGCCTTTTTTCTTTATCTCTTGACCCTGCTTGACAAGGGGTGTATACTATCTAAAGTCTTATTTAAATTTTAATCTGTGGAAAAGTGGGAAATATGGCTAATAAAATCGTGATACGGGGAGCGAGAGTTCATAATTTGAAAAATATTGACTTGGAAATTCCCAGGGATAAACTAATTGTTTTCACCGGCATTTCTGGGTCTGGCAAATCGTCTTTGGCTTTTGACACGATTTATGCAGAAGGCCAAAGGCGTTATGTTGAATCCCTGTCTGCCTATGCCAGGCAGTTTTTAGGTTTGATGGACAAGCCTGATGTTGACCAAATTGAGGGTTTATCGCCGGCCATTTCCATTGACCAGAAATCAACTTCGCATAACCCTCGTTCAACGGTGGGCACAGTCACTGAAATCTACGATTATTTCCGGCTGCTTTTTTCCAGAATCGGCATTCCTCATTGCCCGAAATGCGGACAAGTGGTTTCCAAACAGACCGTTGACCAGATTGTCAAAAAAGTTTTAGAACTGCCTAAGCAGACAAAGATTGCTATTTTAGCCCCTCTAATCCGTGACCAAAAAGGCGAGCACAAACACCTACTTTCTGAAGTGAGAAAAGCCGGCTATGTCAGAGTGCGTTTTGATAAAGTGATTTACAGCATCGAAGAAGCTGAGGATTTAAGAGTTGATAAAAATAAAAAACATAATCTGGAAGTAGTGGTTGATCGGATTATCTTAGGCCAAGACGATCAGGAAAAAACCGATTCCAATAAGCCGAGACTGGCTGATTCAATTGAAACCGCTTTGGATTTGGGCGACGGGATTATAATTATTCATGAGATGGACAAGGGAAAGGATTATATTTTTTCCGAGCACTTTGCCTGCCCGAAATGCGATATTAACCTGCCGGCGATTGAACCTAGAAATTTTTCCTTTAATTCCCCGCATGGCGCCTGTCCAGAATGTACAGGCTTGGGGACTAAACTAGAAATTGATCCGAAATTAGTAATTCCTAATCCCAGATTGACCTTAGCTCAGGGAGCAATCAGGCCGTGGTCAAGGACTTCTTCTAATCAAACTTGGTATTACCGGATTATGAAAGCAGTGGCTGAAAGCAATGGGTTTTCAGTCGATACGCCAGTTAATAAATTGACCAAGAGAGAAGTAGATATGATACTGTATGGCACCGGCGATAAAAGATACACTACTAATTATTCTTCTGACAGATTTGAGGGTGAGGCCAATATAACTTTTGAAGGAGTGGTTCCTAATTTGATGAGAAGGTACAAAGAAACCGATTCGGATTATATCCGTTCGGAAATTGAAAGATATATGAGAGTTTTTCTTTGTCCAACCTGTTTAGGTAAAAGATTAAAAAAAGAAATGCTTGGCGTGAAAGTCGGCGGCAAGAATGTGGCTGAAGTTTCGGGGATGACCATTGAAAAAGCCAGGGAATTTTTTTCGGAGTTGGGCAATCCTAAAGCTAAGGAAAAAGAGTTAATATTAACAGAGAGAGAAATAAAAATCGCCCATCAAATTTTAAAAGAGATTAATAACCGCTTAACTTTTCTGCACAATGTCGGTTTGGATTATTTAAGCATTGACCGGACCGCCTCTACTTTGGCAGGCGGTGAAGCCCAGCGAATCAGACTGGCTACTCAAATTGGTTCTTCGTTGGTTGGCGTGGTATATATTTTAGATGAGCCTTCAATCGGCTTGCACCAGAGAGACAATGACAAGCTAATTGCCACTCTAAAAACTTTAAGAGACTTAGGCAACACAGTGATTGTGGTTGAACATGATGCCAAAACCATGCTTTCGGCTGATGAACTGGTGGATATCGGTCCAGGCGCCGGTGAACATGGTGGTGAGATTGTTTCCCAGGGCACGCCAGAACAAGTAAAGAAAGACAAGAATTCTTTAACCGGCAAATATTTATCCGGAAAATTAAAAATTGAAGCCCCTGCTAAATACCGCAAAGGCAATGGAAAATCAGTAGTCATCCGTGGGGCCCAGGAATTCAATCTGAAAAATATTGATGTCAAAATTCCTCTGAGCAAATTCGTCTGCATTACCGGAGTTTCTGGCTCTGGCAAATCAACTTTGATGACTGAAATTTTGGCCAAAGCCTTATCGCAATATTTTTACAATGCCAAGGATTTGCCAGGCAAGCATAAAAAAATTGATGGCCTTATTAATTTAGACAAGGTTATTAACATTGACCAGTCGCCGATTGGCCGGACGCCTCGTTCTAATCCAGCTACATATTCCGGCGTTTTTACCTATATCCGCGATTTATTTGCTGAACTACCTGAAGCCAAAATCAGGGGTTATTCGCCGGGTCGGTTCAGTTTTAATGTCAAAGGCGGACGCTGTGAAGCCTGCGAAGGCGACGGCGTCGTTCGAATCGAAATGCATTTTCTGCCGGATGTTTATGTTGAATGCGAAGAATGCAAAGGCCAGCGATATAATCAGCAGGCTTTGGAAATTCATTATAAGGGCAAAAACATTGCTGATGTTTTAGACATGACTGTGGAAGAAGCCTTGAATTTCTTCAGCAATATCCCAGCGATTAAGCAAAAATTGCAGACTTTATTTGATGTTGGTTTGGGCTATATTCATCTTGGTCAGTCAGCAACGACGTTATCCGGCGGCGAAGCCCAAAGAGTAAAATTAGCGACTGAACTTTCCAGGAGAGCCACTGGTAAGACTTTATATATTTTAGATGAACCAACTACTGGTTTGCATTTTGATGACGTAAAGAGATTGCTCGGCGTGATTAACAAATTAGTTGATAAAGGCAATACGGTTTTAATCATTGAACACAATTTGGATGTGATAAAATCAGCTGACTGGATTGTTGACCTTGGACCAGAAGGCGGCGACAAAGGCGGTTTTATTGTCGCTGAAGGCACGCCGCGCGAGATTGCCAAAATAAAAAAGAGTTATACCGGGCAGTATTTGAAAAAGGCGTTGAAATAATTGCAGTTAAAACAGTACAGTGTCTTCTTGTCTGCCGAAGCTCTAGCGTAGGCAGGTGCCTGCGAGGGTCTTTCATTTTTTTAATTTAATTTTTTTTAATACAAAATAAAAGAGGCGTCGTACAGACGACGCCCTAAAAAATAGGTCACATGATCTTTTTAGTGACCCTGGTGTAGACCCAGTACGCCGGGGCCAGAGTCATCATGAGGAGGCTGATTACTAACCATCCTCCTATTTCCCCAAACACATCTCCGATTTTTCGTTTCCGCAGCCAGGGAAACTGATAAGGATTTTCGAATACTCCTTCGTGTTCATCATGAATAGTAATAAATCTCAGGAAGAAGAGTTGCTGAATGGTTGATAAGAAGGTGCTGATTGGGTCAAGGGTGGCTGAAGCAAATTTTCTCATTTTCCCTCCGGCGTGAAAGTGCAAATCCCGTGATCATTTCCTCTAGTAATTAGTATCTAAACCTAGCAAATAGAATTTATTTTGTCAAGTGGTCTTTGGCTTCTTTTCCTTCAGATTCAAAGACTTTCTTAAAATGGCGATAGCCAAAGATAAACCGGTCTCTTTTAAAAAAAGCGGCAATAAGAAAAAATAGAATAACCAAAGTCGGCCCCATGTCCAAAAATTGAGCGCTCAGGTAAATGGCAATAGTCACTACGAAAAAACTATAACCCAAAAATTGTATAACATAAGTTATTTCGTGAATATGCCTACTTTTTGTGGTTCTGGTGTAGGTTAAAAAAATTATCGCACCCAAAATAAAAACAATAATAAACCAGATTGGGATTCTGCCCAAGATAACAAAACCGAGAAAGCTTAAGCCGATCATGCTGCCATCCCCGATGATTTCCAGAACATTTTCACCGAATTTTGAAACGACATTATATCTTCTGGCTAAGTAGCCATCAAAGGCGTCAGTAATTATGGCGGCTAAAAATAGCAGTAATGCCCAATTCCATCGTTCTTCTAAAATAGCCAAAAACATGATTATAGCCAGAAGAAATCTTAAAATACTTAGGGAATTTGGAATATATTTAACTACTTTCATACATTTATAAAATATCAGCTGTTTCAAAATTTGTAAAATTGTTTCATAATGAAGACATGAGAGACCAAATTAAGAATATTGAGCAAGCGATTATTGCCACTATCTGCTATTTTGACCTTTTCGAATATCCTTTAAAAAAAGAAGAAATTTGGTCATGGCTTTATTCACCGATAAGATTTAGTTATAGTGATTTTGATCAAGCTATGATTTCTGAAAAAGTGGCAAAAGATATTGATTCGAAAGAAGGTTATTTTTTTCTGAAAGGCAAAGAAAATTTAATCGAGATTAGAAAAGACAGATTGGCGATTAGCCAGAAAAAATGGCAGATCGCTAAAAAAGGAGCGGGGATTTTAAGATATATACCATTTATCCGTTTGATTTGTGTTTGTAATACTTTAGCTTACGATAATGCTAAGAAGGAAAGCGATATTGATTTTTTTATTGTTGTTAAAAATAACAGATTATGGCTGACTCGTTTTTTGGCCACTGTTCTTTTGGACTTGTTAAGAATGCGAAGAAAAGGAAAAAGAATACAGAATAAAATCTGTTTGAGTTTTTATGTAACGGAGAAAGCGATGAACCTTGAATCATTGCTGATTAAACCAGAAGATTCACATTTTGCCTTTTGGTTTTCACAATTTGTTCCACTATTAAACCGCGAAAATACTTTTGAAAAATTAGTTAGTCAGAATCAATGGATAAAACAATATTTACCCAATGCTTTTCAAAAAATGAAAACTGGTTTAATTTCTGACAATTCCTGTATTAATTTTTTCTATAAAATCAAAGAAAGGGTTTTATCTGGTAATCTTGGTGATTGGTTGGAAAACTATTTCAAAAAAATTCAAAAAAATAAAATGGATAAGAATACAGAAAGCGTGGCAGGCGAGCCGAATACTAAAGTTGTTATTTCTGATGACATTCTGAAATTTCACGAGACGGATACCAGGAAAAAGGTGCAAGAGGAGTTTGAGAGAAGGATTTCTAGTTTTTTGTAATTTAGTTTGTTTTACTCAAAGGGTTTAGTTTTGGCTGCTGGTAAGGGTATGGGTTTAGGTTTTGCGTTTATCGTTTTACGGTTTCGAAGCCCGTATCGTTCTACGTTTAGAGTTATGCGTCACGTAAGACGATATCCGAATGACGATACGAACCACGACACCGTATTACTTACTACGGTTAATCTCCAAAATACCATGCCCCATGATCTAACAAGCCGCTATACCTAAACCCAAGACTATGCCCTGTATTTCAAGCCTGTGGATAACTTGTTTTTGCTTTAAACTTGACTTGTCTAGTTACATAATTTAAAATGATTTAAGTTAGCACTCCGTACTTCCGAGTGCTAAATTCAACTAAAAATAAGCTAATATAGGAGAAAAAATATGAAATTAAGACCTTTAGGCGATAAGGTTATCGTCAAACCGATTGAAGAGGAAGAAGCTACTAAAGCCGGTATTGTCCTGCCTGATACCGCGGAAAAAGAAAAACCGGAAAAAGGTGAGGTAATCGCGGTTGGTCCGGGAAAAATTTTAGATAATGGCCACCGAGCGCCAATGAGCGTGAAAACCGGCGATAAAATTTTATTTAAGAAATACGGGCCAGATGAATTTAAAATTGACGATAAAGAAGTTTTGATTGTCGCTGAAGAAGACATCATGGCGATTATTGAATAAAAATTATACATTATAAATTATTAATTATTAATTTGAAAAAATATGGCTAAACAAATTTTATTTGATGAAGAAGCCAGGGCTTCGCTAAAACGCGGAGTTGATAAGTTGGCTAATGCCGTTAAAATCACACTCGGCCCAAAGGGGCGCAACGTGGTTTTGGACAAAGGCTTTGGCTCGCCAACCATTACCAATGACGGCGTGACCATTGCCAAGGAAATTGAACTGGAGGATAAAGTGGAAAATCTCGGGGCCCAGCTGATTCAAGAAGTCGCCTCAAAAACCAATGACATTGCAGGCGATGGCACTACCACTGCTACTCTGCTGGCCCAAGTGATGATTACCGAGGGATTAAAAAATGTGGCAGCAGGGGCTAATCCGATGATTATTAAAAAAGGGATTGAAAAAGGAGTAAAAGCAGTGCTTGAAGAATTGAAAAATATTTCCAAGCCAGTCAAAACCAATGAGGAAGTAGCCCAAGTCGCTTCTATCTCTGCCAATGATAATGAAATTGGCAAAGTGATTGCCGAGACCATGGAAAAAGTCGGCAAAGACGGCGTGGTCACGGTTGAGGAATCGCAGAAATTTGGTTTGGACAAGGAATTAGTAGAGGGAATGCAGTTTGATAAAGGTTACGTCTCACCTTATATGATTACCAATTCAGAAAGAATGGAAGCAGTTTACGAGAATATAAAGATTTTAATTACTGACCAGAAAGTTTCCGCTTTGTCTGATATATTGCCGCTTTTGGAAAAATTAGCCCAATCCGGCAGTAAAGAATTGGTATTAATCGCTGATGAAGTTGAGGGTGAAGCCTTAACCACTTTCGTTCTTAATAAATTAAGAGGAACTTTCAATGTTCTGGCTGTCAAAGCGCCTGGCTTTGGCGACCGCAAAAAAGAAATGCTCGGCGATATTGCCGTTTTAACCGGCGGCAAGGTGATTTCCGAGGAAGTTGGTTTAAAGCTTCAGACTGCAGAAGTGGCAATGCTGGGCGAAGCAAGAAAAGTAATCGCCACTAAAGAGAATACCACTATTGTTGAAGGCAAGGGCGATGAAAAAGCCATCAAAGAAAGGATTGCTCAAATCAAAGCCGAATTAAAAGAAACAACCAGTGATTTTGATAAAGAAAAATTGCAGGAAAGATTGGCTAAGCTTTCTGGCGGCGTCGCTCTAATTAAAGTCGGGGCAGCCACTGAAACGGAATTAAAAGAGAAAAAGCACCGGATCGAAGACGCTTTAGCCGCCACTAAAGCTGCGATTGAAGAGGGGATTGTCCCGGGCGGTGGCATTGCTCTATTGCATACCATTAAGGCTTTGGATAAAGTGGAAACTCAAGATGAACAAGAAAAACTCGGCGTGGAAATTTTAAAAAGGTCATTAGAAGAACCTATGCGCCAAATAGCGATAAATGCCGGCAAAGAAGGCTCAGTGGTGGTTGAAGAAGCAAAAAAGCACAAAGAGAATTATGGCTACAATGTCGTTCATGATAAATTTGAGAATTTGGTTGAAGCGGGGATTGTTGATCCGACTAAAGTGACCCGCACGGCTTTGCAGAATGCCGCTTCCATTGCCGCGCTCTTATTAACCACCGAAGCTGTAGTCGCGGAAAAACCTGAAGATAAGGGAAAGGGCGGAATGCCTGGCGGAATGCCGATGGGCATGCCCGGAGGAATGGAATACTAAGAAGCAAAAAAATTTAGATAACAAAGCTCCGCTAAATATGGCGGAGTTTTGGTTTTTATGAAATAGAAAAAAGGGGTTGCTATTGGGCAACCCCTTGATATAACATCCTAATTTACCTAGCCAGTTTATTCTGTTCTTCCGCTCCCAGCAGGTTCGGACGAAGAAGGAGTTTTCCTAGACTGAAGTGTTTCAAGGGTTTTCGCAAGACGGGTACCGGCAATCATTGCTTTTACTGCTTCAAGACCACCTTGGCTGAGCAGGAAGCCGAGAGTACCGCCGGCTTCTGGCAGATGCTCACTCAATGAACTCAGGATTTGCTTATCGCCTAATCCCTCAATCGCCTCAATCAGTCCGGGCTGGATAGCTCCTAGCTGTGAAACGACTGCTGCAGCATTTTCTTTGACTAGAGCCTTTTCGATCTCTGCCAGGGCATTATCAAGGGCTAGTTGAGTTTCGTTTCGTGTCTTCAAGATCGTATTGTCAAGTTCTGCTCTAGCCTGGTCCGCTTCTCTTTCAGCTTCAGCCTCTTGTTGTTCCTGCTCCAGTCGAGTCTTAAGCTGAAGATCAGATAGGGCTTTGTTAGATTCTTCAGTAATCATGTCCCGTTCATGGGCGAGCTTGATTCTAGTAGACTCAGTTACGTGAGCAGCGGCATAGGTTGTCAGGTCTTGCTTTTTCTTGCGTTCGATTTCTTCCAGGGCTAGATCATGTTTTTCCTGGGCAATTTGCGCCCGAAGCTTTTCTGACTCCAGCATAGACAAGGCTGTCTTGTCGGTTATTTCACGGACAACCGTGTCTAGTTGAGCCCGCAGCATCGCCGTAGCCACATTATTGTCCGGGATAACTATGTCGAGCACTTCAACTTCGTCAACCAGCATGTTATTCGGTAGTGAGCAGCCAGGACGATGTTCTCCCTCTTTCTTTTCTCCCAGGATAACATCCCGAATAAAATCCGGGACAATCGGCTGGAGCTCCATTAAAGTCTTCTTGCGAGCAGCGGCTCTCAAAAGACTTCTTAGATGGGTGTAGAGGAGACGAACATAATTGCGGTGGTCAAACCACATGAAGCGCTCGTCCTGGGTTTTACCCACAAAAGTTACGCCGTAGCTCACATCAACCCGAATCGTCACAAAATCCTTGGTGATCAAATCAATCTGATCAGTCACCCGATTTCCGCTGACCCGCAAAAAGCAGGTGTCGACCTTGTTGGGTTGTCCATTCCTGTCAACTTCAGACTTGGGACGGCCTCGGCTCAGAGAGAGCTTTTCTAGCCACTCCTCAAATCCGAGAAGTTCAGTACACGGACCAACTACCACTCTTCGGCCCTCTTTACTGGTGACCAGGACGGCTTCATTGTTCGGAACAATGACTGAAAGGGCCCAGGGTGTTACTTCAAAACCGTCATCCCTCACCTTTTTATGAGGCTCGGCTCGGCCAATCATCAGATTCCAGGCCGTTCCCGGAACTCGCCGCTTAACATGTCTCTGCTTGCGCGGGTCAAGAAGAAGTTTCTTTTCTCCGCGGACCAGGTCAACCTGCCCGGTATCGACATTCATCACATAAACGCCGCTTTTCTGGTCAACGCCGATTGCTTCAACATAAACACTAGTATGGTCATTGCCGATGTGCGGCAAACGCAGGACCGGATCAATCACCTCGAAAGAATTGGCCGGTACCAGATAAGCATCACACTCCTTAATGAATACTTCATCGCCCTTCAAGTACTTATCTTTATCGAGAGTACCGCTTTTCAGTCCCTCTGGCAGTACTTTGGCGAGATCGTCGCGGGTGATGCGCTCAGCCACTATCCGGATCAACAGCCCGCGATCGCTCCTAAGATGATAAGCGTCGTAGACTCTGTTGCGGGAGCCTTTGGTTTGGAAGCGGTCATAGGGACCCGGAAAAACTCGGCCAGGGCCTTTATGGATTTGAGGATTGCCATCGGCATCCAAGAGGACACAAAACTCAGTCGGACCCAAAACTACTGCCTGGCGGACTATTCTTGGTCCTTCAGCCACGGTTTTGAGTTCTTCAACTGCTGTTTGGCCGATAGTACCTTTTTGAACATTCATCTCCGGTTCTTCAAAAAGTCCGGTTGACTCAGCCAGATGCAATAGAGATTGAGAAGGCATTGCCCCAACTGCTTGGATCAGTGCCGTAGTGTCATCTTCTCTCCGCACACCCTTGTACTGATCAATCAGACCCTCAAAAGTAAGGCGCTCACTGGGTCCAAGCCGGTCGACAATTGACCGTCTATTCATTTCGCCGCGTCTGATTTTCTCGTTGATCCGGCTGGCAACGGTTCTTGGGTCGATTTCTTCCGGACGGTATCTCGGACCGCCACGCTGAGGCTTTTCTTTTTGTATTTCAGGAGTTTTTTTTGCAGCAGCTTCCTTGCGTTCAAACTGCATTAGAAGCACTCGGGCGTAATCAGCCGTGACTGGCCGGCCCGATTCATCTACCGAGGTATCAGGCATTACCTCAATTCCGGTTGGCGGAATGTAAATCGGTGTCTTTGAGCCGGGAATTACAATTTGCTGACCAGTAGTCAACTTGTTCTGGGGTTGTTCAGCTGGCGCAGGCTTTGTTGGCGGAGTTTTACTGCCGCTGCCACCTGCATCCTGAGAAGATTTGTCATTCCCAACTAAACTTGTTTCTTTCTTCTTTTCTTCAGTATCCTCTTGTCCAGGCTCGGCTGCTGCCGACGATGGTACGATTTCAGCTGCATCAACTACCGCTTCCGTAGTACTCGCGCAATCAAGAGTGAGTTGGTAGAATGGAGCATTGGTGTCTACGCGATTGGCATCAACTACCCGGGCAATCAAATACTCGTTTGACTGAAGCTCATGCACCGGCCGAATCTCTACCCTTTGGCCAGGCCAGATGGGGAAAAATCCTTCGGTGAGCACACGTGTTTTTCCGTAGTCAAGATCAATCAGGCTATTCTTGTCGGAACCATATTTTCCGTTTGGGTAATCTCGGTCATTTGATTCTTGTTTGACGGGATTGTGGATGACTGCATAATGGCCTGATTGGATAGTTATAAAATTCTGTACCGCTTCAATCAAAAAGGCAACCGGTATGAGACGGCTTGGATCATCAGGATCCTGTTTTAGGAAGACATCATCGTCAGTTGGTGTTAAACGTACTGGTCCAACGTAGAGTCTTAGGGAGCCTTTTTGTTCATCGCGACACCAGGCATATTGACCTGGTTGTAGGGTAATCTGTTTAAGTTCTTCGGGATTTTGTCCGGGAGGCATTTGGTAGCTCCTTTTGGCTAGGGTTTCAAAGGACAGTGGGTGATGACACCCGGTTAACGTTTGGCATCAAAAAGACGCCAGCCTGGACATAAAAACAGCGTTTCTTGACTTAATCCCCCCTTTCTATTGAATCTGTTGTTTCTTGGTATATTTCCACAGGCGATAGTAAACCTTATCAGAATATTTGAATATTTGTCAAGGGATATATAGGGATATATAGTTTGTGAAAAGTATACAAAAAAATGTCTATAAAAAGCACAATTTTTTTTAAGTATGCCGATAATACTGTTGAATTCGATTATAGGTCGATGAAATTGTCATTATTGTTAATTTGTTCTATAATTAAACTACCAATATGGAGGAAATTAAGGAAGATAGAGATCAAAATTATGCTCAAGGCATTCTCGGCGGCCGCCCTTTAAATTTTTACTTTAAAATTGCAATCTGGCCAACTTTAATTTTGGTAGTAATTGAAATAATTACCAGTTTACTTTGGAATAAAGAAGTTTTGAATTGGTTTTTGGACTTTTTACTGTTTATCGGCTTAAGCTGGTATTTTATTAAAGTTTATCAGGCCAAACAGATTCAGGTAATAATACTATCCATTTTGTCGGGTTTAATAATCGGATTGTTAATGGCTCTTTTTAAACTAATCTGGCTGCACAAAGTTTACTGGTTTTTTAATCTGATCAGCGAGCCGCTGATTACCGCTTTGGCTGGTTTACTGATTTCCGCGGCCACTTATTTATTTCTCATAAGAAAAGATAATAAAAAAAATAAAGAATTATTATCTAATAAATAAATTAATGAAAGGAGATAAAAAAATGGCAGAAAAAAATCCTATGGGTGTTGATAAAGATGTTGAAGAGAACAAAGTTATCGCTGCGATCGGCTATCTTTGGATTCTCTGTTTTATTCCATTGTTCCTCAAAAAAGACAGTAAGTTTGCCAAATTTCACGGTAAGCAGGCCCTAGTTCTATTCATAATTGATATTATTGTTGCTTTCTTATTCTGGATTCCTGTTATCGACTGGATATTGTGGTTGTTAGTAGTTATTGCCTCAGTGGTCGGTTTACTCCAAGCTTTATCTGGCAAGTGGTACAAGATGCCAGTGATTGGGCAATTGGCCGATAAGATTAATCTTTAATATTAAAATCCTTCGACAAAATAGAAGGAGATAAAGAAAATTTTTTATGAAATCAAAATCAAAGAGATTTATTCTTTGGTTTAGAGAAATTGGTATCAAAGATATTCCTTTAGTCGGCGGCAAAAACGCCTCATTAGGAGAGATGTACCGGACATTAACCACTAAGGGGATAAAAGTGCCGAATGGATTTACAATTACTGCTTCTGCTTATCGTTATTTATTGAAAGAAGCCAAGATAAAAAAGGAAATCAAAAAAATCCTGGTTGATTTAAATACCCGCAATTTTAAGAATTTGACTGAAAGAGGAAAAAAAGTCAGACAGTTAATTTTGCAGGCTGAAATTCCCAAAGAACTTGAAAAAAAGATCATTGAGGCTTACAGAAAATTAGAAGAAGAGTATGGCAAAGGTGTTGATGTGGCGGTCCGTTCCTCAGCCACGGCCGAAGACCTGCCTGATGCTTCTTTCGCCGGAGCCCAGGAGAGCTATTTGAATATAAGAGGCGAAAAAGCTTTGATTTTAGCTTGCAAAAAATGTTTTGTTTCTTTGTTTACCAATCGAGCAATTTCCTATCGCGAAGATAAAGGCTTTGACCATTTTAAAGTGGCATTATCAATCGGGGTGCAAAAAATGGTCAGGTCAGACAAAGCTTGCTCAGGAGTGATGTTTACTCTTGATACGGAAACAGGTTTTCGCGACATTGTTTTAATCAACAGCTCCTGGGGTTTAGGAGAAAATATTGTTAAAGGCAGGGTCAATCCTGATGAGTTTGTAGTTTTTAAGCCGACTCTGAAAAAAGGATTTAAACCGATTCTATCAAAACACCTCGGGTTTAAAAGGGTTAAATTAATTTATACCAGTGATTCAAAACAGCCAACCCAAAATGTTCCTGTTTTAGAAGAACAAAGAAATACTTTTACTTTAACAGATAAAGAAATATTGAAATTGGCTAATTGGGCTTGCCTCGTGGAAAATCATTATAAAAGACCGATGGACTTGGAGTGGGCCAAGGACGGCATCACCGGAGAATTATATATGTTGCAGGCCAGGCCGGAAACAGTTCAGGCTAAAAAAGATTTATCGATCTTAGAAGAATATATTTTGACTAAAAAAGGAAGACTGATTTTAACTGGTTCGCCAGTGGGCACCAAGATAGGAGTCGGTCGGGCCAAAGTGATAGAGGATATAAAACAGATTAACAAATTTCAGAAAGGCGATGTTCTGGTGACCAACATGACTGATCCTGACTGGGAGCCGGTTATGAAAAAAGCAGCGGCGATTGTCACGAACAAAGGCGGCCGGACCTGCCATGCCGCGATTATTTCCAGGGAAATGGGCATTCCCTGCGTTGTCGGCACAGAAAAAGCATCCAGGGTTTTAAAAACCGGTCAAACAGTCACAGTTTCTTGTGCAGAGGGCGAAGTCGGTTTTATTTACGACGGTCGGGCCAAATTCAGAATCAAACGCACCAGCTTAAAGGGGATAAAACGGCCAAAAACAAAAATTATGATGAATGTCGGTTCCCCGGATTTAGCGCTCGCCTCCAGTTTTATTCCCTGCGACGGAGTTGGCTTAGCTAGAGAAGAATTTATTATCAACGAATATATCCAGATTCACCCTTTGGCTTTAATTAATTATAATCAGCTTAAAGATAAAAAAGCTAAGGAAGAAATTAGACAGATAATCTTGGGTTATAAAAATAAAAAACAGTTTTTTATTGACCGTCTGGCTTCAGGCATTTCTACTATTGCCGCCGCTTTTTATCCGAAAGACGTGATTGTCCGCTTTTCTGATTTTAAAACCAATGAATATGCTAATTTAATCGGAGGCAAGCAATTTGAGCCAGTTGAATCTAATCCAATGCTCGGCTGGCGCGGCGCTTCCCGCTATTATGATGAGAAATTCCGCGAGGCTTTCGCTTTGGAATGCCTGGCTATAAAAAAAGTCAGGGAAGAGATGGGCCTAACTAATGTTAAAGTGATGATTCCGTTTTGCCGGACAGTCGAAGAGGGCAAAAAAGTGATTGAGGAAATGAAAAAGAATGGTTTAAAGCAGAGAGAAAATGGCTTAGAAGTTTATGTAATGTGCGAGATTCCGTCCAATGTGATTTTGGCTGCTGAATTTGCCAAGATTTTCGACGGATTTTCCATTGGTTCAAATGATTTAACTCAGTTAACTTTGGGTTTAGATAGAGATTCAGAATTAGTTTCAAAAATATATAACGAAAGAAATCAGGCAGTATTGGATTTAGTTACACGAGTAATAAGAATTGCTAAGGAAAACAAGAAAAAAATCGGAATCTGCGGCCAGGCGCCTTCTGATTATCCTGAATTTGCCAGGTTTTTGGTTAGACAAAAAATTGATTCAATTTCCTTGAATCCTGATACGGTGATTAAAACCACTTTGGATATTTTGAAGACCGAGAAAAAGCTGAAAAAAAGAGTTTGACAAAATAAAAAATGTATATATAATAGGAACTACAGACTAATTCTGTCGTTCTTTCTTTTAATTTTCTTCCGGAAAGGAGGGAGGGAATTTCCAGGAAGCACAGATAGTGGGCGCGAACCTGCTGCAGCCGGAGGTAATTGTGGGTTTGAAGACAAGAAACTCAACAGATAGCACAGTGAATCATAAGCTGGATGATTCTGGATACCCAATACCCAGCAAGGTTGAAGATCTTGATGAATTCTTGAAATTGGGCCTTGGATATGATCCAGAATACGACACCGTAGCTCATGAGCTCTCAAGATGCTGTGCTGCAGGGCGTGTTGATGATTCACACATCGCAGATCGAATCCAGAGTTTTTTCGGCGATAATGTCGCCAACCAGGCGAAATCGCGTGAGCTTTCAAGAAGACTCTTTCAGTTACTAGTCAGACAATATCCGAAGATGAGCGAAAAGCTCAAGGAACTAGCACCCTGGCCGCTATAAAATTGGCCGCAAAATGATGGATCTTTTTGCCTCCCAGCCTTTGAAAAAGCTGGGAGCTTTCTTTTTTTAGGAAAAAATTTATGATATAGTGATTAAAGAGATGAGGAATGAGGAGATGGGGAGAGGTGGCCGAGTGGTTTAAGGCGCACGCTTGGAAAGCGTGTAACCCGCAAGGGTTCGCAGGTTCGAATCCTGTCCTCTCCGCCAGTCTATGTCAAGACTTCAGTCGTTGAGCCAGTCAAAAAATTCGGATCCTACTGTAGATCACTTAATAAAATAATTTATGAACGAACAAATTTTAATTGTTAATAAAAATGACGAAGTTATCGGTTTAGATACCAAGGAAAACTGCCATTTGGGAAATGGGATTTTACATCGCGCAATCACTATTTTTATTTTTAATGACAAAAACAAAATTTTGCTTACCAAAAGAAGTGTTTTAAAAAAGTTGTGGCCTGATTTTTGGGACACGTCTTGTTCTACCCATGTTCGTCAAGACGAAACACATGAACAAGCAGGAGAAAGACGATTAAAAGAAGAGCTTGGTTTTACCTGTAAACTCAAATCTATTTTAAAGTTTCAATATCAAGCAAAATTTAAAAATATCGGTTCTGAAAATGAAATATGTGCTTTGTTAATTGGGAATTATACAGGAGATATTAATCCAAATCCCGATGAAGTTTCGGATTATAAATGGATTAGCGTTGAACAATTAAAAAAAGAAATTAATAGTCCAGATATTACTCCATGGTTAAAAATTGCTTTTGAAAAATATTTAGAGAAAATTAAATAGTTTTATGTTTAATTATAAACACAAATTGAAGTATTTGGGCGTCAAGTACGTTTTTCCTTCCATTTTAGATAATTGGCCGATAGATAAATGGTGTGTTCAAACTCAAAAGCCAAGTGGAACTCTAGTAGATATTTTGGCGGAAGCTAAATTACACGATAACTATTGTTTAGCCAATAAATTTATGGCTAAAAAATCAGCGGTTGTAAACGAGTTATTTTTAGAGGAAAAGGTCAAATTTTTTAAGGAAGAAGAATACAATAAAGAAGATTTGCGATATTTGCAACAATTTTTGACTGGTCATTTTTCTCAAAAAAAGCATTTACGCGTCTTATTAACCGAATTAATAGGCCATGCTCTTATTGAGGCGCAAAATTCTCCGACTGGCTTGAAAGACGATTTAAAAGTTAGAAAAATAATTAATGAAAGACAAAAAGAGAAATGGGAGAGAACAACTGACATTTTGTCCTTGGCGGTAGAAATACTTAATGCCGCTAGCTACAGCGCTGATGATGTTTTTGATAAAACAATGTTCCGTTATGATGTGCCGACGGTATATAAAAAACACGGCCATTTTGCTGGCGTCATCGGCGCTGATATTTTGTTCCATTATTTGGGTAATTATATTTTTTACAAAACAATCAGACAACACGAGAAGGGTGTCGAAGAAGCATATTTGGGCAAGAAAGGAAAAGTATCAGTTAATAAAGATCCATATTCTTTGAAATGGGAAAGCAAAGAAAAAAATATCTATGTTTATATTAATCCCGAACAGTACATGGATGTTTGGGAAGTTTGGACTTGGTCTTGGTATATGATAAATTCCGGACAGATTAGAGATTTATATGAATTTAAAATCAAAAATATCAATAATTTTGATATTAAATCTTATGTTCATCGAACATATCGCTTATCTGGAGGTTTTATTGAAACACTTGCTCATCTTTCAGCGGCTTTTGTTGGCTGTGGTTATTGGGTTGGTAGACAAAATATCGGTAAATGGGCGGCCATATATGGAACAATGACGCAAATTCGAAACGATTTTTTTGATTATGTAGTCAATCCCAACCCCGGTCATAAAATCATTAAAGAAACACATGAGGATGTTGGTTTAGGTAGAACAACTTTACCATTAGGATTTGCTTATTTGAAAGCTAATAAAGCAGCTAGAAAAATTATAATTGATCTTGCAAAAAATATTGCTAAGAACAAGAGGAAGACGGGAAATTTTATAGAACAAAGAATGAAATTAAATAAAATTATTGCCGACAACGGCGGCTTTAGAGCAGTTAAATACCTGGTTTATAATTTAACTTATGAAGCTTTGGAAGAAATTTTAAAATTAAAAAACGATTTTAAGAATAATATTTTTTATTGGCAATTAGTATCATGGACGCATGCTTGTCTTAATATTGTAAATATTTTTCCCGAAAAAGAAACTAAGCCAGCCAAAGAGGTTGATATTTTCGATATCGAAAAAGTTTATGAATATTTGAAAAAATAATTTCCATGAACATTCTAATTGTCTACGACTCACTCTACGGCAATACCGAAAAAATTGCCCAAGAAATCGGTGAAAATTTACCTGGTTCAAAATTAATACAAGCCAGACAGTTTACCAGTGATTTATTAAAAGAGGTTGAATTACTGATTGTTGGCTCGCCAACTCACGGCGGCAGACCGTCACAGGCCACTAAAGAATTCCTAAACAAAATTTCAGATAAAGCTCTTAAAAATATCGGAATAGCTGCTTTTGATACAAGAATGAGTATATTTTTTACTAAACTTTTTGGTTATTCCGCTCCTCGAATAGCTAAAGTCTTAGAAGAAAAAGGTGGTCGCTTGATTGTTAAGCCAGAAGGATTTATTGTAACGGGTAGCAAAGGTCCGCTTAAAGAAGTAGAATTAGAAAGAGCTGCTGGTTGGGCTAAAGGAATAAAGAGTTTGTAAGAAAAAAATAACGGGCTATTAAACTTTTTACATAAAAATAAAGGTCGAAGAGAAGTTAAATAACCAGGAAAATTACAATGGAAGAAATTAAGAAAAAATCCGGTTCCAAATTACTTTGGGTAATTATAATTTTGGCGGTCATCATTCTTGTAGTTGTCGGTTATTTTTATATTTTTGGTAAATCCGGTTCATTAAAATTCGTTGATAAATTTAACGAACTGCAGGCGCCAGCCAAGGAGATTAAGGATAACCTTAGTAGTGCGGGCAGTATTTTTCAGGGAGTTGCAGATAAGGAAACAAAAAAAGACTATGCCGGCATAATTTCTGATCTCCAGGCTGCCCTTGCCAGCTTCAGTAAAGCTGAAACTTTGGTTACTTCGACCGATTCGACTTTAAATGAGTTACAAAGTATGATTAACGCTTCCTCTGACCAGAATATAAAAACAACTGGAGCGAGTTTTATAGAGGCATTTAAATCCCGAAATGCGGCTATAGTGAAAACCGCCACCGATGGCAAGAATTTTGCTAATCTGGCTATTACCTATTACACCGAATTAATGAACAACCAAAAAATAACCGTTGATACAGCCAGTATTAACGATGTGGCTAACACTCTCACCGTTGACGCCGACAATAATGTAAACGTTGGCAAGCAGTATGATACAGCGGCAAGTGATTTTGGCAAGGCTGCCGGATTTACAATAGAGAAGCAATAAACAAGTATTAAGTCGATTGATTTTAAAGATTTCGGTTATTTTCATCCTTTTTTGAAATAAAAGCCGGGTTTTATGATATTGATAAAAAGTTAGCCTTAGCCAGGAGACAAAAAATATCTATTTATTGTGAATATTTAAATTTAGCTAAGCAATTGTTTGTATGAAAATAACTCTTAAAATTTTATACAGCATACTTTTTCTCCTGGCTGCCTTTTGGCTGGTGGCCGGATTTTACATGTTTTTCAAGGAGGTAAAAACAGAACTATTTTGGTCAGCGCACGTTATCGGCGTTTTGACGGTAGGCAATGCTTTTGTTTTTTTGCTGCTGGCTTGGGGAGTTTGGAAAAGGGTCAGCTGGGTTTATTATCCGGGTCTGGTTTATCTGGCAGTGAATGTTGTTTTAAGCCTGACTGATGAAATTGGGATTTATGACCTGATTAGTTTAGTGGTCAGCCTAGTGGCTTTTATTTTTTTCTATAAAATCAAAGCAGTTATTTTGACGGATAAAAAGACTATAAAATAAGATAAGATTAATTTACATTATTAAAAATTGCCGTTTTCCGGATTTTTTATTACAATTACAGATGAATTAAGGATTTAAATATGACCGACTCACCAATTGACGAGATAAAACAAAGACTGGATATTGTTGATGTTTTATCCGAATATATCAAATTAAACCAGTCAGGCGTTAATTTCAAATGCCGCTGCCCCTTTCACTCTGAGAAAACGCCTTCGTTTTTTGTTTCCCGCGAAAAGCAGATCTGGCATTGCTTCGGCTGCGGCAAAGGCGGTGATATTTTCGGCTTTGTTCAGGAGATGGAAGGAATTGAATTTCCCGAGGCTTTAAAGATTCTAGCCAAAAAAGCCAATGTGGTTCTTAAGCCTAAAGATCCGATTTTACAAAGCCAGAAAGCCAAGTTAATGGACATTTGTAAAATCGCCGCCAATGTTTATCACAAAATTTTATTAGACCATCCTTCAGCCGAAAAAGCGAGAAATTATTTAAAAGAAAGAAAAGTTTCTGAAGAGATTATCGAAGAATTTAAATTAGGCTATGCGCCAGTGGCCTGGGAAACTTTGAATAATTATTTAACTAAAAAGGGATTTAAAGAAGAAGATATCTTTTTAGCCGGGCTGACCATCAAAAAAGAAAAAGGAATCGGGTTTTATGATCGCTTTCGGGGCCGGATAATTTTTCCGATTAATGATGTTCTTGGCAACACAGTTGGTTTTACCGGCCGGGTTTTAGAAAAACCTCAAGACATTAAAGAAGAGGATGTGCCCAAATACGTTAACACGCCCCAGACTTTGATTTACGACAAAAGCCGGGTTTTGTACGGCTTGGATAAAGCAAAAAATTCTATAAAAAAAGAAAAATTGGCGGTAATTGTTGAAGGTAATATGGATTGTCTTTCTTCGCATCAGGTTGACGTTAAAAATGTGGTAGCTTCTTCGGGCACAGCCTTAACCTTGGAACAAGTAAAATTATTAAAAAGGTACACCAATAATTTAGCGATTGCCTTTGATATGGATCCAGCCGGCGAAGATGCCGCCAAGCGAGGAATTGACCAAGCTTTGGCTCAAGAGATGGAGATTAAAGTCATTCAATTGTCCTTTGGCAAAGACCCCGATGAATGTATAAAAAAAGACCCAAATCTTTGGAAAGAGGCGATTGCAAAAGCTAAAACCTTGATGGATTTTTACTTTGATTCAGTGGCCCAAAAAACCAATCCTGAGAAAGTAGAAGATAAAAAAATGGCCGCTAAAATCTTGTTTCCGATTATTGCCAAACTTGCTCATCCGATTGAACGAAATCATTATTTGCAAAAACTAGGCATTTTTATTAAAACAGATGAAGAAATTTTAAGAGATACTTTTAATAATTTTATCAGAGCCAAAAAGATAAAAAAATTTAGTCAGGAGGAAGCGCATGAAGTTAGAGACAGAAATGTTCAATTAAGCGAACAAATCGTGGGCATTGGCTTAAGATTTCCTGAAAATTTGCCCTATTTAATTGAAAATATTGAAGCTGAATGCTTGTCGCCTGATCTGAATTCGCTTTACAAAAGGCTGATAATTTATTATACTAATAAACACGAATTTGATTTGGAGGATTTTAAGCGGGAAATTGAAACAGAAGACAAAAATTCAGCGAAAAAACTCGATTTCCTATATTTGCTTTGCGAAAGGGATTTCCCTTCAAGTTCAGAAGAAGAAATCAGAAAAGAATTGATTAATATCGTCAAACCGCTTAAGAAAAACCATATTTTAAAGAAACTTAAATTATTAGAGCAGGATATAAAAAGAGCAGAACAGCAGACAAAAGATAAGGTCCAACTAAATAAACTTATTGAAGAATTTAATCAATA
>Ga0315268_10000137_pt1 | contig 85683 bp, 76 predicted proteins | sample C1_top_MG_FD_204535 | JGI IMG/M metagenome (GOLD analysis project Ga0315268, IMG submission 204535) | Sediment microbial communities from Yellowstone Lake, YNP, Wyoming, USA - C1_top | ecosystem: Environmental > Aquatic > Freshwater > Lake > Sediment | place: USA: Wyoming | collected 2017-08-01
CTCCCTCTGATAGAGGTCCGCCGGAGCTCCGAGTGGGTGAGTACTCCCCGGGCGCCCCAGCGCCGCTTCGGCGCGGTCTGCCGGGAGCGCCATGACGTGCGGGAGGACCGGGAGGCGAAAGACGGGGTTTCCCTCTGGCAGGATTGGATGTTCTTCTGCGTGGACCCCCTAAGTCACATCCCCATCCAGATCGACTATGCCGAGCGTTATCCCGCCGCGGGCGGGGCGGTGAGCCCGTCTTTTCCCAGGGATGCGGCGGCGTTCTTCGACAGTATAGAGTTCCGCCCCCAGGCCAAATGAAGATGAGGACCATTAAAAAAGAAAACGCCTGCAGTAAGGCTTTTTAAAAATGAAAAGGCAAGCCAGAACAAGGCTTGCCTTTTTCTCAAATTAATAACGCCTAAGCCAGCCCATATTTTCCATATGGGGACTCTCAGGGTTCTCGGTATTTTTCCCCTGCCCTACCCTGCCGACCAGATTCATGGTTTCGGGTCTTATAATATCTCACTCCATAAAATAATAGTAATCCCAGAGAGATAAAGAAGAGAGCGCCGTCGGTTATATAATCAAAAAAATTATTGGAAGGTAATAGTTTCAGGTCAAAGGATACGATATAAGCAATAAAGATATATGATAAAGGGTGGCGCCGCAGGAACAAGATAACAGTCAGCATAGCGGTAATGACAAACCATATCGAAAAGCCATAACCGAGGGCGTACATATCATATTTAAAAAATCCTAGATAACAGGTGAATAAGCAGATGGAAACCGCCACGTTCCAAGCCAAAAACTCCAGGAGATGTTGATTAGATAATAGCGGCTTCCTGGCCAATTGTTCCCATAATAATACGAAAATCAGGGCAATGCTGCCGATGGAGAAGTTGGGATTTACCGAGAGGAGGTAGTTGGCGGCAGACAGGCCCGCAAAAGGATAAAAAGTCAGGAGACCCGAGATCGCCAGGGCCGCGGCCTGGTCGATCTGGCGGCTCGGCTCAAGTAATTTCGTTAAAGAGCCAATTCGGAAGACTGCCCAGGTTATAGACAGAAGTGGGAATAAAAGCTCAAAATATTCTTTAAAAATCATGCTCAGTTACTTAGTTGATTTATCCAGGCTTCATTGAAGGCGATGTGTTTGATTCTTCTTCTTTCAAATGTATAAGCAACATGATAAAATTGTCTTTCCTTTATGATAAAGGGATAGGAGTATTCTTTCCCAGCATTCTTTTCCAAAATTTTTAACGTCTTCCAGGTGTTCCCCTCATCCCGAGACATGACGAGGACCAGTACGCTTCTGTCGTCGAAAGAGTCATTGACCACTCCCAGATATTCGCCCTTGGTCAGTTTGACCATATCGAAACCCGAATTCGGGTTTGGCAGGCAGGTCTCGGTTGTTCGAGACCAGGTTTGCCCCAAGTCATCACTTTTGGCCATCAAGATGCATCTTTTCCCCGGCCGGATCATATTTCTGAAAAAGGCCACCAACTTTTTCTCCCCTTGGTGCAAGATGGTAGGTTGAATGGCCTTCCGTTCATTGGTCATTTTTCGTATTTCATAATAAAAACCAGTATCTTTAGGTTGAAATAATACCAGTTGGGATAATTTCTTGATAAATTCATGATAGACCGGAAGGATGAACGAATTATCGCTAAGGTTGATGCCTTTATTTTTGACATTATTGGTGAGGTTAAAAAAGGGGGATAAAATTAATTTTTTGCTTTTGTTCCAGGTTTTTCCATAATCAATGGATACTTTGTAATTAAGCGTGCTTAATGACCATCCCCCAAATGGCAAAGAGGAATAAAAAAACCAAATACTGCCTTCGTTATCGCTGAAAATAAGAGCATTACCTAATTTTTTTATATAACGATTAAGTTCCTTCGAACTCTGTTCCCGGTCCATCAACAATGACGGCTCCGTCCAATGGTCTTTTTGATCATTAAAGACGGCATAATAGATTGCCACATCTTTTGCACCTTCTCTTGACCCGGCATACCAGGCACACATTATCCGGTTGTTACTCAAAACAGTCATTGAAGGGGCATGGTTGATTATCCCGGGGCTTTCCTGATTCACAAAGTTCGCGCTAAAAAAAGGCCGCTCATTATCACCGGATTGTCCTTCGGCCTGGGAGGTTACCGCCAGATTCTCCCACCGCGCCGGCAGGGGAGCGAAATGGGTCTGATAACAAGGAAATAAATAGAGCAGAAAGATAAATAGAATTGCCAAATATCTAAGCATGGCCTGATGTCCTGTAACCGTCTTGTTATATAATTTTTCCAACTTTTGCCAGGATTTTTTCTAAAAATGAAAAAGGCAAGCCCGGCGTCAGGCTTGCCTTTTCTCCAGAATTACGCCTACTTATCTTTTAACGGCCGGCCACCTTCATGCGCACGGAGGCCCGGCGCATGGCGGCCTCGGCCCGGGCCCAGTCGATGGCCTCGGTCTTGGCCGCGGCCAGGCGCCTCTCGGCCCTTTCCTTGGCCCGGCGAGCCCGTTCCACGTCGATTTCCCGGCCCGTCTCCGCGGCCTCGGCCACCACGGTCACCTTCTTGCCGGTGACCTCGGCAAAGCCGCCGCCCACCGCCAGGTACTCGGTCTTGCCCCCCAGGCGGTAGTACATCTCGCCGATGTCCAGGGCGCTCAGGAAGGGCACGTGCCCCACCAGGACGCCGAACTGGCCTTCCACCCCGGGGCAGACGACCACGTCCGCCTCGGTGGACAGCACCACCCGGTCAGGGGTTACCACTTCTAACAGGAGTCCCTTTTCTGCCATGGGCTCAGGTCTCCGCGGCCCTACGCGGCCGCCAGCCGTTCGGCCTTGGCCACGGCCTCTTCGATGCCGCCCACCATGTAGAAGGCCTGTTCCGGCAGGTCGTCGTGTTTGCCGTCGATGATCTCTTTAAAGCTCCGGACCGTCTCCGGCACCGAGACAAATTTGCCTTCAATGCCGGTGAACTGGGCCGCGACGAAGAAGGGCTGGCTCAGGAAGCGCTGGATCTTCCGGGCCCGGGCCACCACCAGCTTGTCTTCGTCGGAGAGCTCGTCCACTCCCAGGATGGCGATGATGTCCTGGAGGTCCCTGTATTTCTGCAGGATAATCTGCACCGTCCGGGCCACGTGGTAATGCTCCTCGCCCAGCACCATGGGATCCAGGATGCGGGAGGTGGAATCCAGGGGGTCCACCGCGGGGTAGATGCCCAGCTCGGCGATCTGACGGGAGAGCACCACGGTCCCGTCCAGGTGAGCGAAGGTGGCGGCCGGCGCCGGGTCAGTGAGGTCGTCCGCGGGCACGTAAATGCACTGCACCGAGGTGACCGAGCCCTTCTTGGTGGAGGTGATGCGTTCCTCCAGCTCCCCCAGGTCCGTGCCCAGGGTGGGCTGGTAGCCCACCGCGGAGGGCATGCGGCCCAGCAGCGCCGAGACCTCGGAGCCCGCCTGGGTGAAACGGAAAATGTTGTCGATGAAGAGGAGCACGTCTTGGCCTTCCTCGTCCCGGAAGTACTCCGCCGCAGTGAGCGCAGTCAGGGCCACCCGGGCCCGGGCCCCGGGGGGCTCGGTCATCTGGCCGTAGATCAAGGCGGCCTTGGGGAGCACGCCGGAGTGCTTCATCTCCAGGTAGAGGTCGTTGCCTTCCCGGGTGCGTTCGCCCACGCCCGCGAACACGGAGATGCCGCCGTGGTGCATGGCGATATTGTGGATCATCTCCATCATGACCACGGTCTTGCCCACGCCGGCGCCGCCGAACATACCCATCTTGCCGCCCCGGGGGAAGGGCACCAGGAGGTCGATGACCTTGACGCCCGTCTCCAGCACCTTGACGGTGGTGTCCTGGTCCACGAAGGGCGGGGCCGGCCTGTGGATGGGATACACGTGCTTGGCCTTGACCGGGCCCAGGCCGTCCACGGGGCGGCCCACCACGTTGAGCACCCTTCCTAAGGCCTCGTGGCCCACGGGCACCCGGATGGCGTCGCCGGTGTCCTTCACCGGCATGCCCCGGACCAGGCCGTCGGTGGTGTCCATGGCGATGGTGCGCACCATGTTGTTACCCAGGTGCGCTGCCACTTCCACCACCAGGTTGTCTGCCATGTCGTCGATGGCCGGGTTGGAGATAAGGAGCCCGTTGCGGATGGCGGGCAGCTTGCCTTCCTCAAACTCTGCGTCCACTACCGGGCCGATTACGCGGGCGATTCTGCCGATATTCATTGTCTCCGAAACCTCCTTTAGGGCGGCCTAGCCTTTCAGGGCCTCAGCCCCGCCCACGATGTCCATCAATTCTCTGGTAATGGCCGCCTGCCGGGCCTTGTTCATCACCAGGGTGAGATGCACGATCATATCCTTACAGTTGCTGGAGGCCTTGTCCATGGCGCTCATGCGGGCTGCATGCTCGCTGGCGGCGTTCTCCAGGAAACCGTGGTAGACTTGCACGTTGATATACTTGGGCAGCAGGTACTCCAGGAACTGGGCCACCGGCGGCTCAAAGAGATACTCCGCGGTGGGCGCCTCTTCCGGAGCCGCAGCAGCAGTGGCGATGGGCAGGAGCTGCACCAGTTTGGGGCGCTGGATCACCAGATTGACGAAGTTGGCGTAGATCAGGTAGACCTCCTGCACTTCGCCGGTGAGGAAGTCGCTCATGATCTCCCGGGCCACCGCAATGGCGTTGGAGAAGTCGAACTTGTTCCACACGTCCACATGCTGGGCCCGTATCTCCCGCTTGCGGCGCCGGAAGAAGTCCCGTCCTTTGCGGCCCACACAGGTAAGGGAGACCTGGATGCCCTGGGCCTCTTTCTCCCGGATGAACCTCACCGCCTGGTGGATAAGGTTGACGTTGAAACTGCCGCACAAGCCCCGGTCCGCGGTCATGAGGACCAGGGCCACCCTCTCCACCACGGGGGCCTGCTGGAAGAAGGGGTGGATCTCCGGCTCCACCCGGGCGGCCAGGTTGCCCAGCATCAGCTGGAAGGCCCGGGCATAGGGGCGGAAGCCCTCCATGCGCTGCTGGGCTCCCCGCAGCTTGGCGGCGGAGACCATGTTCATGGCCTTGGTGATCTGCTGGGTCTTTTTGACCGCGCCGATCTTGCGCCTGATGTCTCTAAGCGTCGCCATCCCTGCCTCGTTATCCCGCGGCGGTGGTGGGCTGGAACACGCCCTTGAATTCCTCCAGGATGGCCTTGCACTTGCCGTCCAGCTCTGGAGTGAATTCTTTCCGGTCCTTCAGCTCCGCGAAGTACTCCGAATACTTGCTTTCGATGAATTCATAGAGCTGCTTTTCGTAGTCCTGCAACACGTCCACCGGGTAGGCGTCCAGGAAGCCCCGGGTGCCGGCGTAGATGATGGTCACCTGCTTTTCCATGGGCAACGGCTGGTACTGGGGTTGTTTCAGGATTTCTACCAGGCGGGTGCCCCGGTTAAGCTGATGCTGGGTGGCCTTGTCCAGCTCGGAGCCGAACTGGGCGAACGCGGCCAGTTCCCGGAACTGGGCCAAATCCAGGCGCAGCGAGCCCGCCACCTGCTTCATGGCCTTCACCTGGGCCGCGCCCCCTACCCGGGAAACGGACAGGCCCACGTTGATGGCCGGCCGCACCCCGGAGAAGAACAGCCCGGGCTCCAGGTACACCTGGCCGTCGGTGATGGAAATGACGTTGGTGGGAATGTAGGCGCTGACGTCGCCCTGCTGGGTCTCGATGATGGGCAGCGCGGTGAGCGACCCGCCGCCCTTCTCGTCGTTCAGCTTGGCGGCCCGCTCCAGCAGCCGGGAATGGTTGTAAAAGATGTCCCCGGGGTAGGCTTCCCGGCCCGGCGGCCGGCGCAGCAGCAGGGAAATCTGGCGGTAGGCCTGGGCCTGCTTGGTGAGGTCGTCGTAAATGATCAGGGCGTGGCGCCCGGTGTCCCGGTAGTACTCGCCCATGGCGCAGCCGGAGTAGGCGGCCACGTATTGCAGGGGCGCGGGCTCCGAGGCGGAAGCGTTCACCACGATGGTGTGCTTCATGGCCCCGTTGCGCTCCAGGGCGTCCACCACCTGGGCCACCGTGGATTTTTTCTGGCCCACGGCCACGTAAATGCAAAGGACGCCGGAGTCCTTCTGGTTGATGATGGCGTCCACGCACAGCGCCGTCTTGCCGATCTGGCGGTCGCCGATGATCAGCTCCCGCTGGCCCCGGCCCACGGGGGTCATGGCGTCGATGGCCTTGTAGCCGGTGTAACAAGGCTCGTTCACCGGCTGGCGCTCGATGACCCCGGGGGCCTTCATCTCGATGCGGCGGAATTCCTTGGTGTCGATGGGCCCCTTGCCGTCCAGGGGGTTGCCCACCGGGTCGATGACCCGGCCGAGAACCGCGTCCCCTACGGGCACCTGGGCGATGCGGCCGGTGCGCTTGACGATGTCGCCCTCCTTGATGTGGGTGTCTTCGCCCAGGATGGCGATACCCACGTTATCCTCTTCCAGGTTGAGGGCCATGCCAAAGATGCCCCCCGGGAACTCCAGGAGCTCCATGGCCATGCACTTCTCCACCCCGTGCACCCGGGCGATGCCGTCGCCCACGGAAAGGACGGTGCCGGTCTCGGCCACCTCCACCTTCTTTTCGTAGTCCCGGATCTGGGTGCGGATAATCTGGCTGATTTCTTCGGCTCTGATTTCCATTTATAAAACCTCGCCTTTTATTAATGATTCTCTCAAGGATTGGAGCTGCGTGCGCACGCTGCCGTCCAGCACCAGGTCTCCCACCCGGGCCACCACCCCGCCGATGATGCCGGGGTCCTTTTCCACGTCCATGACCACGGTGGTGCCGGTGAGCTTTTCCAGGGTCCGGCGCAGCCTCTCCTGGGTGGCGTCGTCCAGGGAGACGGCCGCCTTGACCTTGGCCCGGCTGACGTTCTCCAGGACATCCACCTGCTGCTGATAGGCCTGGGAGACCCCCGCCACGGCCCCCAGGCGGTGCTTTTCGAAGAGGAGCTGGAGCAGATTTCCCACAAAGGGCGGGAGCTGCAGGAGTTCCACCACCTTGAGAAGTAATTTCCGGCGTTCTTCCCGGCCGTGTACGGGGTTGAGCACGGCGTCCTTGAGCTCCGGCTCCCGCTCCAGCAGGGCCGCGAAGCCCCGCAGCGCCTCCCCATATTCCTTGTACTTGCCGTCCTCCTTACCTAAAGTCAGCAAGGCCTTGGCATAGCGTCGGGGTACGGTCATGTCAATCAATGGGTTTTAACCGCCTTTTTCAGATATTCTTCCACCAACCCCTGCTGGTCAGTGGGGGTGACCTTCTTCTTCAGGAGGTCTTCGGCCATCTGGGTGGCCAGGTCCACCACTTCCTGCCTCAGGTCCCGGACGGCCTTCTTGCTTTCCTGCTCGATGGTCATGGCCGCCATCTCCTTGATGCGACCCGCCACCTGCTCGGCCTTCTCTAGGATCTTGGCCTTTTCCAATTCCCCTTCGGCCAGGAACTGCTGGATGATCTTTTCTCTTTCCGCGGCCACCTCGGCCAGGCGGGCTTCCGCCTCTTTCAGGGCCCGGCTCACTTCCGCCTTCTTGGCTTCCAGGTCGCTGAGGCTCTGGGCGATGTCCTGGGCCCGCTTGGCAAAAAAGTCTTTGGCCTTAAACTTGGTCACCAGGAAGATAAGGATGCCGGCAAAGACCACGAAATTGACGCTGCGCCAGATGAAGTCGGTGATCTTGGCCGGGGAGATGCCGTGTTCGCCCGCTCCCGCGGCTTCGGAGGCCACGGCGGCGCCGGCCAGGAGCAGGGGCCCCAGCACTCCCAGGAGATGCCACGCGGCTTTGGCTGACCGGCTCATGAGATCTCCCTCCCCAGGATCTTGGAGGCCATGATCTGCGCAAAAGACTTGGCCTGGTCATGCAGGGCCTTCCGAGCCTTGCCCATGTCATCCTTGATCTTTTTCTCCACCTGGGTCCACTGGGCGTCCACTTCGCCCTTTACCTGTTCCAACAATGAGGCTTCCCCCTGGGCCCCTGCCTGGCGCAGCTGCTCCTTCTGGCTGAGGCCATCCCGGCGGGCCGCGGTCAGACTTTCCTGCACCTGGTTCTGCACCCCCTGCCCCTGGGCGTGGATGCCGTCCACTTCCGCGGCTGCGGCCGCCAGGCGCGCCTGCCGGTCTCTCAGACTCCGCCGGATGGGACGGAAAAGCACCAGGTTCAGGAGAATAAGCAGGACCAGGAAATTGCCAATCTGCGCGAACAAAGTCCAATCAAGCTCAATCATTCCTGACAGCCACCTTGTTTTTTATTAAGATAACAAAGACTTACACGACGTCCAGGGGATTAGTCAGAGTTCTGTCCATGTGTAACTTTTCACGAATGCCTTTTTAGCCTATTTTCACCAGGCTGTCAAAATTTTTTTCAAAAAATTTTAGCCCCCGAAGAGGAACCGGCGCATGCGGATATTCATGAGGAAGCCCAGGCCCAGGAGGGTGGTGATGAGGGAGGAGCCGCCGTAGCTGAACAGAGGCAAGGGGATGCCCACCACCGGCATGAGGCCGGTGACCATGCACAGGTTGATGAAGACCTGCCAGAACAAGAGCGCCGTCACCCCCAGGGCCAGGAGGTTACCGAAGCGCTCCTTGCAGTCCCTGGCCACCTGCAGGCCCCAGAGGGTCAGGGCCGCAAAGAGGAGCAGCAACACCGCGGCGCCCACAAAGCCCCACTCCTCGGCAAAGACCGAAAAGACGAAGTCCGTGTGCTGTTCCGGCAGGAAATAGAGCTGGCTCTGGGTGCCGTGCAGCAGCCCCTTGCCCCAGAACTGGCCGCTGCCCACGGCGATCATGGACTGCAGGATGTGGTAGCCCGCGCCCAGGGGGTCGCCTTCCGGGTTCAGGAAGGTCAGGACCCTTTGCTTCTGGTAGTCCTTGAGGAATCCCCAGAGGAGCGGCGAACCCAGGACCAGCACCAGGGTGCTGCCCAGGAGCGTCTTCCAGCGCACCCCCACGAAGAGGATGATGCTGGCCGACACCAGCAGTACCAGGATGGCGGAGCCCAGGTCCGGCTGCTTGACGATGAGGGCCACCGGGGTCAGGACCAGCAACCCCGGGACGATGAGCTCCCGGAAGCGCAAGGGTTCGCTGCGGGGCCGGCGGCTGAAATAGGTGGCCAGGGTCAGGATGATGGTGATTTTCAAGAGCTCCGCGGGCTGGAAGGCAAAGAGGCCCAGGGGCAGCCAGCGTCGGGAGCCGCCCGCCATCTTCCCGCCCAGGAGCACCGCGACCAGCAACACCAGGCTCAGGATATACAGGGGGTAGCCGAGCTTTTCCAGGTAGCGGTAGTCATAAAACAGCGTCAGGATCATCAGGCCCAGCCCCAGGGCCAGCCAGTAGAGCTGCTTGATATGCAGGGGCGTGGCCCCCGGGGCGAGGCCGAACCCGGCGCTGTACAGGTTCATCATGCCGATGGCGCCAATAGCGGCCACCAGTGTCAGCAGCAGCCAGTCAAAGTTCTGGATTAAGCGGCGGTCGAACATTTAAAGACGGTTTTCAGTTTTCGGTTTCCGGTGAAAGGGGAGCGTCCTAGGCCTCAACTCTATGGCTTAGGGATTCCCTTAAGGTTTGCTGGTCGGCGTACTTGATGTCCCCGCCCATGGGCAGGCCGTAGGCGATGCGGGTCACCTTGACGCCCAGGGGCCGGAGTTCCTGGCCCAGGTAGGTGGTGGTGGCCTCCCCCTCCAGGCTCGGGTTCAGGGCCAGGATCACCTCCGTCACCCCCTCGGCGGTTATTCTGTCCATCAGTTCCCGCAGGCGCAAATCGTCCGGCCCTACCCCCTCCAGAGGCGAGAGCAGCCCTCCCAGAACGTGGTACAGCCCTTGAAACCATCCCACCTTCTCGATGGCCAGGAGGTCTCCCGGGTCCGCCACCACCAGGATCTGCCCCTGGCTGCGGCCCGGGTCCGCGCAGATGGGGCAGAGCTCCCGGTCGGCGAAGGCAAAGCAGCGCCGGCAGAGGCGAATCTTGTCCTTCAACTCCCCCAGCGCCTGGGCCAGTTCCAGCACTTCCTCCCGGGGCGCCCTGAGCAGATACATGGCCTGGCGGGCCGCGCTCTTCTCCCCCACCCCGGGCCATTTGCCCAGGGCCATGATGACCCTTCTCAGGGCCGCCGGATATGCATTCGCCATATATATCCTTCATGTAGGGACGGGTTTAAAACCCGCCCCTTCTTTTCTTACTGCTTACCGCTCACTATCCCAATCCCGGAAGCTGGATGCCGCCGGTGAGTTTGCTCATCTCCTGGGACACCATCTCCCGGGACTTGTTCAGAGCCTCGTTCACCGCGGCCAGGACCAGGTCCTGGAGCATCTCCACGTCCTCCGGGCTCACCACTTCCGGGTCGATGCTCAGCGACAAGAGCTCCTGGCGGCCGTTGACCACGGCCTCCACCATACCACCCCCGGCCTGAGCGCTTACCGTGCGGTTCCCCAGCTCCGCCTGCAGCTCCATCATTTTGCGTTGCAACTGCTGGGCCTGCTTCATCATCTGGGTCAGGTTCTTCACTTATGCCTTCTCCTTCCCTGTGCCGGGGAGAAACTCACCGCCGAAGATCTCCAGGGCCTGCTGTTTCACCTTGCCCAGGTCCAGGGGCTGGCCCGGGGCCCCGGCACGCGAGGCCGGCCTCCCTCCCTCCTGGACTTCGATCTCCAGGGTGCATTGCGGTCCGAAAAATTGCCGCACCAGCTCCTCCAGCCGGGCCTGGTGGCGGGCGCCGGCGGCGTTCCAGGCCTTCCCAGCCCTGACTTTGAGCTTATGGTCCAGGATGCTCACCAGGGTGCTGTGGGAGAGCTTGCCATAAAGAGGCCCGCCTTCCTGCTCCCGCAGGTATTTGAGGAAGGCCTGCCACTTGGCCTCCAGGTCCGCAGCCGGCGGGTCCGCGGCGGGAGCCGGCGCCCCCGGTTCCTCGGCGCGCACCGGTGCCGCGGCCTTTTCCTGAGGGAGGAAGCTGGCCGCCGCGCCTTCTCCGTGGGTCCCGAGGCGCTTCTCCAGGGCCTCGAGACGGCTCAGCCAGGCGCCAATAGGCACCAAAGGCTCCAGGTGCACCAGCCTCAGGAGCAGCACCTCCAGGGCCAGCCGGGGCTGGGGCGTCCGGCGCAGTTCTTCCTCTCCCTGGAGCAGAACGCTCAGGAGATTGTGCAAATGCGCCCCTGGGCCCCGCCGGGCCAGGCGGGTAAGCTCCTCCCACTCCGTGTCGTCCACCGCCACCAGGTGGCGGGCCTCGGCATGCAGCCCCGCCAGGAGCAGGTGCCGGGCATAGATGACCAGGTCCTGGTAAAAGCGTCGCAGGTCGTGGCCCTGGTTGTAAAGGTCGTCGATGAGGGCCAGGAGGTCCTGGCCCCGGCGCGCCACGATGGCGTCCAGCGCCCTCAGAAGGGCCCCGCGGTCCGTTACCCCCAGGATGCGGGCGATCTCTGCGGGCGTGACCTCCTCGCCACCGAAGCTCACCACCTGGTCCAGGAACCCCTGGGCGTCCCTGAGGCTCCCTTCCGCGGCCTGGGCCACCAGGGCCAGGCCTTCGGGTTCCAGACGCCAGCCCTCCTGCCGGGCCATCTTCTCCAGGTTCTCCTGGATCAGGGCGGTGGGGATGCGCCGGAAATCGTAACGCTGGCAGCGGGACAGAATGGTCACCGGCACCTTGTGTGGGTGGGTGGTGGCCAGGATGAAGACCGCGTGGGCCGGCGGCTCCTCCAGGGTCTTCAAGAGCGCGTTGAAGGCCGGGTCGGTGAGCATGTGCACTTCGTCGATGATGTAGACCTTGTAGCGCCCCTGGGCCGGGACGTACTTGATCTTTTCCCGCAGGTCCCGGACTTCGTCGATGCCCCGGTTGGAGGCGCCGTCGATTTCCAGCACGTCCAGGGATGAGCCGCTGGTGATTTCCCGGCAAATCTCGCAGGTGTTGTCCGGGTGGGGGGTGGGGCCCTGCCTGCAGTTCAGGGCCTTGGCCAGGATGCGGGCCACGGAGGTCTTGCCCACCCCCCGGGGGCCGCTGAAGATAAAGGCGTGGGCCACCCGGCCCGCGGCCAGGGCGTTTTGCAGGGTGCGGCAGATGGGGTCTTGCCCCACCACCTCGTCGAAGGTCTGGGGCCGCCATTTGCGGGCTAGGACTTGATAAGCCATAAGAAGACAGTTTTCAGTTTTCAGTTTTCGGTTTTCGGTTGGAAAAAATACACAATTTTTGAAAATTTTTCACGAACTTCTCGTTTGTTGACAGATGAGAATTAGTCTTTAATTCTTTTAACTGAAAACAGAAAACAGAAAACGGAAAACTAAACTTAATGGCGGAGAGAGAGGGATTCGAACCCTCGGAGCGCGGTTTAGACGCTCACACGATTTCCAGTCGTGCCCCTTCAGCCCTTCGGGCATCTCTCCGGGTGATAACTTTTTCTCTTTGGTGGCACAGGCTTTCAGCCTGTGCAGCGCAGGCTAAAGCCTGCGGCTACAGTGGGCGGAATTGCTCATTCCTGACCACTGGCCCCTGACCCCTATTCTTTCGGCTTGGCCACCAGGACTTCGTAGTTCTTCTTTTCCTCTTCGGGCAGGGCGTCGTATTCTTCCCTGGTCAGGATGCACTCCAGGGGCAGAGAGGTCATGTCCTCCCGGTAGACGTTCTTCTCCCCGAGATAAAGCTCGCAGTTCTTGTTCAGGTACAACAACCCCACGCCGTTCTCCTTTGGCTATCCTGGGCAATTTGCCGAAAACCGAAAACAGAAAACTCCAACATGGCGGAGGGGGTGGGATTCGAACCCACGTGAGGGTGATTAGCCCCCAAGCCGATTTCGAGTCGGCCCCGTTACGGCCTCTTCGGTACCCCTCCTTTTTAAAACAGTGGCCAGGGGTCAGTTGTCAGTATTCTCGTAGGGGCGGGGTTTCCCCGCCCTTTAATCGGGCGGCGTAACGCCGCCCCTACATTTCATCTCCGGGCTTGAAAAAATTGCTGCAGCAGTTCCCGGCACTCCGCCTCCCGGACCCCGCCTACGACCTCCAGGCGGTGGTTCAGGCGGGGGTCCTCCGGCAGGCGGAACACCGAGACGCAGGCCCCGGCCTTGGGGTCCGCCGCGCCGAAAACCAGGCGCGCCACCCGGGCGTGGAGGAGCGCCCCCACGCACATGAGGCACGGCTCGATGGTAACATAGAGGCTCACCCCCGGCAACCGGTAATTCCCCAGGGCCGCGGCCCCCTGGCGCAGGGCCAGGACCTCGGCGTGGGCCGTGGGGTCACTCAAGCCGATGGGCCGGTTAAAGGCCCGGGCCAGAATCTCCCCTTCCCCATCCACCAGCACCGCGCCCACGGGCACCTCTCCCGCGGCCAGGGCCTCCCGGGCCTGGATCAGGGCCTCGCCCATGTAATATGAGTCTGGTTGCATAGTGGTTTGGGGGAGGGGGCCTGAGGACAAGAAATGGGGAACCACCGCCCGCGGCTGTTAGGCAGCAGGCGAGGGCGCCTGCTCTCCGTCACCCGTCCCGCCCCTCAATATGCCCAACGCCCGCGCTTCGTAACGGGTCAGCAGTTCCAGGGCCCGGCTTTCCTCATCTAGCAAGGCCCGGCACTTTACCCGTTTTTCTTCCGGGAGGCCGTTTTGCAGCATCTCTTCCAGGGCCTGGCAACGGCGGTGGTGGCCGGCGGCCAGGAGCCGCAGGCGCAGCACCAGGACCTGGGCCAGCAGCGGGTCCCGGGCCCAGGCAAGGTATTTCAGGGCGCCGGGAAAGTCTTCCTCTTCCAGGGCCGCCAGGGCTAGGTGGCGGTAGCAGGCCGCGGGAAGCAGGCCCGTTTCGGCCACCGCGGGCGCCAGCACCCGGCGGGCCAGGCGGGCCACCAGGCTCAGTCCCAGCATCTCACGCCTTCTGGGCCGAAATGCCGGCCTCCACCAGGTTGTCCAGGATGTCCCGGAGCTCCGGCAGGTCCCGGGTGAGCTCCTGGATACGGCGCTTCACCTGCTGGTAATCCGCCGTCTCGTCGCCCCGGGCCCGCTCCAGGGTTTCTTGTAAGACCTGGGCCATACGCCGGTCCAGGCGCCAGAGGCCCGCGGCCGCGCCCAGGAGCTCCAGCAGACCATGGGTCAGGTGGTGGCCGGTGACCTCCTCAATGGCCAGCTCCGCGGCCCAGCCCGCCAGGCCGCCCACCACCGCGCCGTTTATAGAAAGGTTGGATTTACGCATGTGCTCTCCTATCAATCTAATAAACCCTTATAGGGGGTAGGGAGGGGAGTTTGAGGGGAGGGCGGGGGAATCGTCTTCCCCCGACCTCCCCTCAAATCACCTTACTCTTTTTTCCCGGCCATGCGCTCGCCCAGGCGCTGGGCCAGGTTTTCCATTTCCGAGAGCATGCGGCCGATGTGGCGGTCTTTCTCCGCCAGGCGGCGCTTGAGGGCGCGGTTTTCCTCTTCCAGCTTCCCGGCTTCCGAGTAACCCAGCCAGGCCCTGACTTTCCTGATGGCGAAACCCAGCCCCAGGGCCAGGACGCCGCCCATGGCCACGCCCAGAAGGAAGTCCACTGTCTTGATTTCCATACCTTCGCCCGGGGCAATTCTGCCCCTGTTGATCAGCCCGTCTCTAAAGAATCTTACTAAATGTCGGGGAGGCTTGTCAATTTGGCCGCCGGGGGAAAACCGTCTTGTCAAGCCGGGTCGCTCATGCCAAAATAGGCCATTGCCTGTCCAATCTCGCCGGAGGTTCCTTCATGAGCGACATCAAGGCCATGTACCGCACCGTGATGGCAGACCATTTCCCCCCGGAGATGACCATCAATTTCGGGGACCAGAAGCTCGTCTACCGCAAACGCACCTGGAAGCTCCCCGACGCCAAGGGGGAAGTCATCGACATGGGCCTGCGCTACGGGGAGAACCCCGGCCAGGAAGCCGCGCTCTACGAGCTTATCGGGGGAAACCTCACCTTAGGGGGCTGCCAGTTCATCGAGCCCAACACGGGCCTCACCAGCGCCATTGACGAGGCGGCCATGCTCCAGGCCGGCAAGCACCCCGGCAAGACCAACCTGACGGACGTGGACAACGGCCTGAACATCATCAAGTTCCTGCAAAAGCGGCCCGCGGCGGTGATCCTGAAGCACAACAACCCCTGCGGCGCGGCCTGGGCCGACTCCCTGGCCGAAGCCTACGACCAGGCCAACATGGCCGACCGCATCGCCGCATTCGGAGGCGCCGCGGTCTTCAACCGGCCCCTGGACATGGCCACCGCGGAACTGGTGAGCCGGAACTACCTGGAGGTGGTGGCCGCGCCGGACTTTGAAGCCGGCACCCTGGAAATGCTCAAGAAGGCCAAGGACCTGCGCATCATCCGCATCACCCACTTCGGCCGCTTGCAGCACCTGCTGCACCGCCGCTTCGTGGACTTCAAGAGCCTCATCGACGGCGGCCTCATCGTGCAGCAATCACCGCTTTGCGCCATCCTCAAGAAAGAGGACTTCAAACCCGCGGCGGCCATGCACCAGGGCAAAGAATACCGGCCCAAGCGGGAGCCCACGGCCGCGGAATACGAAGACCTCCTTTTCGGCTGGTGGGTGGAGCAGGGGGTGACCTCCAACTCCGTGATTTTCGTGAAGGACGGGGTCACGGTGGGCATCGGCACCGGCGAGCAGGACCGGGTGGGGGTGGCGGAGATCGCCATCTTCAAGGCCTACACCAAGTACGCCGACGCCCTGTGCTTCCAGCGCTTCGGTTTGCCTTACAAGGACCTGGAGCTGGAGATCCTCAAGGCCAAGCGGGACGCGTCGGACAAGGTGGGGATTGACCTCGCCACCCAGGAAGCCAAGGGGGGTCTCATCGGCTCGGCGATGGTCTCCGACGCCTTCTTCCCCTTCCGGGACGGGGTGGACGTGGGCCTCCGCCAGGATATCGCGGCAGTGGTGCACCCGGGCGGGTCGGTGCGCGATTGGGAAGTCATCGAAGCCTGTAACGAAGCCTACCCGCCGGTAGCCATGGTCTTCACCGGCCAGCGGGCTTTCAAGCATTGAGGATTGGATTTGAGGGGAGGGCCGGGGGAAATCAATTCCCCCGCCCTCCCCTCAAGCTCCCCTCCCATCCCCCTGTAAGGGTTAAATTTGTGAACCAGAATTAAAGTCCGCCTTTACCAAAGGGGGATTTAGGGGGATTTTAAATCCCCCCTGACCCCCTTTAAAAAGGGGGGAATAAAATGTGAGGTGGGCACTGCCTATCAAATCAAAAGGCGGGCCATGCCCGCCCTACATTTTACTGCCCGCCTTAGCTGACTGCTGAAAGCTGACCGCTGACCGCTGCCTCTCAATCATCGTCGTCTTCGTCGTCGGAGCCGTCGAAGGTCTTGGCCTTGCCCTTTTTCTTCACTTTGCCGGCCACTTTGGCCGCCCGGGACAGGGGCTCGCTGAAGCCGTTGGCAGCCTTCACCAGCTCCAGGTAGCGCAGGGCGTCAAAGTTCACCTGCTGGTACTGGCGGAAAACCTTGCCCCCGGACAGGAAACTGTGCACCAGGCGCTTCTGAAACTCCCCGAAGCCCAAAGAGGACTGGAAGGCGATGTTCTGGCCCATGAAATTGGGGGCGCCGTTGTCGGTGAAGCCCAGCGCCACGGGGTCGTTCGTGAATTCATAGGCGTGGTACAGCCCCAGGAGGTGCCCCAACTCGTGCACCAGGAGGTTGGCCAGCCAGTTGCGGTTGAGGCCGGCCTCCCCGGGACGTTCGCTGAGCTGGGCCTTTTGGAAGCGCTTGAAGGAGATGTGCACCGTGGACAGGTTCAGGTGGGCAAAGGCGCACTTGTCCCGGCACACCTGGAGGAACCGCAGGCGAAAGGGAAAGGAGACGTTGAAGGCCTTGAAGCTGCGGTTCAGCCATTCCTTGTCGCTGAGCAACTCCACCCGCAGGCGCCGGGCCGGGGCCAGGGGTCCGGGCTCGAGCCCCGCCGGCACTTCCTCCATGAGCACCCCCATGCGGGCGTAGAAGGCCTGCACCTGCTCCCATACCAGGGGGAACATGCGGCGGCAGTCAGCGATCTCCGGGTCCGGGGAGATGTAAACCTCCACCGCCACCTTTTTGGTGCCCAGGTCCACGGAGCCCAGGTCCCCGAAGGAAAAGAGGGCCCTTTCCTCCTGGGCTGTCAGGGCCTGGGCGGACCCCGTCACCGCCAGCGCTAGGCAAAGCAGGATGACGGCTGTCCAGAGATGCCGGGCCGGTAAATATTTCATCCTTACCCCTTGTCAGTCAGGAAATTTCTTGTATCATATAGAGGTTCGAGGAGGAAAGACATGTCTTATGTCTGCGACATCTGCGGCAAGGGGCCGCAGGTGGGCCACAACGTGAGCCACGCCAACAACCGTACCAAGCGCCGCTGGCAGCCGAATCTGCGCCGCACCCGCATCGTGCAGCAGGGTACGGTGCGCTTTGCCATGGTCTGCACCCGGTGCTTGCGCTCCGGATTGGTATCTAAACCTGCTTAAGACAGGGGTCAGGGATCAGGGGTCAGGGATCAGCCTTTTATTTCGTAAGAAATAACCCGCCTGCAGTCAACCACACCTTACTTCATACATAATTCTCAATACCGATCCCTGGCCCCCGACCCCTGGCCCCTGCCCTATCCCGTCACCCTTCTGACCGAGATCACTTCCTTCAAGCGTTTGATGGCGGCAAAGACCTTTTCCAGGTGCTGCTGGTCCGCAACCTGGATGGTGAACTGGGCGATGCCCCGGCGGTCCTGGGTGGTCTCCACCTTAGCCCGGGTGACGTTGACCTCCGCCACCTTCATGGCGCTGGTGATGTCTGCCAGCATCCCAGGCTTGTCCACCGTCACCACCTGGATGTTCACCGGGTAGAGCTTGCCCGCGGCGCCGTCCCATTCCGCGGGGATGTGGCGGATAGACTCGGTGCTGGCGAGATAGGAGCAGTCCGCCCGGTGGATGGTCACCCCCCGGCCCCGGGTGATGTAGCCCATGATGGCGTCCCCGGGGATGGGCTGGCAGCAGTGGGCCAACCTCACCAGCAGGTCGTCCAGGTCCTTGATGCGCAAGCCCCCCGTCTCCGGGGGCCGGCGCACTTCGGGCTCCGGCGGGGCCTGGGCCTCCCCCTCCGCCGGGGCCACGGGTTTGAAGAGGCGGTTCCCCACCTGCCCGGGAGAAACCTTGCCCTGGCCGATGGCCGCCAGCAGGTCGTCGATGCGCACGAAGGAAAGCTCCTGGGCCACCCGGCTGAGTTCGCCCCCCTCCTTCAGGAGTTTCTGCAGGGAACCGCCGCTTTTCTTAATCTCCCGCTCCAGGATGTCCTTGCCCAGGGCGATGCTCTGCTCCCGGGCCGCGATGTTCAGCCACTGGCGGATCTTGGAGCGCGCCTTGGGGGTCTTGACGAACTGCAGCCAGTCCCGGCTGGGGTGGTGGTGGGGCGAGGTGATGATCTCCACAGTGTCGCCGTTCACCAGCTCGTGGCGCAGGGGGACCATGCGGCCGTTGACCTTGGCGCCGCTACAACGATGCCCCACCTCCGTATGGATGGCGTAGGCAAAGTCCACCGGCGTGGCTCCTCGGGGCAGCTCCTTGACTTCCCCCCGGGGCGTGAAGACGTAGACCTCCTCCGGGTAGAGCTCGAGACGCACCCCCTCCAGGAGTTCCCGGGGGCTTTTCAGCTCTTTCTGCAAGTCCACCATCTGCTTGAGCCAGTTGAAGCGCTCCGCCTCCTTAGCCTGGTAGGCCCGGCGCTCCTTGTAGCTCCAGTGGGCAGCGATGCCCTCTTCCGCCACCCGGTGCATCTCCCGGGTGCGGATCTGGATCTCCAGGCGTTCCCCGTAGCGGCCGATGACCGTGGTGTGGATGGACTGGTACATGTTGGCCTTGGGCATGCCGATGTAGTCCTTGAGGCGCCCCGGCACCGGCCGGAACACCGCGTGGATGACGCCCAGGGCTTCGTAGCACTCGGCAACCGTCTCCACCACGATGCGGAAGGCCAGGAGGTCGTAAAGTTCGTCCAGGGTAATCTGCTGGGCCTGGAGTTTGCGGTAGATGCTGTAAAAGTGCTTGAGCCGGCCGCTCACTTCCCCTTTGAGGCCGTGCTCCGCCAGCTTCTCCCGCAGGAACTGGCAGACCTCCTCCACGTATTTTTCCCGCTCACCCTTTTTCCGGGCCAAGCCTTCCTGGATCTGCTGATAGGCCTCGGGCTCCAGGTAGAAGAAGGCCAGGTCCTCCAGCTCGGCCTTGAGGCGGAACATCCCCAGGCGCCCGGCCAGGGGCGCATAGATGTCCAGGGTCTCCCGGGCGATGGCCTTTTGCCGGTCCGGCTCCATGAACCCCAGGGTGCGCATGTTGTGCCATCGGTCCGCCAGCTTCACCAGGAGCACCCGGATGTCGTGGCTCATGGACAGGATCATCTTGCGGATATATTCCGCTTGTTGGGTGAGGCGGTCGCCGAAGATGAGCTGGCCGATCTTGGTGACCCCGTTGACGATGTCCGTGACTTCCTCGCCGAAGTACTCCTCCAGTTCGTCCAGGGTGGCGGTGGTGTCCTCCACCGTGTCGTGGAGCAGCCCGCAGGAGACGGTGATGGGTCCCAGCCCCATCTGGGCCAGGAGGAAGGCCACTTCCAGGGGGTGGGAGAGGTAGGGTTCGCCGTTCAGGCGCAGTTGCCCCTCGTGGGCCCGGGCCGAAAAGACGTAGGCCTTCTCGATGAGCGCGTTATCCGCCTTGGGATGGTGCTTTTGCACCTCCTCGATGATGTCTTGCAGGCGAATGATGCGGTTAACCATGCAGCTCCCGGGCGATGAAATCTTTCAGATAGGGCACCAGCTCACCCAGGGGGACAAACTTGATCTCCTTGCTGCCCCGGACCCGCACTTCCGCGGCCTGGCCGGCCAGGGTCTTGGGGCCCACCACCACCCTGAGGGGCAGGCCCAACAGGTCGCAGTCCTTGAACTTGACCCCGGGCCGCTCGTCCCGGTCGTCCAGGAGCACTTCGACCCCGCTCGCCTCCAGGTCGTCGTGGAGCCTCTCCGCCAGCTCCCGCTGGGCCGCGTCGGTCATGGAGATGGGTACCAGTCCCACCTGGAAAGGGGCCAGGGCCAGGGGGAAGATGATGCCGTCCGCGTCATGCCCCTGTTCGATGGCCGCGGCCACGATGCGGCTCACGCCGATGCCGTAAGACCCCATGACGATGTATTTTTCGTTGCCCTCCTGGTCCAGATAGGTGGCCTTCAGGGCCTGGGAGTACTTGAGGCCCAGTTTGAAGATGTGGCCCACCTCGATGCCCCGAAGGAGGGTGAGATGCCCCCGGCAGCGGGGGCAGGGGTCGGCCGCGGTCACCACCCGGAGGTCCGCCACCTCGGTGAGGCGCAGGTCCCGGGCGGGGTTGACCCGCACCAGATGGCAGTCGTCGCGGTTGGCCCCGGTGACCATGCTGGCCATCTTCGCCACCGCCTGGTCGGCATAGATGGGCACATCCAGCCCCACCGGTCCGGCAAAGCCCACCCGGGCCCCGGTGAGCTCCTGGACCCGGATCATGCCCGCCAGGGTCAGGTCGGTCACTCCCAGGAGGTTTTTCAGCTTCACTTCGTTGACTTCGTGGTCGCCCCGGACCAGCACGGCCACCGGCCCTTTTTCGGTTTCATAGATAAGGGTCTTGACGATTTCCTGGGGAGTTACGCCCAAAAAGGCCGCCACTTCCTCCACGGTGCTGACGTTGGGGGTGGGCACCACCTCCATGGGGCCCCCGGCTGCGGCCGCCGCGTCTTCCTTCGGGTTCAGCACGACTTCCGCCTTCTCCAGGTTGGCGGCGTAGTCGCAAGACGTGCAGGAGGCCAGCAGGTCTTCCCCCGTGTCCGCCAGGACCATAAATTCGTGGGAGAAGCTGCCGCCGATGGGGCCGGTGTCCGCCTCTACCACCTTGAATTTCAGGCCGCAGCGCCGAAAGATGCGGGAATAGGCAGCGTACATGGCCTCGTAAGCCGCCTCTGCCCCGGCTTCGTCCGCGTCGAAGCTGTAGGCGTCCTTCATGATGAATTCCCGGGCCCGGATGAGGCCGAAGCGGGGCCGGATTTCGTCCCGGAACTTCACCTGGATCTGATAAAAGTTGGCGGGCAGCTGCCGGTAGGAGTGCACCTCCCGGCGCACCAGGTCGGTGATCACTTCCTCGTGGGTGGGGCCGAAGCAGTAGTCCCGCTCGTGGCGGTCCATGAACCGCAGCAATTCCTTGCCGTAAACGTTCCAGCGCCCCGACTCCTGCCACAGCTCGCCGGGCTGCACCGCGGGCAAGAGGACCTCCTGGGCCCCGGCCCGGTCCATTTCCTCCCGCACCAGGCGTTCCACCTTGCGCAGCACCCGGAGACCCAGGGGAAGGAAGTTATAGATGCCGGAGGTCAGCTTGCGAATCATCCCCGCCCTGAGCAGCAGCTTGTGGGACACGGCCTCCGCTTCCGCGGGGTCCTCCTTCAGGGTAGGGATGAGCATCCGGGAAAACCGCATAAACACTCCGCCTTTTATAATTTTAACTTTTTTATTTTACAATAAAAATAACCGGTTAGCCAGGGGAGAATTGGGAAGAAATGGCGGGCAGGAGCCGCGGGAGAAATTGCGTTCAGTTTACCGGGAATCCGGGCCGGATAGGTCTCCGAGGGGGCTCGGAATGTTTAATCGAAAGGCCTTGCATGGATTTTTTTAAGCAGGTTTCCCCTTTTCTAATTGCTCTCGCAGAATTTCTAATCTATTTTCCAATTCCTTATAAAATGGTTGTAGTCCATTTTCTGATACACGTACTTGTTCCATAATTTCAGGAGGAAAATAATTCCCCAAAAGATATCTTTCCCATATATCAACGAAATGATTAAATTTATCAAACCATTTTAAAGTTTGAGGATCAGCTAACCATAGCTTATCCTGAAAAATTATCAGCATCTTTTTATAGGCTGGGATTATTTGATTTCTTAATTGTTGGTTCTCATATTCTATATTATCCATGATTGCCTTCCTATGAATATCTACTTGAGTAGAAGATTCAAATTCACGAGGAGACATTCCATCGGTTAATTTCCTCCATTCTCTATCACATGCTTTACTTATTTCATATCTAATTTTTCCTTTTGCACGAATATCTTTAATAATCCCTACCATAGGTGAATAAAATTCCTTAATCTGCTTCTCAATATATTCCATCCTTTGCTTTTGTTGGGAATATCTTAATCCATATCTATACCCTAAATATCCGCTAATAATTAGTCCAATTAAGCTAATTATATGCCCAAAAGAAAATTGCAGATCCATAAATATCACCTAATTTTATATCCTACAAGATTCAAGTAGCCGCTGTCGCTGACGGTGGAAGGCCGCGTCCATTAGCACTTCCAGGTTAATGACGTCCTCCCGGTTGTAGCTGAGCAGCAGCTGCAGCGCGCCCTTATCGCCCCTTTGCCAGCGCTCCCAGAGGATGACGGCCATGAAGCCGTCCAGGCCCTCCACCTCCGCCGGTCGGTGGATGCCGAAATGGGGCTCGATGCCCTTGAGGCCGCCCCGGTAGCCCAGGCGGGCGAGCAAAAAGCGCAGGTCCACGTGCACCGGCGGCACCCTCAGCGCCGGGAAGTAGCCCCGGAGCACCGGCAGGTCGAACTGGGTACCGTTGTAGGTAACGATGAGGTCGAAATCCGCGATGGCCTCGGGGAAGTCCAGGAGGTTGTAGCCGTGGACGAACTGGCGCATCTCGGCGCCGTCATACAAGCCCACCACCGTCACCTGGAGGCCGGGCCAATAGAGGCCGGTGGTCTCGATGTCGAGATAAACGGCCCGGGGCCTGAAGGTGCGCCACAGGCGCCAGTGCTCGCCGGCGTGAAATCGCTTGGCGAAATAGGCGGGCTCCTCCACCCGGGCCAGACATTCCGTGAGGTCCGCTTTCATCCGGCTCAGCCTCTCCGGGGAGAAACCCCGCACCCGCTCCACCCCCAGGAAGTCCTCCCAGTAGTGCAGGCCCAGACGCCAGAAATGGGCCTCGCTCCGGGGCCCCACCCCCGGCAGGTGGATGTAGGTGCGCTTCAGCATAATCTCAACATATCACCGGACGGGTTTGCTGTCACCCAAGTGATTTTTCCCCTTAAGGGACTGTGGGGGGTGGACTTGGCGGAGAATACATCGCTCTCTGGCCCCTTCCCAAAATTTACACTTCCTTCAAGATCGCGGCCAAGTGGGGCCGGACGGCCCGCCAGGCGGGGTAGGCCGCGGCGGCCAGGCCCAGGCTCATGACCAGGACCAGGGACTGCACATAAATCCCCGGCAGCCAGTGAAACTGGATAGTCCAGCCGAAGGCCTGCTTGTTGATCACCAGGATGAGGAGGAGGGAGAGCACCGAGCCGCAGGCCGCGCCCAGTAGAAAACTCAGGAAGCTGGCCAGGCCCGACTCCACCAGGACCATGGTGAGGATCTGCCGCCGGGACGCGCCCAGGGTCTGGAGCAGGGCCAACTCCCGCTCCCGCTCCATGATGAGCACCAGAAAGGTGGTAATGATGCCGAAGATGGCCACTACCACCGCCACCCCCTCTAAGGCATAGGTCAGGGCAAAGGTCTCGTCGAAAATCTGCAAAATGCCGTTTCTCAACTCCCGGTGGGACAGGGTCAGCAGGCGGTAGCGGCCCCCATACGTCTGTTGCAGCCTGGCCTGCGTCTCCGGGGTCTTGCCCGGGTCCTTGAGGAAGAGACGCACGGCGTTCAGGTGGTCGTCCTGCCAGAAGTGGCGGAACTGGCGGATGTCCATCCAGACGCTGGGCCCGTCGGTGCGGAAGTCGTAAAAGACCCCTTCAATGGTTAACTCCTGCGGCCCCGCCGGGGTGGGCAAGGTGATGGTGCCCCCTTCCCGATAGCCAAAGGTCTCCGCCAGGGGCTCGGAAATGACGACCGAGTTTTGAAGAGGAGCTGGGGGGGGAGGGGGACCGGGTGAGGGGGAAGGGACTGGTTGTCCCTTCCCCCCACCCCCGGCCCGCAGCATCACCTCCACCGGGTCTCCCTGGCGGAACCAGAGGCCGCCGTGGCGCGCCAGGACTTCGAAACTGCCGCCGATGACCAGGATGTAGCGGTCCTTAAAAGGGATGCGCACGCAGCGGTACTGGTAGATGTCGGTAATCTCCGGGTCCTTTTGCAGTGCCGGCAGGATCTCCGGCGGCAGGTACTCGTCATACGCCGCGGTGGAGAAGATGGCCGGCCCGAAGAAGATGTCGCCGCTGATGGCCCGGCTGATCCAGTCGTTCACCGTCAGGCGGAATGAGCCGATCATCACCGTCACCGCGATGAGCATCCCCAGGGCGCAGGCCAGCGCGGCCACGGATACCGCGCTGCGGGAGAGGGACCCGGCCAGATACCGGCAGCCCAGGTCCCCCGGCGGCCCCAGGAGGCGCCGCAGGCAGGGCTGCAGCCCCCGGCCCAGGGTGCGGGCGGCCAGGGGGGTGAACAGGGCGAAGGCCAGCAGGATCAGGAAAGCCGCGGCAAAGCCGGGATAAGGCGGACCGGAGCCTACCTTCCAGGAGGCGCAGCCTCCGGCCAGGGCCAGGGCCGCCAGTCCCAAAAGAAAAATGCTCCCGGCCCAGGTCTCGATCTTTTCTTCCAGCTCTTCCCGGTGCCACACCGCCCGGAGGCTGGTACCGGCCGCCTCCCGGGCCGGGAGCAGGGCCGCAGCCAAAGTGGCCCCCACCGCCAGGCCCCAGGCCTGGAGGAGCAGGTCCCCCCGGAGCCATACCTTCTCGGCCACCACCGGGGTGTACAGGGAGGTGAGGTTCTGGGCCATCACCGACAGCACCCCTTGGGCCAGGGCCACCCCCAGTCCCACTCCGAGGAGGCCGCCCAGCGCGCCCGCAGCCAGGCCTTCGGCCAAAAATAGGAGCAGCACCTGTCCCGGGGTCATGCCCAGGGTGCGCAGCAACCCGATTTCCCGGCGCCGGCGCACCACGGACAGGGTGACGGACTGGTAGATGAGGAACATCCCCACGAACAGGGCGATGGCGCTCAGGACCGCCAGGTTGAGGCGGTAGGAAGCCACCAGCCCGCTCATCAACTTGGTTTGGGCGCCGGGCCGCGCCACCTCCACCCCCGGCGGCGCCGCGTCCCGCAAGGCTGCGGCCAGCCCGGCGTCGTCATCCCGGCCCATAACGTCGATGTAGTTTAGCTTCCCCACCCGGTCCAGGAGTTCCTGGGCCGGGCCCAGGTCCATGAGCAATACCGCGCCGCCCAGGGGGTAAAGCCCGCCGGGGAAGGTGAACACCCCCGTCACGTGCAGAGCCTGCCGCCGGGGCCCCACCATCACTGCCAGGGTGTCCCCCGCCTTCAATCCCAGCCGGGAGGCCAGTTTGTCGCTCACCAGCACCGCGTCGGGCCGGATGAGAAAATCCCGCCAGGCCCCCTCTCCCCCCCGGCTCCCTGCCTGTCCCGGGGAAAAATCGTAGCTACGGAAGGGCTCTTCGGAAAAGGGGTCGACCCCCAAGAGCAGTACGGGGCCCTGGTTCGGTCCGGTCAACTCCAACACGCTTTCCACCACCGGCGCCGCGGCCTTAACCTGGGGGAGGCGGCGCACCCTGGCGTAGAGGGTCTCGTCCAGCGGGACTCCGGGACTCTGCAGGCGCCACTGGGCCTTCCCGGCCACAGCCGTCACCCCGGCTTGAAAACTGCTCAGCGCGCTGGCCCCGGCCAGGGAAATGCTAAGATAAACCGCGGTCCCCAGGGCGATGCCCAGGATTCCCAGGGCGGTGCGGCCGGGATACTGGATGAGGTGCTGCGCGGGCAGGCGGAGCAGCCAAGCTCTCATGGCAGGAGGCAACCGTCCTGCAGGCGCAGGACCCGGTCGGCGGAGCTTCCTGCCTCCGCCGCGTGGCTCACCAAGACCACGGTCTGCTGATACTTCCGGTGCAGGCGGGAAAAAAGCTCAAAGATCCGGGCCGCGGTGGCCGAATCCAGGTTGCCGGTGGGTTCGTCCGCCAGGACCGCGCCGGGCCGGTTGATGAGGGCCCGGGCGATGGCCGCCCGCTGCATCTCCCCCCCGGAGACCTGGTGGGGTTTGTGGCGCCGGCGCGAGGTTAGCCCCACCTCCTCCAGCCAGTGGCGGGCTTCCTCCCGGGCCTGGCCGTAGGGGGCTCCCTGGAGGACCCGGGGCAGGGCCACGTTCTCTTCCAGGGTCAGCAGGGGCAGGAGGTTGAAAGACTGGAACACCACCCCCACCCGGTCCCGGCGAAAGCGGGTGAGTTCCGGCTCCGCCAGCCCCGCCAGGTCCCGCCCGTCCAGCAGCACCTTTCCCAGGCTGACGGGCTCCAGGCCGCCGATGATGTGCAGCAGGGTGCTCTTGCCGCAACCGCTCTTGCCGGTGATGGCCACGAATTCCCCGGTGGCGATAATGAGGTCGACGTGCTTCAGGGCCTGGATTTCTTCCGGGCCCCGGCGGTAGACCTTGCTAACATCCTGAAGTTCGATCATCGCGTCTCTGCGTCTTTATCCCGAAATTAGGCCATTATAACCAGGCCTCCGGCAAAGATAAAGTTACGCCGGTCTGTCCTCAAGTTTAGCTTGCCATCAGCCGATGCTATCTGTGGGCGGGGTCATAGGGGGGGCATAGGGGGGCACAGGGGGATAAGGCAATTCCCAATCTGAGTCCTGCAGAGATGGCTCGGTATGCGGGCCAGATGGCCTTGGAAGGCTGGGGACGCCAGGCTCAGGAGAAGCTGAAGTCTTCCCGAATCTTTCTGGCCGGAGCCGGGGGCGTGGCCGGCGCCGCGGCCTTGCATCTCCTGGCCGCGGGATTGGGGGCCCTGCGCCTGGTGGATGACCGCCGCATCACCCTGGCCGACCTCAGCCATCCGGGCCTCTTCCGGGAGCGCGACCTGGGCAAACCCAAGGCCGTGGTGGCCGAGGCGCGCCTCAAGGAGGTCAACCCCTTCGCCCTAGTGGAGGGGCAGATCAAGGCCTTGAAGGAGCACAACGTCTTCCGTCTCACTTCGGGCTACCACCTGCTCCTGGCCGCAAGCGACGCCCCGGCAGCAACCCTTCTCAACTTAGCCGCGGCCCGCTTCCGCCTCGCCTTGATATGCGCCGGGGCCCGGGAAACGGAAGGCCGCCTCACTACTTTCTGGCCGGGGCGGGGGCCCTGCCTGGCCTGCACCGGGGAAAAGGCCTCCTTGTCGGGGAAATCCTCGCTTATGCTCTCTTCCGCGCCCTCCCCACTGTCCCCCTCCCTGTCCCCCTCCCTGCCCCCCTCCCTGCCCCCCTCCCTGGGGCCGCTACCGGGTATCGTGGGCGCGCTCATGGCCCTGGAAGCCATGCGCATCCTGGTCGGCATGGGCCCCGGACTCCTGGGCCGCCTGCTCATTTTTGACGCCCGGGCCTTTGAGTTCCGGGAAGAGATCCTCCGCCGCCGGCCCCGCTGCCCCGTCTGCCCGGAGCCCGCCGACTGACCATGATGCGGGTCCATTTTCCTGCGGAAGACTGAGCCTTCCCGGCCTCCAACTAAAAATTATTAAAGTTCTCTCCAGAAAAGCTCGAAAATAATGGGGGGGGCAGAAGGGGGGCGGAGGGCGGGAAAATTTAGAGTTCGGCTCAAGAGGCAGCACCCGCCTCCAGGAGGAAATCCATGGGATTGGAACGGTTTCTGTCGGGCAACTTTCTTCTCACCATCGACCAGATCTCCCGCATCGCCGGGGTGCGCAAGTCCACCCTGCGGTACTGGGAGCGCTCGTTTGAGGGGTTTCTCAAACCCGGGCGCACCCAGTCCCGCCGCCGGGAATATTCTCTGGAAGACCTGGACCTGGTCAAGACCATCAAGCGCCTCCTGGAGGAAGAGCACCTCACCGCCCAGGGGGTGCGTCTGCGCCTGGGAGAAAATTACGCGGCTAACACCAGGAGCCTTCAGCCCCGGCGCCTGAAATCATAAGACGCACTCCTTAAGCCGCTCTTGTCACCTGCGCGTCCAGGAGCCTTACAAGACCTTCTCCTTCCGGGGCGAACCCGAAGGCCTCCCGCCAGACCCGGGGGCTTTCCATGCACAGGTAAACCAGGGCGCCGGGAAGCGCCGCGGCCAGCCGCTCTCTCATCCGGCCGTACATCTCCACCCGCAGGTCCTTGAAGTAGCGCAACTTGCCGTCCGGGGCCCGCACCATCTCCTGAGCCGCGGCGCGGCTGGCGGGAAAACGCTGGAAGATCAAGCTGCGCATGGGGGGCGGGAACCGCAGGGCCCCCAGGCTGAGCCAGGCCACACCTGAGGCCGGCACCGCCCGGCCCAACTGCTCCACGGTGCGCCGGTAGGCCGCCTCCCAGCCGGGGAAATAGATGATGGGGTCGAAGTGGAAAGCGACCCGGAAGCCCGCGGCCGCGGCCCGGGCCGCGGCTTGCAGCCTCTTCCCCAACGTTGCGGTGAAGTGCTCTTCCCGGCGGATGACCGCCTCAGGGTTCAAGGACCAGGCGAAGACGACCCGGGGGTTGGGCCCCAAGGCCAGGAGGGGTGCCAGTTCCGCCTCCGCCGCCCATTTGCTCTTGATCTCCAGCACGGCCCGCGGCTGCCCGGCAAAAAGGGGGATCAGGCGTGCGTTCAAACGCATCAGGCCATCGAGAGCCAGGCTGTCCCCAAACTCCCCGGTGCCCAGGCGCCAGACTTGCTCCGGGGCGCATTTCCAAGCCGTCCGTAGCTCCGCCAGCAGATCCTCCACGTTGACGAATACCGTGGTGGCCGGGACATTGACGTAACCCTGGAGGATGCAGTAGGTGCAGTCCAGGGGGCAGCCTACCGCCACCTGCAATACCTGGTAGCCGCAGCAGAGGTAGTCCGGAGTGCCGGGGCAGGGGCGCAGGAAGGGCCCTTTCTGCACGGCCAGGAGCAGGGAGGTCTTGGCTTCCTGCAGCCAGGCGGCCCGATCCCCGCCGGGGGGCCTGAGGGTGTCCCGGTCCGGGATGAGGGTCACCGGCACGCCGGGAAGACGCGCCAGGATGCGCCGGGTCATGTCATAATCCCGGGCTGCTTCCTCCAGTAAAATCCGGCGAATGCGTTTAGGTAGCATGTTGGGTGGGTTACAAAGTTATAAGACAACTATGGCGGCCAGGGACGGCCGCCCCACCAAAATAAGTCCTTTTAATGGTGGGGCGGGCCTCTGTGCCCGCCATCCTTAGCTTCCTTTTATGCCATCCCTTTTTTATGTTATGCTTGATTATTACAACATTTAATAATGAATCTAAAATGAAACTGGCGGCCGTTCATCCTGGGGAAATATTGCTGGAAGAATTCATGAAGCCTTTGGGGCTCAGCCAGACCAGGCTGGGCCGCGACTTGGCCGTCTCACCGCGCCGCATCAATGGAATCGTGCACGCCAACGCAGCATCACCGCCGACACTGCGCTGAGGTTGAGCCGTTACTTCGGCACCTCCGCGGAATTCTGGCTGGGGCTCCAGTCCGACTACGACCTGGATGTGGCCTCGGACCGTCTGGCAGACCGGATAGCCGGGGAAGTGAAGGTTTTCTCCCCTGTCCCGGAAACAGCGTAAACGGGTAAGGGCGATGGTTTGGGGGAGGCGGCAAGGACTGGGGCCGGCACGGAGGCCGGCGCTACCAGTCCATTGCCTCCTCTCCCAATACTCTTAGCCCTACAACGCCTTGGAGCGAATCACTTTGCCCCGCTTCTCCTTGATCACCGCGTGGGCCGCGGCCAGGCGGGCGATGGGAATGCGCATGGGGGAGCAGGACACGTAGTTCAGCCCGATTTCGTGACAGAACTCGACGGCCCGGGGCTGCCCGCCGTGTTCGCCGCAGATGCCGATCTTCAGATCCGGCCGGGTCCTGCGCCCTTCGTTCACCGCGTGCCGCATGAGCCAGCCCACCCCCAACTCGTCCAGGATCTCAAAGGGGTTGTGCCGGAGGATGCCTTCGGTGTTGTAAATGGGCAGGAACTTGTTCTCCGCGTCCTCCCGGGAGAAGGAGAATGTCCCCTGGGTCAGGTCGTTGGTGCCGAAGGAGAAGAACTCGGCCACTTCCGCGATCCGTGCGGCCCGGACACAGGCCCGGGCAATTTCCACCATGGTGCCGAACTTGTATTTGATTTTGACGTTGTAGCGTTTTTCCACCTCTTTATGGATCTTCTCCACCCGCGGCAGGACCCACAACACTTCCTGGCGGGTGCAGACGTTGGGGACCATGATCTCCGGCCGGACGTCGATCTTTTCCCGCAGGGCAATGGCCGTGGCCTCAAAGATGGCCTGGATCTGCATGTCGTAGATTTCCGGGAAGGAGATGCCGCAGCGCACCCCCCGGTTGCCCAGCATGGGGTTGTATTCGGTGAGCACTCGGACCCGGCGCAGCACCTTTTCTTTCTGCTCCAGGAGTTTCTGATCCAGGCCCTTAGCCCTGAAATCGCTGAACTCCCGGGCCACCGTCTCGATTGAGGGCACGTACTTGTAAAGTTCGGGGTCCAGGATGGTCAAGGTGCCGGGCAACTGCTCCAGGGCGTTTAAGATCTGGTTGAACTCTTTGAGCCGGCTGACTTCATTAATAAGTTCCTCGATGCTGGGCAAAAATTCGTGCAGCGGCGGGTCCAGAAGGCGGATGGTGACGGGCAGCCCGTCCATGGCCCGGAAGATTTCCACGAAATCTACGCGCTGCATGGGCATGAGCTTGTCGGCCCAGCGCTTGCGTTCCTCGGGGGTGTCTGCCATGATCATGTTGCGCACCAGTGGTAGGCGGTCCGCTTCGTTGAACATGCGCTCGGTGCGAACCAGGCCGATGCCTTTGGCGCCGTGGTGGCGGGCCTTGATGGCCATGTCCGGGGTGTCGGCGTTGGCCCACACCTCGATTTTGGCCAGCTTGTCAGCCCACTCCATCAGGACGGCCAGGTCCTTGGGGAGTTCCGGGTCCAGCATGGGCACGGCACCTAGGTAAACATTGCCTGTGGTGCCGTCGATGGTGACAATGTCCCCTTCCTTGATGACCACCCCGCCCAACCGGGCTTCTTTGAGATCGTAGTTAATGTCCAGCCCTTCGGCGCCGGAGACGCAGGGTTTGCCCATGCCCCGGCCCACCACCGCCGCGTGGGAGGTCTTGCCGCCCCGGCTGGTGAGGATGCCCTGGGCCGCAAAGAAACCGTGAATATCTTCGGGCTTGGTTTCGATACGGGTCAGAATGATCTTCTCCCCCTGATTACCCAACCTTTCAGCCCGGTCCGCATCAAACACCACTTTGCCCACCGCCACCCCGGGAGAGGCGGAGATCCCCACCGCCAGCGGTTCTTGCTTAAAATCGGGATCAATGCGCCGGTGGAGAAACTGCTCCAGCATATCCGGCTCAATCCGAAGCAGGGCCTCTTCTTCGTTGATGAGCCCCTCCTTGACCATGTTCACGGAAGTCCGGGTCAGGGCCCAGGCGTTCATCTTGCCGTTTCTGGTCTGGAGCATGTAGAGCTTGCCCCGCTCGATGGTGAATTCAAAGTCCTGCACTTCCCGGTAGTGCTTCTCCAGGATGCTGCGCATCTGCTCCAGTTGCCGGTAGATTTCCGGCATGTCGGTGCGCAGCTCTCGCAGGGGCCGGGGGGTGCGGATGCCGGCCACCACGTCCTCCCCCTGGGCGTTGATAAGGTAGTCGCCGTAGAGGATGTTTTCCCCGGTGCCCGGGTCCCGGGTGAAGCCCACGCCGGTGGCCGAATCCGTGCCCATGTTGCCGAAGACCATGGTGCAGATGCTCACCGCGGTGCCGTTGGCCAGGTCCGGGGTAATGTTGAACTGGCGCCGGTAATCCACGGCCCGCTTGCCCATCCAGGACTTGAAGACGCCCTCGATGGAAATCTCCAACTGCCCCCAGGGGTCCTGGGGAAAGGGTTTGCCGGTGTGGCTTTTGATGTATTCTTTAAACTTGCCGCAGACTTCCGCCAGGGCCTCGGCGCTCAGCTCCGTGTCCACCGTGGCGTGGTACTTCTCTTTCGCTTCCTCAAAAATGCGGTCAAACCCCTCGTCCGGCACCCCCAGGCCGATTTTGCCGAAGAGCTGCAGGAAGCGGCGGTAGGCGTCATAAACGAAACGGGAGTTCTGGGTCAGGGCGATCATGCCTTTGGCAGTCTGGTCATTGAGGCCCAGATTGAGGATGGTGTCCATCATCCCCGGCATGGACAGGGCGGAACCGGAACGCACCGAAATCAGCAAGGGCTTGACGGGGTCACCGAAACCTTTGCCGGTTTTGGCTTCCAGGGCTGCCATGTACTTGTGCACCTCGTCCATGAGGCCGTTGGGCATCCTGGAACCCTGGTCAAAGTAATCCAGGTTGGCCTCCGTGGTAATGACAAAGCCCGGGGGCACCGTCAGCCCGATCTGGGTCATGGCGCACAGACCCGCGCCCTTCCCTCCCAGGAGCTTCTTGTTGGTGCCGTCGCCTTCTTCAAACGCATAGCAATAGCGCCTTTTGGCTTCTTTCAATGCTACCTTGGCCATGATGCCCTTCTCCTTATTTCTGACGGATTTCTTGAGGTTTTCCTGAATCAAGCCATTTTCATACCATGTTATTAGCCTTAAGTGAGAAAAATTTCAAAAGGAAATTTTCACCCCGCTAGCGCCCTCTCCCAACTCCATCATCCTAAGAAGTCCTTCTCCTCCCCCAGGCCGCGTTCTTGGGCCCTTTTGAAGACAGCCAGGCCCAGGGCCAGGTCCTGGATGACCAGGCCGGTGGAATCGAAGACAGTTATTTCCTCGGGGCTGGTGCGTCCCGCCTTTCTTCCGGCCACGATCTCGCCCAGGGAGCCGTAAATCTGCGTCGGAGTCAATTCGCCGGTGGCCAGGGGGACGTTGATCTCCCCCGAGTGCCGGGCCTGGGCCCAGTCGTCCACCACGATCTTGGCGGCTTTAAGTATCGAGGGGTCTAGTTCCTGTTTGCCCGCGGCGTCCGCGCCGATGGCGTTGATGTGGGTGCCGGGGGACACCCAATCCCCCATGACCACCGGCTTATTGCTGGGAGTGGTGGTGACCACGATGTCCTGGCCCCTAACCGCGTCCTCGCCGCTGGCCGCGGCCCGGACCTGAACCCCATAGGCGGCCGCCACCTTCGCCCCAAAAGCCTCGGCATGCTCCCGGTGGCGGTTATAGACCACGACTTCTTTAATGGCGCGGACCTTCAGAATGGCCGCCACCTGGGTCCAGGCCTGGGCTCCCGCGCCCACCACGCCAAGGCGGCTGGACTCTGGCCGGGAGAGAACCCGGGCCGCCAGGCCGCCGGCCGCGCCGGTGCGGTAATCGGTGATGTGGGTCCCGTCCAGGTCGGCAAACTCCAGGCCCGTCGCCGGGTCGTTCAGGAGGATCTTGGCCATCACCGTCAAGAGGCCCCGGGCGGGGTTGCCGGGGTGGACGTTCACCCACTTGAGGCCGCAGAGGTGGTCCCCCGGGAGAAAAATCTCGCCGTACATGGCCCGGAAATCGCCCTGGGCCAATTGCAGGTAGGACTTGGGGGGCATGTTCACCCGGCCCTCGCCGTAAGCCCGGAAGGCATCCTGGGCCGCGTTCAGGGCCAGGTCCATGTCCAGTACCTGCATGACTTCGGAGCCCGTCAGGACTAAGCTCATATGACCTCCGTTAAAAGTAAGCAGTGAGCAGGGAGCAGGGGTCAGTTGCCAGTGGTCAGTGGTAAATAATGCTTAATGTTGAACCGGGATAGTATTTAACTGAATTTACTGCTCACTGCTCACTGCTCCCTGCTCACTGCTCCCTGCTCACTGCTCCCTGCTCACTGCTTACTGCTCTCCGAAAAGCGGCACCACCTGGAACCGGTTCACGTCCACCAGACCCAGGTCCGTGAGCTTCAGGGCCGGGATCACTGGCAGGGCCAGGAAGGACAGGGCCATGAAAGGATCCGGCAGGTCCCCGCCCAGGCCCCGGTAAGCCTCTTGCAAGCGGCCGTAAGCCGCGGCCACTTCCTCCAGGGGCCCGGGACTGAGCAAACCGGCGATGGGCAGGGGAAGTTCCGCCAGGATTTCTCCCCCGGCCACCACCGCCAACCCCCCTTGCAGGTCTATTATTCGCCGGGCGGCAATGAGCATGTCCGCCTCGTCCGCACCCACCACGATAAGGTTGTGGGAATCGTGGGCCACGGAGGAGGCCAGGGCGCCTTTTTTCATTCCGAAGCCCTGCACCAGACCCAAGCCCAGGTTGCCGGTGGCGTGGTGGCGCTCCACCACCGCCAGCTTCAGCAGGTCCCGGGCCGGGTCCGTGGCGAGCTTACCGTCCCGTATAGGCGCCGGCATGACCCGCTTTTCCGTCAGGAGCTGCCCGGGGATTAGGCCGATGACTTTGACCACCTCTCCGGCCGCGGGGGGAAAGAGGCGCTCCAGGCTGAGGTCCTTCACTCGGAAGGGCCGGGGGGGCAGTTCCGGCTGGGGAAAATCCCAGTCCGGCAGTAGCCTCCCTGCGTCCACCACCAGGCGGCCGTCTTTGAAGACCTTGTCAACGGCGAAGGTGTCCAGGTCAGCCACCGCCACCAGGTCGGCCCTGAGGCCCGGAGCCACCGCGCCCCGGTCCCGGAGGCCCAAATATTGGGCGGGGTTCAGGGTGGCCAGGGTGACCGCGTCCAGGGGGTCCAGGCCCAGGGACACGGCCAGGCGCAGAAGGTGATTTAGGTGACCCACCTTGAGGAGGTCTTCGGGGTGGCAGTCGTCCGTGACCAGCATGGCCCGGCGCCAGCCGGCAGGAGTCACCGCGGGCAGCAGGTCCCTGAGGTTCTTGGCCAGGCTCCCTTCCCGCAGCATCAGGTGAAAACCCAACCTGAGCTTTTCCCGGGCTTCCTCGGCCCGGGTGCATTCGTGGTCCGAAGCGATGCCCGCCAGGCGGTAAGCATTGAGGGGTTTGCCCGAGAGGAGCGGCGCGTGGCCGTCCACCGGCCCTGGCGGGAACAGGGCGAGCTTCTCCAACAGGTCCGGCTCCCCGGCTACCACCCCGGGAAAATTCATGACCTCCGCCAGGCCCAAGACCTGGGGGCGGTCCCGGAAAGGGAGGAGGTCTGCCGCCGTAAGTACAGCCCCGGAAGTCTCCAAAGGGGAAGCCGGGACGCAAGGGGGGAGCATAAAGAAGAAGTCCAGCGGCAGGGCCTGGGAGGCAGCCAGCAGGTAGTCGAGGCCCGCGGCTCCCCAGACGTTGGCGATCTCGTGGGGGTCAGCCACCACCGCGGTGGTCCCGAGCGGCAGCAGGGCCCGGGCCAGCTCCCGGGGGGTGAGCATGCTGCTCTCCAGGTGCAGGTGCCCGTCAATGAAGCCCGGCAGCAGGTAGCGGCCGCGGAGGTCCAGGCGGGGGCCGGCATAGTCCCCCAGGCCGACGATGAGGCCGTCAAAGATGGCCACATCCAGACGCAGCCACTCCCCAGTGTAAACGCAGGCCACCTGGCCGCCGGCCAGGACCAGGTCCGCGGGCATTTCCCCCCGGGCCGCCTGGAGCTGCATTTGCAGGCGTTCCATGGACATGCAGGGACACCGCCGCCAGAAAAGTATTCCGGCTGCCAGTTTAGTGCAAAATCCCTGGGCGTGCAATGGCCCGTTGCAGAAAGGGCTCAGGAAGGAATTCTCGCGCGCGGTACAAACTAAGAAGGCGTCAGTTTGCCGACAGGGTGTGAAGCAATTCCCCCGCCGCGGGCAACGACCCGGGGGAAAAAGCTCCCTCCGCCCCGGGTCAGCAGGGCATCAGGTCCTGGTGAGACTCCCGCAGCTTGTGGCGCAGGCGCACCATGGCCTGGGTGTGCAACTGGGAGACGCGGGACTCGGTATAGCCCATGATCTGGCCGATCTCCTTCATGGTCAGCTCTTCGTAATAATAAAGGGAGATGAGGAGCTTCTCTTTGTCCGGCAGGGCCTCGATGGCCTGGACCATGATTTCCTGGAGTTCGGCATAATGCACTTCCAGGTAAGAGTTGCGGGCCCTTTCATCCTGGAGGGTATCGGGCACCTCCACCTCCAGCCACTCCACCCCGCCGTCCTTAGTGCGCCGGTGGCCTCCCAGGTTTACCAGGGAGACGCCCCGGGTTTCGTCCAGGAGTTGGTAAAAATCCGCCAGGTCCAGGTCCAGGGCCCGGGCCACCTCTTCGGCTTCCGCGGGCCGGCCCAGGTTTTTCTCCAGTTCCGCGTAGGCCTTCCCCAGCAGGTGGGCTTTTTTCCGCACCGAGCGGGGGACCCAATCCAGGCTGCGCAACTCATCCAGCATGGCCCCTTTGATGCGGAATTCCGCGTAGGTCTTGAAGCCGATGTTCTTGGAGGGGTCGAATTTCTGGAGGGCGTCCATCAGACCGATGATCCCGGAACTGATCAGGTCCTCCTGGTGAATGTGGGCCGGCAGCCGCAAGGCCAGGCGGCTGGCGATGTACTTGATGAAGGGAGCATATTGCAGCACCATGCGCTCCTGCCAGTTCGGGTCATCCCTGGAACCGTGATGCAGGGCCGCGAGCTCATTAGCCGCGGCCAAGGTTGCTTCTCCCATGACCATTTCCCTCCTTACAAACGATCCCCGGCCCATTTCCTTGCCCTCTACCCCCCCTGGACTCCCTTAAACCCGGCACTGCAGCAGGCGCCGCCAGAAAAATTTCAGGTTCCCCTCCAAACCTTCCGGGGCCGGGGCCTCCCAGAGGCGTTGGGCCACTTCCGTAAAGGCCAGGCTGGCCTGGGCCCGGGGAGAAATCGCCATCACCGGCTGCTGCTGCAGGGCGGCCCGGGCCAAGGTGGGGTCGTGGGGAATGAACCCCAGGTATTCCAGGCGCAGGTCGCTGCCCAGGAAGCGCTCCGCCACCTGCACCAGGGTGAGATAGACCCCGCTGGCCTCCCGGGCCGAAGGCACGTCGTTCACCAGGATTTTGAAGGACCGCTCGCGGTGCTGGGTGGCCATGACCTTGATGAGGGCATAGGCGTCCGTCAGGGAAGTGGGCTGGTTGTTGGCCACCACAATGCGCTCCCGGGCCGCAAGGTTGAAAAACATGACGTTCTTGGAGATGCCGGCGCCGGTGTCGATCAAGACCGCGTCCAACTCCCCGCCGTAGTGGTCCAGCTCATCCAGCAGAAACAGCCGCTGGTGTTCGTTCAAGTCCGCCAATTCCGGGATGCCCGAGGACGCGGGAAGTACCTTCAGGCCCTCGGGCCCGTCCACCAGCACCTCCTCCAGGCGACGCTGCTGCTGCAAGACATCATTGATGGTGAAGCGCGGGGTCAGGCCCAGGAGCAGGTCCAGGTTGGCCAGGCCCAGGTCCGCATCGATGAGCAGGATTTTCAGCCCCTGGCGGGCCAGCGCCAGTCCCAGGTTGGCGACGATGTGGGTCTTGCCCACGCCGCCTTTCCCGGAAGTGACGGCGATGATGCGGGGGGCTGCCTGGGCGGGTCCCGGGGCGTGCCAGGTCTCCTGCTGGGACCGGGGTCCCCGGCCCGGCTTGGACAATCCGGGTTTCTCGTTTAGGCGCACGGCTGTCGCAGCCCGGGTCCCCGGGTCCTCCGCACGCGCCTGCATAATTCCCAACTTGACGCTCCTCCCGCTAGGCAATGGAGCAATGAGCGTGCCAGGGCGCACCGGGGGCCGGTTCCCGGGTTCCGGGTCCTCCCGGGTGTCAGGGTTAACTACCTTAAATTCCAATTATAATTGGTCTGTTACCGGCGCCGCGCCGCCTGCCCGGGCGGAGCAGGAACAGGTGACGCGCACCTTCCTTGGAGCAGTTTTGCGTCAGAAAATTGACGCGGGCAGGATTTTCATTGCCAAGGCCCCAGGCCTGTGATAAAAGAAATTTGAATTAATTTACTAAGATAGGCGATAAACCATGCCCCGTCCCGGGGTGCCGGACATTTATCGGACGCGGGCCCGGGCCGCCGGCTACGTCTCCCGGGCGGTGTACAAGCTCAAGGAGATAGACGAGCGCCACCGCCTTTTCCGGCCGGGGCAACGGGTCCTGGACCTGGGCTGCAGCCCCGGATCCTGGATGCAGTATATTGCCGGCCGGGTGGGCCCCCGGGGCCTGGTGCTGGGGGTGGACCTGACCCCCCCGGCCATCACCCTGGCCCCGCCCCTAGACTTTCTGCCGGGGGACGTGGGAAGTCTAGACTTGGCCGCGATTAAGGCCGTCAGTCCTGACTTCCATGCCGTGGTCAGCGACCTAGCCCCCAAGACCAGCGGCGTGCGGGAGGTGGACCAGCAGCGTTCCCTGGACCTGGCGCGCCGGGCCTGGGAGGTGGCCGGCCAACTCCTGCGCCCGGGCGGCCATTTCCTGGTAAAGGTCTTTGCCGGAGCCGACCTGCCGGAGTTGACCGCGGCCTTGGAGAAAGCCTTCCAGACGGTGCGCACGGTGAAGCCCGCGGGGTCCCGGGCCGCCAGCAAGGAAGTTTATCTCCTGGGCCTGAAACGGCGCGGCGCTGGCGCCGGCCCAGGGTCTGCTGAGTAATTAAAGGAGGATAAAGCCCCCATGTCCGGCCATTCCAAGTGGAGCACCATCAAGCGCAAGAAAGGCGCGATGGACGCCAAACGGGGCAAGATCTTCGGCAAGCTGGTGAAGGAAATCATGGTGGCCGCGCGCTTAGGTGGCCCTGACCCCGGCGGCAATACCCGCCTGCGGGCCGCCATGGCCGCGGCCAAGGCGGAAAACCTGCCCAAGGACAACATCTTCAAGGCCATCCGCAAAGGCGCGGGGGAAGGCGGAGCCGCGGTCCTGGACGAGCTCATCCTGGAAGCTTACGGCCCCGCGGGGGTAGCCCTGATGGTGGAGAGCGTCACGGACAACAAGAACCGCACCATCTCCGACGTGCGCCACCTGTTGAGCAAGTACGGCGGCAACCTGGGCGAGCCCGGCTGCGTCGCCTGGATGTTCGACAAAAAGGGGGTCATCGTCTTCGACCGGGAAGGAGTGGAGGAGGACGCCCTGCTGGAAGCCGCCCTGGAATGCGGCGCCGAAGACCTGCAGGCCACGGAGAGCCAGTTCGAAGTGCTCACCGACCCTACGAGCTTCGTGGAGGTGAAGGAAGCCCTGGAGGCCAAGGGTTTCACCCCTGCGTTCGCGGAGCTGCAGCTCCGCCCCAAGACCGTGGTGCACCTGGAGGATGAAAAACCCGCCCAGCAAGTGCTGAAGCTGGTGGAAGTCCTGGAAGACCACGACGACGTGTCCAACGTCTTTGCCAACTTCGATATTCCGGACAAACTGCTGGAGGCCTTGATGTGACCCGGGTGGTCCTGGGCGTGGACCCCGGCAGCCGCTACACGGGCTTCGGGGTCGTGAAGGGGGAGGGAGAGGAGCTGGAACATCTCGACTCCGGGCACATCAGCGCCGGCTCCCGCCCGCCTCTGGAGATGCGCCTGCGTCGGATTTTTGACGGCCTGTCAGAACTGATCCGCGTCCACCGGCCCCAGTCCCTGGCCCTGGAGGAAATCTTCCTGGCCGGCAACGTGCAGGCCGCCCTCACCCTGGGGCAAGTGCGGGGCGTGGTGCTCCTGGCCGCCGCCCAGGCCGGGCTCCCCGTGTTCCAGTACCCCCCCCTGGTGGTGAAGAAGGCGGTGGTGGGCTACGGCCTGGCCAGCAAGGCCCAGGTGCAACTCATGGTGGAGCACCTGGTGGGGGAAAAAGTGTCCAGCCAGCACGCCGCAGACGCCCTGGCGGTTTGCCTCTGCCACCTCTTCCACAGCCGCCGCCCGGACTTCCCCAAATGATCGGCTTCCTGGCAGGGGAACTCCTGGAAAAGACCCCGGACCACGTCCTGGTCAAGGTGGGGGGGCAGGAGGGGGGCGTGGGCTACCAGGTGCACATCCCCCTGTCCACTTTTTACGCCCTGCCCGAACCGCCGGCCCGGGTCGCCCTCCAGGTCCACACCCGCATCCAGGACGACGCCCTGGAGCTCTTCGGCTTTCTCACCCCGGAGGAAAAGGCCCTGTTCCTGCAGCTCCTGGGCATTCCCCGCATCGGCCCCCGCATGGCCCTGAACATCCTGAGCGGCATCTCCCCGGAGGAATTTGCCCAGGCCCTGGCCCAGGGGGACGCCCGGCGCCTGGCCGGCATCCCCGGCATCGGCAAAAAGTCCGCGGACCGCATCATCCTGGAGCTGCGGGACCGGGCCCTGCCCGTGAGCCGCCCCCGGGCCGCGGCCGGGGAAGGTCTCATGCAGGACGCGCTTTCCGCGCTCACCAATTTGGGCTACCCCAAGAACATGGCGCAAAAAGCCCTGGACGAGGCCTGGTCCCAGGGAGCCCGCACCCTGGAAGACCTCCTGCGCCAGGGGCTGAAATTGTTGGCCAGGTGAGTTTCGAGTTTCGAGTTTTTAGTTTTTAGTTTTTTCCCCCATCTTGAAACTTGAAACTCGAAACTCGAAACCTGAAACTTGAAACTGGCAACTATGACTAGCCAAGCTCAAATCATCATTGGGGACAGTCGGGTGATGCCGGAGGTGGCGGACGCCGCCGTGGACCTGGTGGTCACTTCGCCGCCCTACTGGCACCTCAAGGACTACGGCATCCCCGGCCAGGTGGGCTACGGCCAGAGCCTGCACCAATACTTACAAGACCTCTACCGGGTCTGGCGGGAGTGTTTCCGGGTGCTGCGGCCCGGGGCGCGGCTGTGCCTGAACATCGGCGACCAGTTTGCCCGGGCCGCGGTGTACGGGCGCTACAAGGTGATCGCCCTGCACGCGGAGTTCATTGCCCAGTGCGAGCAACTGGGCTTCGACTTCCTGGGCGCCATCATCTGGCAGAAGAAGACCACCATGAACACCACCGGGGGCGCCAACGTCATGGGCTCCTACCCCTACCCGCCCAACGGCCTCGTGGAGATTGACTACGAATTCATCCAGATCTTTAAAAAGCCCGGCCCGGCCAAGAAGGTGTTGAAAGAAGTCAAGGAAGCCTCTAAACTGACCAAGGCGGAGTGGAAGGAGTACTTCTCGGGGCACTGGTACTTCGGGGGGGCGCGCCAGTTGGGGCACGAGGCCATGTTCCCCGAGGAGTTACCTAAGCGCCTGATAAAGATGTTCACCTTCGTGGGGGACGCGGTGCTGGACCCCTTCCTGGGCAGCGGCACCACGGTGAAGGCGGCCCTGGAGTTGGGCCGCAGCGCCTTGGGCTATGAGATAAACCAGGATTTTCTGCCTGTCATCCAGGGAAAGGTTGGCTCTGCCGCAGATGTTGAGATAATTAAAGGAGGGCCCAGGCCGGGGCAGTTGGCCCCCATTGATTATGCCAGCCGCATCCGGGACGCCAGGCCCCGGGTGGCTCCCGAAAAGCTGGACTTTGCGCGTAAGGATTGGCCCAGGGTGGTCCAGGTCATGGACGGGGCAACCCTGAAACTTGACAATGGCCAGCAGGTGCGCTTCCTGGGTGTGAAGATAACCCGGAAAAAAGAGGCTCTGGATTATTTGACCAGGCAGGTCCTGGGCCAAAAAGTGAAATTGGTGCCGGCCGACGGGGAAGCCGGCGCGGGTCCAGTCCGGGCTTACATTTATCTGAAGAATAAAATATTTATCAACGCCTATCTGCTAAAGTCCGGACTGGGTTCTCCGGATACGTCCATAATTCACCGGCTCCAAGACAGATTTAATAATCTTGCCATGGGAAGATGAAGGGGACATGAAAGACGCGAGCCTGAAGTCGCACGGCATCCGCAACGTGGCCGCGGTGCACTGGCACCTGCCCACCTCGGCCTTATACGAGAAGATCGTCTCCCGCCAGGAGGGGCTCATCGCCCACCTGGGCCCGGTGGTGGTGCGCACCGGGGTCTATACGGGGCGCTCCCCCCGGGACAAATTCATCGTCCAGGAGCCCACCAGCGCCCACCACATCTCCTGGGGCGGTGAAAACCAGCCCCTGGCGCCGGAGAAATTCGACCTCCTCCACGCCCGGCTGCTGGCTTTCCTCCAGGGCCGGGAGATCTTCGTCCAGGACCGTTACGCCGGTGCGGACCCCAAATACCGCATGGCCATCCGCATCATCAACACCCAGGCCTGGCACAATCTCTTCGCCCGCAACATGTTCTTGCAGACCAGGGACCCCAAGGAACTGGAGCACTTCAAACCGGAGTTCACCATCATCGGCGCCCCGGACTTCCACGCCATGCCGGAGCTGGACGGCACCAATTCCGAGGCCTTCATCATCGTCAACTTCGGCAAAAAACTCATCATCATCGGCGGCACTTCCTACGGCGGCGAGATCAAGAAGTCGGTGTTCACCATCCTCAACTACTACCTGCCCCAGATGGAAGTGCTCTCCATGCACTGCTCCGCCAACCAGGGCAGGGACGGGGACGTGGCCCTGTTCTTCGGGCTCTCCGGCACGGGCAAGACCAGCCTCTCCGCGGACCCGGCGCGCCAGCTCATCGGCGACGACGAACACGGCTGGGGCGCGGACGGCATCTTCAACTTCGAGGGCGGCTGCTACGCCAAGGTCATCCGCCTCAACCCCAAGGCGGAGCCGGAAATCTACGAATGCACCCGGCGTTTCGGCACCATCCTGGAAAACGTGGGCATTGACTTTGTGAGCAGGCGCCTGGACCTGGACGACGACAGCCTGACGGAGAACACCCGGGCCGCGTACCCCATCACCCACCTCTCCAACATCGTCCGCGCCGGGGTGGGCGGCCACCCCAATCACATCTTCATGCTGGCCTGCGACGCCTTCGGGGTCCTGCCGCCCATCGCCCGCCTGACCCCGGAGCAGGCGGCTTACCACTTCCTGTCGGGCTACACCGCCAAGGTGGCGGGCACGGAGCGGGGCATGGGCAAGGAGCCCCAGATTACCTTTTCCACGTGCTTCGGCGCGCCTTTTCTGCCCCTGCCGCCGTCCTTTTACGCCCACCTGTTCCGGGAGAAGATCAAGAAGCACCGTCCGGCTTGCTGGCTGGTGAATACCGGCTGGACCGGCGGTCCCTTCGGGGTGGGCTACCGCATGGAGATTGGCCACAGCCGGGCCCTGCTTCACGCGGCCATGGCCGGGCAGCTGGACGAGGTACCCACCTACGCCGACCCGGTCTTTGGCCTGGAAGTGCCCACCCAATGCCCCGGGGTGCCGCCGCAGATCCTTTACCCCCAAAAGACCTGGGGGGATGCCGCGGCCTTTGACCGCTCCGCCCGGGAACTGGCCGGGCGCTTCCGGGACAATTTCACCCAGTACGCGGCCACCGTGGACCCGGAGGTGCTGGAGTCCGGCCCGCGCAGCTAGGGTTTGTGCCATTCATCCGGGTGCAGGATGTCGTCACTCCTTCAGCATGGCGTTTATTGGGCCATAGAGCAGAACCTGGCGCTTCCTGCCAAGGGCACTTTTTGCAGGAATGGTTTGCCCTGATTTATAAATAGTTGTATAAAATTATAGTTCCTTAGAATCCTGCTGCGAACTTTCAGCTACCCCACAGCCCAACAATTAGTACTGGTCCCACCCCTTACGAGCCACGCGGAGGGTCCAGGCCGCATGAAAAGATTCGGACTCATCGCCTTATGCCTGGCCCTGGCAGCCTTGCTGGCCCCGGGGCCCGCGGCGGCGCAGATGGCCCATCAGGTGGTCATCGGCACCCCGGGGGACGACACCCAGACCACCCTGGGCACGCCGGGGCGGGACTTCATCGTCCAGTACGGCCTGGGGGCCAATGACACCCAGTACATTTCCGGGGCCGCCGGCGACGACTGGCTGGAGCAGAACGGCGGGGATGGGAATGATGGCCTGTCAATATTTGCAGGGTCTGGAAATGATTTTATCCATCAGGACGGCGGCAGCGGCAATGACACCTTACAAGCCCACGGAGATGATGGTAATGACTGCATCTTCCAGTTCGGCGGTGCGGGCGATGACAATTTGGCCGCAGTGGGTGGCTGGGGAAACAACTATACTTATCAGTCTGGAGGCCCCGGCAATGACACCATGCGAGTGGGCCCCGGCATCGAAGACGACCTCGTACGCATAGATGGCGGCGAGGGGGACGATACCATCACCTATGATGTCGAGACCGGCCAGGACCTGGCCTACATCAACGGCGGCCCCGGCTATGACCGCTTGACGGTGAACGCCCGGGAAGTTAACAGCTTCACCCTGGTGGATGAAAACGGCGGCCTCATTTACAGCCAGGGGACGGGCGGCAGCTACCTCATCATCCAGGAGGTGGAAGAGCTCACGGTGCTGGGGCCGGACGGCATCACGCTCTTCTCCGCGGCGCCGCCGGTGGGAGGGGCGCCGCCCGCGGACGCGCTCCTGGTCCACCAGGTGGTCACGGGCACCGCGGGGGACGACACCCTGATCACCCAGGGCACGGCGGAACGGGACTTCATTGTGCAGTACGGCCTGGGGGGCGATGATACCATGTACATCTCCGGGGCCGACGGCGACGACTGGCTGGAGCAGAACGGCGGGGATGGGAATGATGATATGACCATTCGAGCGGGGGATGGCAATGATTTTATCCATCAAGACGGCGGCAATGGCAATGACTGGCTGCAGGCCGAAGGAGGTATGGGTAACGACTACATTTTCCAGTTCGGGGGCCTGGGAGATGACCAGCTAGAGGCCAGAGGCGGCGATGGCAACGATTTTATTTACCAGTCCGGCGGTCCCGGCAATGACACGCTGCGGGCGAATGGCGACGTCGGCGACGACCTGGTGCGCATGGACGGCGGCGAGGGCGACGACACCCTCATCTATGACGTCTCGGACGGCCAGGATACAGTGTATATCGACGGCGGCCCCGGCTTTGACACCCTGACGGTGAACCACGGGGACGTGTTCAGCTACACCCTGGTGAATGAATACGGCGAGGTCCTGTGCCAGCGGGGCACGGGGGGCACCTACATCATCGTCCGCCAGGTGGAGCAGATCACCGTGCTGGACGCGGCCGAAAATGTCATCTGCGAGTGGGCGGTGCTGGCGGCCGGCTTCACCGCCGACCCCACCGAGGGGTTCGCGCCCCTGACGGTGCAGTTCACCGACGCCTCCACCGGGGAAATCACCGCCTGGGCCTGGGATTTCGGGGACGGCGGCAGCAGCACCGCCCAGAACCCCAGCCACCTCTACAAAAAAGCCGGCTCCTATCAGGCCACCCTGACCGTGACCGGCCCCCAAGGCACCAGCAGCAAGAGCGCCACCATCAATGCTTATAAAAAGGGCGCGCCCAAGGCCAAATTCAGCACCGATACCAAGAAGGGCCCGGCGCCGCTGCCGGTGCAATTTACCGACGCCTCCACCGGGTGGATCACCGGCTGGGCCTGGGACTTTGGCGACCCCTCATCCGGGACCGACAACACCAGCACGGAGCCGAGCCCCAGCCACACTTACAACATTCCCGGCAAATACAAGGCCACGCTCACCGTCACCGGCCCCGGCGGCGCCACCAGCAAATCCGCCACCATCAAGGTGACGCCCTGAGGCACTCTCTTTGCGCCCTTTGCGTCTTGGCATGAAAAACTTTCTCACGCCAAGACGCAAAGGCGCCAAGGGGCCATCTGGCATCCCCGCGTTAACTGCCTGCCGTCTGTCTTGCCCAGGTCCTTATGGCGCTGGCGTATTAGTTGAACTTAAAAGAATCTTGACACCTTAAGGCCCCTCGCCTATATTCCTCCCCAGGCCTTACCACCACGCGTTTCCCCTCTCCATATCCCAGGAGGACTTTTCATGCCGCGGCGGCCAGATATCCGCAAAGTGATGATCATCGGTTCGGGCCCCATCATCATCGGGCAGGCTTGTGAATTCGACTACTCCGGCACCCAGGCCTGTAAGGCCCTGAGGAAGCTGGGTTATGAGATCTGCCTGGTCAATTCCAACCCGGCCACCATTATGACCGACCCCGGCATGGCGGATGTCACCTATATCGAGCCCTTAAACCTTGACCAGATGACGGAAATCATCAAAAAGGAACGCCCCGACGCCTTGCTCCCCAACCTTGGGGGGCAATCCGGCCTTAACCTCTCCTCCGCCCTGGCCCAGGCCGGCGTTCTGGAGGAATACGGCGTCCGGGTGATCGGGGTGGAGGTAGACGCCATCAAGCGGGGCGAAGACCGCCAGGCTTTCAAGGACACCATGAACCTCCTGGGTCTGGAGATGCCCCAGAGCGCCATCGCCATGAGCGTGGAGGAAGCGGAGCGCATCGCCGAGGAGTTGGGCTACCCCCTGGTCATCCGCCCGGCCTACACCCTGGGCGGCTGGGGCGGCGGCCACGTTTACAACCTGGAAGAGCTCCGCACCATCGCCGCCCGGGGCCTCTCCGCCAGCATGGTGGGGCAGGTTCTGGTGGAAGAATCCGTACTGGGCTGGGAAGAGCTGGAGCTGGAGGTAGTGCGGGACGCCAAGAACCAGATGATTACGGTGTGCTTCATCGAAAACGTGGACGCCATGGGGGTGCACACCGGCGACTCCTACTGCACCGCGCCCATGCTGACCATCGCCCCGGAGCTGCAGCAGCGCTTGCAAAAGCACTCCTATGACATCGTGGAGGCCATCAAGGTCATCGGCGGCACCAACATCCAGTTCGCCCACGACCCCAAGACCGGCCGGGTGGTGGTCATCGAGATCAACCCCCGCACCTCCCGTTCTTCAGCCCTGGCTTCCAAGGCCACCGGCTTCCCCATTGCCTTGGTGTCCTCACTCCTGGCCGGGGGCCTCACCCTGGACGAGATTCCCTATTGGCGCCTGGGGACTTTGGACAAATACGAGCCTTGGGGCGACTACGTGGTGGTGAAGTTTGCCCGCTGGGCCTTTGAAAAATTCCCCGGCGCCGAAGATAAGCTGGGCACTCAAATGAAGGCGGTGGGCGAGGTCATGAGCCTGGGCAAGACTTACAAGGAGGCCTTCCAAAAGTCCATCCGCTCCCTGGAGATCGGCCGCTCTGGCCTGGGCTTCGCCAAAGACTTCCACCAGAAGAGCCTGGAAGAGCTCATGGACCTCCTCTGGGAGCCCTCCAGCGAGCGGCAGTTCATCATGTACGAGGCGCTGCGGAAAGGCGCCAGCGTGGAGGCCCTGTACCGGCGGACCTACATCAAGCCCTGGTTCATTGAGCAGATGCGGGAGCTGGTGGAGTTGGAAGAGGAAGTCCTGAAGCATCCGGGCCGGGACCTCCCCGACGACCTCCTGAGACGGGCCAAGAAGGACGGCTTCGCCGACGGCTACCTGGCTCAACTGCTGCAGGTGCCGGAAAAGCAAATACGCGACCAGCGCTATCGCCTGGGGATGCGCCAGGCCTGGGACGCGGTGCCGGTGAGCGGAGTGGAAAACGCGGCCTATTACTACTCCACTTACAACGCCCCGGACCAGGTGCCGGTGAGCAGCCGCCGCAAAATCATGGTGCTGGGGGGTGGTCCCAACCGCATCGGCCAGGGTATTGAATTCGACTACTGCTGCGTTCACGCCGCCTTCGCCATCCGGGACGAGGGGCTGGAATCCATCATGGTCAACTGCAACCCCGAAACCGTGTCCACGGACTACGACACCTCGGACAAGCTCTACTTCGAGCCCCTGACGGTGGAGGACGTGCTGAGCATCTATGAGAAGGAACAGCCAGAAGGGGTCATCGTCCAATTCGGCGGCCAAACGCCGTTAAATATCTCCCAGGAACTGGCCGCGGCCGGGGTGAAAATCCTGGGCACCAGCCCGGACGTCATCGACCTGGCCGAGGACCGGGACCGCTTCCGGCACATGATGCGCAAGCTGGGTATCCCCCAGCCCGAGAGCGGCATGGCCAGCACCATTGAAGAGGCCCTGAAGATCGCCCAGGAGATCGGCTACCCGCTGATGGTCCGGCCCTCTTACGTCCTGGGGGGGCGGGCCATGGAGGTGGTGCACGACGAGGACATGCTGCAGCGCTACCTGGCGGCCGCGGTGGAGGTGAGCCCGGAGCGTCCCATCCTCATCGACAAGTTCCTGGAGAACGCCATCGAGGCCGAGGCCGACGCCATCGCCGACGGTACCGACGCCTTCATTCCCGCAGTTATGGAGCATATCGAGTTGGCGGGCATCCATCCCGGCGATTCCGCCTGCGTCATCCCTCCCATCAGCATCCCGGCCAAGCACCTGGACACCATCAACGAGTACACCAGGCGTATTGCCATTGAACTGAACGTCGTGGGGCTGATGAACATCCAGTACGCCATCGCCAATGACACAGTCTACGTACTGGAGGCCAACCCCCGGGCCTCCCGGACGGTGCCCCTGGTTTCCAAGGTGTGCAACATTCCCATGGCCCGGCTGGCCACCCAGATCATGCTGGGGAAAAAGGTTTCGGACCTTAAACTGGTCCAGAAGTCCATCCCCCATTTCGGCGTCAAGGAAGCGGTTTTCCCCTTCAACATGTTCCCCGAGGTGGACCCCCTCCTGGGGCCGGAAATGCGTTCCACGGGCGAGGTTTTAGGGATGGCCGACTCCTTCGGCATGGCCTTCTACAAGGCCCAGGAAGGCGCCCAGCAGCGGCTGCCCCGGGAAGGGACGGTGCTCATCACCGTCTCGGAACAGGACCGGCCCGCGGTGTTGGAGGTGGCCCGGCAGTTTCACCAATTGGGCTTCAAGATCCTGGCTACCCAGGGCACCCACAAGTTCTTAACGGAGCAGGGCCTCCCCGGGGAGCACGTGCTCAAATTACATGAAGGCCGGCCTAATATCGTGGACATCATCAAGAACCGGGAAATCCATCTGGTGGTCAACACCCCCAGCGGCAAGTTGAGCAAGTTTGACGACTCTTACATCCGCAAAGCAGCCATCAAGTATAAGGTTCCCTACATCACCACCCTGGCCGGAGCCCTGGCCGCGTCCCGGGGCATCGCCGCGGCTCGCCAGCAACAAATACAAGTCCGCTCCCTGCAAAGCTACCACGCGGGGATCAAATAATTGTGGCGATCAGGGGGAAGAGGAGAGGAAAATCAGCAGCTTCAGCCCAGCCGCAGGCCCGGAATGCGGTCCCAACCCGCCAGGTGCAGGCAGACGAAAAAACCCAGGCAGGCCGCGGCCAGCCCCAGGGCCACCCAGTCCCGCTCCGCCAGGCGAATTTCCAGCAGGTAGGTGCGCTGAGGCGCCATCTGGAAACCCCGGGCCTCCAGGCCCCAGGCCATGGCCTGGCTACGGCGCAGCGCCAAGAGGAAGATGGGCGCCAGCAGGGGCAGATGCCGCTTGAGCCGGGTGACGGGGCCCCCCGCCTCCCACTTGAGGCCCCGGGCTTCCTGGGCCTCCTTGACCCGGCGGGCGGTGGCAAAAATCTCGGGGACCCAGCGCAGGGCCAGGGCAAAGGCAAAGGCCCCGGGATAGGGCAGGCGCAGCTTCACCAGCCCCCGGAAGAGCTCCTCCACCGGGGTGGTGGCCAGCAAGACCAGGCCCGCGGCCATCATGGTGGCCAGCTTCAGGAAGGTGGCCAGCCCGTAAGCCAGGGACTCCCGGCTGACCCGCCAGAAGAGAAGCGTCGGCCCCTGGGCCAGCCAGGACCACACGGCCACGCTGAAAATAGCCAGGGCCAGGAGCAGCCAGCGGATGCGGCCGAGTTCCCCCAAGGCCCGGGCCAGGGTCATCTGCCCCAGGACCATGAGGCCCACCAGGGCCGCGACCTCCGGGCGCTGCGGCAGCAGCGCCGCGGCGAAGCTCACTGCCAGCAAGGCCAGCTTGGTGCGGGGGTCCAGGCGCCGCACCACGGTGGGAGGGAGGCTGCCCCCGGGGAGATTATTTCCTTGCATCGCCTCTTAACTTTTCCGAAAATCAGACTTTAAGAGAAATTTCTACACCTGCATTTCTCTGTCATCCTTAATGTTACTTATGAATCGCACCCTTGACCAGGAATAAAAGGAGGGCGGGCACGGAGGCCCGCCCCACCAATTTCATTTAAAGGAAGGCGTATGCTCAAGTACCTGGTATTGGCCCTCATCCTGCTGGACGTGATCCTCAACGTCACCGGGCAATTGACCTTGAAGTACGGCATGTCCAAGTTCGGCAATTTTCCCCTGTCCCTGAGCACCCTGCCTCCCGTCTTTCTCAAGGCGGCCGCCAGCCCTTATATCCTCCTGGGGCTGGTGTGCTATGGGCTGGGGTTCATGGTGTGGCTCATCGTCCTGGCCAAGGCCGAGTTGAGTTATGCTTACCCCCTCATTAGCCTGGGCTACGTGTTCACCGCCATCCTGGCCCGGGTCCTTTTCGGCGAGGCCGTCACCTGGACCCGCATGGGGGGCATCCTCATCACCTGCCTGGGGGTCTTCCTCATCGCCCGGAGCTGACCGGATAAAGGCCGGAACAATAGCCGGGTCCCCCGGAGGCGCACCCACTTGAAGGGATCAGTGGGTGCTAGGCCCGGTCTTCTTCCGGGGACACCCAGATTATGTTACTTTTGTTGATGACGCAGGTCTTCCCTACTTTTCCCTCCACCGTGGCGTCGAAGACCACGACAAAGGGGTCCTGCACCCGGGTGAAAATCTCGCTGACCCTCTGCAAGGTGACTTCGTCCCGGTAAAGGTTGATCTTGCCCCGGACGGAGGAGCCGTCAATCAGCTTGATGAGCACGTCCCGGGGGTCCCGCCTTCTGGTGATAATCTTGACGCTCATAGGGCCTCTCCTTCGCGGCTACCCTTCTTTACGGTATGGAGAGGCCTGAACTTTAGTCAGGACCTGGGGGGATAGGGAGAAGGTCCTCAGGAGTTCCTGAAATTAATGGGGTCAGGCTTTGAGCAGGCGGGCCAGCTCCCGGGACCGGGCCAGCGTCTCTTCCAGGTCGAAGCTCTTCAGCTGCCGGTCCTCTACCAAGACCCGGCCGTGCACCACCACCGTCTGCACGTCCGCGCCGGTGGCCGCGTACACCACGTGGGAGAAGGGGTCGTATAAAGGAGTGAGGTGGGGCTGGTCCAGATCCAGGACCACCAGGTCCGCCTTGAGGCCCGCCCTGATGGCCCCCACTTCATTATCCAGCCCCAGGACCCGGGCGCTCCCCCGGGTGGCCAAGGCCAAGGCTTCCCGGGCAGGCAAGACGGTGGGGTCCAGGTGCCGCACCTTCTGGAGCTTGGCCGCGGTGTCCATCTCCTGGACCAGGTCCAGGTTGTTGTTGGAGGCGCAGCCGTCCGTGCCCAGGCCCACGGGCACCCCCCGTGCCAGGAGCTCCGAAACCGGGGCCATGCCCGAGGCCAGCTTCATGTTGCTCTCGGGGCAGTGTGCCACCCCGGCGCCGCTGGCCGCCAGCAGCTCCAGGTCCGCCTCGCTCAGGGCCACGGCATGGTCCGCCACCAGGCGGGAGTTCAGGAGGCCCAGCCGGTGCATATGCCCCACCGGCGTGGCGCCGTAGCGGGCGACGCAGTCCGCTACCTCGTGACTCGTCTCGGACAGGTGGATGATGAGACGGGTGTCGTACTTCCCGGCCAGGGCCCCGCAGGCCGTAAGCAGGTCCGGCGAGCAAGTGTACACCGCGTGGGGCTGGATGGCCGTTCTCACCCGGGGGTGATCCTGCCAGGCGCGGCAGAGAGCCTCGCTGAAGGCCAGGCCGGCCGCGGGGGGCCCGTAGTTGGGGGAAGGAAAGTCGTAGAGGACCTCCCCCACCACCGCCCGGATGCCGCACTCGGCCGCGGCCTGGGCCACCCGGTCAGCCCAGAGATACATGTCGCAGAAGGTGGTGGTGCCGGAAAGCAACATCTCCGCCACGGCCAGCTTCGTGCCCCAGTAGACGAAGTCCCCGTTCAGGCGTCGCTCCGCGGGAAAGATGTGCAAATTAAGCCAGTCTTCCAGGGGTAGGTCGTCGGCCAGGCCCCGGAACAGGCTCATGGCCGCGTGGGTATGGGCGTTAATCAACCCCGGCAGGATCAGGCCCTGGGGGTAGTCAAGCACCCGGGCCGGGGCGAAGCGGGCCTGAAGCTCTCCGGGGGGCCCCACGGCCGCGATCTCGGAGCCCTGAATCGCCACCCCGCCAGGTGAAAGAACCTCCCGGGCCGGGTCCAGGGTCAGGACCCAGGCCGCGGTTAGGAGCAGCGAGACGGCTTCTTTGGCCGCGCCGGGCACTCAGCCGCTCCCCCTGCCTTTACCCGCTCTTCCAGCTCCCTTATTTCGCCCGCCCCCTGCGCTGCCGCCGCCCTCCAGGAGCCCTTTTTGGTAAGCTTCCTGGAACCGAAGCCCGGACCCCTTGGGCAGGCGCAGGCGGTAGGTCCCGGCCGGCAGGCTGGCCCCCTTAATCCAGGGGTTCAAGCCCTTGATGGCCTTGTAGTAACTGCCGCAGGCTTCGGCCAGGGTCCGTACCGGCACTTCCTTGGAGGTGCTGAACGATACTTCGTCATAGTCCGGGAGCCCGTAGAGCTGGTCCTCCGGGATGTCGTAGCCGTAGCTGGCCGGGTCCTCCAGGACAATCTTGGCCGCCAGGACCCGGTGCACGTAGCGCTCCGTCTCCTCGGGCAGGCTCAGGTGGTAAAAGGACTTCACCCCCTGGGCCTCCATTTCCTTCTGGATGCGGCCCTCGCCGCAGTTGTAAGCGGCCAGGGCCAGGGGCCAGTTGTGGAAGAAGCGGTAGAGCTCCGCCAGGTAGCGCAGCGCCGCGTCGCTGGCCACGCTCAACTCCAGGCGCTCGTCCACCGTGTCGTTGCACTTGAGCTGAAAGCGCTGGGCCGTGGGGCCCATGATCTGCCAGGGGCCCAGGGCGCCCGCGGGAGAACGGGCCTTGGGCCGGAGGTCGCTTTCCACCAGGACCACGTATTTCAGGTCCAGGGGCAGGCGGGCGGTGCGGATCTTGTGCTCGATCTCCGGGAAGTAGCGGTGGGCCCTCTTCAGCCACATGGTGGTCTGGGCCCGGCTCCACACCACGATGGTGAATTCCCGGTCCAGGTCCTCCCGCACCTGGGGCTCCCGCAAGGGGACTTCCTCACCGCACAGGTAGAGGTGGTCCGGAACGCGAAAATAGGGGAAGGACACGGCTCCCGCCGGGGCCGGGGGCGGGGGCGGCGGCGCCACCCCCAGGGGGCCGAGCCACAGGGTTGCCAGCAAACAAAGGAGCAGAAGCACCATTTTAGTATCGCACGCAGGCGGGGTTTTCCCAATGGATACCCTAGGCTTCGGTGCCTGTCAAGGCGCCTGCCCCCGGTGGGGCCCGGTCTCTTCCCTCTGTCCTGATTTTAATAGGAAAATTGCCGCTGATAAGGTATATAGAACAAAGACTTTTTCGGAAGCGAGCATGAACCGGGAAGACCTGCGCCTGTACGGGCGCCTCCTCGCCTATCTCAAGCCCCACCGCTTGCGCCTCGTCGCGGCCGTGTTGGCCATGCTGGGGGTTTCGGGGATTACCGCGCTCCTGGCCTACCTGGTGAAACCGGTCCTGGACGACGTCTTTTTCGCCAAGCGCATCCATATGCTGTACCTCCTGCCGCCCCTGGTGGTGGTCCTCTACCTGGTCAAGGGCACTCTCTCCTACGCGCACCAATACCTGATGAGTTACATCGGCGGCAGCATCGTCAACCGTCTGCGGGATGACTTGTTCCGTTCCCTGCAGCGCCAGCCCCTGTCCTTTTTTGATTCCCAGGCTACCGGGGTGTTGATGAGCCGCCTCACTTTCGACGTCACTCTGCTCCAGGACTCCGCCACCCGGGTAGTGACCAGCTTCTTCAAGGACTGCTTCACCATACTGGGTCTGTCCGCGGTAATTTTCTACCGCGACTGGAAGATGGCCCTGATAGCCCTGGGGGTCTTCCCCCTGGCGGCTTTCATCATCGTGCGCCTGGGCAAGCGCCTGCGGCGCATCTCCCGCCAGACCCAGAAGGCCAATGCCCAACTTTACACCGCGCTCAACGAAAGCCTGACGGCCCAGCGTATCGTCAAGGCCTTCGCCCGGGAGGATCACGAGGAGAAGCGGTTCAGCCAGGCCAACTGGCGCTTTTTCAACACCCGCATGAAATTGATCGCCACCCGGCTGCTGACCCCGCCGATGATGGAATTCCTGGGCTCTTTGGGCATGGCGGCCATCATCTTTTACGGCGGTTACAGTGTCATCAAGGGCTACTCCACGCCAGGGACCTTTTTTTCCTTTCTGGCGGCCCTCCTCATGTTGTATGAGCCCATCAAGAGCCTGAGCGGGGTGCAGAATACCGTCCAGGAGGGCCTGGCCGCGGCCACCCGGGTCTTCGGCCTCATGGACCGGCCGCCGGAAATCCAGGACCGGCCAGGCGCCCGGGCGCTCCCAGCCTTATCCCGGGAGATTGCCTACCAGGGCGTCTCCTTTTCTTATCATGACGACCGGGTCGTGCTCCGAGACATCGACCTGGCGGTGCGCAAAGGCGAACTGCTGGCCCTGGTGGGCCCCAGCGGCGTGGGCAAAACCACCCTGCTCAACCTGCTGCCGCGGTTTTACGAAACCACCCGGGGCGCGGTCCTCATTGACGGCGAAGACATCCGCGACGTCACCCTGGCCTCCCTCCGGGAGCAGATCGGCGTGGTCACCCAGGAGACCATCCTGTTCAACGACACGGTGCGCAATAACGTGGCTTACGGCCGCCTCACCGCCACGGAAGAGGAGATCGTCCAAGCCCTCAAAGCCGCCCATGCCTATGGATTTGTCAGGACCCTGCCCCAGGGCCTGGACACCATCATCGGCGAGCAGGGGGTGCGCCTCTCCGGGGGGGAGCGCCAGCGCCTGGCCATCGCCCGGGCCCTGCTGAAGGACCCGCCCATCCTCATCCTGGACGAAGCCACCTCGTCTCTGGACTCGGAAGCGGAACGGGAGGTGCAGCAGGCCCTGGACCACCTCATCGCCGGGCGTACCACCCTGGTCATCGCCCACCGCCTGTCCACGGTGCGTAATGCGAACCGCATCATTGTCATGGCAGACGGCCGCATCGTGGAAACCGGCACCCATGCCTCGCTCCTGAAGCAAAACGGCCTTTACCGCCGTCTTTACGAGATGCAATTCGCCCGGGAGGAAGAGAGTCTGGCCCCCGCCGGTGTGGCCGGGGCTCGTTGAGGCAGATATACCTGCCTCTGCTGTTCCCGAATAAATGAACGCTTGCCTCCGGCCCTGGCGGCATTATTTTGTCTGGTAAGTCTTAGGTGGGACATGCCCATGGATGCTAACCCCGAAAAATTCCCCCACCTCCCGGAGCGCCTGGCCGGCCTGCTGGAGCTGGCCTATAACCTCTGGTGGACCTGGCACCCGGAGGCCCGGGTCCTCTTCAAGAAGCTGGACCGCCAGGGCTGGAAAGCCGCGGGCTACAATCCGGTAAAGCTGTTAAAGGTGCTGCCCCAGAAATCTCTGGAGGCCGCGGCCGGCGACCCGGAATATTTGGGGCACTATGACGTGGTGCTGAGCGAATTCCGCCGGCAGATGCAATCCCAGGTCTGCTGGTTTACGGAAAACATCATGGCCGCGGAGTGCTTCCCCATCGCCTACTTTTCCCTGGAGTACGGCCTGCACCGGACTCTGCCATTCTATGCCGGCGGCCTGGGCTTTCTGGCCGGGGACCATCTCAAGGAATGCAGCGACCTGGGGATACCCCTGGTGGGCGTGGGCTTTATGTATCCCGACGGCTATGTCCGCCAGCAACTCAACGGCGACGGCTGGCAGGAAAACGTGGATGAAGTCCTGGACCGGGAGGCCGCGCCCATTACCCGGGTTCTGGACGAGGGGGGGGCGCATCTTACCGTGCCGGTTCCTTTTACCGATCCCCCCATCCATGTGGCGGTGTGGCAGGTGATGGTGGGCCGCATCCCTCTCTACCTGATGGACACCGACCTGGAAATCAATGACCCGGCGCACCGGCGCATCATCGACCACCTCTATATCAGCGACCTGGAACAGCGCCTGCTCCAGGAAATCGTCCTGGGCATCGGCGGCAGCGCCATGCTGGCCGCTATGGGCATCAAGCACTCGGTCCTGCACCTGAACGAAGGCCATCCGGCCTTTGCCTTGCTGGAGCGGGTCAGGGAGCGGGTGGAAGACGGCATGGCTTTTGAAGAGGCGGTGCAGCAGGTGCGGGCCACCTCGATCTTCACCACCCACACCCCGGTGCCCGCGGGCCACGACGTCTTTCCCTTCGACCTGATGGATAAATATATCTGCCATTGCTATCCCATGTTTTCCTTGAGCCGGGATGACTTTCTCAAATTGGGGACTTCGCCCACGGACCCTCCGGGCGCCGGGTTTAATATGACGGCCTTCGCCTTGCGGTGGTCCGCCCATCATAACGGGGTGAGCCGCAAGCATGCCCAGGTGGCCCGGCGTATGTGGCAGCCCCTCTGGCCCGATTTGCCCGAGGATGAGGTTCCCATTGACCACATTACCAACGGCGTGCACGTGCCGACCTGGATGGAGCCCAAGCTGGAATTGCGTTGCGATAGTTGCATGGGACCCGGATGGGTAGAGGACCATGACGATCCCGCCATCTGGAAACTGGTGGAAGATATCCCGGATGCAGAATTCTGGGGCATGCACTACCGGCAGAAGATCAAGCTGATTAATTTCATCCGGGAACGGATCCGGCGGCGCTGGGCGGAAGACCGAGTCAGTTTGGCCAATGTGGTGGTGGGAGGGACTTTGCTGGACCCCACCGTCTTGACCGTCGGGTTTGCCCGGCGCATGGTCACTTATAAGCGCGCGGAGCTCATTTTTCACGACCTCGAGCGCCTGAAAAGGCTCCTCAACGACCCCTGGCACCCGATGCAGATCATCTTTGCCGGCAAGGCCCATCCCGCAGATGACCCGGGGAAAAGTATCCTGCAACGAATTTTTAATTTTGCCCGGGACCCGGAACTGGGAGGCCGGGTCTCCTTTGTGGAGGATTACGGGGAGCAACTCGCCCAGTACCTGGTGCACGGGGTGGACGTCTGGCTGAACAACCCGCGGCCCCCTTTAGAGGCCTGCGGCACCAGCGGCATGAAGGCCTCCCTGAACGCCGTGCCCCACCTGAGCATTTTGGACGGCTGGTGGCCGGAAGGCTTCACCGGGGACAACGGCTGGGCCTTTGGCGGCCAGGAGGTCCCGGGAGACCAGGACGCCGCGGACGCCGCGGCCTTGTATGACCTCCTGGAGCAGCAGGTGGTGCCCCTTTACTACCAGGTGGACGGTGACGGCGTGCCCCTGGACTGGGTTAAGCTCATGAAGCGGGCCGTCAAGAGCACGGCCGCGCCGTTCAGCGCCCGGCGCATGGTCAAGGAATATTCCCGTAAGTTTTACCAGGGGGCTCTGAAGGCCTCGGAACAATAGGGGCGGCCCGGTGGCCCTGGGTTCCTACTGGCATGAGCTGTTCGCCCGCCTGCAGGCTGCGGGCGGCGCCCCTGACCTCCCCTCCCCCGCCCCTCCCCTGCCCGCCGCGATTCTGGCCCTGGCCGCGGCCCTGGCCCGGATTTACAGCCTGGGAGCCCGCACCCGCCGGGCCTTATATGCCCGGGGCCGGCTGCCCGTTAAGCGCCTCCCTGCGCCCGTGGTGAGTGTGGGCAACCTCACCGTGGGCGGCACCGGCAAGACCCCCATGGTCGCCTGCCTGGCCCGAATATTCCAAGACCGGGGACTTAGGCTGGTCATCCTTACCCGGGGTTATGGCGGCCGGAGAGGCGCGGTTCTCAAAGTCTCCGATGGGGAGCGCCTCTACCATCAGCCCCCCGAAGTGGGAGAAGAGGCTTACTGGCTGGCCCGCAGCCTCCCCGGGGTGGCGGTGTACACCGGGGCCTGCCGGTACCAGGCAGGGCTTAGTGCCTGGGAAGAACTGCGCCCGCGACCCCGGCTCTTTCTGCTGGACGACGGCTTCCAGCATTTTCAGCTCCACCGGGACCTGGACCTGGTGCTCCTGGACGCCGAGGCGCCCTTCGGCAACGGCTATCTCCTGCCCCGGGGGCCGCTCCGGGAGCCGGTCTCCGCCCTGGCCGCGGCCCACCTCCTGGTCTTAACCCGCTATCGCGCCGCGGCCCATGAGGCGGTGCTTTCGCAGTTAAAGGAAACCTTTCCTGAGAAGGCGGTGCTCACCGCGGCCATTGAGCCCGTGGCGGCCCGCCGCTATCCCGGCGGCGCCCCGGCCCCGTTGGCAGCCCTGCGGGACCAGCCCTTGCTGGCTTTTGCCGGCCTGGCCCGGCCCGGGGTTTTTGCCCGGACCCTAAAGGAGCTGGGCGTCAATCTGACGGGCTTCAGGGCCTTTCCCGACCATTTCCCCTTCTCTGAAGCAGACCTGGCCAGGCTCAGCCAGGAGGCCCGGGCCCGGGGCGCCGCGGCCCTCATCACCACCGCCAAGGACTGGTCCCGCCTGGGGGAGAGGTGGGAGCGGGACCCGCCCCTCTGGGTCCTGGAAGTGGAGGCCCGCCTGGACCAGGACCTGCCTCGGCACCTCCTGGACCCCGTCCTGGCAGGCTTGGTTTGACACGGCCCCCCAAGAACTCTGGGACTTGCGGCCCGATCCTGGTAAAATAAGAAAGATGTCAACGGATTTCCACGTCAGGAGACGGCATTCTTGCCCCTGAGCCAACCTCGCCGCCGCCAGGAGATGGCGCTGCCTCCGGAAGTGGCGCAGCGCCTCGGGGAACTCCAGTTATCGGGCCGGGCCGCCCCGGACCCCCAAGGGGTGCGCCGCGTTCTGGTGCGGTCCCCCAATTGGGTGGGGGATGCGGTGATGAGCCTGCCGGTGCTCCACGGCCTGGCGAATCTCTTCCCCGGGGCGGAGCTGACCGTGCTGGCCGTGCCCCGGGTGGCGCCCCTGTTTCTGCACCACCCCGACGTGGCCCAGGTCATTCCCTATCCGCCGGGCCGGGAGAAATGGCGCCTGCTGTGGGCCCTGAGAAAAAACTTTGACCTGGCCCTGGCGCTGCCCAACTCCCTGGAGTCAGCCCTGAGCCTGTGGCTGGCGGGAGCGCCCATCAGGGCGGGCTACCAAGCCGACGGTCGCCGGGGCTTCCTCACCCGGGCGGTGTCGGGACGGGAGAGGCTCCAAGGCCTGCATATGGTTTTTTATTATCTGGGCACCCTCAAGGCCTTGGGGGACATCGGTGCCTTTACTTATCCCGCCCTGTACCTGGGCCCCCGGGAAGAAGAGTGGGCGGAGGCGCGGCTCCGGGCCGCGGGCGGGTTCGGCGGCGGCCCCTGGGTGGGCTTGAGTCCGGGCGCGGCCTACGGTCCCGCCAAGCGCTGGCCCCCGGAGCGCTTCGCGGCCCTGGCGGTGGGCCTTAACCGCCAACTGGGGGCGCGGCTGGTGCTCCTGGGGGGCCCCGAGGACCGGCCCATCGCGGCTCAGGTCCAGGAGCGCCTTTCTTTCCCGGTCCTGGACCTGGTGGGTCAAACGGACCTGCGCCAGGCCCTGGCGGTGCTCAGCCGGCTAAATCTGCTGGTCACCAACGACTCGGGGCTCATGCACGCGGCCGCGGCTTTAGGGACTCCCGTGGTGGCCATCTTCGGCTCCACCGACCCCGGGGCCACCGGGCCCTTTACGGATCGGGCCACCGTGCTGCGCCACCCCCTGCCCTGCAGCCCCTGTTTTCAACGCACCTGTCCCGAAGAATACCAATGCCTCACCGCCATCACCGTGGCGGAGGCCATGGCCGCGGCCCGCATCTGGCTGGAGGAGAGCGCATGAGCTACCCCGCGGTCTTCCTGGACCGGGACGGCACCGTCAACGAGGAGATGGGCTATATCAACCACTTGAGCCGTTTCGTGCTGCTGCCCCAGGCGGCCCCGGGAATCCGCCTGCTTAATGAGGCGGGGCTGACGGTGGTGGTGGCCACCAACCAGTCGGGCGCGGCCCGGGGATATTTTCCCGAATCTCTGGTTACTGAGACCAATAAGCTCATGGCAGACCTCCTGGGCCGGGGGGGCGCCCGCCTTGACGCCGTCTATACCTGCCTGCACGGACCCGACGACGGCTGCTCCTGCCGCAAGCCCCGGCCCGGTTTGATTCTCCGGGCGGCAGAGGAGCTGGACCTGGACCTCGCGCGCTCCTACCTGGTGGGGGACCGCTACGTGGACGTGGACACCGCGGCCCGGGCCGCGGTGAAGGGCATCCTGGTGCTCACCGGCTACGGCCGGGGTGAGTGGGAGTACTTCGCCAAATCCGACAGGCCCCAGCCGGTATATGTCGCCCGGGACCTCCTGGACGCGGCAGAGTGGATCTTGAGAGACCTAAAAAAAGCGTGATGGACCCGCAGCCCCGCCTCCTGCTGGTGAAGTTGAGTTCCATGGGGGACGTGCTCCACGCCCTCCCTACCCTGGAGGCTTTGCGCGTCCGCTTTCCCCGGGGGCATATCACCTGGCTGGTGGAGGAGGCTTACGCGCCCCTGCTCAGGGGGCATCCGGCTGTGGACGAAGTCTGGCTGGCCCCCCGCCTGCGGCCCCGCCAATTGCTTGATGGCCGGCAGCGCGCCGCCTTGCGCCGCCTGCTTGGCAACCTGCGCGCCTCTCCGTTTGACCTGGTTATTGACCTGCAAGGATTGCTCAAGAGCGCGGTCTGGGTGGCCCTGGGCCGGGCCCCCCGCAAGGTGGGCTATAACGGCACCCGGGAAGGGAGCTACCTGGTGCTCACGGAGCGGGTGCCGCGCTTCGACCCGGAGGCCCATGCGGTGTGGCGCTACCTCAACCTGGCCCATCACTTGGGCGCGCCGGAGGGGCCGCCCCGCTTTAGGTTGGGCCTGACCCTGGAGCCGCCTGCAGGATTACCAGCCGGTCCCCTGGCCGTGCTCCACCCCGGGGCCCGCTGGGCCAGCAAGCTCTGGCCGGCCCCGGCCTGGGCGGAGTTGGCCCGCTGGCTCACCCGAACCCACGGCTTTAAGGTAGTCCTGACCGGCGCCCCAGGGGACCGGGACCTGGCTGCGGCCATCCTGGCCCACCTGGGAGACGAAGCAAATACGGTGCTGAACCTGGTGGGGAGCACCTCCCTGGCGGAGCTGGCCGGGGTGCTGGCCCGGGCCAGACTGGCCGTGACCACGGACACCGGGGCCATGCACCTGGCCGCGGTCCTGGGCACCCCGGTGGCCGCGCTCTTCGGCCCCACCGCGCCCTGGCGCACCGGGCCTTTCGGTGAGGGGCACGAAATCGTGCGCTTAAGTGTGGACTGCAGCCCTTGCTTTAAGCGCCGCTGCCCGGAGCCCCGCTGCCTCGCGGACCTGCCCGTGGACGCGGTTCTGGCCGCGTGCGGGAAAATCTTGTCCCGACCGGCACTTAAAGGATAAAATGGCAGTGGGCAGTGAGCAGTGAGCATGCTGCTCCATTTGGTATTATTTGGAGAAACCGGAGGGTTCATGCCCATTAATAAAGAATTGCTGGAAATCCTGGCCTGCCCCAAGTGCAAGGGGGACCTGCGCCTGACCGAAAAGGAAGACGGCCTCATCTGCGACAAGTGCGGCCTGCTTTACGAAATCAAGGACGACATCCCCATCATGCTCATTGAGGAAGCCAAACCTTTAAAACAGTAGCCGGTGGTCAGTGGCCAGTTGCCAGTTGCCGCTTAAGGCAATAACTGACCACTGACCACCGGCCACTGACAACTCTAACTATGCCCAAGCTCTCCGTCACCGTCATCGTCCTGAACCAGGAGGCCCACCTGGGGCCTTGCCTGCAGTCCGTGGCCTGGGCCGACGAAATCGTGGTGGTGGACACGGGGAGCCAGGACCGCACCCTGGAAGTGGCCCGGCAGTACACCGACCGCATCTTCACCGCGGCCTGGCAGGGTTACGGCCGCACCAAGAACTTCGCCCTGGACCAGGCCCGGGGGGAGTGGGTCTTCAGCCTGGACACGGACGAGCGGGTGTCCCCGGCCCTGAAGGCGGAAATCCTCCGGGTGATTGAGGCCGGTGGCCCCCAGGCCGGCTTCCGGGTGCCCCGGAAAAATTATTTCCGCGGCCGCTGGATCCGGCACCTGGGCTGGTATCCCGACTATACGCTACGTCTCTTCCGCCGGGAGCAAGGGCGCTTCAAGGAGCGGGAGGTGCATGAAGAGGTGGTGGTGACCGGGCCGGTGGGGACTCTCGCCACTCCCCTGGACCATTATTCCTATAATGACCTGGGGGAATATGCGGCCCGCCAGGACCGCTACGCCCGCCTGGCGGCCCGGGAAATGGCCAAGCAGGGCCGGCGTCCCTACCCCGGAGAGCTGGCCTGGCGCCCCTTTTTCACCTTTCTGAATTTGTTCTTCCTCAAGCGCGGCTTCCTGGAGGGGCTGCTGGGGCTCAGCCTGGCGCTGCACTCCAGCCGCTACAATTTCCTCAAATATCATTACCTGCGGGAGCTGACCCGGGGAGGCGAGCTCTATGACCATTGACCCCAGCGCCCGGATTGACCCGGATGTGGAGCTGGCCCCGGGGGTGGAGGTGGGCCCCGGGGTGATCATCGAGGGACCGAGCCAAATCGGGGCCGGCACCCGCATCCTGCCCCATGCTTACATCGGCCCCTATACCACCATGGGCGAGAACAACCTCATCGCCTTCGGGGCCATTGTCGGCTACGAGCCCCAGGACTACGCCTTCAAGGGCGAGGCGTCCTTCACCATCATCGGCAGTAACAACATCATCCGGGAGTACGTCACCATCCACCGGGGCACCAAGCCGGGGAGCGCCACCCGGGTGGGGAGCCACAATTTTCTCATGGCCTTGAGCCACCTGGCTCACAACGCCGTGGTGGGGGACCGGGTCATCGTGGTCAATGCCTCCCTGGTTGGTGGCTATGTGGAAGTGGCGGACCAGGCTTATATTTCGGGACATTGCGTGATCCACCAGTTCTGCCGGGTGGGGCGCCTGGCCCTGATGCGGGGCGGCTCCCGCACCTCCCGGGACGTGCCCCCTTTCTGCATCCTGGACGGAGACCACACCGTCCGGGGCCTGAACCTGGTGGGCTTAAAGAGGGCGGGCTTCACCGCCCAGCAGATCGGCGCCTTGCGCCAGGCCTTCCGTCTCATTTTCCTCCGGCGCGGCAACCTCAGCCTGGCCTTGGAGCGGGTGGAGGCCGAGGTGCCCCAGACCCCGGAAGTAGTCCACCTGCTGGAGTTCATCCGGGCCTCCACCCGGGGCATTGCCCTGGGTCCCAAGAATGCCGACGATGTCGAGCTATAGCCGCATCCTGGTAATCAAGCTGAAGCAGCCGGGAGACGTGTTGGTGAGCTCCCCGGTGCTGGCCGCGCTGAAGGAGGCCTTCCCCCGGGCCCAGGTCACCTACCTGGTACCCCAGGGCACGGAGGACATGATGGCCGACAATCCCCTCCTGGACGGCCTCCTGGTGGTGGACCGCCGGGGCGCCGGTTGGCGCGGACAGTGGCGCTTCCTCCGGGAACTGCGCCGGTCGCGCTTCGACCTGGTCCTGGAACTCTCCGGCGGCGACCGGGGCGCGTTCTACGCCCGCGTCTCCGGAGCCAGGGAAAGGTTGGGCTTCATCCGCCCGGGAAAGACGTGGCAAAACTGGGCCTTCACCCGCCGCCTGCCGCTCCCTCCCTTGCGGATGCACATGGTGCGCCACAACCTGGAGCTGCTCCGGCTCCTGGGCCTGACTCCCCCGGCCCGGCCGCGCCTGGAGTTCTTCTGGGCCCCCCGGGTGGAGGAAAAGGTCCAGGACCTCCTTAAATCCTTGGGGCTTAAAGCCGGCTCCTTCGCGGTTATGCACCCCGGGGCCGGCTGGCGCTTCAAGTGTTGGACCCCCGGGGGTTACGCCCGGGTGATTGAGGGCATTCAAGGCAGCCTGGACCTGCCCGTGGTCCTCACTGCCTCCAGGGCGGCCCATGAACAGGAGCTGCTGGCGGCCATCCGGGGAGAATGCCGGGTCCAGCCCCTGGAGCTTGCCGGGAAATTGACGCTAAAGGAACTGGGGGCTTTCATCGCCAAGGCCCGCTTCTTTTTCGGGGTGGACAGCGCACCCATGCACCTGGCCGCGGCGGTGAACACGCCGGTAGTAGCTCTCTTCGGCCCCAGCGGCGACTTCAACTGGGGGCCCTGGGGCGAGGGGCACCTGGTCGTCAAAAAGGATTGGGATTGCATCCCCTGCGGCCAAGACGGCTGCGAAGGCTCCAAGGTCAGCCGCTGCCTCACGGAAATTACCCCGGCGGAAGTCCTGACCGCCATGGACAAACATTTCGCCTTTGACCAAGACAAGGAGGCCAGCCATGGCCAGAGTGGTGGGTGACCGTCTCATCGTCAACGTGGCCCGTAAACCCGGAGAAGAGCAGCTGGTGGACCTGATGAAGCTCTTCAACGACAACCCCAACCGCATCATCGTGGTGGCGGGCACCGTGGGGCCCGACGGCGCGCCCAATACCGCGCCGGTCTCCCTGATTTACGCCAAGGACGACCGGACGCTGTTAATCGGCTTGCTGCGGCACAGCACCACCTCCGCCAACCTGCGCGGGGACGGCCGCCTCTCCCTGCAGGTCATAGCCGCGGACGACCTGGTCATGGGTATTCAGGGCACCATCCGCCTCATCAAGGAACCCATGGCCGCCAGCGACGCCATGGCCCTGTGGGAGATGCGGGTGGAGCGGGTGAAGCAGGACACCTCCCCGGCCCAGCAGGTGGTGCAGGGGCCCGCGGGAGTGTACCGCTCGGAGAAAGCCGAGGCCTTCGGTAAAGCGGCCTTCGCGGAGCTGGTGGCCGCGGCCGCGGCCGGATAAGCCTTCACCCGGCAGTCCCACTTCATGCAAATCGCGGTTCTTCGGCAGCGGGTCACGGGGTTCGGCGGGGCCGAAGCCACCCTGGCCCACCTGGTGCGGGGCTTTGCGGCCGCGGGCCAGGAGGTCACGGTCCTGGGCGCGGAGCCCCGCGAGGTGGGGCAGCGCGCCCTGGGGCCGCACCTGACCTACGTACCGGTGCCCGTCTGGGGCGGCAAGACCGGACGACTCCTCACCTTTGCCGTCAATTCCCGGCGGCTGCTGCTCCAGGTGCCGCCACAGGTGGTCTTCAGCCTGGAGCGCACCCTCTTCCAGGACGTTTACCGGGCCGGAGACGGCTGCCACCGGGAGTGGCTGGCCCGGCGCCACCCTTATCTCTCCTGGCCCGCCCGGTTCGCCCAGGAGATAAGCCCCTTTCACCGCACCCTCCTGGCCCTGGAGCGCCGGCTCTTCACCGCGCCCACACTCAGACGGGTCATCGCCAACTCCCGCCAGGTGCAGCAGGAAATAATGCACCACTACGGAGTGGCCCCGGACCGCATCCGGGTGATTACTAACGGCCTGGACCATGAGAGGTTCCGGCCCCTGACGCCCGCGGCCCAAGAGGAGCAGCGCCGCGCCCTGGGCGCTCCCCCTCAAGCCCGGATCGTCCTTTTTCTAGGCTCCGGCTTCCGGCGCAAGGGCCTGGCTTATCTAATTGACGCCTTCGCCCGTCTAAAGGATAGGGACTGCCTGTTGTGGGTGGTGGGCAAAGGCTCTGCCGCGCCCTACCTGCGGCAGGCCACCCGCTTGGGGGTGGCTGAGCGGCTGCGGTTCTGGGGTCCCCAGGCAGAGGTGGCGCGCTTTTACCAGGCGGCCGCGGTCCTGGCCCTGCCCACCATTTACGACCCTTGCAGCAACGTGGTCCTGGAGGCCCTGGCTTGCGGCGCGCCGGTGGTGACCACGGCGGCGAACGGTGCCCGGGAGTTTCTAACTCCCGGGGAAAACGGCGCGGCACTGGCTAGCCCCGACGACATCCCGGGCCTGGCCGCGGCCCTGGACGCTTTTTTGGAGCGGGACCGGGACCCCGCGGTCAGCCTGGCGGCTGCAGCCGCGGTGGCGGAACTCTCCTGGGAGGCCACCGTCTCCCAAACCCTGGCCGTGCTGGCGGAAGCAGCGGCAGAGGTCGGCCTCTAGAAAGAAAGGGGCCCTCCAAATTCGTGGAAATATTCATTTCGAGGGAGCGGGGCGAACCAAGAATTTAGTGTGATAAAATCTCGATGGTTTTGTAGGGGCGGGGTCTCCCCGCCAGCTAATAATGGAGAACGAGCGCCCTCGCCTGTTCAATCACAGCCGGGGGCGGCTATTCTCCACAACTTCATTCATTTTTCCCAATTCTCATTATTAGTTAATTATGCTGGCTTTATATTTCGACGGCGTCTTGGAGCTCAAAGAAATGCCCCAACCTCTGCCCGCCCCCGGGGAGGTGCTCATCCGGGTGAACCTGGCGGGCATCTGCGGCACCGACCTGGAGATTCTCCGGGGCTATCATGACTTCCGGGGCATCCCGGGGCATGAATTCGTAGGCGTGGTGGCCGGCCCCCCAGACTCCCCCTGGCTGGGCCGGCGGGTGGTGGGCGAAATCAACTTAGCTTGCGGCCGCTGCGACCTCTGCTCCCGGGGCCTGGCCCACCACTGCCGGGAACGCCGCGTCCTGGGCCTGAAGGGCAAAGACGGCGCCTTTGCCCAGTACCTGTGCCTCCCGGAGGCCAACCTCCAGGCCGTGCCCGCCGGGGTGAGCGATGAGGCTGCGGTCTTCACCGAGCCCCTGGCCGCGGCCCTGGGCGTGCTTCAGGCCGCGCCGCCCGCTTATGGCGACAAAGTCCTGGTGGTGGGCGACGGCCGCCTGGGCCTACTCATTTCCTGGGTCCTGGCCCTGCAGGGCACGGAGGTGCACCTGGCCGGGCACCACCCGGAAAACCTCAACCTGGCGCGGCCTTATGGGGTCCTGCCCTTCCTGGAAAAAGACCTGCCACCGGGGGATTATGCCGTAGTGGTGGAGGCCAGCGGCGCGCCTTCCGGCCTGGAGCTGGCCCTGTCCCGCGTGGTTCCTCAGGGCCTGGTGGTCCTGAAAAGTACTTATGCCGGCAGCTTCGCGTTGGATCCCGCCCGGGTGGTGGTCCCTGAAGTGCGCCTCCGCGGCAGCCGCTGCGGCCCTTTCGGTGCCGCCTTGCGCCTGCTCCGGCAAGGGTGGGTGGACCCCCGCCACCTGGTGGCCCAAACCTTTCCTCTGTCCCGGGGCCTGGAGGCCCTGGAGCAGGCCCGGCGTCCCGGGGTCCTGAAGGTGCTCCTGAACTGCGTCAGTGAGGCAAGATAAGGTGCCCGACTTCCTGGACTACGAAGTCATGCCGGGGGACAACGTCCCCGGCGGTCTGCCCGTCCTCAGGCTGGCGGTACTCTCCCCGGTCTGGCAGGGACAGTCCTTGAGCTTTGAATACCCCAATGGCGACCGCCACACCGTCATCGGCTGGAGTGAGGCGGGAGGCGGCTCCCCTTGCGGGGTCCGGGTCTTCTGGACCCGTCATCAGGCCCAGGGACCGGCCGTGTGCCTGGCCATCGGCGGGGACGCCGGGCTCAAGGACCTGGGCCCGGAGGGAGTGCGCCAGGCCCCCCGGGGTATCCCTTTCCTGGCCCTGGCGGAAAGTCTCATCCCGCCGGAGGTCCTGGAAGTGATTGGGGTGCCGCCGCCCCCGGAGAAGCCCCCGCCCCTGCTTTTAGCCTGAGGGAACTCCGGGGACTTGGGAAAGAATGTCAGGATTGGTTATATTTAAAAGAGTAATTGTTGGAGGCGCAAATGCACAGACGTCCACTTTTTAGCCTTGTTGTTTGCCTGACCTTTCTGGCCTTAGTCCTGGCCGGGTCGCCGGGGGAGGGCGGCCCTGCTTGGGCTGCCACGGCCGTGGGGCTGCAGCAGGACTTCATCCGGGTGGCGGAGTCCGTCACCCCCTCGGTGGTGAGCCTGAAAGCCGTCCGGGTGGTGACCGTGGCGCCCTACGGGCCCCCGGAGGACTTCTTCCGGGGCACGCCTTTTGAGGGCATGTTCCGGGACTTCGGCCCGGGGCAGCCCATCCGGCGGCGCCAGGTGGGCCAGGGCTCCGGCATCATCATCGATTCCCGGGGCTACATACTCACCAACTCCCACGTGGTGTCCGGCTCCCAGGAGCTCAAGGTGCGCCTGGCAGACGGCCGGGAGGTCACCGGCACCGTCCTGGGCAGCGACCCCCGCTTTGACGTGGCCCTGGTGTATGTCAAGGCCACGGGCCTGAAGCCCGCCAGCCTGGGGGATTCCTCCCAGATCCATGTGGGCCAGTGGGCCATTGCCATCGGCAGCCCCTTCGGCCTGGAGCAGACCGTGACCGTGGGGGTCATCAGCGCCACCGGCCGCCGGGGCCTGGGCAAGGGCACCTACGGGGACTTCATCCAGACGGACGCGTCCATCAACCCCGGCAACTCCGGCGGGCCGCTTTTGGACATCAACGGCCGGGTGGTGGGCATCAACACCATGATCGCCGCGGAGGGCCAGGGCATCGGTTTTGCCATCCCCATCAACCTGGCCAAAAAAATCATTGCCCCCTGGCTGAAGCACTGAGCCGTGAGCCTGCCCCTGTTGGAGGACCTGCAGGCCCATTTTCGGCAGGTCCGGGAGATCATTGAGGCCGAGGAGATGTGGGAGCGAGTCCCCGAGGCCTCCCGGGAGTTTTCCCCGCAAAACCTGGAGGACCTGGTAAAGTTCGCCTATTTCGGCGGCTTTGTGGACATGGCCATGGTGCGGCGCCTGCTGTTCCTGGAGAAGCAAGAGGTGCGCCGGCGCATCGCCCGGTGGTACGAAGAGGTGCGGGAAAAGGGCTGCTGGCTCTGCTGACGCGGCCGCGGCTTAACCCGCGGCCCCGGTCCACGGGAAACCCGCAGCAGCCGACCCTCACCACTCCTATCATTTTCGCCCCTGCCCAAATATTTTCATTGAGGCATATAATAAAAACCATTCATCTGGAATCAAATAAGGAGAAGGACATGCGTGAATATGTCATCCACCCCTTGGTGGTGGGCGCCAATGAGACGGACCAGGGGGTCATGACCTATCTCAAGGGCTATGGCAAGCGCATCTGGATTCCCATTTATGTCTTTTATCTGGAGGGAGGGCCGGAGCCGATCCTGGTGGATACGGGCCTGGAACAATTCGTGGTGCCCCTGGAGGTGGGAGAGCGCTACGGCCTCAAGATCCAGGAGTTCGAGGAAGCCCTGGCCGACTACGGCCTCCAGCCCCAAGACATCCGCCTCATCATCCACACCCACCTGCACAACGACCACTGCGAGAACGACTACAAGTGCACCAACGCCCGGGTCTACGTGCAGCGCCGGGAATACGAGTTCTTTAAAAACCCCCACCCTGTGGACCACCGCTACTTTCCCGACCTCCTGGACGAAGTGGAGGTGGTGCTGGTGGACGGGGATGCGCCCATCGTGGAGGGCATCCAGGTACTCCTGACCCCGGGCCACACCGTGGGCGGCCAGTCGGTGGCGGTGAACACCAAAAAGGGCCGGGCGGTGATTACCGGCTTCTGCTGCAACGGGCTCAATTTTCCCGCCACCGGGCCGGTGGTGCCTCCGGGCGTCCACCTGGACCTGATCCAGGCTTACGAGAGCACCCGCCGCATCCGGGAGATGGCGGACCTCCTCATCCCCCTGCACGACCTCTCCGTGGGCCGCCACCGCAGCCTTCCCGAATAATTTTTTTCATCCATTGTCAAAAAATCTTGACAATATTTTTGCAATATAAAATTATGTATGTACCTTCCTGAAGAAAAGCTCTGAAACTCAAGAATATATTGCTTTTCCTGCGTCGCCCAGGAGGCATCGATAGCTGCCTCTGCACCAAAAGTAAATGCGAACCCCCGGCAGACTCTGTCCCGGGATCTTATTTTTTGAGGCGCGTCGCCCAGTTGTCATAATTTCCGTCTCCCGCTGTCTAAGTTTAGATATAAATTGTCTTTTCCCGCTTTTTCTGGCGGCGCCTGGCGGACGGGCAGAGAATTTCTAGTTGGTCGGGGTCATATTCCTCACGGCAGGGGGAACCGTGAAAGGGAAAATGGCACATCTGGGCGTTTTCTGCCTGGCGCTGGCGCTGCTGCTGCTTTTGGTCCTAGGGTCCCCTTCCCTGGCCTTCTCCGCCTCCAGCATCAATAATATCATCCCCCCGCCCCAGCCCGGGCCCACGGGCCCCACGGGGCCCACCGGTCCCACCGGTCCCCCGGGGACCGCCGGCGCCAAGGGGGACATGGGCGCCACCGGTTCTCCGGGCGGCCCCGGCCCCACCGGAGCCGCGGGCGCCACGGGCCCCCAAGGGGACACCGGGCCCACCGGCGCCACGGGCGCCACGGGCCCTATGGGACCGCCGGCCTCGGCCCTCAACCCTTTGCGGGTGGGGACCCTGCGCTGGTATCAGGCGGGCCTCAACGCCCCGGACATCACGGTGGACACCGGACCCTACGCCATCGCCTGTGACGGCGCCCATATCTGGGTAGCTAACTATTACAGCCACAACGTCACCAAGATCAGGGCCGCGGACGGCGCGGTGCTGGACAGCTATGGCGCGGGTAGCTATCCCGCGGGGGTGGCCTTTGACGGCGCCAATATCTGGGTGGCTAACTACGGCGGCAACAAGGTCACCAAGCTCCGCCCCAGCGACGGCCAGGTGCTGGGCACCTATGCGGCGGGCACCAATCCTTGGGGAATTGCCTGCGACGGCGCTAACATCTGGATCACCAACAACGGCAGCAATACCGTCACCAAGCTGGTGGCCGCCACCGGGGCCAAGGTGAATGACTATGGGGTGGGCCCCTACCCCGCGGGCGTGGCCTTTGACGGCGCTCATATCTGGGTGGCCAACCAGTCCAGCACCATCAACCCCGGCACCGTCACTAAGCTCGTAGCTGCTACCGGGACCAAGGTGAACGACTATGCGGTGGGAACCACACCCATGGGCGTGGCCTTTGACGGCGCCTATATCTGGGTGGCCAACTTCTACAGCAACAACGTCACCAAGCTCCGGGCCAGCGACGGGAGCTTCGTGGCCAATTATGCGGTGGGCAGCGGCCCCCAGTGGCTGGCCTTTGACGGCGCCGCCATCTGGGTGGCCAACTCCGGCGCCCGCTCCCTCACCAAGCTCCAGGCCAGCGACGGCGCCTTGCTGGGCACTTATTCGGTGGGTGATACTCCCGAAGGCCTGGCTTTTGACGGCACCAAGATCTGGGTAGCGAACTGGTTAGGCAATTCGGTGTCCCGGCGTTAAGGTCCTGGGGCGCTGGCCCATAACTAACCGGACGCGGCATCAACCCGAAAATCTAAGAAGGAGCCTGGCCATAATACGTATCCTGGATTTACTTCTGAGAAAGGCGAAACTGGCGGGGATTTGCTGCCTGGCCCTGGCGCTCCTGTGGGTTCTGGTGCTGGGCGCCGCGCCCCAGGCTGGCGCGGCCTCCAGCATCGGCAATGTCACCCCCCCGCCCGTGGTGCCCGGCCCCACGGGGCCCACAGGCCCCACGGGGCCCATGGGGCCCACGGGCCCTAAGGGGGACACCGGCCCCACCGGCAACGCGGGTGCTACTGGCCCCCAGGGACCTGCCGGCAGCACGGGTCAGACGGGGGACCCGGGCAACACTGGCCCCACCGGAGTCACCGGCCCCACGGGACCCCCGGGCGCCGGCCTCAACCCCCTGCAGTTGGGCATGCTGCGCTGGTACCAGGGAGCGCTGCCCGGCGGCGACCTCGCGGTGGGGACCGGTCCCAGGGGCCTGGCCTGTGATGGCGCCCACGTCTGGGTGGCCAATTACGACAGCAACAATGTCACCAAGATCCGCGCGGCCGACGGCTACGTCGTGGGAACCTATGACGGTTCGGGGAACATCTCCGGCCCCTGGGGGCTGGCCTTTGACGGTGCCAATATCTGGGTGGTTAACTCGGGCACCAATACCGTCACCAAGCTCAAGGCCAGCGACGGTTCTTGGGTGGGAAACTATGACACGGGTACCGCCCCCCGGGGTGTGGCCTTTGACGGCGCCAATATCTGGGTGGCCAACATCGCCGGCGGCACCGTCACCACACTCAAAGCCAGCGACGGCTCCCTGGTGGGGAGCCCCGCGGCCGGCAACGGTCCCTTTGAGTTGGCCTTTGACGGCGCCAACATCTGGGTGTCCGCCACTAATGACAACGCCGTCGTCAAGCTCCGGGCCAGCGACGGGGCCTCCCAGGGGACTTATCAATTGGGCACCTATCCCGTGGGGGTGGCCTTTGACGGCGCCAACATCTGGGTGGCCCACCAAACCGGCAACAGTGTGGTCAAGGTCCGGCCCAGCGACGGCGCGGTCCTGGGGACCTATGCCGTGACTGGCGCCACCGAGGTGGCCTTTGACGGCGCCAACATCTGGGTGACCTCGTTCGACTATGCGCTGGTCACCAAGCTGAACTCCAGCAACGGCGCGGTACTGGGGAGCTTTGCCACGGGAACCTGGCCTCAATATATGGCCTTTGACGGCGTCAAGATGTGGGTGGGCAACGTTTCCTCCAACACGGTATCCCGGCGCTAGGGGCCCGGGCGGTCTGAACATGACGGCGGCGGCATCAACCCCACCATTTCCAAAAGAGCTGGTCATGAAACCTAGCCTCTTTTCCGTTAAGAGTATGGCCCGGCTGGGGGCGATTATCTGCCTGGCCCTGATGATTCTGGCGCCGACAGCCCAGGGTGCGGAGCGCCGCAAGGTCAGGGCCGGGGCTCCTCAGACCGGGGGAGGCTCCAGCATCGGCAACATCACTCCCCCGTCCTCTGGACCCCAAGGGCCCACGGGCCCCACGGGCCCCACGGGGCCCACGGGGCCTGAAGGGCCTACCGGCGACCAGGGAGCCACGGGAGCACCGGGCGGTCCGGGACCTGCCGGTCCCGACGGCCCCAAAGGCCCCACCGGCGACCCCGGCCCCACCGGACCCGCCGGACCCACGGGACCCCAGGGAATTTCCAGCACGAGCCTCAACCCTTTGCAGCTCTCCATCCTGCGGTGGTATGACGCCAGCCTCAACGGCTCCGACATCACGGTGGGCACCTATCCTTCCGGCATCGCTTTTGACGGCGCCCATATCTGGACGGCCGATCTCGCCACCACCACCAAGGTTCGCACCGGCGACGGTTATGTCTTCGCCTCCTATGCCGTGGGCGGTGTGGCTACCTGCCTCGCCTGTGACGGTGTCAACGTCTGGGTGACCATCCTCTCCGGCAACGTCGTCAAGATCAATGGCAGCACCGGTTCGGTTATCGGCACCTACCCTGTGGGCACCTCTCCTTATGGGGTGGCCTGCGACGGCACCTATGTCTGGGTTGCCAACCATGACAGCAACAACGTCACCAAGCTGTTGGCCAGCGACCCTTCGTCAGCCGATAACCTGGCGGTGGGCTCCAATCCTGTAGGAGTAGTCTTTGACGGCGCCAACATCTGGGTGGCCAACGAAGGCAGCAGCACCGTCACCAAGCTCCGGGCCAGCGACAACGCCAACCTGGGAACCGCCACGGTGGGGACCGCGCCCCAATATTTGGCCTTTGACGGCGCCAACATCTGGGTGACCAACTGGGTCAGCAACACCGTCACCAAGGTCCGGGCCAGCGACCGGGTGGTGCTGGACACCTACAATGTTGGAACCAATCCCTCGGGGCTGGCTTTTGACGGCGCCCACATCTGGGTTGCCAATAACGGCAGCAACACCGTCACCAAGCTCCGGGCCGGCGACGGGGCCCTGGTGGGGACCTATGCCGTGGGCAACCAACCTTATGGGGTGGTCTTTGACGGTGCCAAAATCTGGGTAACCAACGGCGGTACCAACACGGTGTCCATCCGCTAGGGGAAAGGAGCCTGACCAAGCGACCTGACCTGCTGCTCTTTAAGGGGAAAACAGCTGCTGCGGCATTTTTCCTCTTGGCCGCCCTCTTCCTGGCTCCTGCGGTTCATCCGCCCCCTGCCCTGGGGGCCTCCAGCCTCGGCCATGTCACCCCACCGCAACCCGGGCCCACCGGGCCCACGGGTCCCACGGGCCCCCAGGGCCCCCCGGGCTCGTCCCTCAACCCCTTGCAGGTAGGGACCCGGCGCTGGTACCAGGCCGACCTCAACGCCCCGGACATCATGGTGGGCGCCTGGCCCCACGGCGTCGCCTGCGACGGCGCCTGTATCTGGGTGGCCAACTTCGGCACCGCCAACCCTGGCACCGTCACCAAACTCAACGCCGGTAACTGGTCCCTGCTGGATACCTATAATGTGGGTAATAACCCTTGCGGGTTGGCCTTTGATGGCGTTAATATCTGGGTGGCTAACAACGGCAGCAACAACGTCACCGTGCTCAAAGCCAGCGATGGCTCGTCAGTCACCACCTATGCGGTGGGCACCTCGCCTGAAGGAGTGGTTTTTGACGGTGTCTATATCTGGGTGACCAATGCAGAAGACAATACCGTGACCAAGCTGCAGGCCAGCAACGGCGCCCTCCAGGGTGTTTATGCCGTAGGTGGCTGGCCCATGGACCTAGCTTTTGACGGCGCCAAGATCTGGACTGCCAACGTGACTGGCAATTCGGTGTCCCGGCGCTAGGCGCCCGGGATGCTCCACCAATATGTCAAAACAACTTTAACCCACATATTTAAGGAGGAGCAGCATCATGAAGCGCAGCCTGATGGTCATCTTGGTCTTGGGGTTAATGCTGGCACTGGCGGGGATGGCCCTGGCCGCGGCCGCCAAGCCGCCCTCCTCCGTGTGCTTGCAGTGGGACTTTCCTTTTAACGACCTGAGCTGCCTGGCGCCCAAGGCCGGGGGGAAAATCACCACTGCGGCCGGGTCCAAGACTTTTTATGCCATTGGCGGGGAGCACATCACTACTTTTCAAATCGACCCCAATCCGCCCGTTACCGTTAGCGTGCCCGTTACCGGCGCGGGCCACGTGAGTGGCACCAGCTTTCACTTCTCTTACACCGGGGGCGCCCCCTTTGATGTGGGGGAGGGCGTGACCACCAACACCCTGGTGGTGGAGGGCACCCTGAACCTGGCAGTCAGCCCCGTCACCGGGACGGTAAATTTTCATTGGGAACTGGCCGAGGCCGGATATGCGGACGGCAATGACACCGGCACCGGGGTTGACTGCAAAACCGTCACCATCCCCTACAGCGCGACTGCAGGGTTCAGGAGCACCCTGGACTCCAGGTCGAAGTAAAAACTCCCGGACCGCACCGAAATCCGCCCCTTACCAAATTAAAAACCCCCCTCCCCTGGTGGGAGGCGTTGGGGGAGGGGAATTGAAATTTGTCATCACCCCCGCCCCGGCCCTCCCCCCTTTTTGCAAATCAAGCCCGCCAGCTTGGGGATATCTCCAGAGTGGCCCCTCCTGAGAAGAATGATTATATTGGGGTCACGGTTTAACCGGCTGCGATTCCCCAGGCTCAGGAAGGATTGCCCATGCTGCCGCGCCTCCTTGGACTTTTATTGCTGGCCGCCCTGGCCCTGACCGGGCCGGCGCTGGCCGAAAAGCTGAACATCATCCCGGTGCCGCCCCAGGTGCAGCCCCAGTGGACGCCGCTGCCGGCCAACCCCCGGGTGTCTTACGCCCCCAACGTGCCCACCGACGTCTTCCGCTACCGGGCCCGGTATTACCTGTTCTGGGAAGGCTCCTGGTACCGCAGCGGCTCCCTCAAGGGCCCCTGGAAGTTGCTCACCCGGGTCCCCCCGGCGCTGGCCTACCTGGACACGTCGGCCTTCAAGCAGACGCAGAAGCGCCAGGCTCCGCCCCCGGCCCCCCAGGTAACGCCCCCGCCTCTCCCTCCGGGGACCGCCGGGCCTCCTCCGGCGCCGCAGCCACCGCCTCCCGAGGAGGCCCCGCCGCCAGGCGCACCTCCCGGGGAGCCGCCGCCCGCGCCCAAGATGATGTAGCCTAACACCAGTAGGGGCGACCCGGCGGGTCGCCCCTTCAATTTTTACCTGTGAACGGATGGTTTGCGCGAATTTACCAGCCCACTAATTCTCGAACTTGGCGGCGATGGGGATGCGCCGGCCCATGCCGAAGGCCTTGGAGGTCACCTTCAGGCCCGGGGCCGCCTGGCGCCGCTTGTATTCGTTGCGGTCAATGGCCCGGATGACCCACTGCACCACGGCCGCGTCAAAGCCCTGCGCCACAATTTCCTGGTAGGAATAGTCCTCCAGCAGGTAGTAGTTCATGATGCGGTCCAGGACCTCGTAGGGAGGTAAAGTGTCCTGGTCCTTCTGGTCCGGGCGCAGCTCCGCGGACGGGGCCTTGGTGAGAATAGCCCGGGGGATCACCTCCCCTTCCCGGTTAAGATGGCGGGCCAGCTCATAGACCATGGTCTTGGGCACGTCCGCCAGGACGCTCAGGCCCCCGCTCATGTCCCCGTACAGGGTGCAGTAGCCCACGGCCAGCTCGCTCTTGTTGCCGGTGGACAAGACCAGGTACCCGAACTTGTTGGACAGGGCCATGAGGATGTTGCCCCGGATGCGGGCCTGGATGTTCTCCAGGGTGACGTCGATTTCCTCCAATTTCAGGGGCTGCCGCAAGGCCTCCCGGTAGGATTGGTAGATGGGAGTGATGGGGATGACCTGGTGGGCGATGCCCAGGTTCTCCACTAGCTTAAGGGAATCCTCGATGCTCCCCCGGGAGGTGTAGGGGGAGGGCATGAGCACCCCCAGGACGTTGTCCGGCCCCAGGGCCTGGCTGGCCAGGACGCAGGTCACCGCGGAGTCCACCCCCCCGGAGAGGCCCACCACCGCCTTAGCAAAGCCGCACTTGTGCAGGTAGTCTCGAAGGCCCAGGACCAGGGCCCGGTGCACCGAGGCGATCTCCTCCTGGGGCGCGAACAGGCCCGGGGTTCCAGGGGCCGAGAGGTCCACGGTCCGGACCTCCTCCGCAAAGGCCGGCAGCACGGCCACGGCCTCCCCGGCCTCGTCCAGCACCAGGCTGCGGCCGTCGAAGATGAGTTCGTCGTTCCCCCCCACCTGGTTGACGTACACCAGCGGCCGCGCGTAGCGCCGGGCGTGGCTGCTGAGCAGGCGGTAGCGCACCTCCTCCTTGCCCACCTGGAAAGGAGAGCCGGAGATGTTCACCATGACCGTGGCGCCCTTGGCCGCCAGCACCTGCACCGGGTCAAAGGGGTAGAGTTTCCGGAACCACAACTCCGGGTCGTACCAGGCGTCCTCGCAGATGGAGATGCCCAGGACTTCGCCCTTAAAGGGGATCACGTCCACTTCCTGGGCCGGGTCGAAATGCCGGCTTTCGTCGAAGACGTCGTAAGTGGGCAGCAGCGACTTGGGCTGGGTGAAGGCGACCTCCCCCCGGTGGATGAGGAGCGCGGCGTTGTTCAGGCCCTTGCCCGTTTCCCACCTGGTGCGCCAGGGCGCGCCCACCAGCAGGCCCACTTCCGGATAAGCCCGGGACGCGGCCGCCAGTTCCTCCACCGCGGCCTGGACTTTCTCCAGGAGCGCCGGTTTCTCCAGCAGGTCCCGGGGCGGATAACCCACCAGGAAGAGCTCGGAAAAGACCAGCAGGTCCGTGGCGGCGCCCACGGCTTTCAACGTGTCCAGGGCCTTGTGCAGGTTCCCGCTCACGTCCCCCACGACGGGGTTGAGCTGCGCCAGGGTAACTTTCATGGTCCTCAGGAAAAAATAAGTTATGGTAATTGCACCGAATATAGCCGGGGGCCGGGCCCCCGTCAATGGGAATCTTTCCGGACCGCCGGCGCTTTACCTTGACCTGACAGTTCCCACATGATTACCATAACCCTGTCTCAGACTAAAACTCCCCCTCCCCCGGTGGGAGGGGGCTGGGGGGAGGGGGGATAATCTTTCCACCCCCACCCTGGCCCTCCCCCCTCCAGGGGCAGGGAATAAAGTTAATAGGCATCAAGTAATATCCCAGCCTGAACCTGGCAAAACCCGTAATTTTGAGAATCTTTGTGATATCTTAATGGAGAGCCCATGACCCCCATGATTCCCGATCTGGACACGTATTTTCGGGGTTTTGTGCCGCCCCGGGACGAGTTGCTCCGCAGCCTGGAGGCCGAGGCGGCGCAGGAGGGCATACCCATCGTCGGGCCGGTGGTGGGGGAGCTGCTCTATATCCTGGCCCGGGCTACCGGGGCCCGGAGCATCCTGGAGCTGGGCACCGCTACCGGCTACTCCGCCATTTACCTGGCCCGGGGCTGCCAGCTTCAGGGCCGCGTCCTCACCCTGGAGTTTGACCCCAAGATGGCGGCCCGGGCCCGGGCTAATCTCAGCCGGGCCGGCCTGAATGGGCAGGTGGAGGTGCGAGTAGGGGAAGCCCTGGAGCAGATGGCGATTCTCACCGGCCCCTTTGACTTGATCTTCCTGGACATCGACAAGGAGTCGTATCTCCCGGCCCTGGACCACTGCCGGCGCCTGCTTAAGGTGGGAGGCCTGCTGGTCACGGACAACGTGGGCTTTGCCGGCGCCGACCCCTTCAACCGGGACATCTTCCGGCGTCCCGAGTGGCGGGTGGTGCACCTCCTGGGCCTTTTACCGCAGCATTCGCCGGAGAAGGACGCCCTCTCCCTGGCCGTACGGGTGCCTTAGTGATGACCTCAAAAATATGTAGTGGGAGCGGAAACCAAATTACTCTCCCCCTCACCCTAACCCTCTCCCCCAATGGGGGAGAGGGGAAAGGATTGAAACCTAATCAATGCTCCGCTTATTAAACCTGGCGCAATAATTTATTCCCTCTCCCCCCGCATGCGGGGGGAGAGGGTCTGGGTGAGGGGGGAAATACGTTCGAACTTAAGACTTTCGTGAAAACTGGGGAGCAACGCGCATGAGCAGAGAAGATCCAGACCGGGAGCGGCCGGCGGGCCCCCCGGCAGGTCCGCTGGAGGCTTACTCCCAGGCCCTGGTGCGGGTGGTGGAGCGGGTGGAACCCGCGGTGGTGAGCATCCAGGGGCGCTACGGCCGGGCGCCGGCGCCCCGGGGTCTGACGGGGCCGGGCTGGGAGGCCGCGGCCGCGGGCTCAGGGATCGTTATCACCCCGGACGGCTACATCCTCACCAACGACCACGTGGTGGACGCCGCCACCTTCCTCGAGGTCCTGCTCACCGACGGCAACCGCTATGAAGCCGCGGTCATCGGCCGGGACCCGGACACGGACCTGGCGGTGCTGCGGGTGCTCGCGTCCGACTTGCCCGCCGCGCCCCTGGGCGATTCCGACCGCCTGCGGGTAGGCCAGCTAGTCATCGCCATCGGCAACCCCTTGAGCCTCCAGGCCACGGTCACTACGGGGGTGGTCAGCGCCCTGGGCAGGACGCTCAGGAGCACCACCGGCCGCCTCATCGAGGGCATCATCCAGACGGACGCGGCCTTAAACCCCGGCTCCAGCGGCGGCGCCCTGGTGGACGCTCAGGGCCGGGTGGTGGGGGTGAACACTGCCATCATCTCCGGGGCCCAGGGCATCTGCTTCGCCATCCCCATCAACACCGCCAACTGGGTGATCCCCCAACTGCTCCGGGAAGGCCGCATCGTCCGGGGCTTCCTGGGCATCTCCGGGCAGACCGTGGGCCTGCCCCCCCGGCTGCGGCGCCAGTTTCGTCTCAAGGGCCCCATGGGCGTAGGGATCGCCGGGGTGGCCCCGGGCAGCCCCGCGGCCCGGGCGGGCCTGAAGGAGGGCGACATCCTGGTGGAGATGGGCGGCCAGCCCGTGACCTCCGTGGACACCATCCACAAGATCCTCACCCGGGACCTCATCGGCCGGGCTGTGGAGGTAGCTTTTCTGCGCCAAGGGGAACTGCGCCGCACCCGGGTGATGCCGGCGGAGAGCCCTTCCCTCGAATAAGCCCATTTTCAAGATGGGCTCGTATCCCGGAAATACCTGGCCTTAATTAGTCGTTTTTTTCCTCCCCCTTGATGGGGGAGGGTTGGGAGGCGGATTTTTTTAAGGTAATTGCGGGATGCCACACTAGGGCAGACCCTGCACCGCGTACAGGGTCACCGGGTCGTGAATACCCTTGAGGTGGGTGTGGATCTCCCGGGCGATGGCCAACGCCGGGGGGGCGTGCTCCCGCACCGCCTCAGAGATCACCACCTCTCCCCCCAGGGCCTGGCCCTGGATGCGGTGGGCCAGGTTCACCGCGGCCCCAATAATCCCGTATTTGGCCCGGGACTCCGAGCCGATGTTGCCCACCACCACCTCCCCGACGTGCAGGCCGATGCCCATCTTCAGGAGCAGACAGAAGTCCTTCTCCGCCGCGGCGTTCAATTCCTCCATGGCTCTCTGCATTTCCAGGGCGCAGGCCAGGGCCCGCGCCACCACCGGCTCCAGGGGCCCATCCAGGGGGTCAAAAAAGGCCAGGATGGCGTCCCCCAGGAAGTCCTCCACAATCCCCCGGTAGGCCTGGATCACCTCCACCATCCGGGAAAAATGGCGGTTGAGGAGATGGATGGTGGCTTCCGGGCTCAAGGACTCGGCCAGGGGGGTGAAGTCCCTCAAGTCCGAGAAGAGGATGACCACCTCCCGCTTTTCGCCCCCCAGGCGGAAGTCCGGGCGCCCCAGGATCTCCCGGGCCAGCTCCTGGTCCACGTAGCGGCCGAAGGTATTGCTGATGAAGTCCCGCTCTTTCAGGCCCGTAACCATGTCGTTGAAGCTTTCGGTGAGGCGGCCCATTTCGTCCGCGCTGCTCACGGGCAAGGGCTCTCCATAATCGCCCCGGGCCACCTGGGCCGCCTTCCGGGACATCCTCTGGATGGCAAACATCAGTGGCCCTACGCCCAGGCGCATGAGACCCAGAATCACCACCAAGCATAAGAGCCCGCCGCCGATGTAGTAAAAGCGAAACTGCCAGATGGGGGCCAGGATCTGGCGCGCCTGGGCATGGAGCATGACGGCCCAGGGCGCCTCGTTGAGCTGATAAAAACCGATCACCTCATTGCGCCCGATGACGGTGCCGGAGCGCTCATGCTTCATGGCCTTTAGGGTGGCCAGCTCCAGGGGGTCCTGGCTCTCTCCCAGGCAGTGGGCCTGCATCTCGGGGTTGGAATGGGCCAGGTAGATGCCGTCCTTCCGCACCAGACAGGCCATGAAGCTCTGCATCCAGCCGGCGGTGAGGACGTCGCCCATGAGGTAGTCGAACTTCAGGAGCACTTCCAGCTGCCCCAGGGGCCGGCCGGCCTGGTCCAGGAGTTGGGACCTGAGCCCCACCACCTGCTGCCCGGACGGGTAAAAAAAGACGGGGGGGTCCACCCGGGCCAGGCGCAGGGCCGGGGATTTCTGCCCTTTCCGGCGCCCTGCCTCAGTCCAGGTCAGGGTGACCTGGGCGACGCCCGGGTGCTGGCGCAACTGCTGCAAGACCCACTTTTCATGGCCCAGCGCCCCGTGGCCCCGGGCCGTGGCCAGGTCCTGCATCAACTGCTTGGGCTCGGCCAGGCGCATGTCCAGGTGGTGCGCGGCCCGCTCCAGCCGCAGAATCGCGGCCTCCCGCCACTCCTGCCAGAGGCTGTCCTTGATGTAGAAGTAGCCCGCGGCGCCCAGGCCGGACAGAAAGAGGGCCACCGGCAGGACCAGGTAGAGGAGCAACCGTTGCTGTAAGCTTTTGATCTTCAGCATCCTGCAATAAATATAACCTTCTTCTTTCGGAAAGCCAGGGCTCCAATCTTCCCCCGCCCGGTTGAGGAGCTACGGGCCTGCTGCTGCCTCACTTCAGGCACATTGATCCCTATCAAAGAGGAATTATTATTGACATTATCATCCAAACATGCTTTCTTAAACTAATCCGGCTGATATTCATCTCATTCCCCGGGGACTCAGATTATTTCACCTTATATTTACCTTAATAAATAATTTCCATAACATAAAGACGAAGTTACACGACAGCATCACTGACTCAACTCTGTTTACGGGGGGAAGGAGAAAATGAAAAAACTTTTGGCCACTACCCTGGGCTCAATCCTGTGCGCCCTGGCGCTGGTGGGTCTCCTGAGCGGTGCCGCCGCCGCGCAGGTCCAGACGATTGCCAGCGACTTGACCAACCCCACTAGTATCTTGGTGGACGGCACCTATGTCTATTGGACCGAAGGTCTGGTGGACAATTATGTCAAGTGGACCAATAAGGCTACGCCGGCGTCAACCTACTATTACCATCTGGCCAACCCCGGTTTTCACACTCACAGCCTGGCGCAAGATGGGTTATTCCTTTACTTTGCCTTATGGACTCCACCCGGCTCACTCTTGAACGTCCATCCCAATGTCGGGGCGCAAATAGTTAGCCTGTCAAAATTTTCCGGCTCAATAGGCACTTTATTTAATTTTACCGACCCGGAAATCTTTGAAGGTCCTTTCGCGTTTGACGTAGGATATTTTGGACCTCTGGACACCCGGCTGGGAAGTGTGTTTTTCGCGGTCAATAATTTTGCCAACAGCGAGGCCGAGGAAGTCCGGCGGGTTTCCGACCAGGGAGCCACTTACCCCAGCCAAGTCGGCTTGATCGGCAGTGCCGACCAGTTGGTGGAAATCACCTGCCTGGCCACGGATAATGTCAATGTTAACTGGGGGGAGAAATATCAGGATGGTACCGGCGCCATTCGCACCGCGCCCCTCGTGGGCGGCATCAGCAGTACCATCGCCACCCTGGCCGGTTATGCCGCCTCCCTGGTAACTCCCACCACGGGGGCCGGCGGCGGGAAGCTCTTCTGGCTCGAAGCGGACATCAGCAGCCCTTTCCCCACCCTCAACGTGTGTCAGCCTGGAGGAGTGCCCAAGGTCCTGGCCAGCAATGTCTTCCCGTTTTTGACCTATGGGAATGTGGCGCTCGCGGTGGATAATATTAACCTCTACTACTTCGCCATCAGCTTAAGCACGGGCGAGACTGAAGTGGTACAATTGCCCATCGCCGGCGGTTCGCCCACGGTCCTGGCCAGCTTAGGACTACCCACTGTAGCTTTTCCCCAGGGCCTGGCCGGTGACGCCGGCTACGTCTATTGGACGGATTGGGGAGGAGTCGGCCCCGGCCAGGGTTCCGTGAAGCGCGTAGCCAAGAAGGTCACCCTGAAGGCCGACTTCAGCGCCAGCCCCAGCAGCGGCTATCCCCCGCTGCAGGTGCAGTTTACCGACGCCTCCACCGGGGTCATCGACAGTTGGCTCTGGAATTTCGGGGACGGCACCAGCTCTACGGAAGAGAACCCCAGCCACACTTATACCCAGGCCAAGTCCTTCAAGGTTACCCTCAACGCGACCGGGCCCTCGGGCTCCAGCAGCAAGACCGCCACCATCAAGGTCGCGAAATGGCCCAAGCCCAAGGCCAACTTCACCGTCAGTGCCAATAGCGGCCCGGCCTCGCTGACGGTGCAGTTCACCGACACCTCCACCGGGCCCATCACCAGTTGGGCCTGGAACTTCGGGGACCCCACCTCCCTCAACAACACCAGCACGGAGGCGAGCCCCAGCCACATCTACAATAATCCCGGCAAATACAAGGCCACCCTCACCGTGACCGGCCCCGGGGGCGTGAAGAGCAAAAGCGCCACCATCAAGGTGACTGCACCGGTGAGTGCACCTTAGGCACTGGCCAAGGTCTTGGGCCTTTTGCCCCTGGAAGGGGACCCGGGAATACCCTGGCCGGCGCGGTGGCGGTTCAACCGGGCCAGCCCTGCTTTATTTATCACTGCTTCACAAGCTTCCGGCAGGATTTGGGGGGACGCGCCGGGTCAATTTTCCTTGACAGATAAAAAAACAGCGCGACATTAGTTCATAATTTTATAATAACAGTTTGTAATAGTTGTTCATGGCCGGTTTCGGTCTTATACCCGGCCCTGGTTAGGTGAGCCTTATTCCGAATGAACGCAACTTCCCGCATCATATGCCTTCTTATCTTGTTTCTATTCTTTTTTACTGGATATAATTTAATGGTACTGCTTAATAAGGTGGTGGCCGGACCGGAAACGCCATCTTCTTCCACGACTGCGAGTTTAGTAATGCTGAAAACAATTTTGGCTGACCCCCAGCAGTACCTGGATAAAGAAATCGTCATTGAGGGGGTCTTGCAAGCACCCGGCAAGGGCCTTAACCGTCGTTTCTTCTTGCAGGATAACGAGGGTGACACCTTGGAAGTCTGGCCCTGGGCCCCCCTGGAGATCTACCTGCCTCCGCCTGCCCAAAAGGAGCGGCCCCAGGTGAAACCCATGAACTACTTTGTGGGGCGTCACCTGCGCCTTACGGGCCGGCTGCAACAACAGGGCGAAAGGTGGGTTTTCCAGGTTTCCAGCGCGGAAGAATTATGACTTTCTTTCTCTAGATGGCTAAAAATGCTTAACGTCTGCTGAACCCGCATCCTCTCTAGCAAAAAAGGAAAGGCCGAATATGCGGCGCACCGTCTTGCGACTCTTCTGGCTCTTCTTGATGTCGCTCCTGCCTTCCTTGGCCTTTGCTGCCCCCCCCGCCCCCGTTCCTCTCCAGGTAATGCCGCCCCATCCGAGCCTTTATGACCGCATTCGCCGGGGGGAGGTCCGGGTGCCTGACTTTGCCGCGTTGGCCCGGGACCGGGCCGCCGCCCGGGAAAGCGCCCTGGCCGCGGGCGCCCCAGCCGCCGCCCCCCTCACCGGCACCATCAGGGCCCTGGCCGTGGTGGTGGATTTCAGCGATAAGGTCCATACCGTCACCGCCAGCTTCTTCGACAGCCTCATCTTTGCCGCGCCGATGGCCGGCCGCGGCTCAGTGGCGGACTTTTATAACGAGGTGTCCTACGGCCAGGTGGACATCGTCACGGTGAACGTGCCCAGCAGTATGGGCTGGGTGCGCGCCCCCGAGACTTACAGCTATTATGTCAATAATTATTATGGCATTTCCAATGCATATCCGCGCAATTGTCAGAAGCTGGCCGAAGACATCGTGGACGCCGTCCACGACCTGGGCGTGGATTTTTCCCAGTATGACAACAACGGCGACGGTTATGCCGAACCCATCATGCTCATCCACGCCGGTCCCGGGGCCGAGTTTACCGGGAGCGTTCACGATATCTGGTCCCACTCCTGGTCGTTGCATACCTTCAAGACATACAACGGCGTGACCATCCGGGACTACGTCATCATGCCGGAGTACTGGGTTAGCGCCAACGCCAGCACCAGCGACATGACCATCGGCGTCTTTGCCCACGAAATGGGGCACGGCTTCTGGGACCTGCCCGACCTTTACGACACCGGCTACACCTCCTGTGGTATCGGCAATTGGAGCCTCATGGCCGGCGGTTCCTGGAACGGGCCGAGCAACATGGGCGCTTCCCCGGCATGGCCGGACGCCTTCTGCCGGGTGCAGATGGGCTTTGTCTCCCCCGCCACGGTGACCGGCAACCTCAGCCTCCCCCAGGCCTACAACAACCCGGCCCAGACCGTCCTCAGAATCCCTTCCCCCTTCAACGCCAATGAATACTTCCTCCTGGAAAACCGGCAGAAGGTGGCGGGCTCCTATGATGAATACCTGCCGGCCGCCGGGCTCCTCATCTGGCATGTCGACGAGAACATGTCCTCCAATGATTACGAATGCAAAGTCCAACCCGACTGCTCCTGTGGCCTGCATTATCTGGTGTCCCTGGAGCAGGCCGACGGACTCAAGCAATTAGAAAAAAACCAAAACGAGGGAGACGCCGGCGACCCTTTCCCGGGCAGTGGCAACAAGCGCTCCTGGACCATGTCCACCACCCCGTCCAGCGGCTCTTTTTATAATTGCGGAGATACCGGCATCGCGGTCACTAATATCAGTGACTCCGGGGCCACCATGACCATGACGGTGGCCTCCAACGCGCCCATGGCCAACTTCACCGCCAATCCCACCAGCGGGACGGCGCCGCTATTGGTGCAGTTCGCCGATACCTCTACCGGCACCATCAGCAGTTGGGCCTGGGACTTCGGAGACGGCGGCAGCAGCACCGCTACCAGCCCCAGCCACACTTACAACAATGCCGGCACTTACAACGCCAAACTCACCGTCACCGGGCCCGGGGGCTCTAGCAACAAAACCGCCACCATCACCGTGAACCCGCCCGCGCCGGTGGCCGACTTCAGCGCCAACCCCACCAGCGGCACGGCGCCGCTATTGGTGCAGTTTACGGACGCCTCCACCGGGAGCATCACCAGTTGGGCCTGGGACTTCGGAGACGGCGGCAGCAGCACCGCTCCCAGCCCCAGCCACACTTACAACAATGCCGGCACTTACAACGCCAAGCTCACCGTCACCGGCCCCGGCGGCTCCAGCAACAAGACCGCCACCATCACCGTGAACCCGCCCGCGCC
>Ga0315268_10000138_pt1 | contig 85305 bp, 98 predicted proteins | sample C1_top_MG_FD_204535 | JGI IMG/M metagenome (GOLD analysis project Ga0315268, IMG submission 204535) | Sediment microbial communities from Yellowstone Lake, YNP, Wyoming, USA - C1_top | ecosystem: Environmental > Aquatic > Freshwater > Lake > Sediment | place: USA: Wyoming | collected 2017-08-01
AAGGGCACCCGCCCTTAGCCCCTCCCCCAAACCCCCACCCCCAATCCCTTGAGGGGGTTTTATTGAGGGAGGTTGTAGGGGCGGGTTTTAAACCCACCCCTACCTGCACCGACCTCGCGTATCTGGTAGGGGCACAGCGTGCTGTGCCCACACAGGCATCCTGCCTGTGCTCCCTCCTGTTCCCATGTGGCGCAGGCGTCCCGCCGGTGCCCCTTAAACCAAAAAGCCGCGGCCCCTATGCTGTGGGCCACGGCTTTTCTGTTCCTCAAAAAACCGGGGCCCCTCTCGTGAGGGGCCCCTTAAAAGCTTAAAGACACCGGTGGACGCACCTCACGAGTCCGCGACCTTGCGCCACCAGCACCAGATGTTAGCGAGCTTACAGTTCATAAAGAAATTTATAAGGGAACCCTCGAGGATTGTCAATATTTTTCTGCCCGGCCGCGGCGGCGCTTAAACCTGGAGCTGTGCCACTATCTTTTCATGCAGGAGATGGTTGCTGGCGACGATGTTGGGGGAGGTGAGCTCGTAAGGGCCGCCGGAGAAGGTGGTGATGCGGCCGCCGGCTTCGGTGATGAGGAGCAGACCCGCGGCGGTGTCCCAGGGTTTCAGGTGCTCCTCCCAGAAGCCGTCCAGGCGGCCGCAGGCCACGTAGCACATGTCCAGGGCCGCGGACCCGCCCCGGCGCACCCCCTGGGCCAGGCCCAGCATCCGGCCCAATCTCGCCAGGGTCCCGGGCAACCTCTCCCGGATGTCGTAAGGGAAGCCCGTGGCCAGGAGGGCCCGGTCCAGGCGGTCCGTCTTGGACACCCGGATGGGTTGGCCGTTCAATGTCGCGCCCTGCCCCCTTATCGCCTCGAATAGTTCCTCCCTGAGCGGATCAAACACCACCCCGTATTCAAGCCTGCCTTCCGCCTCGAAGGCGATGGACACGCAGAACATGGGGAACCCGTGGGCGAAATTCACCGTGCCGTCCAACGGGTCGATGATCCAGCGGGGGGAGGGCCAGGGGCTCACAGGCTGGAAGCCTGTGCTAACGGCCCCTGCCCTCTCCTCAAACTCCCCTCCCGACCCCCTGTAGGGGCGTGATTTATCACGGCCCATGGCTTCGGGCGCAATAAATTGCGCCCCTACAAGGGATTGGGGGAGGGGGTGCGGGGGAGTTTTTTGTAAGGGCAAGGGCTGGCTGCCCTTGGCCCCCTCCCCCGCAATCTCCAACCCTCCCTCCTCGCCCTCCCCTACCCTCTCCTCGGCCAGGAAGGTGTGGTCCGGGAAGTGTTGCCGGATGAGGTCCATGATGATCTGCTGGGCCTGGAGGTCGCTCTCCGTCACCGGGTCGATGGCCCCTTTGAGGGTGATATGGTGGGGCTTGAGGTAGTTTTGGCGCAGCAGCGCGCCCGCGGCCAAGGCTGCCTCTCTGCCCACCCGGGCCACCTTATCCAGCATTTTTTTATTCAGGTCCAAAGGCATGATTCCAAGGGGTTGGTGGCACAGGCTTTCCAGCCTGTGCCGGCGCAGGCTGAAGCCTGCGGCTACGCTAATATTTCTTCAGTCAATTTTCAGGAGCTGGAAGCCGGTGGGCGGATCTTTGCGGCGGACTCCCGCGTCGCCCAGGATTTCCAGGAGCACCACCTCCCCCACCAGCCAGACATCCACCCCGGCCCGGGTGCAGCCCACGTGGGCCCGGCCTTCCCGGCCGGCCGCGGCGTGCATGTGCAGCACAGGCTGCCCCTCCTCGTTGGGAAAGAGGGTGCCCACGGCCAGGACCTCCTGGGCCCCGGTGAGGCTGAAGAGCATGGGGACGATGGCCGCGGCCTGGGGGTCCTCGGGGCCCACCACCATGCGGCTGCCGTCCCCGGCCCCGCCCAGGAAGACGGCCAGGGCCCGGGATATGCCCTGCTCCCGGGCGAAAACCTCCAGGGTGTCGTTCAGGCGCTCTCCTTCCTCCAGCCTCAGGACAAATATTCGGCCCAGGCGGCCTTCACCGTATTGCATGGCGGCAAACTCCTTTCTGAATCAGGGCTCCAGCCCCGGGTCATTTCTTGCGGCCCTTATTGACCCGTTTTTTGGCCAGGGCCGGCTTCATGGGGGTGAACAGGGACACGGTGAGCAAACCGGTTAAAAACCCGCCCAGGTGCGCCATCCAGGCCACGGTGCCGCCCTGGCGCAGGCCGTAGAACTGCAGGCCCAGCCACAGGGCCAGCAGCACATAGGCCGGGACCTGCCAGGTCTCGGGCTTGAGGCGCCAGAACACCAGGGTGTGGATGGGCGCCTTGGGCAGCCGTACCAGATAGCCCCCCAGCACCCCGGCGATGGCGCCGCTGGCGCCGATCAAGGGCGCAGTGAGGCGGGACGCGGCCAGGACGTGGAAGATGCCCGCGAAAAAGCCGCAAAAGAGGTAAAAGGCCAGGAAGCGGCCCGGCCCCAGGTCGACTTCCAGGGCTTCCCCGAAGATCCACAGAAACCACAGGTTGCCCAGGAGGTGCAACCAGCCCGCGTGCAGGAACAGGGAGCTGAACATGGTGGGCAGCAGCAGCAGGGTGTGCCAGCTCAGGAGCTTGAGCTGGCTCAGCTTGGCCGCCACCGCGCCCTTCTGGGCAAAGAGGTCCCCCGCGGCCTGGGGGCCGATGTAGAGTTGATAAACATAGACCGCCAGGTTGGCGGCGATGAGCCCCAGGGTCACCCAGGGTATCCCCCGCCGGGCCGGCGTCCCCCGTATGGGAATCATGGCTGCTCCGTCAGTGGCTTCCGGGAGGGAGGCGGCGGCTTGGGCCCCTGCCCCTCTCCAACGCCTCCATTTTACTCAACATCCGGCGGCCTGTCCAGGCCGGGAGAAGCCGGAGTTGACAAGGCCCGGAGTTTGGAATAAATAAAAGGTGTGACTGCGCCCCGGAAGAAACTCTACATCCGCACCTTTGGCTGCCAGATGAACGTGGCCGACTCCCAGGCCATGGCCCAGGCGCTGGCCCCGGACTATGCCCTGGCGGCCCGGGCCGAGGACGCGGACCTGTTCCTCATCAACACCTGCGCCATCCGGCGCAAGAGTGAAGAAAAGGTGAAGAGCCTCCTGGGCAGCCTTAAGGTCTTTAAGAAAACGCGGCCCCAGCTCCTCATCGGCGTGGGCGGGTGCGTGGCCCAGCAGGAGGGGGAGCGGCTGCTGGCCGCGGCCCCGCACCTGAATCTGGTCTTCGGCCCCCGGGCCCTCCGGCGCCTGCCGGAGCTGGTGGCCCGGGGCCAACGGGGCGAGCGGCCCGTGGACGTGGAGCTCACGCCGGGTATCGCCGAAGAGCCCTGCACTGCCCAGCCCGGCCGGGTGCAGGCCCTGGTGACCATCATGCAGGGGTGCGACAATTTCTGCGCCTTCTGCGTGGTGCCTTACGTGCGGGGCCGGGAAGAGAGCCGGGAGCCGGCCGCCATCCTGCGGGAGGTCGCCGCCTTCCTGGCCGGGGGGGGCCTGGAAGTGACCCTCCTGGGCCAGAACGTCAACTCCTACGGCCGGGGGCTGCCGGAGTCCGTCACTTTTCCCGAATTGCTGCGCCGGGTCGCGGCCCTGCCCGGAATGGCCCGCGTGCGCTTTGCCACTTCCCACCCCCGGGACCTGTCCCCGGAACTTATCGCCCTCTTCGGGGAGCTGCCGGCCCTGTGCCCGCACCTGCACCTGCCGGTGCAGTCCGGCGCCAACCGCATCCTGGCCGCCATGAACCGGGGCTACACCCGGGAGGAATACCTGGACCGAGTGGCGGCGTTAAAAAGCGCCTGCCCCGGCATTGCCCTGACCACCGACCTCATCGTGGGCTTCCCCGGCGAGACGGAGGCGGATTTTGAGGACACGTTGACGCTGATGCGGGAGGCCGCGTTCGATGCGGCTTTTTCCTTCAAGTATTCCCCCCGGCCCCAGACCCGGGCTGCGTCCTTCCCCGGCCAGGTTGCCGAGGCCGTGAAAGCGGCGCGCCTGGCCCGGCTCCAGGCCCTGCAGGAGGAACTCACCCTGAGGAGCAACGCCCGCCTGGTGGGCCAGGTGTCCGAAGTGCTGGTGGAGGGCGCGAGCCGGCGCTCCCCCCGGGAGCTCTCAGGAAGATTGCGCAGCAACCAGGTCGTGAACTTTCCCGGTCCCCCGGACCTGGTGGGCCGGCTGGCCACCGTGGAACTTACCGAGGCTCACCCCCATTCCTTGAAAGGCCGCTGGGTGGAGGCTTCCTCCACTTCCTGGCCCCTGGTGGCCTGAAGCGCCTAAGGAGGGTAAGACGATGAGACAGATGACCGTCTCGGGACTGACCATAGACCCCTTCACCAACAGTCCCATCATGATCCTGAAGGACGTGGACTCGGACAAGGCCGTGCCCATCTGGATCGGGCTGCTGGAAGCCACCGCCATCGCCAGCGAGTTGGAGAACATCAAGTTCTCCCGCCCCATGACCCACGACCTCCTGAAGAACGTCATGGAGGCCATGGAGGCGCAGGTGACCAAGGTGGAGGTCTGCGATCTCCGGGACAATACTTACTTTGCTCTCATCTATCTGGTGCGCGATGGTAAAGAGATAAGCATCGACGCCCGGCCCAGTGACGCCATCGCCCTGGCTCTCAGGGTCAAAGCCCCTATTTTCGTAGCCGAGGTGGTGATCCAGAAGGCCCGGCGGGTGGACCTCAGCGCCAAGGAGGCCATTACCACCGAAGACGCCAAGAAGTGGACGGAAATCCTGGAGAGCCTGGACCCCGACGATTTCGGCAAATATAAAATGTAGTTTTCCGTTTTCCGTTTTCCGTTTTCTGTTTTTGGTTAAATAACCCAAAATTAACTTCTCCTAACCTAAAAGAATTCCAATGACGGGTAGCCGCAGGCTTCAGCCTGCGTCTTTTTCACAGAAAACCGAAAACCGAAAACAGAAAACCGCCCCATGATCGACCTGCACACCCACTCCCTCTACAGCGACGGCGAGCTCCTGCCCACGGAACTGTGGCGCCGGGCCCAGGTGCTGGGCTACCGCTTCTTAGGGATCACCGACCACGTGGACGCTTCCAACTTCGAGACGGTCTTTGCCAGCCTGAAAGCCGCGGCGGCCAGCCTCAATGGGGGTGGGGCAGCCCCATATCTGATTCCCGGCCTGGAATTCACCCACCTGCCGCCGGCCCTCATCGGCCCCCTTACGGCCCGGGCCCGGGCCCTGGGCGTGCCCCTCATCGTGGTGCACGGCGAGAGCCTGGCCGAACCCGTGGCCCCGGGGACTAATAAGGCGGCGCTGATGGCCGACATCGACATCCTGGCCCACCCCGGCCTCCTGAGCCCGGAGGACGCGGCCCTGGCCCAAGAAAAGGGCATCTTTCTCGAGCTCTCCGCCCGCAAGGGCCACTCCCTGGCCAACGGCCACGTGGCCCGGGTCGCGCTTAAGGCGGGCGCCGCCCTCCTCCTCAACACCGACGCCCACGCGCCCGGGGACCTTATCACCCGGGAGCAGGCCCAGCGCCTGGCCCGGGGCGCGGGCCTCAGCGACCAGGACGTCAAGAATCTCTTTGCCGCGGCTGAAACCCTGGCCCGCCGCCTGGCGGGGGTGATTTAGCGGTAGGGCGGGCCTCCGTGCCCGCCGAATTTGGGGGACCCCCGCTTTTTTAGAAAAAGCGAGGTTCCCCCAAACCCCCTCCTGGAAAAATGCCAGGGTGGAAAATGTAGGGGCGGGTTTGAAACCCGCCCCTACAACCGTCTTCCCATACGGCCACGCACCCCCCCCCGGTTAGTTTCCATCGGTAGCACAGGCTTTCCAGCCTGTGCTTAGCGCAAGGCCCTTACAAAAGAACTTGACAGTTTTATCGCCTGCATAATTATATAAATTCTTAGATGCTAGCGACGAATCCTGCGGCCCGGCTCAAGCGCGTCAGCCTTACGGTTCTGGAGTTCTTCTTGCCCCGCTTCTGCCTGTTCTGCGGCGTGGCGGTGGGGGAGGACGCGGAAGTGGCCGTGTGCCCGGAGTGCGAAGCCGGCATCGAGTGGGTGGCCAGCCCTGTCTGCCCCTGCTGCGGCCTCATCTTCCCCTCCCGGGAGGGGGCGGACCGCGTCTGCGGCGCCTGTACCACGGACCCGCCCCCCTTTGCCCGGGCCCGGGCCGCCGCCGTCTATGACGGCCCCGCGGCTGAGGCCATCAAGCGCTTCAAGTTCAACCGGCGGCTGGTTTACCTGCCGGTGATGCAGACCTGGCTGAAGCGGCCTTACTGCCGGGAGCTTCTGGAGGGGGCGGACCTGGTGGTGCCCGTACCCCTCCACTCCCGGCGCCTGCGGGCCCGGGGCTTCAACCAGGCCTTGCTCCTGGCCCGGGGGTTGGGGGGCGCGCCAGTGGCCCGGGAGGCCCTGGTGCGGGTGCGCCACACCGCGCCCCAGATCGGCCTCAACCCCAAGGAGCGCCGGGAAAACGTCAAGGCCGCGTTCGCGGTGCCGGACTCTGGGCAGGTGAAGGGTAAAAATATCCTCCTGGTGGACGACCTCTACACCACCGGGGCCACGGTGCGGGAATGCGCCAGGGTGCTGCGCCGGGCCGGGGCCAAACGGGTGGACGTCCTCACCGTGGCCCGGGTGCGGCATGAGTGAGGGGGATTGGGAATTTGGGGGAGGGGGCTAAGGGCCGAGGGCCCTTACCACCTCCCCCAAGCCCCCTCCCCCAATCCCCATAAGAGTTTAGGGATAAGGTGGGAACAAGCACCGCCTTGCTAACCGTTAATTGTTGGGAAAACAGAAGGTTATCGAAGAAAGTTAATAAATAATGTCAAGTTTTAGCACCGCGACGAAATTGGTAGATCGGGACGAAGCAGCCCGTTGGGTCCGGGAACTCCAGACCCAGGGTAAGAAAGTGGTCTTCACCAACGGCTGCTTCGACCTGCTGCACCCGGGGCACGTGGGCTATCTGGAGCAGGCCCGCTCCCTGGGGGACGCCCTGATCGTGGGGGTGAACACCGACGCCTCGGTGGGCCGCCTGGGCAAGGGACCGGGCCGGCCCGTTACCCCGGAAGGCGACCGGGCCCGGGTCCTGGCGGCCCTGGCCGGCGTGGACCGGGTGGTGCTCTTTGACGAAGACACCCCCCTCACGCTCATCACCGCGCTCCAGCCGGACATCCTGGTGAAAGGCGGCGACTGGCGGCCGGAAGAGATCGTCGGCCGGGAAGTGGTCCTGGCCCGGGGCGGCCGGGTCCTAAGCCTGCCCTTTATCCCCGGCTACTCCACCAGCGCGCTGCTGGCCCGTATCCGTTCAGGTGAGTAAGTAGATTTTGACTGCGTCTTGGCGTCTTGGCGTGAAAAATAATTCCTCACGCCAAGGCGCGAAGATCGCCAAGGAAGAAAAAGGCGGGCTTACACGGCGCTGCGGTTGAGGCGGACCTCCATGGCCCGGGCCGGGCACACCGGGCAGCACAGCTCGCAGGCGCTGCACTTGCCGGCGTCAAAGAGCACTTCCATCTCCGGCCTCTTCAGGTGCAGGGCCCCGGTGGGGCAGACCGCGGTGCAGGTGCCGCATTGGTAGCAGCGCTCCTCGTTGCGCCGCACGTCCCGGGCCACCCGCTGCACCTTGACCCCCGAGTCCCGCAGATACTTAACGCCCCTCCGGAAGTTCTTGGGGTGCCCCCGGAGTTCCATGACCATCACCCCTTCCTGGCGGGGGTTGATGGCGGCCTTGAGCAGGTTGAACTCCAGGTCGTAGTCCTTCACCAGCCGGTAGATGATGGGCTGGTCCACCACTTCCCGGGGAAATCTGAGAACCAACATTTCCGCGTGCATAGTCAAGTCCTCGTTGATTTTAAGGGGATGGCCAGGGATGTAGGGGCGGGTTTAAAACCCGCCCCTACAATACCTCCACCAAAATCTTTCTTTCAGGGGCAGGGGCCGTCGGCCCCTGGCTCCCTTGCAAATAATTCTACCATATTCCTTACTTATATCAAGTTGCCGAAGCGGCGCTGCCAGGCGGCCTGAAGGGACTCCAGGGGGGCTTCCAGCAGCAGGCGGCCATGGCGTCGGAGTTTGCAGACCCCGTCGTCCCGCACCCGGCCCAGGAGAAAGAGGGGCTTATCCTTAAAGAGCGCCTCCAACGCGGGCCGGTGGGCCGGGGCCACGCTCACCAGGAAGCGGCCCGCCGACTCGGAGTAGAGCGCGGCAAAATCCGGGGCCTCGGGAGCCACCGGCGTCAGGTCCGCGTCTACGCCTAAGCCCGCAGCGAGACTGGCCAGGGCCAGGTGCACTGCCAGGCCGCCCCGGTAGACGCCGTGGCAAGAGGCCAGGAGCTCCTCCCGGCCAGCCTCTTCTAGGGCCCGGTAATAAGGGAGGAACTCTGCGGGCCGCGCCATGGGGACGCTCAGGCCCACATAGCCCAGCATCTCGTAAAACTCCGAACCACCCAGCTCCGGGCGGGTTTCGCCCACCAGGTAGATGAGGTCCCAGGGCTTCTTCCAGTCCAGGGTAAGGGCCCGGCGCAGATCGGGCAGCACGCTCACCGCGGTGAAAAACAGGGTGGGCAGCCCGCTCACCCGGTGCATCTCCCCGAAGGCCCCGGGCAGCAGGCCGTCCACGTACATGCTGTCTTTGCCGGAGAGCAGCGGGATCTCAAAAGCCCGGCACAGGTCTTGTAAAGCCCAGCAGGCCCGCACCAACTGGGCGGCCTTGTACTTGCCGTCGGGGTTGTGCTCCGGGTGGTATTCCACGTTAGGCCAGCAGAAGTTGTCCACCCCGCCGACGTGCTCGAGAGTCCCCCCCACGGCCAAGAGGCGACGAACGGCTTCATCGATGGTGACTGCGGCCATGTGGTAGGGGTCGATCTTGGAGTAGGCCGGGTTGAGGGCCAGGGCCACGGCCAGGCCCTGGTGCGAGCCCAGGCGCGGGCACAGCACCGCGGCGTCCCCGGGCACCGGTGAGCCCCGCCCCACCAGGGGTTTGACGACGCTCGTCCCCTGGACCTCGTGGTCGTACTGGCGGGGGATCCACTCCCGGGAGCAGAGCTGGGGCCGGCCCAGCATGGTCTCCAGCACCCCCAGGTGGTCCGCGGGGTCCCCCAGCACCGGTTCCGTAAGGCGGTTCTCGGGCGGCAGCCACTGGGCCTCAAATTCCCAGGGAGGAAATTCCTCTTGCAGCAGGGATAGCTCCACGAAGGCGCAGGCCCGCTCCTGGTGGCGCACCTCCAGGACCCCATGGTCCCGGTAGCGGCCGATGACCGTGGCCTCCACCGCGTGTTTCCGGGCCAGGTCCTGAAAGGCTGCTTCATTTTCCAGAGCAATGGCCGCCACCATGCGCTCCTGGGACTCGGAGACCCAGATCTCCCAGGGGTCCAGGCCGGGGTATTTGAGCGGCACTTTTTCCAGCCAGACCTCGGCGCCCCCGGCCGGGCGGGCGGACTCCCCCACCGCGGAGGACAGGCCGCCGCCGCCGCAGTCGGTGATGAAGGTGAGAAGCCCTTGGTCCCGGGCCTCCAGGAGAAAGTCGTGCATGTTCTTCTGGGTGTAGGGGTCGCCGATCTGCACGTGGCCCGCGGGGGTGCCGGGGGAGGAGACTTCGGAGGAGGCGGTGACCCCGTGGATGCCGTCCTTGCCCACCCGGCCGCCGCACATGAGGATCAGGTCCCCGGGACAGGGGGCCTTCCGGTGGGCAGGCTCACCCATGATTTGCCGGGGCATCATCCCTAAGGCGCCTACGAAGACCAGGCACTTGCCCAGATAAGACGGGTCAAAGTAAAGGGCCCCGGCGACGGTGGGCACCCCGCTCTTGTTGCCGCCGTCTTTGACACCGGTGACGACCCCGTCCAGCAGGCGCCGGGGGTGCAGGCGGGGGCGCAGGGGCCCGGCGTAGTCCCGGGGCCCCACGCAGAAGCCGTAGAGGCCGGCGATGAGGCGGGCCCCCTTGCCGGTGCCCAGGGGGTCCCGGTAGACGCCGACGATGCCGGTGAGCGACCCCCCGTAAGCCTCCAGGTTGGACGGGGAGTTGTGGGTCTCGCCTTTAATGACATAGGCGAACTCCTCATCCAGGGCGGCCACCCCGGCGTTGTCCCACAGGACTGAAATGACCCAGGGTTTGCGGGCGGCAATCTCCCTGGTGAGGGCCTCGATGCAGGTCTTGAAGGGGTTGTCCAGGACCCGCTCCTCGCCGGTGGCCAGGTCGCGGTAGCGGAAGCGCCCCCGGAAGGTGTTGTGGTTGCAATGGTCGCTCCGGGCCTGGGCCAGGTATTCCAGCTCCACGTCCGTGGGGGGCCCCAGGCCCACTGCGGCCCGCCGGGCCTGCACCTCCGGCCGGGCGAAATAGTTCAGGATGATGGGCAGGTCCGCCTCTCTAAGGGCCAGGTGGCGCCGGTCGCTGAGGGCCCGCAGGGCCGCCACGGAGTCCAGGGCGAAGACCGCGACGGTGGGCACGTGGTCCAGGCGGACCTTGGGCAAAATGAGCCCCACGCCTGTCTCCGGGCCCCACTGGGCGCGGGAGAAGAGGCGGTATTCCTGAATCAGGTCGTTGGCCAGCAACTCCCGGGCCACCATGGCCAGGTGGGCCTCGGTGAGGTGAGCCCCGGAAAAGAGGTAGAGCCGGGAGGTGTACACCGCGGCGTCCGGCGGCAGGGTCCGGCCCAAGAAAGTCTCGACGGCCTCCCGGGCCACGGCCCCCGCGGTGTCTCGCACCCCGGGGCGGAACCCCACCCAGATGGCCCAGTCAAAGTCCCGGGCCAGGGGACGGAAACTCGAGACCTGGGTGGTGGGGTGGGTGAAGACCTGGGTGCGCACGGTCTCCAGCTCCGCCGGGGTCAGGTCCAGGTCCAGCATGAGGAGCCGGAGCACGCGCACCCGCTCCATCTCCAGGCCGAAGTACTCCCGGGCCTGGCGGCGCACCGCCTCCCCTTCCGCGTCCGGCAACTCAGGGCGCCAGCCGATTTCCAGGCGAACGGCCATAATTCTCCCTATCCTGGAACTTTCAAAATGGTCTTAAAAATGGACTATACCCCAACCCGCGCCCGAGAGAAAGACGAAGATTTTCGGACCAGAAAAGATATTTCTTAGCTATCGATAGAAATGAGAAAGGGCGGATAATGGCAAGGTATATGGCACCAAGCAAAGCTTCCTTATGCTGCTCGAGAGGGCCTTTCAGAAGAGAGACTCATGTCCAGTTATGGCAGGGCGTGGGGGTGAAATTCCCCTACTCTAATCGACTCGGTCATTTTGCTTTTTGGCTTCTGCCCAGGTGAGGTCGCATGATTTCAGCTTAACGACTCCGGCGTCACCCGCCGTCGGTTTTTTGGACGGTCGGGTGGACGCCTTTATTAGGCGGTACTCTTCCCCGTGAGCAATTCCGCGCATATTCGGCGCGCTCTTGTCAGTCGCTTAACTTGATCGTGTGTTTCAACCAGCGGATCCGTCGCAGCGTGACATACCAGTGTGCGCACCTTAGAAAGAAGGTCGATGTCTTTTCCTGGCAAGTCTAACTTGTGGAGACGAGAGGCTGCCACGAGAATCTCCTTGAAGTAAAGCAGTGTTACCCAATCCCGATCGGCCTTCTGTTTTCTCATTGTTGCCATTTTCTCGCTTACTTTCATAAGCCGTTCCGGATCGTCGAGAAGTGAAGCGATATTGTCGTCATTGACCAAAGCACGGACCGAGTCCGCGACATGGCGTTCGACCGCTTCTAGAAGAACGAAAAATGGAAGCTTCACTACAGGGTCGTTAAGGTCGGAGAAGTGCACGAAGCCCACTACCGTTTTTCGGGCTAGGATGAAGAAATGGCGTTGATCACCCAGACAATCGACAAGGTCAAGGATACTTGTTCCTTCACTGATGACATCTGAGAGCTGGAGAGGCTTGGTCGCGTCGGATCCCCTCTCCAAGAAGGCAACGATCCGCTCGCCGTGTCTGATGGGAATTATATCGAACTCAGGATGTTGCTTGAGCTCGTGGCGCGCTGAATCCAAGTCGTTGGCGCACAAGAGTTGGTCGGTGGGAACCATTATGTCACTTACAACAAAAGTCCTGGCTAACCGTTCAAGGGTGTGCTCAATATCCGACAAGACATCTTCTCCTTGTAGATCCCCCGCCTAACAATGATTATACAGTCTGTATAAAACGGTGAATGCAGACTGTTTCCTTCTGTATAAGAAGTTCCCGTGCTTTCCTATTGGTTCGTGAAACACCTTTCATAGCATCCTGCCTGCACGATCACGCAGCAGAGAATAACAAAAACAAGAACCATTTCCCCCGGAAGGCATTTTTTCATATTAATTACCATACTGTTCCATGATAAAAATTGCCAAAGTTATCGTATATTTGAAATTGTCTAACTCGATAAGAATTATAATAAGCATTTCGCCAAGCTGTATATGCCAATAATGCTGTGGCAAATCCCATTAAAAGTCCACCTACTATAGCTTCAGCTCTGGCAGCTTTAATTTGTGCATCTTGCATCTTAGCTAATTGAGCCTTCTCCTTATTTGCTTTAATCCATTCTACTAAATTAACATATTTTTGTACTCTTTCCTTGCAAATCTTTCTTTCATGCTGAATATACGCAGCCTTGTTAATAATGCGCTCTATTAAAACGTATTGCTCTGGTGTTAGACTTTTAAGGAATTTGGGTATATTTGCATCTGTTTGAGCTATCAATATAGATTTTTCTTTTTGTGCAGGTTTTAAGTCATTTATAAACTTTTTCATTTCAGCTTCTATAATTGGTGAATATTTTCTATCCAGAGTATCTCTCATTCGTAATTTGGCTTCCTCTTGAAGTCCATAGTTATATAACAGCTCATATACTTTCCAAAAAGATAAATCTCTATTTTCTTGCCGAAGAATTGAATTAAGTTCTTGCTGATTATTTTCAGATTCGATTATTGCTTTTCGGTAAATAGGCATGAAGAATCCTTCTATCTTGTCTGTTAATCTATTGAAAACAACAATTCTAATACGATCATAATTAGGATTATCTATGCAGGCTAATATAAATTCAGCTCTAAGAAAGTGAAATGTTTTCTCTTTCGGCTTTACGCCTATATAATCAAAGCCATTCAGAATTATTGCCTTACATTCTGGCAACAGAACATCAACATATTCCTTGGATTTTTGGTCTAAATAGGCCATCCATTCGTCATTAAAAAGCACATATGGTTCTAATGGCAACAACACCATCTTATCCCAAAAATCTATTAACGGGTCATAGGTAATAATGCATGAGTCAAGTTTTTCACTGATTTGATTAACATATTTTCTAAATGCCTGAATATCCGGTATATTAGGACTCTGTGATAATGCTCTTACATACTCACTTTTTGTAGCGTATTGAGATGTGGAACAGCTCATAATAAAAATAATAATTGTAAAACATGAGATTATCCTTTTCATCTTTATTTCCTTTTCTTGTCTAATTCATTTCTATATAGAAGATCATACCGCATTAGATAAGGGCCTACCCCCTCCTTCAGTGGCTCTGTTTTGAATACAAAATAGATATTTCAATGCCACATGTCAATTTGAACAGAGATTATGCAGCAGCCTTGGCAACCGCAATCCAAAAAAGATTTTTGGGATGTCTTGCCCTGAAAAAATCCCCCAAAAATTTCTGTTCTTGAAGCCGAATCCTTTCGTCAACGCCATGATAGCACTAGTTTCATTGAAAAGATACTTTTTCCCTGAATTTTGGGCATATCTAACCCTCAGAACCAAGATACCTCACTGCTGCTGAGCTTAAGGACCCCAAGCCAATACTGCCCTATAATGGTGAGCCAGGGGAAAAGCTGAGGCCACATGTACGTACCACCTCCGGGCGAATATCTGCTATTTATTCGCGCTTTAAGCCAAACAAAGGGTAGTTAATATTTCTTATATATCATCTCGCCCTACCCTTCCTTCGCCAGCACCGCGGCAAAAAAAGCGTCCAGGTTGTGGCCCGCGGGAGAGGACCGGAAATAGCCCGGGGGTGTTACCAGGTCCCGGGCCGGTGGGGGCAGCAGCCCCGAGTCGGTGGCCAGGTGAAAGTCCCGGTGCCGGGCGAGAAAGGATTCCACCACCCCTTCGTTTTCTTCCGGCTCGGTGGTGCAGGTGACATAAAGAAGATGCCCGCCGGGTCTGAGGGCCTGGGCTGCGGCCGCCAACATAGCCTCCTGCCGGGGTGGGAAAGTGGCCAGGTCCGCTTCCTTAAGCCGGGTCTTGATCTCCGGGTGGCGCCTGAGGATTCCCAGGGCGGAGCAGGGCGCGTCCACCATGGCGGCGTCCACGGCCCCTTGCCTGACCGGCAGATTGACCCCGGCGTCAGCCCGCAGAGGCTGAGCTATGGTCATCCCCCAGCGCCGCAGGTTGGTCCTGAGCTCCAGCAGGCGTCGGCGGTGGTAGTCCACGGCCGCGATGAGGCCCCGGTCTTGCAAAAATTCCGCCAGGTGCGTGGTCTTGCCCCCCCGGCCGGCGCCCACTTCCAGCACCCGGGCCCCGGGCTTCAGGGGCAGGAGAAAGGTCACCAGCTGCGCGGCTTCATCCTGGAAGAGCCAGAGGCCCTCACGGTAAGAAAGTAGGTCCAGAGGGGACTCCGGGACGGCCACCAGCTCCAGACCCGCCGGAGAGAAGCGGCAGGGCCGGGCCTCCACCCCCTCCCGGGCCAGGCGGGCCTGGAGGGCCTCCCGGGTCGTCTTCCAGGTGTTCACCCGGATGGTCCGGGGGGGCGTGCGGTTGGCCGCGGCCAGCCGGGCCTGAACCCCCTCATACCCCAGCCGCGCCAGCCAGCGTTTAACCAGCCAGGGGGGGTGGGCGTGAGCCACGCTTAAGGCGGAAATGGGGTCCGCGCCCGTATCAGGCAGAGCCGGCAGGTCTCCCACGGCCAGGCGGCGCAGCACCCCGTTGATAAAGGCCACGTGGGCCGAAGGGAGCCCATGGAGCCGGGCCTGATTCCCGGCTTCATTGACCGCGGCCCGGGGCGGCACGCGGTCAAGAAACAGCACCTGGAACGCGGCCAGGCGTAAGATATTCAGGACCAGGGGGTGGAGCTTCGGCAAGGGCAGGCGGGAGACCTGGGCCAGGGTCCAGTCCAGGCGGATTTCCCAGCGCTTGACCCCCTGGACCAGCTCCAGCAGCAGGGCCCGCTCCCGCCGGGGGAGGCTGGGGTGGCGCCGCAGGGCCCGGTGCATCAGCTCTTCCACGGAGGTCCCCCGGCGTCGGGACGCGGCCAGGACCTCCAGGGCCAGGGCCCGGGCCCCGGGAGGTTTTGCGGGTGGGTGCGCGTGGGGCCGGGTCTTCGCCATGTCCATCCCCCGGAGGCTTAGCCCCCCGGTGCCGGAAAGGGAGGCCGTATGTTACAATTTAACACGGCAGGCCATGGACATTAAAGAAATACTGGTGAAGTCCGCGCTGGTGCGCTCCCGCATCCCCGGGGTGGAGTACGTCATCAACCCTTATCTGGGCTGTGCGCACGGCTGCCGTTACTGCTATGCGGTCTTCATGCGAAAGTACTCCCGCAACCACGCCACGGCCCCCTGGGGCAGCTTCGTGGAGGTCAAGGTCAACCTGCTGGAGGTCCTGCGCTCCGAGCTCAGGCGCAAGAAGCAGCCGGGGAAGGCGATGCTCGCCAGCGTCTGCGACCCCTACCAACCCGTGGAGGGCCAGTACGCCCTCACCCGGGGCTGCCTGGAGCTCTTGGGCGAGCACGGCTGGGGGGCGGAGATCCTCACCAAGTCCCCCCTGGTCCTCCGGGACCTGGATTTAATCAAGGCCCTGCCCGGGGTGAGCGTGGGGTTTTCCATGGGCACGGACGACGACAAGGTGCGCCAGGTGCTGGAACCCCAGGCTCCCGCCATCGCTTTGCGGGTTGCGGCTCTGAAGACCCTGGCCCGGGCGGGCGTGCCCACCTGGGTCTTCGTGGCGCCCATGCTGCCCCTGAATCCGGAAAGGCTCGTGGCCCTCATCGGGCCCTATACCCGGGACCTGATGACGGACGGCCTTAACTATGTCGGGCAGGTGCGGCATCTGTTTCAGCGCAAGGGCTGGGACTACGAGCTGACGGAGGAATACGCCGCGGCCACCGGTGCGGCCCTGAGGCGCCTGTTTCGGGAGCAGGCGGCACCGGGTGGCAAAACCTGCGCCGGCAGATAGGCCCGGGGTTTAGGCCCGGGGCTCTGTCAGGCAGGGGGGCTCGGTCTGGGCCAGTTTGTCGGGCCAGGAGTAAGCGCAGAAGTAGTAAAAAGGGGCGTCGCAGAAGCACACGGGAGATTCTTCGTGCTGCAGGCAGACGCAGCGGAAGCAGCAGGCCGGCAGCTCATCCGCGCCGGCGAAGGGCACGCTGAAGGTGCCCAGGCGAAATTCGTCCAAATTGACCATGGCGCCGGGCTCTTTCCCGGCATTATAGAATGCCGCGGGTGAAAAAGAAAGTTAGTGGGGCGGGGGCGTGAGCTGAACGAATCTTATTGACATTTGCTCATTTGTGAATTAAAAGGAAAAAAAAGAACGGATGGCGCCGGGAGGGGCCATGAGGCGGAGTTTGGCGGGATAGCCGGGTTTCCTGAAGAGAGGCAGCCCGGTTTTTTGTTTCCTCGGTACGGTGAGCCCTGGAAGTAGGAGGCCAAGGAAGTGAAAAAGCCCGTTATCAGAATGGTTGCCGTGATTTTCTTTTTCGGGTTGATGGCGGCGTGCGGCGGTTCCCCACTGCCGGAGAATGACAGGCCCATTGGCGCCATAAGGCAGCATGACACCAGGATCATAATAGTCTGCAAAGACAGCCAGGGGCATTATTACGAAAAAAGCCTGCACCAGTCCGAGCTCGTGACCTGTGGCAAGGCCACCTTCAGGTGTGAGGACCTGGCGAAATTGGGCGAAAAGGACCGCTATATTGCCTTCCCCGGCCAGGAGAAGGAGCTGAGGAATTATTTGAAAGGAAAGGGGGAAGAAAAAATTATCGTGGTAAATGGCCCGGTTCGTTGAGTTTTACCACGCCCGTCATCCTTTTCTAACCTGCTTGGCCAGATCTCCCCCGCCTCCCGGATTTCCCCGGAGCGCTCTTTTTCGGGTAAAATACTGCTCGCCGGGGATCACCCAGGTCCCCCATCACACTCCATTTCAGGGGGTAGACCATGCCCACCAACGACAAGGGCGCCGGGCGCAGCGCCCCGGCCGGGATTGACCTCAAAGAGGAAGATATCTATGAGGCCATGCGGAAGATCCCGGGTTACCTGGATATCACCCCCGGAGACTTCAAGGAGATTTACCTCCTGGCCTATCAACAGGCGGTGGCGCGCTTGCAGCGCCAAGTCACCGCCGAGGATGTCATGACCCGGGAGGTAGTGGCGGTGAGGCCGGACACCCCCCTGGCGGAGGTGGCCGAGGCCATGGGACATAAAGGCATCTCCGGGGTGCCCGTGGTGGACGAGGCCGGCCGGCTGGCGGGAGTGATCTCCGAGAAGGATTTCTTGCGGCAAATGGGGGTCACCGGCCCCCAGAACTTCATGGCCCTGGTGGCCTCGTGCCTGCGGGGCAAGGGCTGCGTGGCCCTGCCCATCAAGAAGCAGAAGGCGCAGGACTTGATGAGTACGCCTGCCGTGACCGTGTCCCCAGAGACGCCCCTTAAGAAAATTGCCGAAATTTGCGCGGCCCGGAAGATCAACCGGGTGCCGGTCACCGATGCCGCGGGTCATCTCCAAGGCATTGTCACTCGGGGCGACCTGGTGAAAGCCACCGGCGGGGGGAGCGAATCATGATGGGCCGCTATTTTCGCAAAATAGCCGGCACCACTCAGAGCCCGCCCCGGGTAGGCCTGGCCGAAATCTGCTGGTCTGGGCTGGGGAGTCTGCTGGGTATCATGGCGGTGGGCTATCTGCACCACCAACTTTTTGAGGGTACCGCGATGCTCCTGCTCATCGGTTCTTTCGGCGCCTCGGCGGTGCTGATCTTCGGAGCCATCAAGAGCCCCCTGGCGCAGCCCCGGAACCTCCTGGGGGGCCATATCCTGAGCGCGCTCATCGGGGTGTCCGCATATCAGCTCTTGCCCCCGTGCCCCTGGCTAGCCGCGGCGGTGGCCGTGTCCGTCAGCATCATGGTGATGCATGCCACCAGGACCCTGCATCCCCCCGGAGGGGCCACGGCCTTGATTGCCGTCATCGGCGGGGAGAGGGTCCATAACCTGGGCTATCTCTATGCGGTCCTGCCCGTGGCCGCAGGCGCGCTCATCATGCTGCTGGTGGCCCTGCTCATCAACAACCTCTCGTCTGAGCGCAGCTATCCCGAGTTCTGGGTTTAGTGAGCTCACGCCAAGACGCCCAGGTCGCAAAGAAAAAAGCATGGGAAGGTCAAACGGCGGCTTTTAGCCTGCGGTCAATCCTTTTCCGCAGCCACCGCCGGCACCGGGGGGGTGGCGGCCGGGGAAGGGGCCGGAATGGTGCCGGGCACCAGGAAGGTCTTCAGGGCCCACTCCACCCTTTCCAGGTCCACCAGGGTGTCGTAACAGGGCCCCTTGGGGCGCTCATTGAGCACCCCGAAGACGGGCAGGGGATAGCTGTCCTGGATGCCGCTGCTCAAATCACGCTCACAGGCCACCGCGATAATCAGCTTGGGCCGGCGCTCCACCACGATGCGCCGGGCCAGGGTGCCGCCGGTGGCCACTGCCAGGCCCACCCCGTATTTTTCCGAGAGGTCCACCAGCCCGGTGATGGGGCACTTGCCGCAGCGTTTGCAGTGCAGGGTGTTGCCGGTGATGCGGAACTGGCACTCGTGGAACTGCAGGCAGTGGGGCATGAGCAGCAGCAGCCGGTCCGGGGTGGTGCGGGGGTGCTGGGCCAGCACCAGCTGGTTGTTGATCTCGACGAAGGAGCGGCGCACCTGGTCCTTGGAGACCCCGCAGAGCTTCCCCACCACGCTCATCAGGGGGAGCAGCAGCTTGATCACCAGCCCCCGGAGTTTCCGGGAGAAGAAGAGGTCCCGGCCTAATACCACGGTGAGGGCCAGGAGGAACAGGCCGCCCAGAACGGTGAGGAGCAGCAACGTGAAGAACACCCCGAGGATCAGGGGCAGCTCCGGGTGGATGTTGGTGAGCCCCACGTAGGGGACGTACCAGAGGACGGCCAGGAGTCCGGTGAAGAGCACGCAGGTGACCAGGATCAAGCCCAGGAAGATGCGCTTCTGGGGCTTGAGGGAGTCACCGCCGTTCAAAATGATTTCTGGTTCTTCCATGCCTTTCTAGTCCAGGACCTGCTTGAGCAGGGCATGGCCCCGCAGGAACTCCGGGGCCGGCAGGCGGCGGTGTCCGGCCAGTTGCAACTCCCGCACCGTGACGCTGCCCTGGCCGCAGGCCACTTCCAGCCCCTGGGGGGTGAGGCGCATGACCGTGCCCGGCGGGGCCGTGCGGCCGGAAGCCTTTTTCACCCGGGCTCCAAAGAGCTTCAGCATCCGGCCCTGCCACAGGGCGTGGGCCCCGGGCGCGGGGTCCAGGCCCCGGACCCAGCCTGCGACTTCCGCCGCGGGGAGCTGCCAGTTGAGACGGCGCATCTCCCGGGTGATGGGCGGGGCCAGCGTGATGCCTGCCCCGGTCTGCTCCTTCTTGATGGCCTGCCCCCGGCGCAGCATCTCCAGGGCCTTGACCAGCAAGGCCGCGCCCTTAACCGCCAGCCTGGCGGCCAGGGTGCCGACGTTGTCCTCGGGCCGGATGGGCACCCTTTCTTGCAGGAAGATGGGGCCCGAATCCACCTCGTAGCGCACCCACTGGATGGTCACCCCGGTTTCTTGGTCCCCCTTGATGAGGGCCCAGTTGATGGGGGCCGCGCCTCGCCACCGGGGCAGGAGCGAGGCGTGCACGTTAAGGAAGCCCACCCGGGGCAGGGCCAGGACCTCCGGAGTGAGGATGCGGCCGTAAGCCACCACGACCATGAGCTCCGGCTGATAAGCCTGGAGGCGCTGGAGCAGCTCCGGGTCCTGGAGGCGCACCGGCTGGAGCACCGGCAGGCCCCGGGCCAGGGCCAGCTCCTTCACCGGGGAGGGGCTGACTCTTTGCCCCCGGCCCCGGGGCCTGTCCGGCTGGGTCACCACCGCGGCCACCTCTTCCCCTGCGGCCAGCAGGGCCTCCAGGGATGGCAGGGCAAAGGCGGGGGTGCCCATGAAGATCAGCTGCCAGGGACCCTCCTTCACCGGCCTGCCGCCTGCTTCTTGAGCCGCCGCAAGTACAGGTTGCGCTTCAGGCGGCTGATGTGGTCAATGAACAGGATGCCGTCCAGGTGGTCCACCTCGTGCTGGAGCACCACCGCCAGCAGGCCCTCGCCGGCGATGGTGATGGGCTTGCCCTCCCGGTCCAGGCCTTGCACCGTGACCCGGGCGTGGCGGCGCACCTCCGCGGAGAAGTCCGGCACCGACAGGCAGCCCTCCTCCCGGACGACTTGTCCTTCCTTGGCGGTGAGGCAGGGGTTGAGGACCACCTGCAGTTGCCGGGGCCCGCCCTCCCGTTGGGAAACGTCAAAGACGATGAGGCGGTGCAACCGCCCCACCTGGGTGGCGGCCAGGCCCAGGCCGGGCGCGGCATACATGGTGGCGGCCATGTCGTCGATGAGGCGCTGCAAGTCGCCGTTGATTTCGGTCACTTCCCGGGCCCGCTCCCGGAGGATAGGGTCGGGCAGCTGGTGTATGGGCAAGACTGCCATCTCTTGAATCTTCAGGTACTTATACAATACATTATTTTTAATTTACGCCATTTCCCAATAATTTTCAAGGACTCCCGGCCGCGGCGGAGAAAATTATGGGCCGGTGGAGGGAGGCCGCCACAAGCCCGGGCCGATGCAGAAAAAAGGCCGGGGAGCGGAGGTCCCCGGCCTTGAGGGAAGAAGGTTAGGTTGTTTGGTTAGTTAGGTCAGGTTAGTCAAACCAAGGGCAGCCCGGCCCCATGTCGTCGGGAGCCATGGCCATGCCCATACCGGAGCCCATACCGCCGGGGCCCATACCGGGGCCCATACCCATACCGGGGCCCATACCTTTGCCCGGGCCCATGCCCTTACCGGGTCCCATGGGCATCTGCGGGGCGATCTTTTTGGCCTGCAGCCGGAAAGCCACGGCCTTCTCCAAGAGTTGCTCACGGAGGGGGGCCATTTCTTTCTGCTTGGCAGTGATGGCCTTCTCTTCGGGGGTTTCGGCCTTCCACAGGGCGGCCATCTCCGCCCGCTTCACGGCCAACTGCTTGCGTACGGACGCGGTGTCGTCCAGGAACTTCTGGCGCAGGTCAAAGAGCTGCCCGGCCTGCTCCGGGGTCAGGTTCATGGCCCCGGGGCCGCCGGGGCCGCAGCCCCAGGGGCGGCTCCAGGCCGCCGTGGCCAGGGCCAGGCTCAAAACCAGGGCCAGGGTTACCAGGGTGGTTGCCTTTCGCATCATCAGTCTCCTATCCTTTCCTCTAAAATTTTGGTCCGAGAATGCGGCCTTTTACAGGATAAAACCCCGAGGGAAGAAAAATCCGGCGCGGCTTCTCAAAAAAGGAGGCCTCACCGCGGCCGCCTGGGCCCTACTATTCGCTTGTCCGGGTAAGCGAACCATAATAGATTAGGGCCATTATGCGAGGTCCTGGTCCTCCAGAGGCGCCGGTGGGCGCCGGATTCCTGGTGCCGGCCGTCCTGGCGTTTCTCTCGTTGGCCCTGGTAGTTTTGCTCCGGCATGAGATGTGGCAGGACGAATGGCAGGCCTGGCTCCTGGCCACGGGCAGCCCTACCCTCCCGGACTTGTTCCGAAACCTCAGGTATGAAGGCCACCCATGCCTCTGGTACCTGGCCCTCTTTGGGGTGGGCCGCCTCACCCACAGCCCCCTGGGCATCCAATTGCTGCACCTCGTGGTGGCCACCTCCAGCGTTTATCTCATCTGCCAATACTCGCCGTTTTCCCGGCTGCAAAAAATCCTTTTCATTTTCGGCTACTTTCCTTTCTATGAATATGCCGCCATCAGCCGCAACTATGCCCTGGGAGTGCTGGGTCTTTTTTCATTTTGCGCGGTTTTTGGCATGCCGCGCCCTAGAAATTATCTTCTCCTGGCTGCGATCTTGTTGCTCTTATGCCAGACCAGTGTTTACGGGGTGATGCTGGCCCTGCCCCTGGGGGTGGTTTTATTTGGGGCTGCCCTCCGGGACCCGGCCGCGGGTACCTGGAAGACCGCGGCCGCGGGGACCATCGTCCTTTTGGGGGTGGGCCTGGCGGTGGTCCAGCTGGTCCCTCCGGCTGATTCCGGCTTTGCCGTGGACTGGAACTTTCACTTGGATTTTCGGCACTTGACGGAGACCCTGGCCACGGTTTGGAGAGGATATGTGCCCATCCCGGCGCGGGATTACCATTTCTGGGGCACCAACTTCGTCCCCGACCCCCGCTGGCAGGCTGTGCTCGCGGTGATTCTCCTGGCTTTTGGCCTGTTGCTCTTCCTGCCGCAAGCGCTCCCGTTCTTCCTCTACGCCGTTGGGACCCTGGGGCTCCTGGCCTTCGCCTACACCAAATATCCCGGGTCCATCAGGCACCACGGGCATCTGTTCCTCCTGTTCATGGCCAGCCTGTGGCTGTCGTCCTATTTTCCGGAGAGAAAGATCCGGCCCGCCTGGCTGGGAGTTTTCTCCGGGTTTTGCCGGACCCACCGGCACCGGGTGGTGGTGGCACTTATGGCCGCGCAACTGCTGGCCGGGTGGTGGGCTGCGTCCATGGACCTGGCCTTCCCCTTTTCCGCCAGCAAGGAGGCCGCCGGGTTCATCCAGCAGCACCGGCTGGAGGAGATGCTGATCCTGGGCGACGCGGACGACGCCGCTTCCTCCGTGGCCGGCTACCTGGGCCGCCGGCTCTACTATCCCGCCAGCCGGCGCTGGGGGTCCTTTGTTATTTGGGATCAGCAGAGAGCAAGGGTGACGCCCGGGGAATTAACGAGGCAGGCAAGAGAGCTAAGCCGCGGCCGCCAGCAGGATGCCCTGCTGCTGTTGAATTATGAGCTGCCTCCGGGGAGCCTGCCCATGATCCTGCTGAAAAGATTTGGCGGCAGCCTGGTGCCCGCGGAAAATTATTGCCTGTACCTGCTGCCGAGCCGTGCCGGAGACCCACAGTAGGGCCCCATCTCCCGCCCACAGCCGCTGAAAGCCAAGTGATAATCAGGGGAATGGAAAATGGTTGACAAGTGCCCCAAGACCGTGCTAGGTTTACAACCTGCGAGAGCAGAGGAATAGATAAAAAAGGAGGGCCATCCCATGAAAAAACTCTTGACCTTAACCGTGTTGATTTTAGGTATCTTAATTTTCACTTCTTCGTGGGCCACCGCGGGCCCCGGGCCCAACATACTCGACACCGTCTGGACTGGTTGCGATAATCCCTATGTCGGCTGGTATGAGTTCGATTCGACGTGCGTCTGCCTGCGCGTCGACTACCAGCAGGGCAGCCTTTTCGCGGGTACACTGTTCACAGGGGTCGACGGCTCCGAGTCCATTTATGGGAACATCGAATTTAAACCCGGGGTACCCGGGGTCCTCACCCTGAATTTCGTCGGCACTTGGAGTCTCCGGGGCACCCTCTCCGTCCCCGTTGCCATTAACGGTGCCTTCGGCCAGATGAAGGGAAGCATCAGCCGTGATTTCGACTGGTGGGGAGAATTTTATATAAAATTTATCACCCCCACCCTAAAATTCGGTGGGTTTGGGAGGTGCGGCGACGACGACTAGACTGTTCAAAAATAGCAGCGGCCCGTCAGCCGTGACCCCCGGGAACGGCTGACGGGCTTTTCTTTTTCAGGTTTTGTCTTAAGAACCCCATTTTACGAGCCCCGGCGAGGAGGAAGAAGCCCTCCCTCCCGGTCACGCCTATTGGCGCTTTTAGTCCCGCTCTCGCTGCCCCCCCAAGGTAGCCAGATCCTGCACGCCTCCCTTTGGGCTACATAACAAAGCGCGGCTGGGGCTGTCTTGAGAAATCAAGCTGCTTCAGACAAAGAATCCTGTCAGGGTAAATGTTGGCAGGATAGAGGGACGCGCCCTCTCCATGATTACCTGAGAGGTGCTGGGCCCGAAGTCGCGGCCGGCAGTTTCTGGACCTGGGGCGGGGGTAGTTTTTCCTCGCTCTGAAGGCGGCGGGCCAGGTCTTCCGCCTCCCTGGCGCTGCTCAATGGGCCCACCTGCACCTGGTAGCGGGCCTTGCCCCCGAGGGTTTTCTTCACCACCTGGGCCTTGATGTTCTTATCCTGGAGGCGCTGGCTAAAAGCCCGGGCCGGCTCCGGCGCGAAGTAGGTGGCGGCAATCACGAGATACCGCTCTTCCCGGGGCGGTGCCTGGGCCTCTCCCGGGAGCGTCAGGGCCGGGGGTTTGGGCGGGGTGGGCGAAACGGCCGCCCGCACCGGTGCAGGCGCAGCCGGGGCTGGGGCCACCGGCGCGGGCTGGGGCAGTTGGGCCGGCTCCTGGTCTTCCACCAAGGGCGGCCCCCCTGTTACGGAAGCTACAGCCCCGGGGCTGACCGCCGGGGCCGGCGCCTGTGCCTTCCCCCGGGCCGGCACGGCCAGGGGTTGGGCCAGGGTGGGCGGACCAGGCGGGCCCGCGGCTTCAGGAACGGCTCCGGGGCCCTGCGGGGTCTCCGTCAAGGGGGGGCCTCCCCCCGCGGCAGGGACCCCTGGGGGGCTCACCGCTGCAAGGGGCCTGGCTTCACGGGGCGGCGCCTGCGCCTGGGGTTGGGCGGGCGGAGGCGCCACTGGCGGCGGCTTCAGTTCTACCGGCGGCGCCGCGGCCTGGGGTTTGACCGCAGCAGGCGCCTGGGCAGACTCGGGACCGGCCTGGGCTTTGACTTCGGGAACCTTTTCCCGCCGCGCCTTCTTCTTGGCTTTCTCCGCAGGCAGGGCGCCCTCCTTGGCGGCCATGCCGCTCACCGCTCCCGGTGCCCCGCCCGGACGGGGAGGCGTATGGGGGCGCCACGGGGTCTTAAAGAACAGGACCACGAGCAGAGCGATGGCCCCCGCCACTCCTGCCAGGCCCCACCAGGCCCGGGGAGTGCGCGGCCGCAGGCGGGACCAGGAGGGCCAGGACGCGGGGAGGAGCGGCAACTCCCGCACCATGCGGTACCAGAGGTAGAAAGCCACCCAGATGAACAGCACGTTGGGCAGCCAGGGGGCCAGGCGGGGATTGATCCGGGCGTTGATGGCCAGCCGCCAGGACGCGGTAAAAACCACGTAGTAAACCAGGAAAATTATCAGACCCAGGATCAAACCATAGGCCCGGCCGTGCTGGCGGGGGCTCAAACCCAGGGGCATGGCCATGAGGCCCAGCAGCAGGGCCCCCAGGGGCATGGCAAACCGCTTGTTCAGCTCCACCATGGCCCGGTTGTGGCGCTCCGTGCCCGGGGGTGCCTGGGACAGGACCGCCCACAGCTCCGCCAGGGACATCTCCGACTCCGACCTTTCCCCCCTCATGCCGAAAAGCTGCAGAGGGAGTTGGTAGGTCTTGAATTCCACCGTCTGCACCCGGCTCGGGTCCAGCTCCCAGCGGATCACCCGGCCGTCCAGGAGGTTCATGATCATGGTCTCCTGGGTCTGGTCGAAGCTGAGCTGCCCTTTCTTGGCATAAATGGTCTGGGGGTTATCCTCGTCCCGGATGTCATTGATGAACACCCCCTCCATTTGCCCCTGGGCCGAAACCTGGTTGACAAAGAGCATCAAGCCCTGGAATTCGGTATTGAAGGCCTGCTCCTTGAGGCCCAGGTCTGCCCGGCGCTTCATCACCTCCGTAAGGAGGTCCCGGGTGGCCTGCTGGCCCCAGGGGCTGCCGAAGACCGTGAGCATCAGGGTCAGGGCCATAGTGGCCAGGGAAAAGGCCAGAATGGGGGGCAGAAGCTGCAGATAGCTGAGACCCGAGGTCTTCATGGCAATGACCTCGTGGTCCACCGTCAGGCGGGTTAGGGCCAGGAGTATCCCCACCGTGGCCGCCATGGGCAGGGTGAAGACCAGCAGGTAAGGGAGCAGGTAAGCGCAGGATTTAAGCACTTCCACCAGGCCCACGCCCTTGACTACGATCATCTGGGTCAGGCGCATCATCCGGCCTAAAAAGACGATGGAAGTGAAGCCCAGGAGACCCACCCCGAAAGGCGGCAGGATCTCCATGAGCAGGTAACGGTAGATGATGCGGTGCATAGACAGGGAACGGTAGGCTCTTTCAGTTGACCTCATTTTCCCTCATAGGCCAGCAAAAGACAATCCCTGTATCGGGCCATCGGGAGATAGTTCCCGGGGAGGTACTGCTTAAATTCGGGGAGCAGCTCAGGCCTCATGAAGAAGAAGACCCGGCCGCGGGCGCGGGCAAAAGCCGCAGCTTGGGCCGGCCCGGGAAAAAAGAGGCCGCTCTCCGGAGAAAGCCGCCGGCCGAAGTCCAGTTCGCTCTGGAGTTCCAAGATGTGGAAGGGCTGGCCGCTGTAAAAAGAAATCCCCGGGGAGTAGCGCTGAAACCCCACCAGCGCGGCGCCCGGGCACCACCGGGACTTGAGGGCCAGGCCCGCCTCTCGGGGGGAGCGCCACAGGCTCACTTCCTCCATGACCAGGGGGACCAGCGTGCTTAAAAGCAGGGCCCCGGCCAGGAGCAGGTACGGGCGGTGCCACATCAGGGTGACGGTGGGCGTCAAGGCGAAGGCGGCCAGGCCCCAGGGCAGAAAGGGCTCGAACAGGGCGGCCCGGGCCAGGGCCGGCGCCAAGGGCCCGGGAGCCCGCCAGTAGAGGACCAGGAGCAGCCACCCAGCCAGGGCCCAGAGGACCAGGCTGGCCCGCAGACCCACCCAGCCCCGCCAGCCCTCCCCGCCCCTGGCGGTTGCCGCCAGGGCCTCGCCCAGGAGGAGCGCCAGGGGCATAAGGGCTGGCAGGATGTAAGAAGGCAGCTTCCCCCGGGACAGAGAGAAAAAGATGAGGACCACCCCGGCCCACAGCCACAGGAAAAGACGCCCCGGGTCGGCGGTGGGGCCTTTGCGCGCCAGGGCCCAGGGGAGAAGCCAGGTCCAGGGCAGCATCAGGCCCAGGAGCAGGGGCAGATAATAATAGAGGGGCCGGGGGTGCATCTGGGCGCCCAGGAAGCGGCCCAGGTGTTGCTCCAGGAGAAAGTAGCCAAAAAACTCCGGATAGCGCCACTGGACCCAGAGGAACCAGGGCAGGACCAGGACCGCGAACAAAAGCCAGCACCGGGGCTGCATCAAGGACTTCAGGGGCCGCCGGGTAATCAGGGTCCAGCTCCCCCAGATGAGCCCGGCCAGCACCAGGGCCACCGGGCCCTTGATGAGCACGGCCAGGGCCAGGGCGCCGTAAGCCCAGGGCCAGAGGCGGGGGCGCTCATGGCCCAGGGCCAGATAGCCCAGGCCCAGGGCCAGGCTGAGAAACAGGGTGAAAGTCATGTCCAGGGTGAGGAGGCGGCCCAGGGCCAGGTAGCCCGCGCAGGTGGCCAGGACCAGGGCGCCGGCCCACGCCGCGCCCGGCCCCCACAAGGCCCGGCCCAGGCCGTAGGCCAGGAACACCCCGGCCAGGGCGCTCAAGGCCGAAGGCAGGCGGGCCGCCAGCTCGGTCTGGCCCAGACCCCCGAAGCTCAGGGCCGTGAGCCAGTACATCAGGGGCGGCTTTTCCAGGTAGGGCACCAAATTGAGGTGGGGGATGAGCCAGTCTTTAAGGAGCAGTATTTCCCGCCCTATTTCCGCATAGCGGCCCTCGTCCGGGTCCATCAGCCCGGGCACGCCCAGGCGCCAGAAGAACAGCGCCGCCCCCGCCAGGGCCAGGCCCGCCAGGTAGAGCCATTCCCAATGTGGGGGGGGATGTTTTTCGGTTTCCGGTCTGAAGTTTCCGGTCATGATAATAACCAGTGGCCCCTAAATGGAGAGCAGGCGCTCTCGCCTGCAATGGAACAGCCGGGGGCGGCTGTTCTCCATTGTTTCCTGCGGGCGGGGGAACCCCGCCCCTACAGGAAAACCGGCTTGCCTGCATAGGTTGTAGGGGCGAGGTTTCCTCGCCCGTAAACCGCCGGCCGCCCTAATTTTTTAATATCTTAGCACAAGTCCCCCCAGCAGGCGGCTAAAAGAAAAAGCCGGCACCCGGAGGGACCGGCCGTAAAGTCGCAGGTAGGGGCGGGTTTGAAACCCGCCCCTACGGTTAAGACCAGTTATTTCAGCAGCAGGGGCACGATCAAGAGGGCGACGATGTTCACCACCTTGATCATGGGGTTGATGGCCGGGCCCGCGGTGTCCTTGTAGGGGTCGCCCACGGTGTCGCCGGTGACCGCGGCCTTGTGGGCGTCGGAGCCCTTGCCGCCGTAGAGGCCGTCTTCGATGGCCTTCTTGGCGTTATCCCAGGCGCCGCCGCCGGAGGTCATGGAGATGGCCACGAACAGCCCGGTGACGATGGAGCCGATGAGCATGCCGCCCAGGGCCACGGGACCCAGGCCCGGGCAGAAGCCCACGATGATGGGGGAGAGCACCGGGATCAGGGCCGGCACCATCATCTCACGAAGGGCGCCCTTGGTGACGATGTCCACACAGGTGCCGTACTGGGGTTTGCCGGTGCCTTCCATGATGCCGGGGATTTCCCGGAACTGGCGCCGCACTTCCTCCACTACGCTGCCCGCGGCCTTGCCCACGGCCTGCATGCACAGGGCGGCGAAGATGTAGGGCAGCAGGCCGCCGATGAACAGGCCGGCCAGCACCCGGGGGTCGGAGAGTTCAAAGCTCAGCCCGGCGGGGAAGGACCGGGAGTATTCGGCAAAGAGCACTAAGGCCGCGACTGCGGCGGAGCCGATGGCGTAACCCTTGGTCACGGCCTTGGTGGTGTTGCCCACCGCGTCCAGGGGGTCGGTGATGTTGCGAATCTCGTCGGGCAGCTCGGCCATTTCGGCGATGCCGCCGGCGTTGTCGGTGATGGGCCCGTAGTTGTCGATGGCCACCACCATGCCGGTCATGGAGAGCAGGGCCACCGCGGTCAAGGATATGGCATAGAGGCCGTTGCCTGCATGGGCCGCGCCGCCACCCAGTTGGAAGGCCGCCAGGATGGCCGCCACGATCACCAGCACCGGTAGGGCCGTGGACTTCATGGAGATGGCCAGCCCCTGAATGATATTGGTGCCGTGGCCGGTGGTGGAGGCCAGGGCAATGGACTTCACCGGGGCAAAGCTCTTGGAGGTGAAGTATTCGGTAATCATCACGATGAGGCCGGTGAGAACCAGCCCGATGACCGCCAGCAGGAAGACATTAAGGGGCGGAATGACGTAGCCGGGCGTATTGCCCACGGCTTTGGCGGCGACGCCGGCCATGAACTTGTTGGCTAGAGGATAAAAAGCGATGGTTGCCAAAATACCGGAAGCAGCCAAGCCTTTATACAGGGCGCCCATGATGTACTGGGATTTCCCCAACCTAACGAAATAAGTGCCGATCACCGAGGCGATGATGGACACCCCGCCGATGACCATGGGGAAAAGGATGGCCGGGGAGCCGGCTCCGTAAATGGTGTGGGCGAGGAGCATGGCGGCCACCACGGTGACCACGTAGGTTTCATAAAGGTCCGCGGCCATGCCGGCGCAGTCACCCACGTTATCGCCCACGTTGTCAGCGATGACCGCGGGGTTGCGGGGGTCATCCTCCGGAATGCCGGCTTCCACCTTGCCCACCAAGTCGGCGCCCACGTCTGCGGCCTTGGTGTAGATGCCGCCGCCCAACCGGGCGAAGACGCTCACCAGGGAGCAGCCGAACCCGAGACCGATCAAGGCGTGCATGGCCACTTTGGGATCCACCGCCATCAGGAACTTATAGTAGCCGGCCACGGAAAGCAGGGCCAGGCCCACCACCAGCAAGCCGGTCACCGAGCCGCCCCGAAAGGCGATTTTCAGGGCGTGGGCCATGCTGGTATAGGCGCCCTGGGCGGTGCGCACGTTGCTCCGCACGGCGACGTACATGCCGATGTAACCGCAGGCCGCCGAGCCCACGGCGCCGATGACGAAACCGATGGCGGTGTATTTGCCCAAGCCGAAGAGCAGGACAAAGATGACCGCGCCCACCATGGCCACCGTCTTGTACTGCCGGTTCAGGAAGGCATTGGCCCCTTCCCGCACCGCCGCGGAAATCTCCTGCATCCGGGGGCTGCCGGGATCTTGTTTCAGGACCCAGGCGGTGGTGAACAACCCGTATACCACCCCCACCGCACCACATAACAAGGCGAAACTCATAATATCCATAACCGTCCGTCACCCTCCTTTGGATGATTGTATTATTGCCGTCTCCATGGTTAAGCCTCGCAAGCCTGTGAAGCGCCGGACATCACCTCCCCTGCCGCGCCAACCCGGCACGCGAATGTCAATTCATACCCCAAGTGGCCAGGCATGTAAAGGAAAATTTTCACAAACAAATTCACATTCTTAAATCCGAGGCCGGGCGCCCCAACCTCCCTAATCCCGGGGAGAGTCTTCCCGGGAGCCGGACCGGGGAATGGGGGAGTCTGCCAACAGCTCGGGAGATTTTTCCTCGGGCAGAGGGGGGCGGGGCGCGTCGGGAAGGATGAGGCCCCGCTCTGCCAGCTTCAGGAGATACTGGTATTCCAGGGCCTTTTTTTGCAGGCGGTAGCGCAGGAGCAGGCGCAGCGGCAGGTACAGGAGGGCCAGGCCCAGGACGGCGATGAGGAGGTAAGCCCCGCCCAAGCCGGCTTTTTTGATACTCACCGCGGCCCAGGCCAGGAGGGTTTTCCCCTGGAAGAAGAAAATCAAGGCAGTCAGAAAGACCAGCAGCCCCAGGAGAAAGCCCCACCTCTTTTTGCGGCTCCGGGGAGCCGCGGGGTCCTCCCGGCAGATGGCCTCGAAGCCGTGGACAATGACCCCGAAGAGGAACAAGAGGGCGATGGGCGCGGCGAAGGAAGCCAGGAGATATTCCTTCCAGGGGAAGGGCACCGTGCGCGCCGCACCACCCAAGAGGGCGTCGAAATCTATCTGCCACACGAGGGTGAAGATGAGGATGAGGACCTCCACCAGGCCCACCACCACCAGGAAGCTATTGAAGACGTAGCGCCTCTCCAGGGGGTCCCAAAAGTTGAAATAACGAGACATGGTTATTTTAATTAATCTGTTCCTGTCGTTTTTTAAGGAATATCTTGTCAAACCTGCGTTTACTGCTTCTTTTCAAAGAACTTAGTAATATTTTTATAATATTTCTGAGGGGTAAGTGACGATAATCGCATAATTCTAAATATCTTTCCGGATGAACAATTGACAAGGGCAGACCGCAGGGTTGGTTAGATTCATCTCGAAGTAATGCATAATTACTTAACTCAGCAATCTTGATAAAAAATAAGAGGTTCTGGCGATACCAAAAATCTATATTTTTATTATTCCAGATTTTAGGCCTGAGGCAATCAATTGCGGCGTATCCTCTCTCTGCAAAGAAATGAGCCCAATATTCCGGCCATTGTTCGTTTAAATGATGGGTGCCGTCTTGAAAAGGAATGGCGGCAGAGAACAGCACTACCGGGGCCAAGCGCACCAGTGAATCTATGAAGTTTTCCGCGCAACGGACAGGCAAATGCTCCGCCACTTCCAGAGAAATGGCCAAATCCACCTCGATTTCCAAGGGCAAGGGTTCTTCCAAATTGAGGGCTTGAAAGCATTCTTCAGGAATTAGCAGGCTGCCTTTGTCCACCCACAGTCCATCCACTCCATAGATGTTCCTGACCCCATGCTCCTTAAAGACAGACAACCAGGTGCCAACCCCGCAGCCCACGTCCATGACCGATTGAGGTTGCACATAATGCAAAACCAGGGGCACGACCTCCCGGGCTGAACGTAATGCCCCGGCATGGATGAAGTTGCAAAATTTTGCTGAATAAGGATGCATCTCGTCTATTAATAAGCCAGGTTCGCCTGGTGGCGGAGTCAATCCATAGGAATGCTGTTTTGAACCTTACCTTGGGACATGGGTGCCGGGCGAAACTCAGAAAAAATGATTTGGATTGATATTATATCCTCAAAGATCCTATTTCGCCTCCTCCACGAGACGAATATCCGCCACCCAGGGCTCGTAATTTTGGCCGTAGCACAGGGTGAACCGCAGGCGCGGGCGCTGCTCCGGGGTCATCAAGCCGGGGGAATCGGGTTTCCCGGCGGGAACCTCAAACCCGCGGAGAATTTTCTCCAGTTGATCCCGGTGTCGGTCAGACAACGACAGGCTCTCCACCAGGAGATGGGAAACGGCTCCCCGGGGCTGCCCCCCCTTCGGCCCCGAGGGCATTATCCGCACCAAACCCGGCGCGATGATGAAGCGGCCCCGGTCAGGATACCGCTGCCGGAGGGCCGCGGCATCATTTCCCAGGTCCATGGGGAAGAGACGGGAGCGGCTGATGAGGCTCTCTCTGGATTGCTTGATCAGGTATTTTTCTCCGGACTTAATTTCCCCCTTCTTCTCTTTTTCCTCCAGGTCTTTGATATTTTTTTCGGTTTCCCGGCGCCAGGCTTCATAAGCCGGCCCCTCGTACTCCAGCACCACATAGGTCTGGCGGGGCCTCATCCTAAAGAGATATACGGGAGCATCAGAACCGGGGGGCACGCGGCAGTCAAACCCCACGGCCTCCAGCTTGGCCGCATCAAACCAGGGGCAATCACCACTGTAAGTTAGCCGCACCAAACTGCCGGGTCTTTTACGAGCGGCGGTATCAGGAAGGGCTATCATCTCGGTTATTGCAACTTCTCTGCCGGTGAGAGTGACCTTTCCCTCCGGTTCCCCCCCGCGGTTGTAGGCCAGCCGGAGGAACAGGACGGCGTTTACCAGGACCAGGAACAGGATGGCGGCGAGGAAACCGTAACGTCTCATGGCTGCGGTCCCTGGGTGAGACGGCGGAGCCATTTCAGGTAGAACAACAGGAGAACCGCGGCGGCCCCGAGAATGAGGAAAAATAGGTACGCGGGCAGCAACTCCCACCACCAGACGAAGAACCGGGTATAGAGAAAGACGATGAAAAAGACGTTGCTGATGATGACCACGTCCTGGAGGCGGCGGCGCACCCCCAGCCAGATGAAGGCGCCTGAGACCACAAAGCCGGCGACCTGGTAGAGATGCTCCACCCGTTTAGGGGGTAAAGGCAGGTAGCTCAGATAGCCATAGGTTCCCAGGAAGAGCACGGCCAGGAAGACCGCCATGAGGCCCACCACCCGGTAAACCCGGGGAAAAGCCGGATATTCGGGGTGCGGTATTCCTGAGAGCCCGGTGATAATCAGCCCGGCGACGATAAAATCCTCCGGCCGTTGACCCAGGGAGAGCCAGTACACCCCTCGGAAAGCCCCGAAGCCCGCGGAGAGGTAGGCCATGAAGGCCAGGAGACCGGCAATGAGGAGGAAACGCAGGTTGTAAGTGTAGGCCAGGATAAAGGCGAACGCGGTCAGGGCCAGGAGGCCCGTGGCCGAGGGCGTCAGGTTAAAGAGCTGCCGGAGCAGGTAGAGGTCCAGGGCCAGGGCGGTGAAGGCGAGCAACCCCAAAATGGGGGAAAAATAAAGGATTTTCTCCCGCCGGGCCGTAAACTCCACCGCCACTGTGGCCAACAGCGGGGTGGACAGGAGAATGGCGACCCGCACCGGGGTGGAGAAGAGGTCCCAGAATTGATAGAGGAAGAAAAAAAGGGCCGCCGAGAAAGTCAGTGCTCCCAGCAGGGAGACGATACGCATACCCAGGGAGAGCTGTTTCTGGACCTGGGTGGTGTCAAGCTCAAACTGCCGCGAGAAGGACGCCAGGAGCTGGTCGTGATGAGCCCGGAGGGCCTGCCGCTGCTCTTCGGGAAGCGCCAGGACCTGCTCTTGCTCCAGGGTTTGCACTTCCTCCCAAAAGGCCTGAATCCGGTCGGCCCGGTGTTGGGTTTCTTGCTTCCGGCGCGGATTCTCCTTGACCTTATTTTTCATTTCTAGCCTCTTCACGGCCGGGAAGTTCCCACCAGTACAGGGCGGCTGCCGCGGCCAGGAACGCCAGGTCCTCCAGGACCGCGGCCAGGCCCACCTGGCGCTGGAAGAAGAGGCCGCAGCCGCAGTCGATCTTCAAGCCCCTGGCCATGGTCACCAGGAGGACCACCATGAAGGCCCCGGCCAGTAATCCCAGGAGCAGCAGGCAACTGCGCCGCTTGAAGCCGATGAGGAGAAACGCGCCGGGGCACAGCTCCAGCCAGGGGAGCACCGCGGCCGCCACCCCGGCCAGGCCCACCGGCAGCAGCCGGTAAGCCAGGATAGCTTCCGCGAATTCCTCGGGGTGCCAGTGCTTCTGCAGCCCGGCATAGATAAAAATAGCCCCCAGGGCCGCCTCCAGGAGGCGCAGGATAATCCAGTTCAGTTTCCCTGCCATCACCTTGCCTGGCGCCACTACTGACTGGTGTCCGCGGGAAAGCCGGCTTCGTCCCAGGCCTGGAAGCCTTCCATAAAGGCCAGGACCTGGGTATAGCCCAGCTTTTGCAGGCCTTCGGCCACCTTCAGGGCGGCGTCGCAGGAGGCCTGGCTGCAATAAACCACGAGGCGGCGGTCCTTAACTATCCCGGTCAAGGCCCGGTTCCCCTCCTTTTCCAGGACCTCCGGGGGAAGGCTCAGGGCCCCGGGGATATGAATTTCCCGAAACTCCTCCGGTTCCCGGGCGTCAATGAACAGGGCCCCCTCTTGCCACAGGGCGTGGGCCTGGGTAAGGTTCACGGTCTTTACCCCCTGGAACTGGCGGGCCCGGCGCTGCGCCCGGCGCTCATCCAGGTGGCCGGAAAGCTCGCCCTTTACGGAAACCTTCACCAGGGTCCAGTGCTGCACCACTCCAAAAAAAGCGGCTACCCCCAGGATGAACGCGGCCCAGGCCAGGTCCTCCTTAAGGGCGCGGGAGTTCATGGGGCCTTTTTCTCCCCCGGCTTAACCGGAGGTGCCTCCGGGGGCCGGGGTGGGGCGTCCACTTCCGCGGCGCTGTAATATTTCTTGCCGCCGTAATACATGGCCACCGGCAGGAAGCCCTCGTCCTCCTTGGCAAAGCCGCCTTCCTTGGTCTGGTGGAAGTAGCGCCAGACGCGGCCTTCCTTGAGGTCCGCCAGGAAGACCTCCCGGGCGCCGGCCACCAGCTGGTAGCGCGGGCCCGCGGCCTGGGAAGGCAACCCCTGGGGGATGCCGCCGCCCGGACTCAACTCCAGCGTGGGCTGCTGGGCTTTCAAGGCCTCAGCCACGTCCCGCTCCACCTGGCCCTTGAGATGCGGGCCATAGAGCCAGTAAAGGCTGGCCAGCAGGGCCCCCGCCAATAAAGCCAGTGTTATGGTCCAGCCCTGATTGCGCGCCACCGGGCACCTCCGTGGGAAGAGGGCGGTTATTTGGGGAAGGGGCCAGGGGCTTCCACAGGCTGGAAGCCTGTGCCACTGGCCCCTGCCCCTTCCCCAAACCCCATCCCCAACCCCCATAAGGGATGGCAGACCTGGGGTCTGCCATGGTCATAACAGATTATTTTGCTGACTCGCCGCGCTTGGCCCTTTGCGTTGTCGAGGCGCTTTCTTAAAGGTGGCATTGGGAGCCAGCCGCGGATATTCCAATTTTTTCCCGGCAAACAATTCCTCAATGGTCAGAATTTGGAGGCGCGGAAATTTGAGTCCGGGCAAATGCTCAGGTTCATAGAATCCGGCGGTTGCCGCCTCCTTTTCCATGGGCGCGGTGGGTTCTTTCAGGGTGATAAAAGCACCGATGGCCGCCTTCTCCCTTTCAAGAACACCCTTTAAGTCTCTAATTTGTCCTGCATTTACCTCTCCGCTTTTCACCTGAACAATTATTCTTTTGGCCTTGCCGCTCTTGTCGTCAATAAAATTGATGATGCCGTCAATGCCAGTGTCGGCGCCCTTTTTCTTTTCCTGGGCCGGGCGCGCATCCACCAGCCCCAGGGCCCACCACTCGAACTGATAGCGATCTTGCCTGGCTAAAGCCCTGGCGCCGGCCAGGTCGCTGGGAACACCATAGACCGCATAGTCTGAAAGTTCCGGGCCAAAGGCGTCGTGAAGCCGGTTTTTAATCAGGGTGATGGCAATATGGGTGATGTCAATGCCGATCCAGCGGCGGTGCAGGCGCTCCGCCACGGCAATGGCGGTGCCGCAGCCGCAGAAGGGGTCCAGCACCACATCGCCTTCGTTACTGCTGGCTGTGATGATGCGCTCTAAAAGGGCTTCCGGTTTTTGCGTTGGGTAGCCCAGACGTTCTTTGGATTGCGGGTGAATCATATTTATCCGCCAGACATCACCTAAGGGTTTATCGGTTGCAAGGACACGCAACTGTTTGCCTGTTTCGGGATCATAAACCGGGACTCTTTTCCCAGCAATTTTTTTCGTAACCAGTTGGGTTCCCTCATATTCCGTAGGAATACGAAACTCATTATAGGTGTATTTTCCCCTGATATCCTTCAAATAATATAAAATAACATCGTGTATCCTGTCAAAAACACGTCCACCAGTCGGCAATTTGTTAGGATAATACCAAATAATATCATTACGTCTCTGGCGGCCGCCAAAAATTGCATCAAGAACAAGGCGCAAATATGGATGTGCAATGCTGTCACAATGTAGGTAGATACTTCCCGAAGGCTTCAATACCCGCCTAAGCTCCACCAGGCGCACGGCCATCATGGTGAGGTAGGCCATCATGTCATTAGCGCCCAGGAAAGACCGCAGCGCGTCCAGCAGGGCGGCCAGCTTGTCCGGGCCCCGGGTGATCACCTCGTGGTAGGCCTTCTCCGACTCCCGCCCCCAGTGCCAGGTGTCTTCAAACGCGGTGATCTGCGCCTCGGATTTTTCGCCACTTTCCTCAAAGAGAATATTGTAGGTGGCGTTGGAGTTGAAGGGCGGGTCGAGATAGATCAAGTCTACGCATTCGTCCGGGAACTGCTTCGTGTCCCGGAGGATCTTTAGGTTGTCGCCAAAATACAGTTTATTCTTCCAACCCTCGCCCGTCATAATTAACTCCGTTGATTCAGGTTTTCAGAATACTTTTAATTACTAATGATTATGGTTCTATTCTTGATTTTAGGCTATAAAATTTTCAGGATGACGGCAACCCGCCTGGAAATTGACGCCATGGCCTTTGACCTGGGAGGGGTCCTGGTGAAGGTGGACCACGGCCGCTTCTGCCGGGGCCTGGCGGCCCTGGGGGCCGGAGACCCCCAGGAGGTGTACGCCGGGGTCTTCGGCACCGCGTTGGAGCCGGGCTACGACACCGGCCTGCTGACTTCCAGGGAGTTCTACCGGGGCGTGCGGGAGCGCTTCCACTTACCTCTCCCCTACCCCCGTTTCCGGGCGCTGTGGAACGACGTCTTTGACCCCATGGAAGGCATGGCCCAGGTGGTGGCGGCGTTAGCCCGGCGCTACCCCCTGTTCCTGGTGTCCAACACCAATCCCCTGCACTTCCGCTATGTCAGGGCGCGCTATCCGCTGCTGGACCACTTCCGGCTCTTCATCCTGTCCTACCGGGTGGGGAGCCGCAAGCCCGAGGCGGGGATTTACCAGGCCCTCATCCGGGTGGTGGGCGGGAGCCCTGAGCGCTGCCTGTTCCTGGACGACAAGCCCCCCATGGTGGCTGCGGCCCGGGGCCACGGGCTCACGGCCTGGCACTTCACCACGCCGAAGGAATTTTGTCGGCGCCTCACTCAGCATGGCTTATGGTAGTTTCGAGTTTCGAGTTTCAAGTATCGAGTTTCAAGTTTCAAGTTTTGAATTTTAAGTTTCAGGTTTCGAGTTAAGCGGCAGGGTTGACAGTGCAGGCGACTAAGCGTCAGCTCGCCCAAATTGACAAGCGCGTCCCAAAACCAAAAACTTTAAACTCGGAACTCGGAACTCGGAAATCGAAGCTCAGTATGGCTTGCCCACGGCCTTGTCCAGCTTGGCCAGGTTGATCTGGTAATCGTAAAGGGCCTGGACGTAGTTCAGGTCGGCCTGGGCAAACTGCACCTGGGCGTCCGTGACCTCGATGATAGTGCCCACCCCGGCCTGGTAGCGGCCCCAGGCCAGGCGCAGGTTCTCCCGGGCCGACTCCAGGGCCTTTTTGGTGGCCTTGATGAACTCCCAGCCGGACTTGACGTCCAGGTAGGCCTGCTCCACTTCCTTGGTGACGTTCTGGCGCAGCACCTCCAGGTCGGAGACCGTGGCGCTGAGGTTGGACCGGGCCTGGGCCACGGAGTACCGGGTGAGCCCCCCTTCAAACAAAGGAATGGTCACCGCCGCGCCCAGCCACCAGTCGCCGACCACGGGGTAGTCGGACCCCTGCCAGCCGTAGGCCGCGGTGCTGCTCAAGGTGGGGAAATAGCCGGATTTGGCCACGCGCACGGCCGCCACACCGGAATCCTGCTGGTAGCGGTTCTTGACGATCTCCGGGCGGCGTTCCAGGCCGAAGGCCCTCAGCTCTTCCAGAGGCCGGGGCTGGGGCGCCACTTCCAGGACGTCCTCCAACTCCTTGTGGGGGAGAGCCTTGAGCCCCATGGCATTGGTAAGAGAGACCCGGGCCAGATCCACCGCGTTTTTGGCCTTGATGAGGTTGGCCTCGGCGTTGGCCAGGTTGGCTTCCGCCTTGGTGACGTCGATCTTGGCCCGCAAGCCCACATTGTAAAAACCTTGGGCCTGCTTATAAAGCTCCTGGTTCTGGCGGACGTTTTCCTCCGCCACCTTCTGGGCCCGCCGGGCCGCCAGCAAGCCGTAAAAGGCGCTGCGGAGGTCCAGCACCACCTGCTGGCGGTTGCCGGCATAGTCCTCCTTGGTCTGACTGAAAGTGGACTTAGACTGGTCCACCGTGCCCGAGGTCTTGCCGAAGTCATAGATAAGCTGGTTCAGGGAAAACCGATAGATGTAAAAGTTCGTCCCCTCCTGGGTGCTGGTGAGAGCGGAGGCCACGCTGGGCGAAGTGACGAAAGCGCCGGTACCCCGGGCGGTGCGGGGAAAGGAGTTGCCATAAAAATAATTCCAGGTAAAGCCCATCTGGGGGAAGTAGGCGGCGCGGGAGACGCCGATGCCGTAGCGGGCCGCGTCCATCTTATCCCGGGATTCTCTCAGGGTCGGGTGCTCCTTCAGGGCGATGGCCACCGCCTCGTCCAGGGTGAGGCGCTCGGGAAACTCCGCGGCTCCCGCGGCCGGCCCCAGCGCGAAGGCCAGCACAAAAAAAAGGACCGTCACCGCCAATAATGTCCTGCCTTTAGGCATCAATACCGCTCCTGAAAGTCCTGGTGCCGCGATTCTGCCATATTAGAAAACGCCAGGAGCCTGTTCGTTATCTGGACCGGGTTTTTCCTTGTTTGGCGTTAAACTTCCCATACCTGGCAAATGCGTACCATTGCCCTTATGCCGCATTGGCCCTTAAAAATCGGGGGGCCGGCGGCGGTGCCAGTCCGTGGCCTGCTCAAAGGCGTGGGCCGCCTGAAGCAGGGTGGCCTCCCCGAAGGGCGGCCCCAGGAGCTGCAGGCCGATGGGCAGCCCCCCGGATGAGAAGCCGCAGGGCACGGAAATCCCGGGAATACCCCCGAGGTTGGCGGAGATGGTGAAGATGTCCGACAGGTACATGGTCAGGGGGTCTGCCACCTTCTCGCCCAGGCAGAAGGCCGGGGTGGGGGACACCGGGGTGGCCAAGAGGTCACAATGCCCAAAAGCCTCTTCAAAGTCCCGGCGGATCAGGGCCCGCACCTGGGAGGCCTGGCGGTAGTAAGCCTCGTAGTAGCCCGCGGAGAGCACGTAGGTGCCCAGCATGATGCGGCGCCGCACCTCGGGGCCGAAGCCCCGGGTGCGGGTGGAAGCGTACATTTCCAGGAGATTCCGCGCCTCGTCCCTGATGCCGTACTTCACTCCGTCGTAGCGGGCCAGATTGGAGGAGGCCTCCGCGGTGGCGATGATGTAGTAGCAGGCCACCGCGTACTCGGTGTGGGGCAGGCTCACGGGAATGAGCTCCGCGCCCAGGGAGACCAGGGTGTCCAGGGCCCGGCGCACCGCGGCCTCCACCTCCGGGTCCAGGCCGTGGCCGAAATACTCCTTAGGGACGCCGACCTTCAGGCCCTTGATATCCCGCGCCAGGGCCCCCAGGTAGTCCGGCACCGGCACGTCCACCGAGGTGGAGTCCTGGGGGTCGTGGCCGGCTACACAATTAAGGAGCAGCGCGGCATCGCGCACATTCTTGGTGATGGGGCCGATCTGGTCCAACGACGAGGCATAGGCCACCAGGCCGAAGCGGGAGACCCGGCCGTAGGTGGGTTTGAGCCCCACCACGCCGCAGTGGGCCGCGGGCTGGCGGATGGAGCCGCCGGTGTCGGAGCCCAGGGAGCCCAGGCACAGGTCCGCGGCCACCGCCGCGGCGGAGCCGCCGCTGGAGCCCCCGGGGATGCAGCCCCGGCGCCAGGGGTTGTGGGTGGGGCCGAAGGCCGAGTTTTCCGTGGACGAGCCCATGGCGAACTCGTCCATGTTGACCTTGCCCAGGAAGACGGCCCCGGCCTGGCGGAGCCGGGCCACGACGGTGGCGTCATAAGGGGGGACGAAATTCTCCAGGATGCGGGAGGCGCAGGTGGTGCGGAGCCCCTGGGTGATGAGCACGTCCTTCAGGGCCAGGGGGATGCCGGTGAGGGGGGTGCCCTGCCCCCGGCGCAGCCGCGCCTCCGCTTCCCGGGCCTGGGCAAGGGCACCGTCCGCGTCCACGGTGACATAGGTATTGAGCCCGGGGTCCAGGGCCTCAACGCGGGCCAGCAGTTCCTCCGTCAGCGCCACCGGGGAGACCTCGCCCGTGGCCAGGAGGGGCGCCAGCTCGCTGATGCTCAGGCGGTATAAAGGTTCTGCCATTTCTTCACTTTGGTGGCCCAGGCTGTCCAGCCCGGAGGCTCCGGCTGAAGCCTGCGGCTACTTTAAATGACCCGGGGGACCAGAAAGGCCCCTTCCTCCCGGGCCGGGGCGTTCTTCAGGGCCGAGTCCCGGGGCAGGCTCGGGGTGACCAGGTCTTCCCGGAAGGCGTTGGCCACCGGCAGGACGTGGGCCATGGGCTGAACGCCGGTGGTGTCCAGCTCCTGCAATTTTTCCATATAGGCCAGGATATCGTTGAGCTGCCGGGTGAAGAGCTCCACTTCCTGGGGCTGCAGGTCCAGCCGGGCCAGTCCGGCTACATGCCGCACTTCTTCGGGGGTCAGGGCCATTTTCCGCTCCGGGCCTAATAGTCGGTGATAAAAAAGGTCTAAAGGAAATGACGCCCATCATTATATAACGCGGCCCCGGTGGGCACACCAGATAAATCTGCCCTACCCGAGTAAGGCTTGGAAATTCCTTAACATCGGGTGGGAGGCTCCCGGTCCGGGCCTCCGGCTTTTAAAAGGGACGATGACCTTGCAGGAATTATTCCGGTTATGGTAGAAATATTGCGGCCAAAGGGTTATAAATATAGATTATGATTAACGAGGGGCCTGGTTGAATACGCCGGACTTCCTCGGGCCGAGAATTTAAGAGGTGATGACCGCCATTCCGGATGTGGCCCAACTGCAGGAAATCGCCCGCTTAACCCGCCTGGATATCATCGAGATGCTCTACCGGGCCGGCTCCGGGCACCTGGGAGGGTCGCTGTCGGCCACCGACATCCTGGTGGCCCTATTTTTTGGCCACCTGCGGCGGCGGGCAGAGGACCCGTGCTGGCCCGGCCGGGACCGCTTCATCCTCTCCAAGGGCCACGCGGCGCCGGTGTATTACGCGGTGCTGGCGCGGCTGGGCTATTTTCCCCGGGAGGAGCTCTTCACCCTGCGGCAGTTCGGCAGCATCCTCCAGGGGCACCCCGACTCGGGCTGCACCCCGGGGGTGGAGATCCCCACCGGCTCCCTGGGCCAGGGTCTCTCCGTGGCCAACGGCCTGGCCCTGGCCCTGCGCCTGAACGGCGGCGGCGGCCGGGTCTACGTGCTCCTGGGGGACGGCGAGGTGCAGGAAGGGCAGATCTGGGAGGCGGCCATGAGCGCGGCGCACTACCGCCTGGACAACTTGACGGCGGTGCTGGACCGCAACCGCCTGCAGATCGACGGCCGCACCCGGGAGGTCATGAGCCTGGAGCCGCTGGCCGCCAAGTGGGAGGCCTTCGGCTGGCACACCCGAGAGGTGAACGGCCACAGCATCCCGGAGCTGCTTAAGGCTTTCCGGGAGTGCGCCGCCATTTCTGGCCGGCCCACCATGGTGGTGGCCCACACGGTGAAGGGCAAAGGGGTCTCCATCTTCGAGGACCAGAAGAAGTACCACGGGGTGGCGCCCAATGAAGAGGAATACCGGCAGGCCCTGAAAGAGCTGGGGGCCGACTGAGGATGAGCGTGGCGGAAGAGAGCACCCGCGTCGAATACGGCAAGACCCTGGTGGAGCTAGGGCGGGAGTACCCCAACCTGGTGGCCCTGGACGCGGACCTGTCCGCCTCCACCCAGACCCACCGCTTTGCCGCGGCTTATCCCGAGCGCTTCTTCAACATGGGCATCGCCGAGCAGGACTTGATGGGCACGGCCGCGGGCCTGGCTTTAGGGGGCATGATCCCCTTTGCCAGCACCTTTGCCATGTTCGCCACGGGCCGGGCCTGGGAGCAGGTCCGGCAGACCATCGCCTACGGCAACCTCAACGTCAAGATCGTGGCCTCCCACGGCGGCGTCACCGTGGGCGAGGACGGCGGCTCCCACCAGGCCCTGGAGGACCTGGCCCTGATGCGGGTGCTGCCCAACATGGCGGTGCTGGTGCCCGCGGACGGCCCGGAGACCCGGGCCATGGTGCGGTGGGCCGCAGCCTACCAGGGCCCGGTTTACATCCGCACCGGCCGCATGGCGGTGCCGGTGATTTATGGGCAGGACTACCGCTTCCAACTGGGGCGGAGCTGCATCCTGCGGGAGGGCGAAGACGTCACCCTGGCGGGCCTAGGCTTCATGGTGCACGCCTGCCTGGACGCGGCCCAGGCCCTGGCCGCGGAAGGCATCTCCGCCCGGGTGCTCAACCTCTCCTGCCTCAAGCCCCTGGACCGGGACCTGGTGGTGGATTCGGCCCGGAAGACCGGGGCCGTGGTCACCGCGGAAGAACACATGATCAATGGGGGCCTGGGCAGCGCGGTGGCCGAGGTTCTGAGCGAGTACTGCCCGGTGCCTTTGCGGCGCATCGGCATTAAAGACATCTTCGGCATCTCGGGCAAGCCCAAGCTGCTTTTGCAGCACTATGGCCTGACCCCGGAGGATATCAAGGCCGCGGCCCTGCAGGTCCTGGCCCGGAAGGCCCGCCCCGGCGGCGCCTCCGGGCATGGGGGACTTGCCACCGCGGCCGGAGGAAAGAGCTAGTTTGCCATGCATGTGAAAACCGGGAAACTTAGTCGGCTCCACTGGGGTGCGGGCCTGGCCGCGGCGGTCCTAGTCCTGGCCCTGGCGGTTTATGGCCCCCCTGCCCTGAAGGCCGCCGCGCCTCAGGACTATGAGGCCCTGCGTCTTTATACCGAGGCCCTCTTCGAGATCTCCCAGAAATACGTCACGCCCAAGAGCGAAGAAGACATGATTTACGGGTCGCTCCGGGGCATGATGAACTCCCTGGACCCGGACTGCTCCTTCCTCACGCCCCGGGAATACCAGGACTACCTGGAAGGGAAAAAGGGGCCCGGCGGCGAAGCCGGCGTAGATCTGATCTATAAGGACAACCTCCTCACCGTGGCCTCGGCCCTGGACGGGGGCCCCGCCTGGCGGGCCGGGTTGCGCCCCGGGGACCACATCCTGAAGATCAACGGCCAATTGGCCCGCAACCTCACCACCCAGGAGGGGGCACGGCGCTTCCGGGGGGCGCCGGGCACCACCATCAAACTGCAGGTGATCAGGAACGGCCTGGTGAAGCCCCTGGACCTCAGCGTGACCCTGGAGGAGCCCTTGAAGGCCGGGAGCGTGGCCTTCCAGGTCCTGCCGGACTCGTGCGGCTATGTGCGCATCAAATATTTTACCGGTGAGACTCCCGGGGAGCTGACCGCGGCCTTGAAGGCCCTGCTCAGCTACCGTCCAGCCCTCAAGGGCCTGGTGCTGGATTTGCGCAACAATGCCCGGGGCACCCTGGAGCAGGCGGTGCGCAGCGCCACAGTGTTGGTGGGCGAGAAGGAGATCGTGGCGGTCAAAGGCCGGGGCCCGGAGAGCAGCCAGACTTACATGGGCAAGGCTCGTGGGATAGCGGTGAAATCGCCCCTGCCGCCCTTGGTGGTGCTCACCGACCAGGGCACGGCCCGGGCCGCGGAGATCATGGCCGGGGCCCTGAGGGACCAGGACCAGGCCGTGCTGCTGGGGGCCAAGACCCTGGGCCTGTGCGGCCTTACCAAGGCCATGCCCCTGGTGGACGGCTCCGCCCTGGTGATGACCGTGGCCACCTGCTACACCCCCAACGGGGCCAAGATCCAGGGCAAGGGGCTGGAGCCGGAAGTGGCGGGCAAGCCCCTGGTTGCCAAGCCGGGCGGGGAAAAAGCCGGCCCCCCCGCGCCGGACCAGGACCCCTGGGTGCTCCAGGCGGTGGACCTGCTGAAGTCCGGCAAGGCCCGGCATGTGGCCATTAAAGGCCCGAAACAGGAGGCCCCGTGATGGGAACGAACATGCGGCGTAACTCCTGGATTGCGGGGACGGTGGCGGTCCTGCTGAGCCTGGGGCTGGTCCTGACGGCCCTGGCCCAAAACCCGGCGGAGCGGGCCGCCCTCCCCGGCGACACCAAGCTCAAGGTCTTCGCCCAGGCCATGACGTTGGCGGAAGAGAACTACGCGGAACCCAAGACCGCCAAGGACCTGGTGTACGGTGCCATCCAGGGCGCGGTGAGCACCCTGGACGCCCATTCCGCCTTCATGAACCCGGATGAGTTCAAAGAGCTGCAAATCGAAACCAAGGGCCAGTTCAGCGGCATCGGCATCGAGATCACCCTCAAGGACCAGATGCTCATCGTGGTCTCCCCCATCGAAGGGACCCCGGCCTACCGGGCCGGCATCCAGGCCGGAGACCAGATCGTCAAGATCAACGGCCAGACCACCAAGGGCATGCCCTTGACGGAGGCCGTGAAGATGATTCGCGGCCCCAAGGGCAGCAAGGTCACCCTCACCCTGAACCGGGAAGGCTTCGCCGCGCCCAAAGACTTCGCCATCGTCAGGGAGATCATCCCCATCCGCAGCGTCAAGGGCCGTCTCGTGGAAGGAGGCATCGGCTATATCCGGGTGACGAACTTTCAGGACCAGACCGACTCGGACCTGTCGGCCATGCTGAAGAAGATGCGCCAGCGGGTGCCCTTCAAGGGCCTGGTGCTGGACCTGCGCAACGACCCGGGGGGCCTGCTGGACCAGGCGGTGCGGGTGGCCGATGAATTTCTGTCCTCCGGTATCGTCGTCTATACCGAGGGCCGCACTCCCCAGCAGAACATGCGGTTTTACGCCCGCCCGGGCCAGGAGGGGGAATCGCCGCCCTTTCCCATGGTGGTGCTCATCAACGAGGGCAGCGCCTCCGCCTCGGAGATCGTCGCCGGAGCCCTGAAAGACCAGAAGCGGGCCCTCATCGTAGGCACCAAGAGCTTCGGCAAAGGCTCGGTACAGACCATCATCCCCCTGGACGACGGCTCTGCCCTGCGCCTCACCACTGCTCTGTATTTCACCCCCAGCGGCGTCACCATCCAGGATAAGGGCATCGTCCCGGATGTGGTGGTAGAGGAAAAGCCGCCGCCCGCGGAGAAGTCCCTGCAAAGCCTGCGGGATGAGGCCTTGGAGCGGCACATGCGCCGGGAAGGACTCACGGACAAGCCCTGGAACCAGCCCATCACCGCCCCGGAGCTGGAGCGTGACCTGCCCCTGAAGCGGGCCGTGGAGCTGCTGCGCCACTGGCCGCCGCCCAAGAGCCTGGCCCAGAACCCGCCTGCCTAGCCATGGGCGCCCCGGCCTTGGCCGCACAACCCCTGGTGGCCATCATCGGCCGGGCCAATGTGGGTAAATCCACCCTCTTCAACCGCCTGACCCGGTCCTCCCAGGCCCTGGTGGCGGGCACCCCCGGCGTCACCCGGGACCGCCTTTACGGCCGCGTCACTTACGACGAGAGCACCTTTCTCCTGGTGGACACCGGCGGCGTGGTGGGGGCCGAGGAAGACCTGGGGGGGCTCATCCGCCGCCAGGCGGAGGTGGCGCTGGCCGAGGCCGACGCCGTACTCCTGGTCATGGACGGCCGGGCCGGCCCCCAGACCGGGGATGAGGAAGTGATGGACTTGCTCAGGCGCACCGGCAAGCTCCTGTTCCTGGTGGTGAACAAGATCGACCACCCCGGCCTCGAAGCCAACCTGGCGGAATTTTACCGCTTCGGCCTGATGCCCATCTACGCCGTGTCAGCAGAGCACGGGCTGGGGATGGCCACTTTGCTGGAGGCCCTGGTCCAGCACCTGCCGGAGCCCCGAGAGCTGCCCCTGCCGCCCCCGGGCATCAGGGTGGCGGTGGTGGGCCGGCCCAACGTGGGCAAGTCCTCCCTCATCAACCGCTTCCTGGGGGAAGAGCGCCTGGTGGTGAGCAGCGCGCCGGGCACCACCCGGGATGCCATCGACACGCCCCTGACGCGGCAGGGCACGGACTACGTGTTCATCGACACCGCGGGCCTGCGGCGCCCCAGCCACGTCATCCCGGGCCTGGAGCGGCAGATGACCCTCAAGGCCATCAAGGCCGTGGTCCGGGCCGAGGTGGCCTTGCTGCTCCTGGACGCGCGGGAGGGCCTCACCGCCCAGGACCTGCGCATCGTCGGGTTCATCGAGGATGAGGGCAAGGGCGCCCTGGTCCTGGTGAACAAGTGGGACCTGGTGGTAAAGGACGCCCGCCGGGCCGGGCAGGTGCTGGAGCAGGTGAACGCAGGGCTGGAATTCATGGCCTGGGCCCCGGTGCTGCCGGTGTCGGTGAAGACCGGCTATAACCTGGAGCGGGTCTTTCCCCTGGTGAACGACATCCATGCCCAGATGGGCCGCCGCGCCGGCACCGGGGAGCTCAACGCCCTGCTCTCCGAACTTACCGGCCGGGTGCCGCCGCCCCGCTACCGGGACCGGCCCTTGAAGTTCTACTACCTGACCCAGCCCGAGGTTTACCCCCCCACTTTTGTGGCCTTTGTCAACCAGCCCCAGGGAGTGCCCGACCACTACCGCCGCTACCTGGTGAAGCAGCTTCGGGAGAAGCTGGGCCTCCCCTACGCGCCCCTGCGCCTCTACCTGAAGGGGCGGAAGCGGCGTAAGGCGGATTGATAGTCGCGGCCGGCGGGCGGGGAAACCCCGCCCCTACGGGTCAGGACCTTAGAGGCCAAGCTGCGCGGGGGAGGTTATGGGCTCAGGTGCCCCAGCAGAGCTGGGGCAAGAAATTGCGTTCCCAAGCAGGAGCTTGGGAACGAGATAAAAATGTAGGGTAGCCGCCCCCGGCTGCCCTTGTAGGGGCGAGGTCTCCTTGCCAGGCGAGCAATGGTAGGGCGGGCGTCCCCCAGGAGCTGGGGAACGGCATTGTTGGGAATAGAGGAAAGCCCCGCCTCCTCAGGAGGCAGAGAAGTAAGGTAAGGCAGTTTGGGGCCAGCGGGGACGCTGGGACCCGAGGTTTAGGCCTTTACCAGGCGCAGGGCCGGCGGCCGGTCCATCTCGTTGACCTGGCGGCGCTGCAGGCGGCCGTGCTTCAGGGCGTTCTTCACCCGCACCCCGTTGATGAGAAAGTAGGCGATCACCGCCCGTTCCCAGGCGGGGGTGGGGTCAAATTGTTCCATGCGGTCTTTGAAGTGGTTCAGAAGGGATAAGAGGTTGGCCTCGTCAAAGGCCAGTACCCGGTCGGCCAGGCGTTCGATGGCTTTATCGATCATGTATAAATTTTCCTTACGGAGGGGTGTCCAGCAGGAATCCGTTACCTTGTATCATTGTTACGCGAAAGGTGTCAAGGAAAAATGCGAGGCAATTTAAAAACCTTCGTTTTCCTGGCAACGTAGCGCAATTTCTTGTAATTTCCACATGTTATTGAAGTGGTTGGATCTCTCTGTAATCATTAGGAACTTTCTCCCAGGGCGGCGATGACCTGGACCAGGCGCCGGGCCTCCAGCTTTAGGATTTCCTCCCCCTGGGCGGCACTGGCCGCGGAGGGGTCGCCCCAGACCCCGCCGGGCCAGTAGCGTTTTTTGTCACGCACCAGCTCGTACTTGGGAAAGCTGGGCCACTCCGCGGGGGCCGTGCCTTTCACCAGGTGGGGGTAAGCCGCCAGCATCACCGCGGTCTCCACCTCGCCAGCGTGGGCGTCGCCCCGGGTGCGCACCAGGTCCGGCCGCTCCCCCAGCACCTCCCGCAGCAGGTCCAGGAGGTTGACTACGGCTACCTTGAGGTCCGGCAGCTCGTTAAGGAGAGCCTCCCCGGCCTCCAGCAGGGCGGCCATGTGGGTGCCGCCGGCATGGCCGCTGACCAGGGCGAGAGCGCGGCAGCCCTGGCGGTGAAACTCCCGACCCAGGTCCTTCACCAGGGCCCGCAGGGTGTCAAAGGAGAGGCTCACCGTGCCCGGATGCTCCCGGGTGGAGCGGCACACCCCGTAAAATAAGGGCGGCGCCACCACTAGGGGGCGGATCTCCGCCACCCGGCGGGCCACCTCCAGGGCGTGGAAGAGGTCGGTGCCCAGGGGCAGGTGGGGGCCGTGCTCCTCCAGGGAGCCCACGGGCAGCAGCACCGTGCGGGTCTCCTGCAGGCGCTGCTCCAGCTCCGGCATGGTCAGGTCTTGCCAGTGGCTCATCTTTGAGCTCCCATTGACCTCAACTTTCATCCCCCCTCACCCTGACCCTCTCCCCCCCCCGGGGGGAGAGGGGAAAATAAGCAGGGCTGTGAAAAATCCCGCGTTGAGGCGATTAGATAAAAGCCCCCAATCCTTCTTCCGTTCCCCCGAGGGTGGACTTCCTCTCCCCCCGGGGGGGGATAGCATTGAGGTGAGGGGGATTTGAATCAACTTATACATGGCTCAGGGATATACAGGCCCGTCCCTCCGGGCATGTTCCCGTCATCCCAATCGCGCTGATCCCTAAATACCCTCACATTTTCTCACTCGCAAGGAATTTTTCTCCTGCGGGGGAAAAACCGCTTGACTAAGTTTTTGGGCCTCTGTTATAAAGGGCGAGGTTGTACCAAAAAGCACAAGGAGAATTGGGCGTTGGAAATTCCCCAATCTTTGACCGATTTCTCCTTCGTCCTGGTCTACCTGGTGGCGGCCGGCCTCTTCGCCCTGGGCCCCCTCATCCTGGCTCACTTCATCGCGCCCAAGAGTTTCGGCAAGTCCCGGGACGACATCTACGAATGCGGCATTCCCACCATCGGCAGCGCCTGGATCCAGGTGGCGGTGGTCTATTACCTCTTCGCCTTGATGTTCCTGGCCTTTGACGTGGACGTGCTCTTCCTCTTCCCGGTGCTCCTGGCCTACGGCAAGGGCTACGTCTGGCGGGACTTCGTCGAGATCACCCTCTTCATCGCCATTCTCTCCCTGGTGATTGTCTATGCCTGGTGCAGAGGAGTCTTCACTTGGAAGCGAAAACAGGTGACCCCTTAATCCGCTTCGGCCTCCTGGAGGAGGCCCTGAACCTGGCCCGGGCCAATTCCCTGTGGCCCCTGACCTTCGGGCTGGCCTGCTGCGCCATCGAGATGATGGCCGCGGGCATGGCCCGCTTCGACCTGGACCGTTTCGGGGCCGGGGTCTTCCGGCCTTCCCCACGGCAGAGCGACCTGATGATCGTGGCCGGCACCATCTCCAAGAAGATGGCCCCCGCGGTGGTGCGCCTCTGGGAGCAGATGGCTGCGCCCAAGTGGGTCATCGCCATGGGCAACTGCGCCATTTCCGGCGGTCCCTTCTATTATCCCGGCCAGTACGCCATCGTCCCCGGTGCGGACCTCATCATGCCGGTGGACGTTTATATACCGGGGTGCCCGCCCCGGCCGGAAGCCATCATCGAGTCCATCCTGCTCCTGGAGGAAAAGATCACCAAGCGGGGCCGACTCAGGAAGTTCAGAAAAGATGTTAATGTCTAAGATCCAAGAGGCTTTGAGCCCCCTGGGCCTGGAGCAGGTGGCCCCGGGCGACTACGCCAAGACCGGCTACCACCTGGAAGTCAAGGCGTCGCCGGAGCAGATGCCGGAAGTGGCCAGGGCCATGCTGGGCGTCGACTGCTTCCTGGAGTCCCTAACCGCCCTGGACCTGAGGGAGTCCTTCACCCTGGTGTACCACTTCGCCAACTTCTGGGAGCTGTGCCGCACCGTGGTGTACGCCTCCCTGGCCAAGGACGCGGCGGCCCCCACCATCAGCCACGTCTACCCCGGGGCCGACTGGTACGAGCGGGAGGTTTACGACCTCTTCGGCATCAAGTTCGCCGGCCACCCCAATTTGAAGCGCCTGCTGCTGCCGGAGGACGCGGATTTTCACCCCTTGCTGAAAGATTTCGGCGCCACCGAGGCCAAGGCCAATGATTGAGCTGGGCATCGAAGAAAAGACCTATACCCTCAACCTGGGGCCGCAGCATCCCAGCACCCACGGGGTCTTGCGGGTGCTGCTGGAGATGGAGGGGGAGTTCATCACCAAGGCGGAGCCGGTCATCGGCTATGGCCACCGGGCCCACGAGCACATGGCCGAGAACCGCAACTACCACCAGTTCCTCCCCAACATGGGACGGGTGGACTACCTCCACGCCCTGGCCTTTAACCAGGGCTACTGCATGGCGGTGGAAAAGCTCATCGGCCTGACTGTGCCGGAACGGGGCGAGTTCATCCGGGTCATCACCAGCGAGCTCAACCGCATCTCCTCCCACCTCCTGTGGCTGGGCGCCTACCTGCTGGACCTGGGGGCCTTCACCCCCATCCTTTACTGCTTCGACGACCGGGAAAACATCCTGGACCTGCTGGACCGCATCACCGGTTCCCGCCTCACCTACTGTTTTTACAGGTTCGGCGGCGTTCCCCAGGACCTGGACGACGAATTCATCACCGGCACCCGGGCCTTCATCAAGCGGCTGCGCAAACGCTTCAAGGATTACGACAACCTGGTGACCAAGAACATCATCTTCATCAAGCGCACCCGGGACGTGGGTGTCTTCACCCGGGAGCAGGCCATCAGGTACGGCCTCACCGGCCCGACACTGAGGGGCAGCGGCATCGCCTACGACATCCGCAGAAGCGAGCCCTACTCCGCCTACCCCCTGTTTAACTTTGAGATCCCCACCGGCCAGCGGGGCGACGTCATGGACCGCTACCTGGTGCGCGTCCGGGAGATGGAGCAGAGCCTGCGCATCATCGAGCAGGCCCTGGACAAGCTGCCGGAAGGCCCCATCATGGCGGAGAAAGTGCCCAAGCGCATCAAGCCCGCGGAGGGGGAAGTTTTCCAGGCGGTGGAGACGGCCCGGGGCGAGTTCGGCTGTTACATCGTGAGTGCGGGGGACATCAAGCCCTACCGCATCAAACTCCGGGTGCCGTCCTTCGGGAACTTGAGCATCCTCCCGGAAGTGGCGGTGGACACCCTGGTGGCGGACCTGGTGGCCATCCTGGGCTCCTTTGACGTGGTGGTGCCGGAAATCGACCGGTAAACTCGGGAAAGAGACATGAATCTGCTCACGACATACCTGGGAGCAACGCTAGCCGTCATGGTGGTGGGCCTCATCGGGGTCATCGCCCTGGTGTCGGTGAACGCCTTGTTTCTCATCTGGATGGAGCGCAAGGTGGCGGCGCACATGCAGCTCCGTCCCGGGCCCATGGAGGTGGGCTTCCATGGCGCCATCCAGACCGTGGCCGACGCTTTGAAGCTCATGGGCAAGGAGCTCATCACCCCGGAGGAAGTGGACCGGCCCATTTACTACCTGGCCCCCATCGTCGTCTTCCTGCCGGTGCTGCTCTCCTTTTTGGTGATTCCCTTCTCTCCCACCTGGATCATCCGGGACATGAACGTGGGGATCGTGCTGATTCTGGCCTTCTCCACCATGGCGGTGTTGGCCATCCTCATGGGCGGCTGGGCCTCCAACAACAAGTACGCGGTCTTGGGCGCCATCCGCTCCGTGGCCCAGAACGTGGCTTACGAGATTCCGCTGCTCATCACGGTAATGAGCATCATCCTCATGGCGGGTTCATTTTCGCTGTCGGACATCGTCGCGGCCCAGGGTCGCTACTGGTACATCCTGGTGCAGCCCGTGGCCTTCCTCCTGTACCTCACCTGCGCCACCGCGGAGACCAACCGGGCGCCCTTTGACCTGCCCGAGGCGGAGTCCGAGTTGGTGGCGGGCTTCCACACGGAATATTCGGGCATGCGCTTCGCCCTGTTCTTCCTGGCGGAGTACACCAACATGTTCATCGTCTGCGCCATCGCCACCGTGCTGTTCCTGGGCGGCTGGCGGGGGCCCTTCCTCCCCGGGGTGGTGTGGTTCCTTATCAAGGTTTACGCCCTCATCTTTGTCATCATGTGGTTCCGCTGGACCTTTCCCCGGGTGCGCTTCGACCAGCTCATCACCTTTGCCTGGAAGATCCTGATTCCCCTGGCATTTGTCAACCTGCTAATCACCGCCCTGGTGCTGAAACTCTAGGTCCTGGAAGGTCGCAGATAAGGTTTGCCGGCATGGTCACTTACATTAAAGACATTCTGACGGGTTTCTACAGTCTGCTGGCGGGCATGGCGGTGACTATCCGCTATTTTGTCAAGCCCATCGTCACCGTGCAATACCCCCGGCAGCAGCTGGAGATGTCCCCCAGGTACCGGGGCTATCCGCAGTTTATCATCGACGAGGAGACCCACACGCACCGGTGCATCGCCTGCGAGATGTGTGCCCGCATCTGCCCGTCCCAGCTCATTCACGTGGAGGGCATCAAGTTCCCCGGGGAAAAGCAGAAGAGAGCCACCAAATACCTCCATGAGCACTATTATTGCAGCCTCTGCGGCCTGTGCACCGAGGTCTGCCCCACCACGGCCCTGGAATACTCCAAGGCGTACCGCCTGGCGGGTTACCGGCGGGAAGACTTTGTCCTCGACCACCTGAAGTTGTTGCAAAACCGGCAGCAGGCCCTGGGAGTGCCCATCACCCCCATACCCACGGAGCAGGACATTGCCGCGGCCGCGGCCGCGGAGGCAGCCGCCAAGGAAGCCCGGGAAAAAGAAGCCAAAGCCAAGGCCGAAGCCGCCAAGGCCAAGGCTGCCGAGGCCCCCCCGGAGGAGGGCAAGGAATGAACTTTTTGAGCTCCCTTTTGTCTCCCCAGACGATGGCCAGCGCGGCCTTTTTCCTGGTGCTGGCCGTCACCCTCCTGGGAGCCCTCATCGCGGTGGCGGCCCGGAACATCTTCCACAACGTCCTGGGGCTGGCCATGTCCCTCATGGGCGTGGCCGGGGTCTTCCTCTACCTCAACAGCCCCTTCGTGGCCCTGATGGAAATCCTCATCTACGTGGGCGCCATCTGCATCGCCATCTGTTTTGCCATCATGTTGTCGGAGCCCCTGCACCTGCCCCGGCCGCCCCGGAGCTTCGCCAAGGTCCTGGGGGCCCTGGCGGGCGCGGGCGCAGTCTTTGTTTTCTTTCTGGTGCTGCTGAAGAAAACCACGTGGACGCCGGCGGCGGAGCGCAGCACCGATTGGTCCATCATCACCCTGGGCCATTATTTGCTGACCAAGTACGTCCTGATCTTTGAGCTGGTCTCTCTCCTGCTCCTGGTGGCCATGCTGGGCGCCATCGTCAACGCCCGGGGTGGCCGGGGCAGCTCTTGAGGTTTGAGGTCACGCAATGCCGCTCTTTAACCAATTGAACACCTATCTCTACCTGGCCCTGGTGCTCTTCGTCATCGGCCTCTACGGGGTGCTGGCCCGGCGCAACCTCATCGCGGTGCTTATCTCCGTGGAGCTGATGTTAAACGCCGCGTCCATCAATTTCATGGCCTTCAACCGCTTCCTGGCGCCTGAGCCCGCGGTGGGCCAGGTCATCACCCTGTTCATCATGGCCGTGGCCGCGGCCGAAGCCGCCATTGCGCTCAGCATCATCATCGCGGTGTACCGGCGCCTCAAGTCCGTGAACGTGGAACAAGCCACCGAGCTTAGGGGTTGATCATGGGCTCGTATGATCCTGTCCTCCTGGGTTGCCTGCTGACGGTCCTTCTGCCGCTGCTGTCCTTTGCGGTCATCATGATTTTCACCTGGCGGCACCATAAACTGTCCCTGGCCATCTCGCTGATTGCCTCCACCGTCCCGCTTATCATCGCCTGGTGCCTGTTTTTCAAGCTCCACGGCCTGAAGGCCCCCATCATCTATAACTTCGACTGGCTGATCTCCGACGCGGTAAAGGTGCCCTTCGGGTTCCTCCTGGACCCCACCAGCCTGCTCATGCTGGTGATCGTGGCAACCATCAGCTGGCTGGTGCAGGTTTACTCCATCGGCTACATGGGAGGCGACCCGGGCTTCGGCCGCTACTACGCGGACCTGTCGCTGTTCGCCATGTCCATGCTGTCCATCGTCATCTCCAGCGGCCTGTTGCAGCTTTACATCTCCTGGGAGTTGGTGGGCCTGGCCTCCTACCTCCTCATCGGCTTCTGGTATGAGAAGTTCTCGGCCTCGGAGGCGGGGAAAAAGGCCTTTGTGGTCACCCGCTTCGGGGACATCGGCTTCTTCATGGGCCTGGTCTTCCTGGTCTTGTATTACGGCAGCCTGGACATCCACTCGGTGAATACCGCGGCGCTCACCGCCAAGATGCCGCCCTGGCTACTCACCACCTCGGCCCTGCTGATTTTTTGCGGCATCATGGGCAAGAGCGCCCAGTTCCCCTTGCACGTGTGGCTGCCGGACGCCATGGAAGGCCCCACGCCGGTGTCGGCCCTGCTCCATTCCGCCACCATGGTGGCCGCGGGGGTCTATCTCCTGACCCGGCTTTTCCCCCTGTTCTCCGCCGCGGGCCCCACGGCCCTGACCATCATCCTGGCCCTCGCCACCATCACCTTGCTGCTGTCCTCCACCATCGGCATGGTGGCCACGGACATCAAGCAGGTCTGGGCTTACTCCACCGTGAGCCAGCTGGGGTTCATGGCCATGGGCCTGGCCGCTTCGGGGCTGGCCGCGGGCACCCTCTTTGCGGGCTATTTCCACCTCACCACCCACGCGGCTTTCAAGGCCCTGCTCTTCTTGTGCTCCGGGGTCTTCATCCACCATTTCGGCACCAACGACTTCTTTGTCATGAGCGCTCACGGCGGCCGCAAGCTATACATCCCCATGGTCACCATCACCATCGCCGCGCTGGCCCTGGCGGGCATCTTTCCCTTCTCCGGGTTCTTCAGCAAGGAGGCGGTGCTGGGGGCCCTGGCGCACCTGCCCAACAAGACCTGGCTGGTTCTGGGGCTCCTGGGCGCGTTCCTGACGGCCTACTACTCCTTCCGGGTGATCTTTGTCATGCTCTTCCCCCGGCCCCAGGGGGGCACGGTGCCGGGCTATGCCCCAGGCCACGGAGCGCCTCCCGAGGAGGCCCACGGCGGCCATGAGGAGCACCACGGCGTGCCCTGGGTGATGAGCTTCCCGCTCCTGGTCCTGGCCGCGTTCACCCTGGTCCTGGGTTTCTGCCAGGGCTGGCTGGAGGAATACCTCCTGGGCCACGCCCACCCCCACGAGATGAATTATCCCTTGCTCATCGCCGCGGTAAGCTGCGCCCTGGGCGGCATTATCATTTCCTGGTTCGACTGGGGCCGGCCCCGGGCCAAATGGGTGGGCTTTCTGAGCTACGTCCCGGCCCTGGAGGAGTTCTTCCGGCAGAAGTGGTACATGGACCACTTCTGGCGCTGGTTCCTGAACACCTTCATTTACGGCGTCTTCTCCCGGGTCTTCACGTACAACGACCGGCGGGTGGTGGACGGCGGCGTGGACGCGGTGGCCTTCTCCACCATCGGCGGCGGCCGCCTGCTTTCCTTCATCCAGACCGCGTTCCTGCAGTACAACCTTCTCTTTATGGTCCTGGTCCTGGCGGCCGTGGGACTGTATCTCTTGATGGGTCGCTGATATGGTCGAACATGCCGCAGACTTTCCCTATTTGACGTGCATGCTGCTGGCCCCGCCCACGGGCCTGGTGATCCTGCTCTTCCTCAAGCAGGAATGGAAGTTCCTCATCAAGGCCGTCTCCCTGGTGGCCGCGGGCACCTCCCTGGGGCTGGCCATCTTCACCTTCGTGTCCTACGACAAGGCCCTGGGCGGCCTCCAGTTCGTGGAAAAATACGAAATGGTGAAGACCTTCGGCATCACCTACTTCGTGGGTGTGGAAGGTCTGAACGCGCCCCTTTTGCTCCTCACCGGCATCGTCATCTTCACCGGCGTGCTCACCATGTGGGAGCTGGAGGAACGCACCAAGGAGTACTTCATTTGGATGCTGGCCCTGGTGACCGGGGTCTTCGGCGTGTTCATGTCCTATGACATGTTCATGTTCTTCCTGTTTTACGAGATCGCGGTGGTGCCCATGTACATCCTCATCCTGGTGTGGGGCTCCACCCGCAAAGAATACGCGGCCATGAAGCTGACTTTGTACCTCATGGCCGGCAGCGGTCTCATCATCCCCGGCATCCTGCTGCTCTACTCCTCCTCGGGCCTGGCCACCTTTAACATGCTGGCCCTCCATGGGGCCCACTTCTCCCCCTGGATCCAGAAGGTGGCCTTCGTCATGCTGTTCTTCGGCTTCGGGGTGCTGGCCGCGGTGTGGCCGTTCCACACGTGGTCTCCCGTGGGCCATGTGGCTGCGCCCACGGCGGTGAGCATGCTCCACGCCGGCGTGCTCATGAAGCTGGGCTCTTTCGCCATCCTGCGGGTGGCCATGTACCTGTGCCCGGCGGGCTTCCAGTACTGGATGACGCTCATGGCGCTCCTGGCCACCATCGGCATCGTCTATGGCGTCTTCGTGGGCCTGGCCCAGACCGATTTGAAGTACGTCATCGGCTACTCCTCCGTGTCCCACATGGGCATCGTCTGCCTGGGGCTGTCCACCGGCACCGTGGACGGCTTGAACGGCTCCGTCTTCCAGATGTTCGCCCACGGCATCATGACGGCCCTCTTCTTCTCCTCGGTGGGTTACATCTACGACCGTACCCACACCCGGGACATCCACGAACTGGGGGGCTTTTCCCGCATCATGCCGGTGGCCTCGGCCTTCTTCATCACTGCGGCGCTGTGCGGCGCGGGCGTCCCGGGCATGGCCAGCTTCTGGGCGGAGTTGTTGGTCTTTATCGCCACCGTCAAGGTCTATCCCATCGCCGGGCTGCTGGCCATCGCCGCGCTGGTGGTGGGCGCGCTCTTTGCCCTCCGGGTGGTGCAGAACAGCTTTTACAACGAGCCCAATCCAAAGTTCACGCACTTTGAGGACGTCAGTCCGTTCCTGGGGCTGCCCCGCATGATTCTCATCGGCACCCTGATTCTCTTCGGGTTCTTCCCGCAGATCATGATCGGCCTGATCAAGTCCGCGGTGGTGCCTTTTCTCCAGGGAATGTAAAGCATGAACGTGATGACCTTCGGACCGGAACTCTACTACCTGGCGGTGGCCCTGGTCTTTTTTGCCTTGAGCCTGCGGCGGGAAGCCAAGGTGGTGACGGACTACCAGGTGGCCCTGGTGCTCACCGCCCTGGGGGTGGTGGTCACTGCGGCCTGCCTCTTCCAGCAGGGGGAACTCTTCTTCAAGGCCTACCGGGTGGACCTCTTCAGCCAGATCTTCAAGTTCGCCCTGGCCCTGGGCTTATTTCTGGTGCTCACCATCTCCCACAACCTGGCCCACATCGAGGCGCGCCTGCACGCGGAATTCTACCTGTTCCTCACCACCACCACCATCGGCATGATGATGCTGGTGAGCTCGGTGGAGCTGCTGACGATTTACGTGGCCCTGGAACTGTCCTCCTACTCCCTGTATATCCTGGTGCCGATGCGCCGGGGCGACGGCATCGACGTGGAAGCGGGCATCAAGTACCTGTTCATCGGCGCGGTGAGCTCGGGCTTCATGCTCTTTGGGCTCTCTTACATTTTCGGCGCCACCCACACCACCTATTTGAGCGAAATCCTGCCCCGGCTGCCCCTGCTGGTGGCCAGCCCCATCGGCGTCCTGGGCCTGCTTTTGAGCCTGGCGGGCTTCTTCTTCAAGCTCTCGGTCTTCCCCTTCCACTTCTGGGCGCCGGACGTTTACCAGGGCGCGGCCAACCAGGTGACCGCGTTCATCGCCACCGCGTCCAAAGCCGCGGCCGTGGCCCTGCTGCTGCGCCTGGCGGCCCTGGGAACCTCCTATGGCTACGGCTTCGCCCAGGCATTGATGATCCTGTCCATCATCTCCATGACCCTGGGGAACCTGGTGGCCATCGTCCAGAAGGACTTCAAACGCCTGCTGGCCTATTCCTCCATCGCCCACGCCGGCTACTTCCTCATCGGCATCCTCACTCTGCAGGAGACCGGCTATATCGCTGCGGTCTATTACGCCCTGGCTTACCTGGTGATGAACTTCACCGTCTTCATGGTGCTTTCGGAGGTGGCCGCGGACGGCCGGGACCTGAAGATCGCGGAGCTGGCGGGACTCCACCGGCGCAGCCCGCTTTTGAGCATGAGCCTCATCGTGGGCATCTTCGCGCTGGCCGGGGTGCCGCCCTCCATCGGCTTCACCGGCAAGCTCCTGCTCTTCACCTCGGCCATGAACCAGGGCTATTTCTGGCTGGTGCTTATCGGCGCGGTGAACGGCACCATCTCTCTGTACTACTATCTGAAGGTGGTCTACGCCGCGTATTTCATCGACAATCCCGCGCTGCCGCCCCTGCAATTGTCCGGGCCCATTCGCCTCTTGAACTACGCCCTCATCGTCGTGGTCCTGGGCTTCGGGGTCTTTCCCGACCGCATCGTGGAGCTGGCCAAGGCCGCAGTGAAGGCGGTGCTTTAGAAAAATTTCAGGGGTGCGCCGGGTCTTACCAGGGCCCTGGCCCCGAACTCGCCGCCCAAATCCCAATAAGAAATGCCAGCCTGCCCTGCCACCGGAAAAGGCAGGCTTTCCTTTGGGGGCCCTGGACAGGGCGCCAGGGCGCGGGGGAAGCCCCGGAGGCCCCGGAGGTCCAGGCGGTGGGCGCGGAGCCAGCGGTAGATGGTCTTGGTGCAGACCTGGAGGCGACGGGCCAGGGCGGAGATATTGCCTTTCTCCTCCTCCAATAATTCCTGCAGGCGGGCGCGGCTCGGTCGGGACGCGGCTTCCTCCCGGGGGCTGCTCCGTTCCGGCAGAGGACCCCACAAATCCCGGCTGCGGATCAAGTTCCCCGAAGAGAGAAAGACCGCCCGGGTGACCGCGTTCTTGAGCTCCCGGACGTTGCCGGGCCAGGGGTAGTCGGTGAGCGCCCGTTTGGCCTCGGGGGAGAAAGCCACCGGCAGCTCCCGCCCCAGGCGGCGGGCCGCGTCCTGGGCGAAGCGGCGGGCCAGGAGCAGGACGTCTTCGCCCCGTTCCCTAAGAGGCGGCAGGTCCAGGGTCAAGACTGCCAGGCGGTCATAGAGGTCCTGGCGAAACCGCCCCTGGGCCAGGAGGCGAGCCAGGTTTTGATTGGTGGCGGCCAGCAGGCGCACGTCCACCTTGACAGGAGTGTCTCCCCCCACGGGCTCGATCTCGCCCTGCTCCACCGCCCGGAGCAGGCGGGGTTGAATGGACAGGGGCAGTTCCCCGATTTCGTCCAGGAACAGGGTGCCCCGGTGGGCCAGCCTGAATTTCCCCGCCCGGCTGCTCCTGGCATCGGTGAAGGAGCCCTTCAGGTGCCCGAAAAGCTCGCTGCTGGCCAGGGATTCCGTCAAGGCGGCACAGTTGAGGCGCTGGCAGGGCCGCTCCCGGCGGCGGCTCAGGGCGCAAAGGGCCTCCGCCACCAGCTCCTTGCCGGTGCCCGGCTCTCCCGTCAGCAAGACCGGCAGGTCCGAGGCGGCATACAGCGGCAGGCGCGCCAGAATCCTTTGAAAATAAGGGTCCGCGGTGATGATCTCCGGGAACTGGGGGGCGCAGGTGACGGCAGACGGCGGCGCGCCTCTGACAACCACACGGTGACCATTCCTGATCATCTTTGGGGCACCTCCTTGTGCGCTCCATGTGGCTAAAGGCTGGATGAGGGGAGCAGTATGAAATAAAGCTGCTGACGTCCTCCTTGGGGAAAATTTTCCCCCTTAATGTTCATTATAAATAAAAATATATATTGTCAATTAATATTTTATTAATAAATTATTTTGTTTGTTAAAAATGCGCCATGATCTCTGCCGCACACTGGCGCACCTGTGGGTGGGGGCTGGTGAGGGTGAGGACCTGCAGCTTGCCTTTAAAACCCTGCTGTTCCACGCGACTCCGGGAGCTAACCTGTCCGGCCATGGCCCGGAGCACCTCCGCCACCACTTCCGGGTCGGGATAGTCCAGGAGGCGCAGCAACGCCCCCCATTCTTCCGGCAGCCCGTATTCCTCCAGGAACTTCTTGGCCAGGGCCGGGAATTTTTTGTCGCCGTGGTGGGCCTCCAACTGGCGCAGGGCGGCCTGGTACTCGGGCCGGGCCCTCTTGCCTTTGAAAAGAGCCTCGGCCTGGGCCAGGGCGTGCTTACGCAGCATTTCCGCCTGCTTCTTGGGCATGCGGGGCTCCCGCCGGGGGCGCGCTCCCCCGGCCCGGTCCCGTCGGGCGTCTATTTCCCGCCAGCTGGGGCGCTCCCGGTCGTCGTCTTTACTTGGAGGCATCTTCCCTCCCTCCTGAAGACAGTTTTCGGTTTTCAGTTATCAGTAAAAAAATAAGAAAAATACCCACTTGTATCGCCAGTCCAAGGTTGCTAACTTGTCAGATTTTCACCTAAAACAGAAAACAGAAAACCGGCTCTAAAAAATCCAGTTGGGGTGCCGGGCCGTGAGTTCCTGAACGTATTTCCAGATCCAGTCCCGGATGTCCTGGGACAGGTAGAATTTGGGCCACAACAGGGGGTCCCCGGGGTCCACCATACCCTCCGTTAGGGCCTGGCGGTGCAGCGCCAGTCCGGGGTAGATGCGCACCCCCACCGTCAGGTTCACCAGGTGGGGGGCGTAGGCCTCCAGCAGGGCCACGCTCTCCTCGACGGTTTCCCGGGTCTCCCCCGGACCGCCCAGCAGCAGGAAGCAGTTATAGGTCAGGCCCTCGTCCTTGAGCAGCCTGAGGGTGAGCTCCACCTGCCGGCGGCCGAAGCCTTTGCCCAGGCGGCTCAGGACCAGCTCGGAGCCGCTTTCGTTGCCCACCTGCACCATGACACAGCCAGCCTCCTTGAGCAGGTGGACCAGCTCGCGGTCCGGGAAGGCCGGGTTGAAGAGGCAGGCCCACTTAAGGGGCAGCCGGAGGCCAATAATCGCCCGGCAGAGCCTACGGGCATAGTCCAGGGGGTGGTTGAACATGTTATCCACGAAATAGAAGCGGGTCAAGCCCCACTTTTGATGCCAGGCGGTCAGCCAGGCGGCCACCTCTTCCGGAGGCCAGGCCCGGACCTGGCGGCCCTCCAGAAGGCGGGTAGTGCAGTAGATGCAGCGCATGGGGCAGCCCCGGCGGGTCTGCACCGGGATCATGCCCGGGAGCTTGGCGCTCCCCTGGGCTTCCTCATAGAGGCGGGGGGTGAAGAGCTCCAGGGCCGGGGGCGGCAGCGTTTCCAGGTGCAACACCCGCTGGGGCGGGTTTTCCTGCCAGGCATCCCCCTGGCGCCGGATCAAACCCGGCACCTGGTCCCAGGGTGCCTGCCCTTGATAAGCCCGAATAAAAGCGGCCAGGGCCTCCTCCCCTTCCCCCACCAGGCCGAAGTCCGCGTCCAGGTAATCCATCAAGGCCCGGGGCACGATGCTGAAGGCCGCGCCGCCCATAACCACGGGCGCCGCGGTCTGCCGGTGCAACTGGGCAATGAGGTCCTTCACCTCCGGAAAATAGGTGACGGGGTGGCGGCTCTCCTGGTTGTCCAGGTTGCGCAGGGACACGCCGATGACCTCCGGCTGAAACTCCTGCAGGGTGCGGCCGAGCTCGGACAGGGGCTCGTCAGCGAACATAAAGTCCAACACTGCCACCTCATGCTCCCGCTTCAGGGCTGCGGCCAGGGAAGCCACGCCGATGGGCAGGGGCGGCACCACCAGGCGCAGGCGGTTGGGAGAAATAAGAAGAATGCGCATAACCGTGAATGGAGCCCTAGTTCTTGAAAGCGGGATTTCCTGTGGGCCCAGGCTTCAGCCTGCCCTGGCCCAGGCGGGGCGCCGGAGCCACCATCGTCTGACTTTCCAGAGTTGCGTAAGCCGCTGGCCCCCGGGCTGCTGGTTAACCGGGCTCCCCGTGAAAGCGGTTCCGGGCCGCGGCCAGGCCTTCGGTGAGCAGGGTTTCCACCGCCAGCGCGGCCCGGGCCACTAACTCCGGGATGAGGGCTGCCTCTTCCCGGGAAAAAGGAGAAAGCACGTAGTCCTCAGGCCACACCTCCGGCGGCGGCCGGCCCACGCCCAGCTTTACCCGCAGGAATTCCTCGGTGTCCAGCTCCGCCATCACCGAGAGCACTCCCCGGTGGCCGCCGGGGCCTCCCCTAGTAACCAACTTCAGGCGCCCGAAAGGCACGTCCAGGTCGTCGTGCACCGCCACCAGGTCTTCGGGCGCGAGTTTGAAATAGCGCAGAAGTTTGGACACCGCCAGGCCGCTCAGGTTCATGTAGGTGGTGGGCTGGGCCAGGACCACCCCCTGCCCCCCTACCCTGCCCTGCCCCCAGCGGGACTGGAGGCTGCGGCGGCTCAAAGAAATGCGCCAGCGGGCTGCTAGCTCGGCCACCACCCGGTAACCGAGATTGTGGCGGGTGGCCGCATACTCCACGCCCGGATTGCCCAACCCCACGATGAGGTGCATGTTAGCAGTGAGCAGTTAGCAGTGAGCAGTTAGCAGTTAGCAGTCAAAACAATAAGAGCCTTTTCCAAAGGAAAATAGGGAGGAAACCAGGGTCTTAGCTGAGAGCTGACAGGTTTACACAAACAGCGAACTCACGGAGTCGTGGTTGTGGATGCGGCGGATGGCATCGCCCAGGAGCGGCGCCACCGAGAGCACCCGGATCTTTTCCAGGGCCGCGGCCTCGGGGGCCAGGGGGATGGTGTCCGTCACCGCCACGGTCTGGACCATGGAGCCCTGGAGATTGCTCACCGCGTTCCGGGACATCACCGGGTGGGTGACGCAGGCGTGGACGCTGCGCACGCCGTGGCGCATCAGAAGTTCCGCGGCCATGGTCAGGGTGGCCCCGGTGGTGATCATGTCGTCCAGGATGATTGCGTCTTTGCCCCAGACGTTGCCGATGAGAATCATGCCCTTGATGGCGGGACCGTCCCGGCGTTTGTCGATGATGGCCAGGGGGGTGTTGAGACGTTTGGCAAAGGCCCGGGCCCGCTCCACCCCGCCGGCGTCGGGGGAGACTATCACCACCTCGGTGCCGAAAGTCTCCCGGATGTATTGCAGGGTCACGGGCGCAGCAAAGAGATGGTCCACCGGAATATTGAAAAACCCCTGGATCTGGCCGGAGTGCAGGTCCATGGTGAGGAGTCGGTTGGCGCCGGCGATGGTGATGAGGTCGGCCACCAGCTTGGCGGAAATGGGGGTGCGGGGCGCGGTCTTCCGGTCCTGGCGGGCATAGGCGTAATAGGGCACCACCGCGGTGATGGAGCGGGCCGAGGCCCTTTTCAGGGCGTCCATCATGATGAGGAGCTCCATCAAGTTCTCGTTGCAGGGCATGGAGAGGGGCTGGATGGCATAGACGTCCTTACCCCGCACATTTTCCCGGAACTCCACGGAGATTTCGCCGTCGGAGAAGCGCCCCACCACCGCCTCTCCCAGGGTGATCTCAAGGTGCTGGCAGATCTTTTCCGCCAGGGGGCGGTTGGCGTTGCCGGTAAAGATCTTCAAATCATCCATACATCCTTCTCCCAGTGGGCGGGGGATTCATCCCGGGTGAGGCCCCGGGCCACGGCCAGCCAGCCCGGGAAAGTTTGGCGCATTTTCCCGGCCGCGTCCCGGGCCGCGTCCGGGCTTAAGAACAGGCCGAAGACCGTGGGCCCGCTGCCGGAGACGGCCGCGGCCGCGGCGCCCAGCCTCTTAAGTGGCGCCATCAGGTCTGCCAATTCCGGGTAGCGCCGCAGAGCCACGCTTTCCAGGTCGTTTCGCACCCAGGCTTCCGGGTGGTCGGCGTCCCAAGATTCCAGCACCGGCCCCGGGGCCAGCTCCGCCAGGTCCAGGTTCCCGTAAACCCAGCGGGTGGACAAGGGCACCCCCGGGTTGAGGAGCAGGTACCAGTAAGGCGGCAATTCCAGGGGAGTGAGGCGTTCGCCGATGCCCCGGCCCACCGCCGGGCCTTCCTGGAGAAAAAATGGCACGTCCGCCCCCAACTGCCGGGCCAGGTGATACAGCTCTGCCAGGCTCAAAGGCTGCCCGGCCAGTTCGTCCAGGGCCAGGAGCGCGGCCGCGGCGTCGCTGGAGCCGCCCCCCAGCCCCGCGGCTAGGGGAATCCGTTTCTTCAGGCTCAGGCGCACCGCCAGGGGGTGCCCGCAGGCTTCCTCGAAGGCGCGGGCGGCCCGGCACACCAGGTTGCCTTCCCCCGGCGGCAGCTCCGGGTGGTCGCAAGAGAAGCTGAGGCCGGGACCCGCAGCCGTGACGGTGAGCTCGTCCGCCAGGCTCAGGGGCTGCATCACCGTCACCAGTTCGTGGTACCCGTCGGGCCGCTTCCTTAGCACCCGGAGGTAAAGGTTGACCTTGGCCGGGCAGAGTCGCCGGATTCCTTCCACTTATGGGGCCTGGTCCGGCCTAGCCGGTCTCCTTGACGTACTTCATGCGCAAGTCATAAAGCAGCGGGTCGAAGAGGTTATCCTCCTCCGGGGTGAGGTTGTTGCGGGTCTTTTCCCGGAGCAGCCCCAGGAGGTCGATGGTCTGCTTGGCCAGGGGCAGGTTCTTCTTGACCTCCCCGGTGTCGGGGTCGGGGATGGCCCCCAGGTGGATGAAGGCCGAGGTTCCCAGGGAGAAGATGAAGGAGGCGAAGGTGATGGCCGGCAGGGGCACGTCTTCGCCGGCGGCAGCGCTGCCCGGGGGCGGTTCCGGGGCCTCTTTGGCCGCCGCGCCCTTCCGGGCCGCCTGCTCCTCCTTGAGGCGCGCCTTTTCTTCCTCGCTCAGATGCAAGTAGCGCCGGTCCTTGACGGTGTAACCCTGGTCTTCGGGTTCGTCCATACCTGCCTCCACCCCTTCGTCAAAATTGCCGCTTGGCTGACCAGTTTGCCGCGGCGTGAAGCATTTGGTTTCTTCGCCGGGTTCAGGGTGGTAGAGGCGGGTTTTAAACCCGCCCCTACCAAGCTTATTAGAGCTCCAACTGGATGGCCATGGCCACGTGCTCCAGGTCCCGCACGTCCTTGAGGCACTCGGGGGTCACCGGGGTGTCCGTGGTGAGAAGAATGACGTTCTGGCCCCGTTCCTTTTCCTGGCCCACGTGCATGCGGCCGATGTTGATGTGGTGGCGGCCGATGGTGGTGCCGATGGCGCCGATGACCCCCGGGCGGTCGGTATTGTAAATGAACAGCATGTGCCCCTCGGGGACGGCCTCCAGGCGGAACTTGTTGATGCGCACGAGCCGGGGCTCATATTTGCCGAAGATGGTGCCGGCCACTACGTTTTCCTCGCTGCCGGCCCTGACCGTCAGGCGGATCAGGGTGGAAAAGTCCTCCGCGGAGGCCACCTTCTCTTCACTGATGTGGATGCCCCGGGACGCGGCCATGGCGGGCGCGTTGACATAGTTGACGTCGTCGCCCATGACCGGGAAGAGCAGGCCTTTGAGGACGGAATGGGTCAGGGGTTTGGTGTCCAGTTTGGCGACCTCGCCGATGTAAGCGATGGACACGGACTTGATGGCGCCTTCGAACAACTGGGTTTGGAAGCTGCCCAGGGCCTCGGCCAGGGTCAGGTAGGGCCGGAGCTGGGCCAGGGTCTCCTGGGTCACGGAGGGGGCGTTCACCGCGTTCTTGATGGTGCCCACCAGGAGGTACTCCAGGATCTGCTCGCAGATGGCCACGGCCACGTTGGCCTGGGCCTCCTCGGTGGAGGCGCCCAGGTGCGGGGTGCAGATGACGTTGGCAAATTCCCTGAGGGGCCAGTCCGGGGGGGGCGGCTCGGTTTCGAAGACGTCCAGCGCGGCGCCTGCCACCTTGCCGTCCTCCAGGGCCTCCAGCAAGGCCTTTTCGTCGATGAGGCCGCCCCGGGCGCAGTTGATGATGCGCACCCCGGGCTTCATCTTGCGGAAGGCTTCCCGGTTGAGCAGCTTGGCGGTGTCCTTGGTCTTGGGGGTGTGCAGGGTGATGAAGTCGGAGCGGGCCAGGAGTTCATCCAGGCTCACCAGTTCCGCTCCCAGGTTGGCGGCCACCTCCTTGGTGATGAAGGGGTCGTAGCTCAGGACCCGCATCTTCAGGCCCAGGGCCCGTTCCGCCACCACGGAGCCGATGCGGCCCAGGCCGATGACGCCCAGGGTCTTGTTGTAGAGCTCGGCGCCCTGGAACCTCTTTTTCTCCCACTTGCCATCCCGCATGGAATGGGCTGCCTGGGGGATGTTGCGGGCCAGGGCCATGAGCAGGCTCAGGGCGTGCTCCGCGGTGGTGATGGTGTTGCCGCCGGGGGTGTTCATCACCACGATGCCCCTTTTGGAGGCCGCGGGGATGTCCACGTTGTCCAGGCCGGTGCCGGCCCGGCCCACCACTTTCAGGCGGGGGGCGGCATCGATCAGGTCCGCGGTTACCTTGGTGGCGCTGCGGATGACCAGACCGTCGGCGTCCTTGATGGCTTCTTTCAGCTCTTCCGGGCTCAACCCCGGGCGGTTCGCCACCTCGATGGAGGGATGGGCCTCCAGGATGGCGATGCCGTCTTGATGGAGGTTGTCGCTGATGAGGACCTTCATGCCGCCGCCTCCTTGCTTAAGACTTCCTGGGCTGCTTTCAAGCCGGTACCGTAGGCCACCTTATAGCCCAGTTGATTCAGCACCGCTTCCAGGCCGCCGATGGTGCCCAGGAGGTCTAGTTCGTCGATATAGCCCATGTGGGCGATGCGGAAGATCTTGCCCTTGGCCTGAGCCTGGCCGCCGGCGATCCAGATGCCCCTTTTGCGCAGTTCGCTCACCACCTTCTGGCCGTCCACCCCGGCGGGGGCCTGGACCGCGGTGAGGACATCCGAGGGGTGATCCTGGGCGTAAAGCTCCAGTCCCATGGCCTTGGCCGCGGCCTTGGTGGCCAGAGAGAGGCGCCGGTTGTGGGCAAAGATCTTCTCCAGGCCCACCTTCTTGATGCGGGCCAGCACTTCCCCGAGGCCCAGGGTCAGGGAGACCGCGGAGGTGTAAGGCGTCTGGTTCTTCTCCTGGGACTGGCGCTGCTTGGCGAAGTCGAAGTAATACTTGGGCAGGGTGGAGGTCTTGACGAACTCCCAGGCCTTGGGGCTCAGGGCCGCAAAGGCCAGGCCCGGGGGCAGCATCATGGCTTTCTGGGAGCCGGCCACCAGCAGGTCCAGGCCCCAGGCGTCCATGGGCAGCGGGTAGCCCCCCAGGGCGGAGATGGCGTCCACCACCAGGATGGTGCCCGGGCGGGACTTAGTCACCGCGGCCAGTTCCTGCACCGGGTGCTGCACCCCGGTGGAGGTCTCGTTGGCTTGGACGAAGACCGCCTTGATGGCCGGGTTGGCGTCCAGGCGCCGGGCCACTTCCCGGGGGTCCACGGCCCGGCCCCAGGTAACCTCAAGGCGGTCCACCTTGACCCCGTAAACGTTGCAAAGCTCGGTCCAGCGCTCGCCGAACTTGCCGCCGTCCACTACCAGGGCCGTGTCCCCGGCGCTCAGGGTGTTGGCCACCGCGCCTTCCATGGCGCCGGTGCCGGTGGCCGCGAACATCAGCACCTCCTGCTGGGTCTGGAAGAGATATTTCAAGCCTTCCCGCACCTCGGCCAGGATGTCCATGAACTGGGGGGCGCGATGGTGAATCATGGGCTGGGCCATGGCCAGCTGCGTCTCCGGCGCCACGGGGGTGGGGCCGGGTGTCATCAGGTAAGTCTTCATTTCCTTTACCTTTCGAGCATCGAGAATGGGGGCAGGGAATTAGGGCAATAATTCTCCAAAAACTTAATTAATTTATTTAGTTTCCCGTTAACTGTCAAGCTCCTGGCAGGAAAAATTGAACCCCAGCGACGGGGTTAAAGGTCGGGGCGGAACTCCAGAGAGATGGGACGGAGCGGCCCCCGGCGCGGTCAAGCTCCCTACCTCGGCTCCATCATGCGGGGTAACCGGCGGCCCAGTGCAATTCGGGGATGGCTGCGAATGGTTACGGGATGAAGGTGTAGCCCGCGGGGATTCTCCTATTGGGGATACTTCACTTCAAAGACGCGCTTGGCCACCACGAAGGTGCCTTCGTAGTAAGGCTGGCGCAGGTCGGTGACGGTGACTCCCAGGCGCCGGTTGGAGGCGTGGATCATCTTGCCTTCGCCCAGGTAGATGCCGGCGTGGCCGATGTGGCGGCCGCCCCGGCTGAAGAAGAGCAAATCCCCCGGCAGCAGCTTGGAGAAGTCCATGGTCTGGGTGACGACCTTGCCCACCTGGGCCTGTTCGGCGCTGGAGCGGGGCAGGTCAATCTTGAAGCCCTGGTAAATATACTGCACAAACCCGGAGCAGTCGGTGGCGTAGCCCGTCGTGAGGGACCCGCCCCGGCTGTAGGGGGTGTCCTGGTAATGCTTGGCCTGGGCCAAAACCAAGTCTGAGAAGCCCCAGGGCTCGAAGAGATTATATTCCCGAGAGGCCTTGGAGGGCGACGGGAGTTGGGAGGTGGGCCGGGAGGGCTGCCCCGCCGGTTTTTTGGGGCTCAGGGGTTCCAGCAGGAAATTGCCGTCCCGCTGGGGGATGACCCGCATCAGGGGCGGAGTCTCGGGCACGTTGGCGCCGGAGCCCCGGCCCGGGGCCGCGGCAGTGGAAAAAATCTGGCCCTTGACCGGACTGTCTTCATCCCGGGCCGCGCTGCGCTTGCTGCTCTTTTTGGCTTTCTTGCTGCTCTTGCTTTTGTTGATGGTCTTGGCTTTGGAAGTACTCTTCTTGTTGTTGACGTCCTGGGTGGGAGTTGACTGGGCCAAAGTAGGTGACAGGGTTAAGGCCATGGTTAGTACCGCGCCCAGAATTATCCGGTTAGCCATGCAGAACCTCCTTGGTTATGGGACAATCCAGGGGGCCCGGCGCGCAGTTCCTAGTCTCGGCGCGCGCTCAGGGCCGGACTATCAGGCCCGGTGCCTGAACCGATGCTGACAAAGAACCTATTCAATTTTCGGGATTGGCGGCACGTTATAACAAGTCGGATAGCATGTCAACCCTTTTTTTCTGCTGACTCGGGGCCGCAAGGGTTTTGCCATGATTTTAAGTGGGTTAAGGAAGAGAAAAAATGAGCCCCGGGGTCGGGGGCCGGAAACAGAAGGGGACGGTGCAGGCACCGTCCCCTATCGGCTGATTACGTTGGAAAAGGCAAGATTATTCGGCCGCGGCCTTCTTTTCGGCTTTCTTTTTCTGGGCCTTGGGGAGCTTTTCCGGGCGGCCCACCAGCTCCAGGACGGACACGGGGGCCCCGTCCCCGGGCCTCACTCCCAGGTGGATGATGCGGGTATAGCCCCCGGGGCGGTCCAGATACCGCTCCTTGAGTTCCCCGAAGAGTTTGGCCACGGTCTGTTTGGTGCGCACCAGGGCCAGGGCCTGGCGCCGGGCGTGCAGGTCGCCTCGGCGGGCCAGGGTGATGATCTTTTCCGCCAGCTGCCGGACCTCCTTGGCCTTGGCCCGGGTGGTTTGCACCCGCTCGTGCTCCAGCAGCGAGGTCACCAGGTTGCGCAGCATGGCCTGGCGGTGCTCCGTGGTCCGGGACAGTCGCCGTCCCGCTTTCAAGTGTCTCATGCCACTTCTTCCTTCCTTTCCGGCACCTGGTCCGGGGGCATGAAGTTTTCCAGCTTCATCCCCAGGTGCAGGCCCATCTCCGTGAGGATCTCCTTGATCTCGTTCAAGGACTTGCGCCCGAAATTCTTGGTCTTGAGCATTTCCTGCTCGGTCTTCTGCACCAGCTCGCCGATGAAGCGGATATTGGCATTCTTCAGGCAATTGGCAGCCCTGACCGACAGCTCCAGCTCGTTGACGCTGCGGTAGAGGTTCTCATTCAAGGGCGGCGCCTCTTCCAAGCCCCGCTCTTCCAGGCCCTCGGGCTCCTCCTCGAAGTTGATGAACATGCTCAGGTGTTCTTTGAGGATCTTGGCGGCAAAGGCCACCGCGTTCTCCGGGGAGAGGCTGCCGTCGGTCCAGACTTCCAGGGTGAGCTTGTCGTAGTCCGTGCGCTGCCCCACCCGGGCCTGGGTGACCACGTAATTCACCTTGCGGATGGGGGAGAAGGAGGCGTCCAGGGGGATGAAGCCGATGGGCTGGTCTTCCTCCTTGTTGGCCTCCGCGGGGACATAGCCCTTGCCGAGTTTGGCCGTCATCTCCAGGTTGAGGACGCCGTCCGCGGAGAGGCTGGCGATGTGATGTTCGGGGTTGAGGATTTCCACCGTGCCGTCCGTCTGGATGTCGCCGGCCTTGAGCTCGCCCTGGCCCTTGCCTTCCAGGCGCAGGATCTTGATGCCGTCACCGCCCATCTTCAGGCGCACCTGCTTCAGGTTCAGGAGGATCTCGGTGACATCCTCCATCACTCCGGGGAGGGCGGAGAATTCGTGGAACACGTCCTTGATGCGCACGGAAGTGATGGCCGCCCCCCGCAGCGAGGACAGCAGCACCCGCCGCAGGGCGTTCCCCAGAGTAATGCCGAAGCCCCTCTCCAGGGGCTCGCAGGCGAACTTGCCATAGAAGCGGTTGTGGGTGTCGCCGTCCACTTCCAGCTTTTTGGGCTTGATTAAATCCGTCCAATTTTTTTGAATCATGGCTCCTCAGGATACTGCTCGGCTCCCTTGCCCGGGGGCAGCCTGCTGGCGGCCGCCGCTCCCGGTGGTCGGGATCATGGTGCTACTTGGAGTACAGCTCCACGATGAGATGCTCTTGAATGGGCATGGTGATGTCTTCCCGGCTGGGGAACATAACCACCCTTCCTTTGGCTTCCTCTTTTTCCAGCTCCAGCCAGGGGGGGCAGCCCCGCCGGGCCGCGGCCTCCAGGGCGTCCCGGATGAGGGGCAAACTTTTGCCCTTCTCCGTCACTTGGACGGTGTCCCCTTTCCTCACCAGGAAGGAGGGCAGGTTCACCTTGGCCCCATTCACCAAAACGTAGTTGTGGCGCACCAGTTGCCGGGCCTGGGAGCGGGAGTTGGCAAATCCCAGGCGGTAAACGATGTTGTCCAGGCGCCGCTCCAGGAAGACCAGGAGATTGGTGCCGGTCACCCCTCTCTGCCGCTCGGCCTTCTCAAAATAGCCCCGAAACTGCTTTTCCATGACGCCGTAGATGCGTCTGACCTTCTGCTTTTCCCGGAGCTGCATGCCGTAATCGGAGAGCTTGGCCCGGCGGTGGCCATGCTGTCCCGGAGGATAGTGGCGGCGCTCGATGGCGCATTTGTCGGTATAGCAGCGGTCGCCCTTGAGGTAGAGCTGCATTCCCTCCCGGCGGCAGAGCCGGCACACAGGTCCCAAATATCTGGCCAAGGTTGTGGTCCTCCCGGTTTAAACCCGACGCCGTTTGGGGGGTCGGCAGCCGTTGTGGGGAATGGGGCTGACGTCCCGGATCAGGTTGATGGTTAGGCCTGCGGCCTGGAGGGCTCTCAGCGCCGCCTCCCGGCCCGCGCCCGGGCCCTTGACGAAGACGTCCACGTTGCGCATGCCGTGCTCCATGGCCTTCTTGGCCGCGTCCTGGGCCGCCAGCTGGGCGGCAAAGGGGGTGCCCTTGCGGGAACCTTTGAAACCCTGGACCCCGGCGGAAGACCAGGCGATGACGTTGCCCGCGGGGTCGGTGATGGTCACCAGGGTATTGTTGAAGGTAGCCCGGATGTGCGCCAACCCCGCGGGGATGTTCTTGCGCTCCCGTTTCTTTTTGGTGCGTGCCGCTCCTTTGGCCATCGCCCCTCCTTAAGCCTTTTTCCTTTTGCCCACCACGCTGCGCCGGGGGCCCTTGCGGGTGCGGGCGTTGGTATGGGTGCGCTGGCCCCGGACCGGCAGGCCCCGGCGGTGGCGGAGCCCCCGGTAGGACCCCAGGTCCATGAGGCGCTTGATGTTCATGGAGACTTCCCGCCTCAGGTCCCCTTCCACCTTGCAGGTGCTGTCAATGACCTGGCGGATTTGGGTGATCTCGCCGTCGGTCAGGTCCGCGGTCTTGGTGCTGGGGTCCACGCCCGCTTCCTTCAGGACCCGGTCCGCAGTGGTGCGGCCGATGCCGAAAATATAGGTGAGCGCGATCTCCACCCGCTTGTTCCGGGGCAAATCGATGCCGGCGATTCTGGCCAACTCCTTACCTCCCTTAACCCTGCCGCTGCTTATGCTTGGGGTTTTCGCAGATCACCCGCACCACCCCTTTGCGGCGTATAATCTTGCACTTGGCGCAGATGCGCTTTACTGAGGCCCTGACCTTCATGGCGTCGTCCTATTTGACCCGGTAGATGATGCGCCCGCGGTTCAAGTCGTAAGGGGAGAGCTCCACGATCACCTTATCCCCCGGCAGGATCTTGATGTAGTGCATGCGCATCTTGCCGGAGATGTGGGCCAGCACCTTGTGGCCGCTGGCCAGTTCCACCCGGAACATGGCGTTGGGCAAGGGCTCAATTACCGTCCCTTCTACTTCAATGGCGTCTTCCTTGGGCATCTACCGGTCTTCGTAAATTATTTAAATTAGTTAATTTAACCTATATTTTCCCTTGAATCAAGCCAGAGGGGTTGTCTCACCCTTTACAGCCGGCTCAGAATCAGCACGCCCTTTTCCGTCAGGGCCACGGTATGCTCAAAGTGGGCGGAAACCGCGCCATCCTGGGTCACCGCGGTCCAGCCGTCCTCCAAAATCTTCACCCGCCAAGACCCCGCGGAGGTCATGGGCTCGATGGCCAGAGTCATGCCCACCTGGAGCACCGGCCCTTTCCCCGGCGGCCCGAAATTGGGAATCTGGGGGTCTTCATGGAGGCTGCGGCCGATGCCGTGCCCCACGAATTCCCTGATTACCCCAAAGCCCTTGGCTTCCACCACCTCCTGCACCGCGTGGGAGATGTCGCTGAGGCGGCCCCCCGCTTGGAAGCGGTCGATGCCGGCGTAAAGGGCCACCTCGGTGGCCTCCATGAGCTGCCGGGTCCGGGGGGCCACCTCCCCCACCGCCACGGTGAGGGCCGCATCTCCGTAATAGCCGTCGTGCCGGACCCCGAAGTCCAGGCTCACCAGGTCGCCGTCCTTAAGGCGCCGGGGCCCGGGGATGCCGTGCACCACCTCTTCGTTAATGGACACGCACAAGGACGCGGGGTAGCCCCGGTAGCCCTTGAAGGCCGGCTCCACGCGCCGGCGGCGGCAGAGGTCCTCGGCCAATTCGTTCAGTTCCCGGGTCTCCACCCCCGGGCGGATCTTTTCTCTCACCCCTGCCAGGATTTCCGCCACGATGCGGTTGGCCTTCTCCATCCTGGCGATTTCCCGGCGGGACTTGAGGAGAATCATATACCCGGGTCAGCCTCGAGGTGACACTCCTTTACCTTAGGCCCCGCAGGAGCACTTGGGCGCGGCCAGGATGCCGACGATCTGGTTGAAGATGTCGTCAATGGAGCCCACGCCCTTGATGGGCCGGACCAGTCCCTTCTGGGTGTAATAGCCGATCAAGGGCGCGGTAGCCTGGTTGTAAGTGGCCAGGCGGTTGCGCACCGTGGTTTCGTTGTCGTCGTCCCGCTGGTAGAGCTCGCCGCCGCACTTATCACAGATTCCCGCTTTCTTGGGAGGAGTGAACTTGACGTGAAACATCTGGCCGCAGGCCGCGTTCTTGCAAGTGCGCCGGCCGGTGAGGCGGGTCACCAGGGCCTCTTCGTCCACGTCGATGGAGACCACGTGGTCGATCTTGGTGCCCAGCCCGGCCAGGACCTTGTCCAGGGCCTCGGCCTGGGGCACGGTGCGGGGAAAGCCGTCCAGGATGAAGCCCTTCTTGGCGTCCGCCTGGGCCAGCCGGTCTTTGATGATGCCGATGACCACTTCATCGGGCACCAGCTTGCCGGCGTCCATGAACTCCTTGGCCTTCCTGCCCATCTCGGTGCCTTCTTTCACCGCGGCCCGGAGGATGTCACCGGTGGAAACCTGGGGAATATGGTACAGGTCGATGAGTTTCTTGGCTTGGGTGCCTTTGCCCGCGCCCGGGCCGCCCAACAGGATGAGATTCATAGCTTCCTCCTTCGCTTAGCGCCTGACTCGACTCATACGTTTTTTCATGAAGCCCTCGTAGTGGCGGGTGAGCAAATGGGACTCAATCTGGGCCATGGTGTCCATGGCCACCCCCACCACGATTAAGAGGGCGGTGCCGCCGAAGTAAAAGGGAACGTTGAACTTCTGGATCAAAAAGGAGGGCATGACGCACACCGCGGACACATAGATAGCCCCTCCCAGGGTGATGCGGGTCAGTATTCGGTCGATGTAATCCGCGGTGGGTTTGCCCGGCCTCAGTCCCGGCACGTAGCCGCCCCACTTCTTCAGGTTGTCGGCCACGTCCACGGGATTAAAGGTCACCGCGGTGTAAAAATAGCAGAAGAAGACAATGAGGCCCACGTAAACCATGTCATGGAAGATGTGCCCCGGGCTGATGGCCTCGGACACCCACTTGATGTAGAAATTTTGGGTGAAGCTGGCGATGGTGGCCGGGAACATCAAGAGCGACGACGCGAAGATGGGCGGAATGACCCCGGAGGTGTTCACCTTGAGGGGCAGGTGCGTGCTCTGGCCGCCGTAGATGCGCCGGCCCACCACCCGCCGGGCGTACTGCACCTGGATGCGGCGCTGACCCCGCTCCACGAAGACGATGAAGCCCACCACGATCACCATGACAATGATCAGGATGACCATGAGCAGGGGCATGATTTCACCGGTCTTCATCAGCCCGAAAGTGTTGATGATGGCCGAGGGCAGCCGGGCCACGATGCCGGCAAAGATGATCAAGGAGATGCCGTTTCCTATGCCCCGCTCGGTAATCATTTCGCCCAGCCACATGATGAACGCGGTGCCGGAAGTCAGGGTGAGCACGGTCATCAGCCGGAAGGCCCAGCCGGGGTGGAGCACCACCGCCATGGTGCCCGCGCCGCCGGTCATGCCCTCCAGGCCCGCGGCGATGCCCATCCCCTGGATGGCGCTGATGATCACGGTGCCGTAGCGGGTGTACTGCTTGATCTTCTTCTGCCCCGCTTCCCCTTCTTTGTAGAGCTTCTCCAAGGAGGGGATGACCACCTTGAGGAGCTCCATAATGATGGCCGCGCTGATGTAAGGCATGATCCCCAGGGCGAAGACGCTGAGCTTTTCCAGCGCGCCCCCGGAAAACATGTCAAAGAGCCCGAAGATAGTGCCCCGCTGCCGGGCGAAGAAGGCCATGAGCGCGTCGGGGTCGATGCCGGGGGTGGGGATCTGGCAGCCCAGGCGGTACACCGCCAGCATCAGCAGGGTGAAGCCTATACGGCGCTTCAACTCCGGAATCTTGGCGATGCTGGCGAACGCGCCCACTTAAACGACCTCCACCTTGCCGCCCGCGGCCTCGATGCGCGCCCGGGCCTGGGCGCTTATTGCCTGGACCTTAAGCACCAGGGGCACGGTGACCTCGCCCTGGCCCAGGACCTTGATGCGCCGGGGCTTGTTCTTTACCAGCCCGGCTTCCCGTAAGGCCGCTTCGTCTACCACGGTGTCCGGGGCAAAGCGGTTCAGGTCCCTTAAGTTGACGATGGCCCAGGGCTGCCGGAAGACGTTGGTGAAGCCCCGCTTGGGGATGCGCCGGGTCAGGGGCATCTGGCCGCCCTCAAAGCCCGGTTTGGTGCCGCCGCCGGCCCGGGAGTTCTGGCCTTTGCTGCCCCGGCCCGCGGTCTTGCCGGTGCCGGAGCCGGGCCCCCGCCCCACCCTTTTCTTGGGGTGCTTGGACCCGGGCGCGGGCTTCAGCTCACTCAGACGCATGGGCCTTGCCTCCTTCCGGAACCTGGCGCACGCTCAGGAGGTGCCCTACCTGGCGCACCATGCCCTGGATGGCCGGGGTCTCCCGAAGGCGCACCGTCTTGTTGAGGCGGGTGAGTCCCAGGGCCTTCAGGGTCAGGCGGTGCTGGGGCGGCCGCCCGATGCCGCTTTTGATCAGGGTTATTTCCAAGAGCATTGCTATTCCTTAACCTTGCGCCCTTTGCGTCTTGGCGTGATGATTTCTCACGCAAAGGCGCAAAGGCGCAAAGAAATAATTATCCAACAATCTCCGCCAGAGGCCGGTTGCGCCGGGAGGCCACTTCCTCCGGGGACGCCAGCAGCTTCAGGGCCAACATGGTGGCCTTCACCGCGTTGTGGGGGTTGTGCGAGCCCAGGCACTTGGTGAGGACGTTCTTGATGCCCGCCACCTCCACCACGGCCCGGACGGGGCCGCCGGCGATGACCCCGGTGCCCTCGGAAGCCGGTTTCAGGAGCACTTTGCCGGCGCCGAACTCGCCCTGGACCGTATAGGGGATGGTGTTATTGATGATGGGCACCTGGATCATCTCCTTCTTGGCTTTTTCCACGGCCTTGCGGATGGCTTCCGGCACCTCGTGGGCCTTGCCCAAGCCGGCCCCCACCTTGCCCTGGCCGTCGCCCACCACCACGATGGCACTGAACCGGAAGCGCCGCCCGCCCTTGACCACCTTGGCCACGCGGTTGATGCTCACCACCTTGTCGATTAACTGGTACTCCTGCGCCTCGGCTTCGAACAAGCTGTCCTCCTGTTTAGCTATCAGCTAAGAATGCTGACGGGTGTCTTCCTCTCCATTTTCTTAGTTCGTCTGCGGCTGAAGGCCGCTTTCTCTTAACTGCTCACTGCTCACTCTTAAAAAACCAGTCCGTGCTCCCGGCAGGACTCCGCCACCGCCTGGACCCGGCCGTGATAAAGAAAGCCGTTGCGGTCGAAGACCACCGTCTGGATGCCTTTCTCCTTGGCCCGCTGGGCCAGGAGTTTTCCCACTTCCCGGGCGGCTTCCGCCTTTTTCCGGCCCTGGAGTTGGTCCCGGATTTCCTTGCTCAGGGTGGAGGCGGCCGCCAGGGTGCGGCCCTGGCTGTCGTCGATGACCTGGGCATAGATGTGCCGGGCCGAGCGGAAGACGCACAACCGCGGGCGCTCAGGGCTGCCGGTGACCTTCTTGCGGATGCGCTTCTTCCTCTTGAGCCTGGCCGCCATTTTGGAGTCCATCTGCGCCATCCTCCCTTAACGGCCGCCGGCCTTGCCGACCTTGCGCCGCAGCACTTCGCCGGCAAACTTGATGCCCTTGCCTTTGTAGGCGTCGGGGGGCCTCAGGGCCCGGAGCACCGCCACGGTCTGGCCCAGCAGCTCCTTGTCGGCGCCGTGCAGCTCAATCTTGGTGGCCTTCTCCACCTTGGCCGTGATGCCCTTGGGCAGGGGAAATTCCACCGGGTTGGAGTAGCCCAGGCTGAAGATCAGGGTGTGGCCCCGGCCCTCCACCTTGTAGCCGGTGCCCACCAGCTCCAGCACCTTGGTAAAGCCGGTGGAAACCCCGGTGACCAGGTTATTGGCTAACGTCCGGGCCAGGCCCCAGTAGGAGCGGCTGACGCGGCTGCCGTCCTGGGGGATGAGGCGCAGCTCCTGGGGGTCCGCCTCCAGGCCCACCCCCGGGGGCAGGGCTTGGGAGAGCGTGCCCCCGGGCCCGGTGACCGTCAACACCCCGCCTTCCCAGTTGACCTTCACCCCCTTGGGCAGGGGGATGGCTTTCTTGCCGATGCGGCTCATGTTCTCTTTCCTACCAGATTTCGCACAGCACTTCGCCGCCGACCTGGAGCTTGCGGGCCTGGCGGTCCGTCACCACTCCCTGGGAGGTGGAGATCACCGCCACTCCCAGGCCCCCCTGCACCCGGGGCAGGTCTTCATGGCCGGCATAAACCCGGCGCCCCGGCCGGCTCACCCGGCGCAGCCCCTGGATGAGGGGAACATTATGTTCGCTATATTTGAGATAAACCCGGAGAATGCCCTGGCGGTTGTCCTTGATGACCTTGTAATTCTTGATATAGCCTTCTTCCTTGAGGATCTTGGCCAGGCTGATCTTCATGCGGGAAGCGGGGATGTCCACCTTGTCGAAGCGGGCCCCCGCGGCATTGCGCACCCGGGTCAACATGTCGGCGATGGGGTCGGTCATGCTCATATTCTGGCCTACCAGCTGGATTTGATGACCCCGGGGATCTCCCCCTTGAGGGCCATGCTGCGGAAGCAGATGCGGCAGATGCCGAACCTCCTCAGGAACGCCCGGGGACGCCCGCACAGGGGACAGCGGTGGTACTTGCGCACCTCAAACCGCGGGGTGCGCTTGGCTTTGGCGATCAACGATTTTTTAGCCATCCTATCTCCTGAAGGGCATGCCCAAGAGACTCAGGAGGAATTTGCCCTCTTCGTCCGTGGGCGCGGTGGTAATGATGGAGATATTCATCCCCTTGACCTTATCGATCTTGTCGTAGTCGATTTCCGGAAAGATAAGCTGCTCCTTGATGCCCAAGGTGTAGTTGCCCCGGCCGTCAAAGGACTTGTCCGACATGCCCCGGAAGTCCCGCACCCGGGGCAGTACCACGTTCACCAGCTTGTCCAGGAAGTCATACATGCGGTGGCGGCGCAGGGTCACCATGCAGCCGATGGGCATCCCTTCCCTCAGTTTGAACGCGGCGATGGACTTCTTGGCCCGGGTGACCACGGGCTTTTGCCCGCTGATGACAGACAGCTCTTGGGTCGCGTTCTCCAGGAGCTTGATGTTCTGGATGGCCTCGCCCAGCCCCAGGTTGATGACAATCTTGGTGACCCTGGGCACCTGCATGGGGCTGCGGTAGCGGAACTCCTGCATCATGCGGGGTACGCACTCCGTGAGGTAAAATTCCCGGAGGCGGGATTTCACCTTTTCCGTTGGCGGGGAGGCGGCTTTTTCCGCGGCCGGGGCCACCGCGACTTCGGGTGCGCTCTCGGCTGCTTTTCCGGCCTTTTTGGCCTTGCCTTTTTCTTTGGGCGGTTTTTCAGCCATCAATCAATTCCTTGCATTTCCGGCAGACCCGGGCCTTTTTGCCTTCCGCGGTGCGGGTGAGGCGAAACCGGGTGGCCGTGGCGCACTTGGGGCAAATCAGCATCACCTTGGAGATGTTCAGGGGCGCCTCCTTCTCCAGGATGCCGCCCTGGCCGGTGGCGGGGCTGGGCCGGGTGTGGCGCTTGATCATGTTGATCTTTTCCACCACCACCTGGTTTTTTTCCCGCAGCACCCGAAGGACCTTGCCGGTCTTGCCCTTTTCCTTACCGGAGGCGACCTCCACCAGGTCGTTTTTCTTCAGGCGGATGCGCACCGGCTCCGGCGGGGCTTTTTTCACTTTCATTTACAGCACCTCCGGGGCCAGGGAGATGATTTTCATGAACCGCTTGGCTCTCAGTTCCCGGGCCACGGGCCCGAAGATGCGGGTGCCCACGGGGTCTCCCTGGGGGTTGATGAGCACCGCGGAGTTGTCGTCGAACTTGATGTAAGAGCCGTCCCCCCGGCGGGTCTCTTTCTGGGTGCGTACTACCACGGCCCGCATGACGTCGCCCTTCTTCACTTTGGAGTGGGGCAGGGCCTCTTTCACCGAGACCACGATGATGTCCCCCACCCGGGCATAGCGCCTTCTGGTGCCGCCCAGCACCCGGATGCAGAAGACGCGCTTGGCGCCGGAGTTGTCAGCCACCGTCAGTTGCGTGTGAACCTGGATCATGGTTGTATCCTAAAGGCGCCGGCCTACTGGGCCTTCTCCAGGACTTCCTTCACCCGCCAGTGCTTGTCCCGGCTCAAGGGACGGGTCTCCTCCAGGAGCACCTTGTCGCCCACCTGGCAGGTGTTGGCGGGGTCATGGGCCTTGATCTTCACCCGGCGCCGGATGATCTTGTGGTACAGGGGGTGGGCCACCAGGCGTTTCACTTCCACCACCACGGTCTTGTCCATCTTGTCGCTCACCACCGTGCCCACCCGGGTCTTGCGCACGCCGCGTCTCTTTTCCATTATTCCCCCACCGGCTAGTGATTCTGCCCGGTCTTTTCTTTGAGCACCGTCTTGAGGCGGGCCAGGTCGCGCCGGGCTTGCCCCAGCCGGGCGGTGTTGTCCAGCTGTTGGGTGCGGTGCTGAAACTGTAAATTAAAGAGCTCCTCATTCACTTCCTTCAGCTTGGCCAGGAGCTCTTCCTGGGTCAGGTCTCGAAGATCTGCTGCCTTCATGACTCTTCTTTCGCGATGAACTTGGTGGGCACCGGCAATTTATGCGCGGCCAGGCGCATGGCTTCCTGGGCTACCTCCCGGTCCACCCCGGCCATCTCGTAAAGGACAAGCCCGGGGCGCACCACCGCCACCCAGCCTTCGGGGCTGCCCTTGCCTTTGCCCATGCGGGTTTCCGCGGGCTTCTTGGTGACGGGCTTGTCCGGGAAGATGCGGATCCACACCTGGCCGCCCCGCTTGACGTGGCGGGTGATGGCAATCCGGGCCGCCTCGATCTGTTGGGCGGTGATGCGGCCGCACTCCTCGGCCTGGAGGCCGTACTCCCCGAAAGCCAGAAAATTGCCCCGGGTGGCCGCGCCCCTCATGCGACCCTTCATCTGCTTGCGATATTTAACCCGTTTGGGACTTAGCATTTTTTGTCCTTTTTCTTTGCGACCTTGGCGCCTTGGCGAGATTTATGGCTCACGCAAAGGCGCAAAGTTCGCCAAGGAGTGAGCGCTAGAAGCTCACCCCTTCCTCCGCGCCCAGGACCTCGCCGTGAAAGATCCAGGCCTTGACGCCGATGACCCCGTAAGTGGTCCTGGCCTCGGCAAAGCCGTAGTCAATATAGGCCCGCAAGGTGTGCAGGGGCACCCGCCCCTCCCGGTACCACTCCTGGCGGGCGATCTCGGCGCCGGCCAAGCGGCCCTTGCAGCGGATCTTGATGCCCTTGGCCCCGAATTTCAGGGACTGGCCCACGGCCTTTTTCATAGCCCGGCGAAAAGAAACCCGGCGCTCCAGCTGCTGGGCGATGTTTTCCGCCACCAGCTGGGCGTTGATTTCGGGTTTGCGCACCTCCTGGACGTCGATGACCAGCTCCCGGCCCACCGCCTTTTCCAGGCGCCGGCGCAGGTCCTCGATCTTTTTGCCCTTCTGGCCGATGACCATGCCCGGCCGGGAGGTGTGGATCTTGATGTTCACCTTGTTGGCGGCCCGCTTGATGTCCACACCGGCTATCCCTGAGCCCTTGAGCTCCGGGTCGCCCTTGACGAAGTCCCTGATTTTTTTGTCCTCGAGGATCAAGGCGGAATACTCTTTGCGGGCAAACCAGGTGGAATCCCACTTGCGGAAATTACCCAGGCGGAAGCCGATGGGGTGAACTTTTTGGCCCAAACTAACCTCCTTGGCGTTTCTTCACGGGTCCTTCGACCAGGACCACGGTAATATGGCTGCTTCGTTTCAGGATGCGGTTGACGCGACCCATGGCCCGGGCCTGGAACCGCTTGAGGCTAGGCCCGCCGTCCACCCGGACGCCCTTGACAACCAGGGTGTCCACGTCCACCTGGGACCGCTGCTCGGCGTTGGCCACCGCGGCTTCCATGACCTTTCGTACCAGCCGGGCCCCCCGCTGGGGCAGGAAGCGCAGCAGCGCCAGGGCCTCCTCCACCTTCTTGCCGGGGAGGATCCTGGCCACCGGGCGCACTTTCCCCGGGGCGATGCGCACGTGTCTGGCACTGGCCTTGATTTCCATGGCTACTTCTTACCCACCTTGGTCTTGCGGTCTCCGGCGTGGCCGCCGAAGTGGCGGGTGGGCGCGAATTCCCCCAGTTTGTGCCCCACCATGTTCTCCGTGACGTACACCGGGATGAACTTCTTGCCGTTGTGCACCGCCAGGGTCAGGCCGATGAATTCCGGGGTGATGGTGGAGCGCCGGGACCAGGTCTTGATGACCCGGCGGTCCTGGGCCTCCCGGGCCTGCAGCACCTTGTCCCGGAGGCTCGCCTCCACATAGGGTCCCTTTTTCAGTGAACGGGCCACGCTATTATCCTCTACTTACTTCCCCGCCGCTTGATGATGTGGCGGTCTGATTGCTTGGGTTTCCGGGTCTTGTAGCCCTTGGTGGGCACGCCCCAGGGGGTGCAGGGGTGGCGCCCGCCGGAGGACTTGCCTTCGCCGCCCCCCAGGGGGTGGTCCACCGGGTTCATGGCCACGCCCCGGACGTGGGGCCGCCGACCGTACCAGCGTTTGCGTCCGGCCTTGCCCAGGGAGACGTTCTCCTGCTCCACGTTGCCCAGTTGGCCCACTGTGGCCCGGCAGGTGAGGGGCACCATGCGCACCTCCCCCGACGGCAGCTTCAGGTGGGCGGCCCCCCCTTCCTTGGCCATGAGCTGGGCGTAAGCCCCCGCGGCCCGGGCCAGTTGCCCGCCCTTGCCGGGCTTGAGCTCCACGTTGTGCACCAGGGTGCCCGATGGGATATTGGCCAGGGGGAGGCTGTTCCCCGGCTTGATGTCCGCCTCCGCACCGGCGATGACCTTGTCCCCCACCTTCAGCTCCTGGGGGGCCAGGATGTAGCGCTTCTCACCGTCCAGGTAATGCAAGAGAGCAATGCGCACCGTGCGGTTGGGGTCATATTCGATGGCCGCCACCTGGGCTTCCACCCCCACCTTGTCCCGCTTGAAATCGATGAGGCGGTAGCGCCGCTTGTGGCCGCCGCCCCGGTGGCGCATCGTCATCCGGCCGTAGTTATTGCGGCCCCCGGTCTTCTTCAAGGTCTTCACCAGGCTCTTCTCAGGCCTGGACCGGGTGACCTCGACGAAGTCCGTCACCGTCTGGAACCGCCGCCCCGCTGAGGTGGGCTTCCTGGAAATCAGTGCCATTTCAACTCATTCCTTGCAATATTTAACAACTCTTCTTAAGTTTATTTTCGGTGAGCGAGCTTAATGCTCGCTGCTCACTGTTCATTGCTCACACTCCCTTTACATTCCCTCGAAGCCGGGGATCTTCTCCCCGGGCGCCAGGGTGACAATGGCCTTCTTCCAGTCCGGGCGGTAGCCTTCGGTGCGCCCCAGGCGCTTGTATTTGCCCTTCATCTGGATGGTGTTGACCTTCAAGACCTTCACCTTGAAAAGCTCTTCCATGGCCTTGCGGATCTCGATTTTGTTGGCCTTCACATGCACCCGCAAGGTCACCTTGTTGCCCGCCTCTTTCAAGGCGTGGGTCTTTTCCGTGATGATAGGCCCCTTGATGAGGTGGTGGTACGCCTTCATTGGGCCAACCTCGCTTCGATCTGGGCCACGGCCGGGGAAAAGAGCACCAGGTGGTCGTGGCGCAGGATATCATAGACGTTCAAGCCGGCGGTGGGCATGACCTGGACGTAGGGCACGTTGCGGGCCGACAGCTCCAGGGCCTGGTGCTCCGCGGGGGTAATGAACAGGACCTTGGTAAGGTCAAAGGCCTTGAGCACCTGCACGAAATCCTTGGTCTTGGGAGCGCCCGCGGGGTAGTCGTCCAGGATCACCAGCTTGCCTTCGCCCAGCTTGCTGGAGAGGGCCATCTTCAGGGCCAGGCGGCGCACCTTCTTGGGGAGGGTGTAAGCGTAGCTCCGGGGTTTGGGGCCGAAGGTGATGCCGCCGCCCCGCCACAGAGGGGAGCGGATGGAGCCGGCCCGGGCCCGGCCGGTGCCCTTCTGGCGCCAGGGTTTGCGGCCGCCGCCCTTGACTTCTCCCCGGGACTTGGTGGCCGCGGTGCCGGCCCGGCGGCAGGCCCGCTGCCAGGTCACCACTTCGTGGAGCACGTGGCCCTTCACCTCCACCGCGAAGATCTCTTCCGGGAGGTTAATTTCGCCCACCTTTTCCTTTTTGACGTTATAGACAACCACGATTGGCATATTCTTACCCGGCCTTCCTGATGAGCACCAGGCCCTGGGGCGGGCCGGGGACGGCCCCCTTGATCACCAGCAGGTTTTCTTCCGGGCGCACGTCCACCACTTCCAGGTTCTTCATGGTCACCCGGGTGTGGCCCAGATGCCCCGGCATCTTTTTCCCCTTGAGCACCCGGGAGGGATAGGCCGAGGCGCCGATGGAGCCCGGGGCCCGGTGGCTCATGGAGCCGTGGCTCATGGGGCCGCGGTGAAAGTGCCAGCGCTTCACGGTGCCGGCAAAACCCTTGCCCTTGCTGGTGCCGATGACGTCCACCTTGTCGCCGATGGCGAACTGCTCCACGGTGAGCTCCTGGCCCACTGCAAATTCCGCGGCATTGGCCAGGCGCAGCTCCTTGAGATGCCGGAACGCGGTCTTGGCGCCGTGTTTTTCCAGATGCCCTTTGACGGGCTTGCTCACCTTGCCCAGGGAGACCCTCTCAAAGCCCACCTGCAGGGCCTCGTAGCCCTCTTTGGCCGCGGTTTTTTGCTGCACCACAAAGCAGGGGCCGGCTTCGATGACCGTGACCGGCACTGCCAGGCCGTCGGCGTCAAAGATGCGGGTCATACCCAGTTTTTTGCCCAGAATGCCGCCAGGCATTGTTTACTCCTGTTTTCAGTTTTCAGTTTTCGGTTTTCGGTTAAAAAAATTCCGAACAACCATAAAACTGAAATCAGACTAAGCTCTTGGCAGTTCCTGTCTTCATTTTCTTGTTACTGAAAACTGAAAACAGAAAACCGAAAACTATACTTTTATCTCCACATCCACCCCTGCGGCCAGGTCCAGCTTGCTGATGGCGTCCATGGTCTGCTGGGTGGGCTCCAGGATATCCAGCAACCTCTTGTAGGTGCGGATTTCGAACTGCTCCCGGGACTTTTTGTCAATGTGCGGCGAGCGCAGCACCGTGTACTTGTTGATCTCCGTGGGCAGCGGAATGGGCCCCGCCACCCGGGCTCCGGTGGAGCGGGCGGTCTCCACGATCTCCAGCACCGACTTGTCCAGCAGCTTGTGGTCGTAAGAGCGTAACCTGATGCGAATCTTAGGGGTGATCATGTACCCTTCCCTACTCGATGATCTGGCTTACCACGCCGGCGCCCACGGTGCGGCCCCCCTCCCGGATGGCGAAGCGCAGGCCCTCTTCCAGGGCCACGGGGGTGATGAGGTGCACGGTGAGGGAGACATTGTCCCCGGGCATGACCATCTCCACCCCTTCGGGCAGGGTGGCTACGCCGGTGACGTCGGTGGTGCGCAGGTAAAACTGGGGCCGGTAGCCGGAGAAAAACGGGGTGTGGCGTCCGCCCTCCTCCTTGGTGAGCACGTACACCTCGCTCTTGAACTTGGTGTGGGGCGTGATGGAGGCCGGCTGGGCCACCACCTGGCCCCGCTCCACTTCGTCCTTCTTAATGCCCCTAAGGAGCAGGC
>Ga0315268_10000139_pt1 | contig 84566 bp, 92 predicted proteins | sample C1_top_MG_FD_204535 | JGI IMG/M metagenome (GOLD analysis project Ga0315268, IMG submission 204535) | Sediment microbial communities from Yellowstone Lake, YNP, Wyoming, USA - C1_top | ecosystem: Environmental > Aquatic > Freshwater > Lake > Sediment | place: USA: Wyoming | collected 2017-08-01
GTACGGCATATTTAATATAACCTTTTGTTTGTTTAACTATTTTGGATGTTTTAGCCACGGTGTTCCTCCTTTTCAAAAGGGAAGCCAAGTAATTCTAAAAGTCGTTTCGCCATTTTATCATCTGAAGCTGTGGTCACAACGGTAATTTGCAGTCCCCTAATTTTATCCACTTTGGCATAATCAATTTCTGGAAAAACAATTTGCTCAGTCAATCCCAAGGTGTAGTTTCCTTTTCCATCAAAAGAGGTAGTGGAAATTCCATGAAAATCACGTACTCGAGGCAAGGCAATGTTTACCAATTTGGTCAAAAAATCATCCATTTTTTTACCTCGTAGGGTCACTGAAACCCCGATTGGATCACCTTCACGTAGCTGGAAATTAGCTATCGATAATCGAGCTTTATTTATTCTCGGTTTTTGGCCGGTTATGGTTGCTAATTGTTCACTTACTTTAGTAATCACCCCTTTATCTTTCAAAGCTTCCTTCAAACTGACATTGATCGAAACCTTGGAAATTTTTGGTAAGGCCATCACATTCATTTCCGGCATCTCTTTTGCCAGCACTGGTAAAACTGTTTCCTGATAGTATTTTTGCATGCTCATATTTTTATATTTCCATCTCGCATTTGCGGCAGATTCTTAACTTTTTCTCCCCGGTTTGTCTAAACCCTACTCGGGTAATTTGTTTACATTTTGGACAAACCAAAGCCACATTAGCCAATTTTACCGGTCGGGACAATGTCACAATCTCTCCCGGTTGCCCACCCGCTTGAGGTTTTTTGTGTTTTTTATATTGATTAATTCCCGCCAAATAGACTGTCGCAGCCTTTGTATTCACTGTTTCCACTTTAGCCTGTCGACCACGGTCTTTCCCGACCGTTACAGCAACATTATCGCCTTTTTTAATTTTCATAATACTTCTGTAGCCAGTGATGCAATTTTATTAAATCCTTTATCTTTGACTTCCCGGGCGATCGGTCCGAAAATTCTCGTTGCTCTTGGTTCTCCGCTTTTGAGATCGATCACTACAGCCGCATTGTCATCAAATCGGATATAAGATCCGTCTTTACGTGGGAATTCTTTTCGGGTTCTGACAATTACAGCTTTAACCATTTCCGAATCTTTGACTATCCCATTAGGATCGGCTTGGTCTACAACTGCCGTGACAACATCTCCCAAACGGGCATATTTCCTTTTCCACGCCCCGTGTACATGAATAAGTCGCAGTTTTTTTGCACCGCTGTTATCCGCCGGAACCAATTCTGATTTTAGTTGTAACATATTATTTTTTTATTATTTTAATTATTTTGTGACTTTTGGTTTTACTCAATTTTTTGCACGGTAATACCTCAACTATATCTCCGACTTTGGCGCCTATAACATTCTCTACATGTAACTTACCGGTTTGGTGGATCACTTTACTATACAACGGATGTCGGGTTGACCTGTCAAACGTTACCACAGCTGTTTTGGTCATTTTGTCGGATACAACGGTTGCTTTAAAGGTTTTCATATTGCAGGCTATTTTAGCACGCTTAATACTCTGGCTAATTCCTTTCTCAAGGTAAAGACTTTTCTCAGATTTTTTACCCGTCCGATTTTTATTTCCAATCTGGTCTTTGTTATTTCTACTCGCAGTTTACTGGCTTTCTCCGCAAGTTCTGGTTTGGATAGAGACTTCAAAACAATCTTTTCAATCTCTTTTTTCTCCGCTTTTATAGTTGTTTTTTTTGTTGCCATAAAGATTAATATTTTTCTGATAATTTTGCCTGACAAGGTAACTTTGCCGCTGCTTTTCGAAAAGCTTCTGTTGCCATTTCTTTTGTAATTCCGGCTACCTCAAAAAGCACCCGGCCTGGTTTAACCACCGCTACGTACTCATGAATATCGCCCTTCCCGGACCCCATTCTTGTCCCCAATGCCTTTTTTGTAATTGGTTTGTCGGGAAAAATCCGAATCCACATCTTTCCACCCTTGGAAGTATATTTAGTAATCACTTTTCTGGCCGCTTCAATCTGTCTTGCCGATACCCATCCTCGACCCAGAGACTTGAGTCCAAATTCTCCAAAGTTAACTTCGCTTCCGCGGTGGGCCATCCCCGGCATTTGTCCCCGGAACTGTTTACGATATTTTGACCTTTTTGGTTGCAGCATAATTATTTATGACAATTCTCCTTTATAAATCCAGACTTTAATTCCTATGTATCCCGATCTGGTCAAAGCTGGTAGTGCTGCATAATCAATATTGGCACGTAGTGTTTGCAGGGGAACTGATCCACCCTGGTACTGGTACGGCTCGCGTCTGGCAATCTCGGCTCCATTGATTCTTCCAGCCAGTAATACTTTTATTCCCTTGGCTCCGGATTGCATTGATCTTTCCATCGATTTTTTAACGACTCTTCGTGCCGGCATTCTTTTTACCAGTTGTTCCGCAATCTTAGTGGCTACAAAATAAGCATTTAGATCAGGTTCTTTAACTTCTTCAATCTGCATATCAATCTTAGGCGCTTTTTTGTCGTTTTCCGTATACCCCAAAGTTTTGACGATATATTTCTTCAATTCTTCCAATCCTGATCCCCCCCGTCCAATTACCATTCCCGGTCTGGTCACAAAAATAATAATCCGTACACTTTTTAGAGATCTTTCTATTTCTACCAGGGTTATTCCGGCCGGCGCTAATCTTTTCATTAAGGATTTTCTGAGTGTTACATCCGCTTTTAAATAACTAATATATCTAGCGGGTTTTGTCGTAAACCATCTTGACTTCCACAGAGTCAATGGCGAGAGGGGAATCCTGAAACTGATTGGATTAACCTTGTGTCCCATAATTAGCCTCCTTTTCATCTTCCCCTTCCAATTCTAATTTAATGTGTGCAAATTTTTTCCGTCTTACTCCTCGGTCAAATCGGGCCCCGTGGGAGTGTACATCGGCCTTTTTTCCTCCTTTTGGTCCCTCTTCAATTATTAGGGACTTGGTTTTCAAACTCTCTAAAGATAGTTTTAAGTTGTTTTTCGCGTTTCCCACTGCTTGTTTATAAACAAGCAGAATTGGTCTCACTGCTCTTTTATTAATAGTTCCCAAAATATCAATGGCCTTAATCGGCGGCAATTTATTAATGGCGTCAGCCACCAGCCTCAACTTTCTCGGGCTATACCCCACATAACTAGCTGATGCTTTAACGATTTTCATATTAAGTTTTATCCATAGTTCGTTTAACAATTGCACCATGGCCACGGAAAGTTCTGGTGGGGGCAAACTCACCCAAGCGGTACCCTACCATCGCTTCAGAAATAAAGACATCGATAAACTTATTTCCGTTATGAACTTGGAAGGTATACCCCACAAATTCCGGCGGTATTTGGGACGCTCTCGCCCAGGTTTTAATCGGCTGTTTATTACCGGCACTGCTCATCCTGGCAACTTTAGCCAACAATTTTTCATCAATATACGGTCCTTTTTTTGCACTTCTAGACATATTTATTTCTTGCGCCTTCCGGCTATTAATTTATTAGAATATTTCATTCTATTTCTGGTAATTTTACCTCGGGCGGGTTTACCCCAAGGTGTTTTCGGGTGCATTCCCTCGCCGGATCGGCCTTCACCGCCTCCGTGTGGATGGCTTCTGGGATTTTGGGCAGTCCCTCGAACAGTTGGCCTGACTCCCATATGTCTCTTTCTTCCAGCTTTACCGAAATTGATATTCTTCCAATCCAAGTTTCCGATCTGCCCAACAGTCGCTTTGCAGGCCGGATTGAATCTTCGAATTTCCCCCGACGGTAATTTTACCAGAATATATCTTTCCTCGACACCCATAATCATCGCCCCTGATCCCGCGCTTCTAACCATTTGTGCTCCCTTGCCCGGTACCAGCTCCAAATTGTGGACTATTGTTCCGACCGGAATTGCTGATAGCTGCAAACTATTTCCCATTGATAATGGGGCAACTTCACCGGACATGACTGTCATACCGGTAATCATTCCCTCAGGCGCAATAATATATCGCTTTTCTCCGTCCTCGTAAGCCACTAGTGCAATATTGGCGGTTCGGTTTGGATCATATTCAATGGCTACTACTTTTCCGGCTACGCCGTCTTTGTTGCGTTTCCAGTCAATTTCCCGTAAGAACCTTTTTTCCCTTGAGCCTTGATGTCTGACAGTTACCTTTCCGGAATTATTTCGTCCGGATCTTTTTGGTAAGATAGTTATCAACGATTTTTCTGGTTCTTTCTTGTTCAATATCGAATAATCCAGAGCTGAAGACAGTCGCAATCCTGAAGTAATGGGTTTAAACATTCTTAGTGCCATAATTATTTCTTAACTTCCTCTGTTGCGGCTTCAAATAAATCTATTTTTTGATCTGATTTAATTTCTATCATCGCTTTCTTCCAGTCGCTTCTGTAAGACTTCTTTCCTTTACGCCCGGTGCGATAGTCTTTCCCGGCCATCATTGCCGTCTTCACAGCCAAAACTTTGACTCCAAAAGTCTTTTCTACCAAATATTTTATTTGTGTTTTTGTATCGTCTTTAGATACCTCAAACGTATAAATCTTACGGCTGGCAGCTCGGGTGGATTTTTCGGTAATTATTGGTCTAATCAACATATTTTTTTACTACTTCTTCAAAAGCGGCCTCAGTAAATAACAGTTGTTGGCTTTTCATAATTTGATAAGTGTTCACATCCAAGGAATTGGCCACTTCTACTTGGGCTAAATTTCTAAACATCTTTCCATATTTCAATTCTTTAGCTCCCAGAACTAAAAGTGTTTTTTTGCCGGCCAATTCTGACTTGACTAACTCTTTATTTGCCTCTTTTGTGCCTTTTATTTTTTCAAATTCTGTCATTGTCCAAACTACTTTGCTCTTTAACCCCAACGCCGAAATCATGGCCAAACGATTTTGTGACTTGGATAACCCCTTATGATAGTTTTGTTCACCTGTTGGTCCAAAAGCCACTCCACCACCCACAAAAATTGGTGCTGAATAAGCTCCGTGTCGAGCTCTGCCTGTGCCTTTTTGTTTGTACATTTTGGCTGTCGTCTTATTTACTTCTCCCCGGGTCTTTGTTTTGGCATGAGCACTCCTTTGATTAGACAAATATACCCTTACTGCCTGAGCTACCAATTGAGAATTGGCCTCAATTTTTAATAATTTGGCTGGTATTTTGGCTTTCTCAATAGTCATTATTTTTTGACAATTTTTACTAAACTAAACTTTTTAGCTCCTGGGACTGATCCCGAAATTACAATTTCTCGCTTTTCCGGATTGACTTCCAATATTTCCATATTGCTCGAAGTTACCGTATCTACTCCCATGTGTCCGGGTCGGTGTTTACCCTTATACACTCTTCCCGGTGTGGTCGTTGATCCCGATGACCCCGGGGCTCTTTCCCGATCCGATTGTCCATGAGTTCTTGGCCCGCCCTTAAAGTGATATCTCTTAACTGCCCCGGCAAATCCTTTCCCTTTTGACGTCCCCGTCACCCACACTCTGTCGCCGGCTTTAACAATCTCTTCAAATTTCACTTCCGTCTTCGGTTCCAATACTTCCTCTGTTCTAATTTCTTTAACCTTCGTTTTTTGTGATTTATTATTTGAAAATTGCACTCTTACAGCAACATAACCATGTTTTTCCTTTGTCTTACTATCTATAACAGCCTGCGTTGGGACCGTTAAGACAGTCGCTCCCACCCGATTTCCCCGGGAAGTATATTTTCCCGTCATTTCCTTTTTATAAGCGAAAAAAGTATTGATCATAAAAAAAGTGCCTTGCTGGCACTATAAAGAAATAGTAGCCCCAATATTCTTGAAAGCGCTATCTGGGCAACTTTCTCCGCTCCCAAGTGGGAAGATTATATCAAGCATCCGGCTATTCTTCAATCACAGATTTCAATCCCCTGGAGATTGCTAAAAATACTGCATTTTCAACCCCGGCTATTCTACCGAGATCTTTATCAGTAATCTTGTCGGGATTTTTTTTCAAAGCCTGTTTACCTCTTTCGACGGCCAATCTCTCTTTTTCGGTCAATATAATTTCGGTTATCACAACCATACCTACATCTTCACTTCAATATCCACACCCGCCGGCAAATCCAGATTCGACAATTGATCTATCGTTTTTGGGGTGGGGTCGACTATGTCAATCAGGCGTTTGTGCACAATCATTTCATAATGATCCCGGGCGTTTTTGTCCACATGGGGAGAAGTGGTGACTGTAATCAATTTTCGATCATTTGGCAAAGGAATAGGGCCAACTACTTTCGCCCCCGTCTGCAAAGCTGTATCCAATATCTTACCCGCCGCCTCGTCTATGACGCGGTGATCAAACGACTTTAGTTTTACTCGTAGTCTTCCTTTAGCCATATCAAAGAGCAGGGGATACTAATTTGAAAACGACCAATTAGCTGATAATCTTAGTGACTACTCCGGCACCTACGGTTTTACCGCCCTCACGAACTGCAAAACGTAAACCTTCTTCCAGAGCCACTGGTACAATCAACTTAACCGTCATTTTTGCATTATCTCCGGGCATAACCATCTCCACTCCTGTTGGCAAGGTGACCTCACCGGTAATATCTGTCGTCTTAATAAAGAATTGTGGACGATATCCGGAGAAAAATGAGCTATGACGTCCGCCTTCCTCTTTCTTTAAGATATATACTTCTGCACTAAACTCTGTGTGTGGAGTAATTGAACCCGGTTTGGCCAAAACTTGCCCTCTTTGCACTGCTTCTTTATCGATTCCGCGAAGCAATAACCCGACATTGTCACCAGCTTGACCTTCATCCAACTGTTTTCTAAACATTTCCACTCCGGTTACCACTGTAGACTGAGTTGCCTTTATACCCACAATTTCTACTGTTTCATTAACTTTAATCTTCCCTCTTTCAATTCTCCCGGTTACCACCGTGCCTCGACCTTTGATTGAGAAAACGTCCTCAACCGGCATCAAAAATGGCTTGTCTAATTCACGCACTGGCTCGGGAATATATTCGTCAACTTTCTTAATCAGTTCCAAAATCGCTTCTTCCGCTTTGGGATCGCCTTCAGTAGCTTTCAGTGCTGACCCTCTGATTACCGGCACCTCATCTCCGGGATATCCATACTTGGTCAACAGTTCACGGACTTCCATTTCGACCAAATCTAATAGTTGAGGATCATCTACCATGTCGCATTTGTTCATAAAGACTACAATTGCAGGTACATTTACTTGTTTGGCCAATAAAATATGTTCCCGGGTTTGTGGCATAGGTCCATCCGGTGCGGAAACGACCAAAATCGCACCATCCATTTGCGCGGCGCCCGTAATCATGTTCTTAATGTAATCGGCGTGGCCCGGAGCATCGATGTGTGCATAATGTCTCTTTTCTGTTTCGTATTCCTGATGGGACAAATTAATAGTCACCCCGCGCGCTCTTTCTTCCGGAGCCGAATCAATGTCTTCGTATTTTTTAGCCACAGCCATACCCTTTTTGGCCAACACCATGGTGATAGCGGATGTCAAAGTTGTCTTCCCATGGTCGACATGACCGATAGTACCTACGTTGACGTGTGGTTTAGATCGTACAAAAGTTGCCATATATTTTTAAGATTCAAATATTTTAACGGAAATAATTTTTTCCCGCAAGTAGTAATTTATTGATTTGCCGTGGCTTTTCCACTCTTGGCAATAATCCCTTCGGCTATATTTCTGGGAACTTCATCATAATGTGAAGGTTCCATATAGTAACCAGCTCGGCCTTGGGTCAAAGATCGCAATTTGGTCGCATATCCGGATAATTCCGCCAATGGCACATAAGCATTGATAATAGTCAGGTTGCCTCTTTTATCGGTTCCCAATATTTGGGCTCGTTTGGAAGACAGGTCGCCAATCACATCTCCCATAAAATCATCCGGAGTTTGTACCTCCACTTTCATGATTGGTTCCAAAAGTGTCGGATCAGCCATCTTGGCCGCATGTTGGAAAGCCATTGAGCCGGCAATCTTAAACGCCATTTCTGACGAATCTACATCGTGATAAGATCCGTCGTATAGGGTAATTTTAGCGTCAACTGTCGGATATCCGGCTAACACTCCCGATTCCATAGCCTCTTTAATTCCTTTTTCAATTGGAGCAATAAACTCTCCCGGAATTGTCCCACCTTTAATCGCATTTACAAATTCATAACCGGCACCCCGGGCCAATGGTTCCATTCTAATCAACGCATGTCCATATTGTCCCCGGCCTCCGGACTGGCGGATATATTTACCTTCCCCCTCAGCCAATTTTTTAACAGTTTCTTTGTAAGCCACTTGCGGTGCTCCGGTTGAGGCTTCGACCTTAAATTCCCTCTTCATCCGATCCACAATAATCTCCAAATGCAGTTCTCCCATTCCCGCAATAATTGTCTGTCCGGTTTCTTGATTAGTCTTAATCCTAAACGTCGGATCTTCATCAGAAAGTTTGTTTAGGGCATACCCCATTTTTTCTTGATCGGATTTTGTTTTAGGTTCAATAGCGAGCGATATCACCGGTTCGGGAAAGGTAATCGATTCTAGGGCAATCGGATAATTTCGATCACATAGAGTATTTCCCGTGACCGTCTCCCGTAATCCCACCAAAGCCACAATCTCCCCGGCATAAGCGACATCAATTTCTTCACGTTTGTTGGCGTGCATCAAAAGCATTCGCGACACCCTTTCTTCTTTGGCTTTAGCTACATTATAAACTGATGCTCCCGCTTTCAAAGATCCCGAGTAAATTCGCACATAAGTCAGTCGTCCGACATGCGGATCGGCCTGAATTTTAAAAGCCAGGCCTGTAAACGGCTCTTCATTTATAGTTTTACGCACCACTTCCTCGCCGGTTAGGGGATTTATGCCCTTAATGTGATCCACATCAACCGGGGAGGGGAGATACTCAACCACTGCGTCTAAAAGCGGTTGTACCCCTTTATTTCGCAAAGAAGCTCCGGCATAAACTGGTACCAATTTATATTCGATTACCGCACGACGTAATGCTTTTTTCAGTTCTACAATCGTTGGTTCAACACCTGCCAAAAATTTCTCGATCAAAGCGTCATCAGTTTCACAAATTTGTTCAATTAATTTCGCCCGCCATTTTTCCACCACTTCTTTCATGTCAGCGGGTACTTCTTCAGTTGTAAATTTGGCTCCGGTTTCGTCACCCTGCCAAATCAGTGCCTTTCTTTCCAAAAGTAGTACTACCCCTTTAAAAAATTGCTCTGCCCCAATTGGATAGGCCATCACCGCCGGATTAGCCCCCAACCTGTCAATAATGGCCTTAATTGTCCCTTCAAAATTGGCTCCTAGTTTATCGTTTTTATTAATAAATATAATTCTCGGTACCTTGTATTTATCTGCTTGCCGCCAGACAGTTTCCGTCTGGGATTGTACAGTTTCCTCAGCATCCAGAACTGTCACTGCTCCATCCAACACTCGCAAAGACCGTTCTACTTCCGCCGTAAAATCCACATGGCCCGGGGTATCAATTAAATTTATGCGGTAAGAGCCAACAGATACAGGGCAATTTGGTTCATCAACAGTCCAAAAAGTGGTCGTTGCGGCCGAGACAATCGTAATTCCTCTTTCTCTTTCCTGCTCCATCCAGTCCATTTGCGTATCTCCTTCATCAATATCGCCGATCTTGTACGATTTTCCGGTATAAAATAAAATTCTCTCTGACGTAGTCGTCTTCCCAGCATCAATATGAGCAATAATCCCAATATTCCGCACCCTGTCTAAAGGGACATTTCTATTAGTTGTTTTAATATCACTTGCAGCCATATATAAACGTCAGTGATTGTACCAGACCTTCATCTCCCCCCACAAGTCTTAAAAGTATATAAAACTCCATTTACTCTTTAGCACTCCCGCGGTACAATTGCCATTATGGCCACTAAACGCGACTATTATGACATCCTCGGTGTATCCAAAACGGCTTCAGCCGCCGAACTTAAGTCAGCTTATCGCAAATTAGCCCTGCAATGGCATCCCGATCGCAATAAAAGTTCCGAAGCTGAGACTAAATTCAAAGAAATTAACGAGGCTTACCAGGTCCTCTCGGATTCTAAGAAAAAGCAAACCTACGATCAGTTTGGTCACGCCGCTTTTGATCCTAGTATGGGCGCTTCTGGTGGTAATCCGTTTGCCGGTGGTTTTGGTGGTCAGCAAGGTCCTTTTTCCTATCAATATACCAGTACTGGAGGAGGAAATCCTTTTGAGGGTGTCAACTTTGGTGGTTTTTCTGATCCCTTTGATATTTTTGAGCAGTTTTTCGGCGGAAGCAACCCATTTGGACGAAGTAAGCCTCAAAAACCTCACTATTCCTTGCGTATTCCCTTTATGACAGCCGTAAAAGGCGGAACCGAGGAAATTAAAATTGATAGTAAAAAACACAGTATCAAGATTCCTGCCGGCGCTGATACCGGTACTCATCTGCGTTTTACCGATTTTGATATTACTTTCGAAGTTGAAGCCGATCCTGGATTTCATCGCGACGGCTCCGATGTCTATGTTGATCACCCTATTTCCTTTACCAAAGCTATTCTTGGCGGTGAAACCGTGGTTGAGACTTTAGACGACCCCCTGACCATCAAAATCCGCCCCGGAACCCAGCCGGGTACCGTCGTCCGTCTCTCCGGCAAAGGTATCCCCCATCTTCGCTCCATGCGTCGTGATGACCGCGGCGACTTTTACATCCGCCTCGCTATTAAAATTCCCGAACATCTCTCAAGGAAGCAAAGAGAATTATTGGAACAGTTTGAAAACAGCATATCTTAGAATTATCTGGTATAATTACCTCTGTTAAATAATCGTACTTTAAGAGGTGGGGAAGAAGTTGCCCGCCTTTTTTAATATATATGTCAAACAGAAATACCAGACCAGTTGCCAGAACCGATTTTGCCTCGGCGGTAGCTCAAATCAGCAGCGAAAGAAACCTCGACCCCCAGGTGATTTTGGATACTATCAAACAGGCTATTTTAGCCGCCTTTAAGAAAGATCACCCTGACCAAATCCAGGAAGATTTGTTTTATGACGTCACCTTGGATTCTTCTTCCGGTGAAGCCCGAATATTAAGTTTTCCCGCCGAAACTTATGATGAAGATGGCATTGCCAAAACCAAAGCCAAAACAAACAGTAAGGGCTCTGATATCACTCCTCCCGGTTTTGGCCGTATTGCCGCCCAAGCTGCCCGCCAGGTTATTTTTCAAAAAATCCGTGAAGCTGAAAAATTCGTCATTGTCGCCGAATATGAAAAGCGTTTGGGTCAGCTGGTCACCGGAACAATTGTCCGTTTTGTCAGCGGGGAAGTAGTAGCTGATATTGGCAAAACCGAAGCCGTTATGCCCCATTCTGAACAAGTCAATTCCGAGGATTATCGTCTCAATAGCCGGTTTGTCTTTTTCCTCAAAGAAATTCGTGACAGTGTCCGGGGTCGGGAAATTGTTATCTCCAGAGTCGATGATGGCTTGATCAAGGAATTATTCAAACGCGAAGTTCCCGAGGTGAATTCCGGCGCAGTGGAAATTCGGGTTGTAGCTCGCGATCCTGGTTCCCGCACCAAAATTGCCGTTTATTCACGGCAGAGTGGTGTCGATCCGGTAGGAAGCTGTGTCGGTCAAAAAGGCGTTCGGGTCCAAAACGTTATCTCCGAGCTCAATAACGAAAAAGTCGATATTGTCCAATTTTCTGAAGATTTGGAAAAATTTGTAGCAGCTAGCCTTTCTCCCGCTGAAAACCTGGTAGTCAAAGTCAATTCCAAAACCAATAACGCCACCGTTATGGCTCCCGTTGATCAACTACCTCTGGCCATTGGTCGTGAAGGCCAAAATGCCAAACTCGCCGGAAAGCTTACCGGTCTCCATATCGATATTAAGCCTGCCGAAAATACTGAAAATCCACCTAACTCTGACCAAAATTCCGATATTCAAACACAATGATATCCGCCATTTTTTGAATCTTGATCACTGTTTAGGGTTTAGGATTTTTAAACTTAGAATTTATGACTACGTCTCGTCCGCCAATTATCGTAATTTTAGGCCATGTTGATCACGGTAAGACCTCTCTTTTGGATAGTCTCAGAAAAACCAATGTGGTCGCTTCTGAAGCTGGCGGTATTACCCAACACATTAGTAGTTTTCAGCTGATAAATAATGGAAAACTGATGACTTTTATCGATACTCCCGGTCACGCTGCCTTTTCTGCAATGCGACAGCGGGGGAGTAAACTCGCCGATATAGCCATCTTAGTCGTTTCTTCCGGTGATGGTGTTATGCCCCAGACAATCGAATCTATTGATTTCATTAAATCCTCAGGATTACCCTTTGTCGTGGCTTTAACCAAGTCAGATTTAGCCGAAAGCAATCCGGACAAAGTCAAAACCCAATTAGCTGAGCATCAAGTCTTAGTCGAAGATATGGGTGGAGATGTGCCAGTGATTTCCGTTTCGGTCAAGACTCAAAAAGGAATCTCTGATCTCCTGGAAATTTTATCTTTACTTACCGAACTTAATCCTCCCCAAGCTGATTCTGAAGGGGAGCTTGAATGCGTCGTTTTAGAAAGTCGGCTGGATTCTCAAAAAGGCCCTTTAGCGACAGTTGTTATCATGAAAGGTACCCTCATAACCGGTCAAAATTTATTTCAAACCACCAAAATTGGCAAAGCCCGGGCTCTGGTCGATCCCGACGGTCAATCTTTAAATGAGGCTCTGCCCTCTCAACCGGTAGAAATTTTAGGCTTAAACCTATTACCGGAAGTAGGTTCAGTTATTTCCGGTCTTCCCCAAAATATTGCTCCCAAAACTCAATCGGCCCCGGTCTTTGATAAAGATGCCCAAACTATAATTATTCTCAAAACCGATGTTGTAGGTTCTCAGGAAGCTATCTCTTGGTCTTTACCCGAGGGAGTAACAATACTTTCCTCCGGTACCGGGGACGTCACTGAAAACGACATTTTATCTGCTTCGGCCAATAAAGCCAAAGTTATAGCCTTTAATGTCAAGTGTCCTGTAAGTGTCGCCAAGCTTGCAGAAATCGAAAAAGTTACTGTCCGTTCTTTCCGGATAATTTATGAACTACTCGATTATCTGCGCGACCTCTTGGATCCAAAAGTCATCGAGACGATTACTGGTAAAGCTCAAATTATAGCCGAATTTAAGTATAACCAAGACCATGTTGCCGGCTGTCGCGTCGTTGAAGGTCGAATAAATAAAACCGATACTCTTAAATTATTTCGGGGAGAAAATTTAATTGGTCAAATGAAATTTAAATCTTTTAAAACCAAAAAAACCGATTTAGTCGCTGCTAAAAACGGTACAGAATTTGGTGCTGTGCTCTCCCCGGTACTTGACTTTAGAGTCGGTGATACTATAATCTCCTTCACTCTAGGACATGGCTAAACCAGACACTACCAAACTTAAAGAACTATTAAGCACGGCTAAACACGTGATGGTTTTTTTGCCCGAAAATCCACACTTTGACGCTGTGGCTACGGCTCTATCGTTAAAACTTGGTCTTCAATCGATGGGCAAAAATGTTTCCGTTCTTTGTCCCCAGGAGATGACTGTGGAATTCAATCGTTTAGTTGGTGTTGACACTATTGCTTCTGCATTTGGTACTCGTCACTTGGTTATTAGCTTCCCTGGCCAAACCGAGAATGTTGACAAAATTAGTTACAATGTCGAAAACGGTGAATTACAACTGGTTGTAACTCCCAAAGCCACCGCCCCTGATTTGGATCACACTAAGCTCAAATTTATTGCCCACACTAACCATTCAGACCTGGCTATCCTCGTTGGTGTTCACCAACTATTAGATTTGGGCAACTTTTATCACTCCGCCCGCGACTTCTTTATCAATACCAAGCTGGTTTCCCTTACGGTCGACTTACCACAGGAAAACTATACCTCTTACCAAATTTATGATCCTAATGCCTCATCTTTGTCGGAAATAGCCCTGCATATAATTGAATCTCTCGAATTGCGGGTCGATATCGATATTGCTACCAATCTTCTCACCGGATTGGAAAAAGCCACCGACAATTTTTCTAGCCCTGATGTTTCCCATGCGACTTTTGATGCTGCCGCCAAGCTTATGCGCCGTGGCGCTCGCCGTGGTAAAGCCATCAATCCCGACAGTTTTCCCCAGGGATCCATTCCTCAGGCTCAAACTCAACCCATTGCACTATCTGAAGATATTCCTGTTCATGAGGTTCCGGCTCCCGATGACGCCTCCCCCGACTGGTATCAACCCAAGGTCTATTCGGGGAATATGATATAATGACCGAAGTTTAAAGAGAACTAACGTCTGACAGTTGGTTTCCAACTCTCTTTCGCCTCATCTCTTTTATTTTTATTCCTAAATATGGCACTCAACACCGACTCCAAACAAACCATTATTAAAAAATATGCAGTAGGCAAAACCGATACCGGCTCTCCCGAGGTTCAGGTTGCGTTACTCACTGAAAAACTTGACAAATTAGCCGAGCATCTTAAGCTTCATAAAAAAGATAATCATTCCCGGAGAGGTCTGATTGCCATGGTCGGAAAACGCCGCCGTCTGTTATCATATTTACAGAAACGAGATCTCAAACGTTACGAGGTTTTGTGTCAGAAACTTAATCTTTCTAAATAATGTCGCAAATAATTAGTAAAACCATCGATTTATCCGGTCGTCCCTTTACTCTTGAAATCGGTCGTCTGGCCGCTCAGGCTACAAGCGCGGTTCTCGCTTCGTATGGCGAAACCACTGTCCTGGCCACTGTAATGGTTGGTGCGGAAGACCCCAAAAAAGACTATGTCCCCCTGTCTATTGAATATCAGGAAAGACTCTATGCCGGGGGCCGTATCAGGGGCTCTCGATGGATAAAAAGAGAAGGCCGGCCTACCGATGCAGAAATTTTAGCTGGTAGGGTTATCGATCGCTCAGTCCGCCCGCTATTCCCCAAAAATTGGCGTCGTGAAGTCCAAATTATTATTACTGTTTTATCTATCGATATGGTCAATGACCCTGTGACCATCGGCCTTGCCGCGGTTTCCAGTGCGTTGTCTATCTCTCCTATTCCCTGGGATGGTCCGGTCGCCGGTATTCGTGTCGGTTTAATCGACAACCAATTTGTTATTAATCCCCAAAATGGCCAAAACACCCAGTCAACTTTGGATCTTTTCGTCAGTAGTTCAAAAGATTTAGTTGTCATGCTCGAGGCAGGTGCCAACCAGGTTTCCGAAGATCAAATGTTTGCCGCTATCAAACTTGGTTACGAAAATGCCAAACCGGTCATAAATCTTATTAACGATCTGGTTTCCACTATCAAACCCGTCAAAATCAAAAATACCAAATCTGAATATCCGGCCGGTCTTATCGAAAAAATTACCAAGTCTGCACATCAATTAGTCCTGGATTACATTAAAACCTATTCCGTTAAAGAAGGCGGTGATTTCAAAGGCTTGGTCGCCACTATCTCTGCCGAACTCGAAGATACCGAAAAAGCCTTTGTTCCCGGCATCCTGGAAGATCTCTTTTATGAAAATATTCGCAAGGATATTCTTGCCAAAGAGCATCGTCCGGATGGCCGTAAGATGAATGAAATCAGAAATCTCGATATTCAAGTCGGGGTTCTACCTCGCGTTCACGGTTCGGCTATTTTTCAAAGGGGCCAAACCCAAGCCCTGACCGTCACCACTTTGGGTGCTCCTTCCCTTTCTCAGTCACTTGAATCCGCCGAAGGCGAAGACACTAAAAGATATATGCATCACTACAATTTTCCGCCCTATTCAACAGGCGAAACAGGCAGGATGGGGACTCCCGGCCGTCGCGAAATTGGCCATGGAGCTTTGGCTGAAAAAGCTTTGGAACCGGTTATTCCTTCTGAGACTGATTTTCCCTATGCCATTCGGGTTGTCTCCGAAATTATGAGCAGTAACGGTAGTACCTCTATGGCTAGCACCTGCGGTTCTACCATGTCTTTAATGGATGCCGGTGTCCCCATTCTTGCTCCCGTGGCCGGTATCTCCATCGGTCTTATAGACAGCACTCTTTTGACAGATATTATCGGTATGGAAGACCATTATGGCGATATGGATTTCAAGGTCGCCGGTACCGACAAAGGTATCACTGCCATCCAATTAGATGTCAAAGTTCCGGGGCTTACTTTACCGATAATTGAAGCCACTCTCGCTCGCGCCAAAACTGCTCGTACCCAGATTCTTTCTTCTATGCTGAAAGTTCTTGGAGAACCGCGCAAAGAATTATCGGTTTATGCTCCCAAAATCAGTGTTGTTCAAATCCCCGTCGAAAAAATCGGGGAATTGATCGGCCCGGGAGGTAAAAACATCAAAAAGCTCATGGCCGACTTTAATGTCACTATTGATGTTAATGATAATGGCTCTGTTTTTGTTTCCGGTGTCGAAGCCGATGGTACTCAAAAAGTTTTAGCCTATCTCAACTCCATGAGTAAAGAAGTTATGATTGGTGAAGTCTACGAAGGTACAGTTGTCAATATTCCGGCTTTTGGCGCTTTCGTCAATATTCTTCCCGGGAAGGATGGCTTGGTTCATGTTTCCCAAATGGCCCAAGGATTTGTCTCAGATCCCAATCAGTTGGTCAAGCTTGGTCAAGTCGTCCGCACTTGGGTTACCGATGTGGACATCACCACTGGTAAGATCGGTCTTTCCATGCTTTTTGATGAAAGTGGCCAGCCGTTTATTAAACCCCGTGAAGCTCGTACTGAAACCCCCCGAAATACCGGTTTCTTCTCCGCTCCCCGCGGACGTCGCGACGATCGTCGCGGTGGTCGCCCTCGCCCAAACAGATATTAGACTAATTCTTCGTGGTATCATAAATTAACATGGAAAATAACTTAACTGCCGATGTGGCCAAACTCCAAAAAGTAGTCGATGGTGCTACTCACATTCCGCCGGACTTGAGAGACAAAGTCACAGAAATTTTACAGAGGCTTTCTCGCCAAGCCGCTCATGGCAGTTACGCTGCCGAATTTGAAAATATATCCCACTATGTTGACTGGATTATTTCTATGCCCTGGGGAAAAACTACCAAGGATATTTTAGATTTAAATCATGTCAAACAAGTTCTTGACCAACACCACTATGGTTTAGAAAACCTCAAAGACCGTTTTTTGGAATATCTTTCCATCCTCGTTCTTAACGAGCAAAAAGATATTAACAATTATCATGCCCCCACTCTTTTATTAGTGGGTTTGGTTGGTACCGGTAAGACCACTATTTGTAGTAGCATTGCCGATGGTTTAGGTCGCAAACTTATCCGTATTCCTTTCGGAGGCATGAGTTCGGCTTTAGATCTGCGTGGTCAATCAAAAATGCTGCCCGATGCCGAACCCGGTCAAATTATTAAAGGCCTAAGACGGGTAGGGAGCAGTAACCCTATTATTCTTTTAGATGAAATCGATCGTGTCGCTGATAACGCCCGTGGGGAAATAATGGGTGTCTTAGTCGAACTTCTCGATCCCAGTCAAAATAACGCTTTTACTGATCATTACCTTGATTACCCGGTTAATTTATCTCAAGCGATGTTTATTGCCACCGCCAACAATACCACTCACATTTCCACCGCCGTCATGGATCGTATGGAACCAATTCTTATGCCTTCATATTCCGATGATGAAAAAATTCACATTGCTCGCGATTACATCTTGCCGGCCAAACTTAAAGATGCCGCTCTTCCTCCCAATTCCCTCAAGTTCGACGAGAGTGTCTGGGCAAAAATGGTTCGCCCCCTTGGCTTTGACGCTGGTATTCGTACTCTGGAAAGAACTATTGACGGGATTGTTAGAAAAACAGCCCGTCAGTTGGTCGAAGGTAAGACCCGCGAAGTCATCATTACCGAAGATAATCTCAAACACTACCTCTCCACCTTCTAATCATGTCTTCTGTAAAACTACTTACTCGTCTGGAATTTTTTTCGCAAATTGCAAAAACTTTTCCGGAATTTTCTTATCTTGGTGATCCGATTTTACATACCCCCACCAATCCAGTATCAGTAGACGAAGGCAGAGAAATTGGCCAAAAATTAGGCAAAATTTTAATTAAATATCACCAATTAGTTGGTTACGGTCGGGGATTAGCAGCCAACCAAATTAGTATCCCCAAATCAGTATTTGTGACTTTTTTAGACGACCAAATCCAAACTTATATAAACCCCAAAATAATTAAATTTTCCCAAGATCAGTGTTTATATCGCGAATTATGTTTAAGCTCTGGAATTATTTGGGCGGATATCAAAAGATCTGCTACAATTACTCTACAATGGACGGATAATACAGGCCAACCTCAAAAGGAAGAATTTACCGGACCACAAGCTAGATTGCTTCAACATGAAGCCGAGCATCTTATTGGCATCCACAGCCTTGATCACGCCGAACCAGGAACTATCGAATTTTGTTTATCCGATCCCTTACTCGAAAAACTCCGCCTAATATGAATAAAAACTTTGCCTTCATCGACAGCCAGAATTTAAATTTGGGAGTGCAGTCTTTGGGCTGGAAATTGGATTGGCGGAAATTTAGACAATATCTAAGAAGTAAATATGAAGTAGAAAAAGCCTATTTATTTATTGGCCAGTTAGCGGGAAACGAAGCTTTATACACTTTTTTACAAGAATGTGGGTTTATTTTGATATTTAAACCAACTTTACAGCGTATGGAGAATGGAAAATTAATTACCAAAGGTAATGTAGATGCTGAATTAGTATTGCACACCCTGATTCAGTACAAAAACTTTAGCAAAGCCGTTATTGTTTCTGGCGACGGAGATTTTTATTGTTTAATTGAATATTTGGAAGGTAAAGGGAAACTTTCAAAAATTTTAGCTCCGACTAATCATTATTCAAGTTTGTTGCGCAGATTTAATCAAAATAATTATATAGTAAGAGTGGATTTACTGAAGAGTTCACTTGAATTAAAAAAGACTGGCATTCGCGGTCGGCCGAAGCCTTAGGCTAGTCCAGTCATCGTGATATGCACATATTAACAGAAAAAACGTGATTACTCAAGAAAAAATTGATGAGCTGAATAAAATTGCTGCTGAAATAAAGTTTTTTAAAGGCTTGGATATTGCCCAAAAGACCACAAATATGGACTTACCAAAACAATAATAGAAGGTAAGTGTCATCAATAGGGTAATATACATCTTATTGCTTATTGTCTTTTTCATTGAAAATCCCTACCGAACATTTTTTATTTCTTTATCGTTTTCAATTGCTTTCAAAACAGACAAGATGCCTTTGCTAGGAGAAATAGAGTATGCTTTGTTTGCGGCTGCCACAGCTCCTTCTTTGTTCCCCGACTTATATTTTGATACCGCTAACAATAACCAAGTATATGTTGAGTTTGGATCGTAGTTTAATGCAAGACTGAAATTATCGCTTGCTTTATCGAATTTCTCGGTCAATAAGTAAAATTCCCCCAATGCATATAGCGAAGTTGAGCTAGGGAATAAGCGAACAGCATTTAAGTAGTGCTTCTCCGCTTCGGTAATATTTTCTTTGGAAAAATAGACATTTCCCAAACCCCTTTCTAGCTGATAACTTTCTTTATTGTACTGAACATCATGAGCATATAAGGTTAATTCATCTTTCCAATTTGCATTGCGGATTACAACTCGTATTGAAAGTGCGGCGACTATTACAAAAATCACTATCGCCATACTATTAAAGTTCAAATGGCCTCGATGGTTGAGATATTTAAGAAAAACACCTATAATTCCTAGCAAACCTACAATCGGAAAATAAAACCAACGATCTGAAACTGTTTGATCTAAAGGTGTAATTTGGAGATGAACTCCAAGTCCTATGACGAACCAAAAGAAAAAAAAGATAAACGATTTAAAAACTTCGTGCTTTTTGTAGACTACGACCCCAAGGGTGATTATGAGGAAAAAAAAGACACTATCCATTATAAGAGGTAAATAGAAATTAGTGAAATCTAAGGATTTTACAGTCCAAGATTGAAATATTAATAAATCTTTAGGATAAAAAAATGTTTTAATATAGAAAAGAATTATCTTAGGAATACTAAATGACCTTTCCCAGAAATTGAGAGTCATTATTGGGACAATAGGGTGTTGAGGGAAATATATATTTGCTACAGCAAACCGCAGAATTACATAGATAAATAGTACTAAAAATCCTTGTAATATTACATAAACAATATTACTATTCTTTTTTTTATATAGATAAATAAAGAGTGGAATAACCACAAGAAAAGTAACCCCTGTCTCCTTAGAAAGTAATGACAACAGGAGCATTGCCATCCCCAATAAAAGGAAAAATGTGCTTTTTAATTTATTCGTTTTCTGCACAAGAAGGACAGTAAACAATCCAAACATTAGGAAGAGAGGATCCTGTAAAGAAGATATGTAAACCACGGCTTCTGTATTCAGGGGGTGAACAAGAAAGAGTAAAGAAAGCAAAAAAGACAACTCTCTCTCAAAGAAGTGTTTAAATATAATGTAAATGAGGAAAGAGTTTGTTATATGTACTAAAATTTGTACTAGATGAAAACCAAAGGGATTTCCCGCAGAGAAAAAATATATTAAAGAGAAAACTGAAGAAAGTAGTGGCCTGTAATAGTTGCTTCTTAGTACGTTTTCGTCATAGACAGTTCCTCTTGAGAATAGATTAGGTATATTCAATAAGGAATGTACTAAGTTATTATCTCTAACTTGGGCAAAATCATCAGCAATAAAACCATTAAAGATCGAGTTCGCATAAATAATTAATCCTACACAAAACAAGACCAAGGTGACCTTTTTGTTATATGGTTCTCTGAAAAACAATCTAAATCTTTCCATAAAGGTTTTTTTCTTTGGTTTGACAGTAACCTTGTGTTATTTTATAGTAACAAAAGTGAGAACGGTAGTTTTATCACTAATTATCAATTCCTTTCAGTCAACTTATGGAGGCCAAACTGACTCGTTCATTATTAGAATATCTGAAAATCAACCGCCAACAGTCGATGTCGAAGAGACATATTCTGTTAACGAAGGTGGATCAGTGCAGGTGATTGCAACAGGAAATGATCCAGAAAATGGACCCCTTACTTATGCTTGGGATTTGGATAATAATGGCAGTTTTGAAACACCGGGACAAGCAGTATCTTTTACTGCTGTGGGTTTGGATGGACCTGATAATAAAATTATTGCAGTTCAAGTTACTGATGACGGAAATTTAACTGCAACCAACCAAGCAAAAGTTAATATATTTAATGTTGCACCAACTGTGGGAGGAATTACTACTACAGTTGATCCAATTCAAGTTAATACTCCAATTAACGCTAGTGCGAATTTTACCGATCTAGGAACTCTAGACACTCACACCGCAATTTGGGACTGGGAAGATGTCACAACTAGCGGAACAGTTACAGAGTCAAATGGTTCCGGATCTATTTCTGACAATCACACTTACACCTCCGCAGGTGTCTATACAATTAAACTAACGGTAAACGACGACGATAATGACCATGGAGAATCAATATTTCAGTATGTTGTTGTATATGATCCTTCAGTAGGCTTTGTAACCGGCGCAGGAGCCATTAATTCTCCTTTGGGAGCCTATGTTGCAAACTCGTATCTTTCTGGTCTTGCCAAATTTGGATTTGTATCCAAATACCAGCCAGGAGCATCAATTCCCTCCGGTATTACTCAATTTCGTTTTCAGGTCGCCCAATTTACATTTAGCAGTATTAACTATCAATGGCTAGTAGTCGCTGGAGCTCAGGCTAAATTCAAAGGTACAGGAACTGTTAACAGTGCTGGAAACTTTGGTTTCCAGCTATCAGCCACCGATGGGGTAATAAATGGTGGTGGGGGAACTGACAAATTTCGTATAAAAATTTGGGACAAAGATAATAACGACGTTGTGGTTTACGATAACCAAATAGGCACGGCAGACAATGCAGATCCTAGTACAGAGATAACCGGCGGAAACATTGTAATCCACAAATAAGTACTACAAACTTTGTTTATACCTCTTATGATCACTAAAGAAAAAACTACTAAATTAGATAAAATTGCTGCTGAAATAAAGTTTTTTAAAGGTTTGGATATTGCCCGAAAGGCCACAAATGCCGTCCCCGGCGAAGGCAATCCCGACGCCGAAATCCTCTTTATCGGTGAAGCCCCGGGATTCAATGAAGACAAACTTGGCCGCCCCTTCATTGGTCAGGCTGGCAAGTTATTAGACAAAACTATTACCGAAGTATTAAATCTTAAAAGATCTGATGTTTATATTACTAATATTGTTAAATTTCGACCTCCGGAAAATCGGGATCCCACCCCCGAAGAAATCGAGGCTTGTCGCGATTGGCTTGATCGCCAAATTGCCGTAATTAAACCCAAATATATTGTCACTCTGGGGCGTTTCAGTATGGCTAAATTCATTCCCGATATAACCATTTCCAGGATTCGTGGTCTTCCTCGAAAAATCGGCGATTATATAATTTTTCCCATGTATCACCCGGCTGCAGCCTTAAGGAACGGTGACATGATGAAAGGTTTTTTGGAAGACTTTAATAAATTAAAGTGCTTGGTTTTCCCGGAAATTCCCACCGCACCTGTGATAAACTCAAAACCAGTTAACGTTCAGGAAACTTTATTTTAATCTTTATGCAATTTCATCCCTCCACCCCTTTGGTCGAACCGGTCCGCATAGTCTCTTTGGGCGGCTTTGGCAAAGTCACCAGCAATATGTTTGTTTACGAACAGGACAATGACATTATTTTAGTTGACTGCGGTATGGGTTTCCCCACGGATGAAATGCTCGGTATCGATTTACTGATTCCTGATATTTCCTACTTACGGCCCAAATTTAACAAGATCCGGGGTTTAATTTATACCCACGGCCACGAAGATCATACTGGAGCTACCCCCTATATTCTTTCCCAACTCCCCAAAATTCCTCTGTATGCCAGTCGTCTTACCGCTAATTTATTAATGGAAAAACTTGCCGATTTTGCCAGCCTTCCAAAACAGGTTAATATTCTTGTTCCGGGTCAGCCGCTGAAATTAGGCAGTTTTACCGTCGAATCAGTTCGTATTTCTCATTCCATCCCAGACGCCACCCATCTTATGATTACCACCAAATACGGTATGGTTTATCATGGCAGCGATTTTAAATTCGATTTTACTCCCGTTGATGGCATTCAACCCGATGTCGGCAGAATCGCCAAAGCCGGTGATGTTGGTATTCGTTTACTGCTTTCCGACTCCTTGGGCAGTGAAAGAAAAGGTTACACCCCATCGGAAAAATCTCTCGAAGACACTTTTGAAACTGCCCTAAACAAGTGCCAGGGAAAATTCATTGTGACCAGTATGAGTAGCAACATTTCTCGTTGGTATCAGGCGGCCACTGCAGCTATTCGCCATGGTCGTCGCATTGCTGTTTCCGGTCGCTCTATTCAAAGAAACCTGGAAGTCGCCGCCCGCTTGGGGATTTTTTCCCTGCCCAAAGACGCTTTTGTGGAATTAAAACAGGTCAAAAAACTTGCCCCCAAAAATGTTTGCGTTCTCATCGCTGGCTCCCAGGCCCAAGCAGGTTCGGCTATGGAAAGACTATCAACAGGGGAGCATAACGATTTAACTGTTTTGCCGGGTGATACCATATTATTTTCTTCTGACTATATTCCTGGTAATGAAACTGCCGTCCAATCCCTAATTGATATTTTTTCCCGGCAGGGGGCGGACGTTATTTATTCCGAAATTACCGACAATTTGCATGTTTCCGGCCACGGATCCCAACAGGATATGTTGTTACTGCTTGGTCTCACTCGTCCCAAATATGTCCTGCCTATCGGTGGTACTTATCGTCACATGGTTCAGTATGGACGATTAGCCATGTCCATGGGTTATGAAAAAGATAAAATCTTGCTTCCGGAATATAACCAATCTATTGAAATCTATCCCGATTTTATTAAAACAGGGGCAAAGTTCGATATCAAGAATGTCATGGTTGATGGCTTGGGAGTCGGAGATGTCGGTAGCGTTGTTTTACGCGACCGCCAGCATTTGGCTGAGGAAGGCGTCGTAGTCGCTATTGCTGAATTTGACCAAAACGATTACTCCAAACTAATTAACCTGGAACTTATTAGTCGTGGTTTTGTCTTTGATAAACAAAATTCTACCCTGTTAAATTCTGCCACCAATGAAGTCAAAAAGGCCTTTTTTCAGAAAAGCGGTAAAATCGAATCCGAACGCCACGCTAGAAGTTTAGTTTCCGATATTTTAGAAAAATACTTCTTTGAGCAAACCCATCGCCGTCCCATGATCCTCCCGGTAGTAGTCAGCGTCTAGTCAAACATCATATAATAGATCTACATGAAAAAACGTTCAGTCCGTGGTAGAAAATCTGCCCACATCAAACTTCGCCAGGATACATATAATTCTCTATCCGCCTTTTTATTATTTATCCTTTCTCTCCTTATTTGGGCTTCTTTCCTCTATAAAGGCACAATATTGACTTATATTAACAACTTTATTCGTGATTATATTGGTCTTTCTGCCGGCTATTTTCTCCCCCTCCCGCTTCTTTCCAGCAGTGCTTTTATTTGGGGTTTTAAAACTCGCTTTAGTCGGCCCAATGCCCTATTTGGTAGTTTTTTGATTTTATTTTGTCTGATTGGTTTTTTTAACTCTGGAAAATTTGGATCGCTTATGTGGTCGAATGTCTCGGCCTTAATATCTCCTATTGGTTCTTCCCTAATTTTCTTTGCCGGCATCTTTTCCGGATTATTAATATTATTTGATATCCCCTTTGAAAAAGTTTTAACTGTCATCGGGAGAATATTGGGAATCTTTGCCAAAATTGCTCCCAAAGAAAAATTAGGTGTTTTTGATAAAAATGCCATCAAACCGACCGTTCAAACAGTAAAACCGGATTTTGCTATTAAGCCTAATTTTGTCCTCCCAAAACAAGCCGTTAACACCGGCGAAAAAATTAACCCGTCAGTCAAACCGCAACCCATTCCTTCCGCAATCAATACTCCCTGGAATTATCCACCACTGTCAATTCTTTCGGAAAATATTTCCGGTAAGGCTGATCGCGGTAATGTTAACGACAACGCCAATATTATTGAATCCACTTTAGATGCCTTTGGTATTTCCGCCAAAGTTAAAGATGTTAATTACGGCCCTGCAGTCACACAATATGCTCTTGAAGTGGCGCTTGGCACCAAACTTTCCAAAATTTCCGCCCTGGGTTCAGATCTGGCCCTGGCCTTAGCAGCCCCGACTGGTCAAATTCGCATCGAAGCCCCCATTCCCGGCAAATCCCTAGTTGGAATTGAACTTCCCAATCGCACTCCGGAATTTGTCAGTCTCAAAAAAGTTCTCGAGGAAGATGTTTTACTACACCATAAAAGCAAATTAGCCGTGGCCTTAGGTCTTGATGTTTCCGGCAAACCTATCGTCGGTGACATTTCCAAAATGCCCCATGTCCTTATAGCTGGTTCTACTGGCTCCGGAAAATCAGTGGCGATCAACGCTTTTATCGGCTCTCTTCTTTTTCGCTGTAGTCCCCAGGATCTCAATTTAATTTTAATCGATCCCAAGCGCGTTGAATTAACTGGTTACAACGGTATTCCCCATCTTTTGACTCCGGTTATTGTCGAACCGGAAAAAGTTCTTTCTGCTCTAAAGTGGTCTACTAATGAAATGGATCGCCGTTACAAACTTTTTGCCGAAGTCGGCGTCAGGAATCTTGAAGGTTACAATGAATTATCAGGTTTCCAGGCACTTCCTTATATTGTCATTTTTGTAGACGAATTGGCCGATATCATGCTTTACGCCCCTGTCGAAGTCGAGGATAGCATTACCCGCATTGCCCAAATGGCTAGAGCCACAGGCATTCATTTAGTCATCGCTACTCAACGCCCTTCTGTGGATATCATAACAGGGCTTATTAAAGCCAATATCCCGACCAGAATTGCCTTTGCCGTTTCTTCTATGATCGACTCCCGGGTCATTATCGACCAACCGGGAGCCGAAAAACTCCTGGGGAAAGGCGACATGCTCTATGTTCCCCCTGATCAAGCCAAACCAACTAGAATTCAAGGTTGTTTAATTACCGAAAAAGAAACTCGCCAACTGATCGATTTCCTTAAAAAACAGGGAATCGCTCCGCACTATACCGAAGAAGTTCTCACTCAACAGGTTAGTATAAAAGGCAGAGGCAAAGGTAGTGCTTTTATTTCTTCCAATGGCGAGGATCGCGACTCTTTATTTATCGATGCTTTCCGTCTTATTGCCCAACACAACCAGGCTTCAGCTTCCTTTTTACAACGCAAATTAAGTATCGGATATGCTCGTGCCGCCCGTATTTTAGACGAGCTTCACAATGCAGGTATTATTGGTCCCGGTGAAGGCGCTAAACCTCGGGATATCTTGGTTACCGATGTCGAAAACTATATTTCATCTCAGTCATGAAAACTGCTGGTCAAATCCTAAACAGTGCTCGTCTGGAACAAAAAATTGAATTAGAACAAGTAGCCAAGGATACCAAAATACGTGTCGAATATCTGGCTTTCATTGAATCTGATGCCTACTCCCAATTACCCAATAGTACTGTTGCCAAAGGTTTTATTCGAAATTTTGCCGAGTTTTTACATCTTCATCCCGATCATATCTTAGCTGTTTTTCGCCGGGATTTTTTAGAGGACGTCCGCGGTCAAATTGTCCCCAGAGGTTTAGCCGCTCCGGTTTCCTCTCGTTTTGTCTGGACACCCAGATTAACTCTATTTACTCTCATTTTGGTAGTTTTAATTTTCTTTTTTACCTATCTAATCTATCAATACCGTATGCTTTCCGGTCCACCATCTTTACTAATTTCTGAGCCTCAAAATGGGATTGTAACTACGGAAGAAATTATCACCATTTCCGGTAAAACTGACCCTGAAGCGACGGTATCTATCAATGACGAAAAAATTGTTCTTTTCGGTGGAGGCAAATTTTCTTTTCGATGGAAACTTTCCCAAAAAGGAGAACAAACAATTACCATAATGGCTATTTCTAAAGCTGGTCGTACTAGAAGTGTGTCGCGTACTGTAATATATAGATAATTATGTCTATTCTTGAAATATTATTAGCTGTTATCTTTACTACTCTTTCTTTTTTCTTGGCTCTGTTGTCAATTACCACACTTCAATTAATTAAAGAGCTTAAAAACAGTTTGTCCAAAATCAATCGCCTATTAGACAAACCCGAAAATATTACTCCACTTCCCGTTAACCCTCTAAAAAAGCTTGAAGAATCTCTTTCTTATTCTCATCCTGTTAAATCAAGCTCTCCCCCCCGTCTTTTTCACCGCCAAAAGACAAATTAGTGTTAAAATTGCCTCATGGTTTCAGGCAATGACATTCGTCAAAAATATTTGCGTTTTTTTGAAAAACGTGGTCACAAGATAATTCCTTCCTCTCCTTTAGTCCCCGAAAACGATCCTACAACCCTGTTCACTGGCAGTGGCATGCAGCCAATGATTAATTATTTGTTGGGAGCAAAGCATCCCTTAGGCACTCGTTTGGTTGATTCCCAAAAATGTTTTCGGGCTCAGGATATCGAAGAAGTCGGGGATAACCGCCATGACACTTTTTTTGAAATGCTGGGCAATTGGTCACTGGGTGATTACTTTAAAAAAGATCAACTAGCCTGGTTTTATGAATTTTTAACAGTAGAATTAAATTTAAGTAAGAATAGGCTTTATGTTTCCATATTTGAGGGTAATGATCAAATTGGCCGAGACATTGAATCAGAGCAAATTTGGCAAAATCTTGGTGTTTCTAAAGATCACATTTTTGCCTATGGCGTCAAAAATAACTGGTGGGCTAGAAATGGAGCAGTTCCTGACACTATGCCGGTAGGAGAACCGGGTGGTCCTGATTCTGAAGTCTTTTACGACTTCGGCACGGATTTAAATCTTCACGAAAATTCGTCATGGGCAGGCGAAGTCTGTCACCCTAATTGTAATTGTGGCCGGTTTTTGGAAATAGGTAATTCCGTGTTTATGCAGTATCAAAAACAATCAGACGGATCTCTCAAGGAATTACCTCAGAAAAATGTCGATTTTGGTGGGGGACTAGAGCGCCTTACCGCTGCCGCCAATAATGACCCCGATATATTTAAAACCGACCTTTTTACTCCAATCATTGCTTCACTTGGAAAGGAAATTAATTTTTCTACTCGTATAATAGCCGATCATTTCAAAGCCTCGGTATTTTTGATTTCCGATGGAGTCTTACCCGGCAATAAAGGTCAGGGTTATTTCTTGCGCCGTCTATTGCGCCGAGCCATAGTCAAGCTCCAAAAGTTGGGTCTGGAAAATATCAATTACTTTTCCCTTATCAAGTGTATTTTTCAAATTTACTCTCAAACATCATATTTCAATAATATCGATATAAATTTTATCAAAAGTCAAATTACTGAAGAATCCCAAAAATTTCAAAAAACCCTTAATATTGGATTAAAAAAATTAGGTACAGTCTCTGCCTTTGATCTTTATCAATCATACGGCTTTCCTTTAGAAGTTATTGAAGAGCTGTATCAAGAAAAAAAACTTCCTTTTGATAAAAAATTATTCGACCAAGAATTACAAACACATCAAAATTTATCTCGGACAGCGTCGGCGGGTATGTTTAAAGGGGGATTAGCGGATCACTCTGAAGTCACTACCAAATATCATACCGCCACTCATTTACTACACGCATCCTTGCGCCAAATATTGGGTGATCACGTCCAGCAAAAAGGTAGCAATATTACGGCTGAAAGACTCCGTTTTGATTTCTCACATCCGGACAAACTATCGTTAGACAAATTAACCCAAATCGAAAATTTAATAAATCAAAAAATCTCGGAAAATATACCGGTCACTCGAATCGAGATGAAAAAATCCGAAGCCTTGGCTCAAGGGGCTTTGGCTTTCTTTCCGGAAAAATATCCCGATCTTACCAGTGTTTACAAAGTTGGCGATTTTAGTAAAGAATTGTGCGGCGGTCCGCATGTAGCCTCGACAGGCGAGATAGGGAGGATTAAGATAGTTAAGGAGGAGTCAGCCGGTAGCGGTATTCGCCGTATCTATGCCCAGCTTGTTTAAATCATGAATCTATCTTTCAATTCATCCCCAAAACATCACCTTCGTCAATACTTTTTTTCATTAGAAATTGGTAGTGGCATTCTCCAAACATCTATTTGGACAGTTGAAAACAATAAAGTTCAAGTTCTGTCCAGTGGTACTTATGAAGAATACCTTCATTCCTCAGACTTTATCTCCGCTGCCGATAAATCTCTGACTCAATCGGCTTTAAGTCTCAAAATCGATCCCGCCAGTATCAAACGGGTTATTTTAGGCTTGCCCGCTTCTTGGTTGTCTCAGGAACGAATCTTACCGGAAAAATCAAAATTTCTAAAAGAAATCTGTCAAAAACTATCCCTCAAACCAATAGGATTTGTCGTCTCAGCCGAAGCAGTAGTTAGATATCTCCATACTACTGAAGGTGTGCCTCCAACCGCCATTATTATTGGTGTATCCGGTAGTGATTTAGAAGTCACGGTTGTACGTTTGGGAAAAATTGTTGGCGTTCACACTGTTAAACGTGGCGGTAATATCACTGAGGACGTAAAAGAAGGTCTATCGCGTTTTTTACCTACGGACCTATTTCCTTCCCGCATCATGCTTTATGATCACGGGGTGGAATTGGAATCTCTGCGTCAAACCCTCTTAAGTTTTTCTTGGCAGGCTCCCCAGCATCGTTTACCTTTTTTGCATTTCCCTAAAATCGATGTCCTTCCTCCTGACACTTCCATAATAGCCATTTCTGTTACAGCCGGCGGTGAAGCTATCAGCAGTCAACCTCAAGTAATTGAATCAGTAGTTGAAGAAATTAACCCGGAGGTAATTTCTGATCTGGGTTTTGTTGAAAATATCGATCTCGCTCTTACTTCTCCGCAAAAAAAAGCCAACATTGAAAGACCTAAAACTATTCGCCCAAAATTCAAACTGCCGTCACTGCCCGTCTTACCCGTCCTACCCTCTTTACGAGCTATACCTGCAGTAATTGCTCTACTTATTTTACTTTTACTACCCATCGCCTACTGGTACTACTTCGTTACCGCCAAAATTGTCCTTACTTTTAGGCCTCAGACAATTACCGCCAGTTTCACCGCACAATTACCCTTCAAAACTATTTCTACCGATGCTGAATCCGAAATCAATTTGCCCACTACAGGTCAAGTCTTGATTGGTGATAAAGCCACAGGTGTTGTTACAGTAGTCAATGGTACTACTCAAATCAAAACTTTTTCTTCCGGTACGGAACTGACTTCTGACTCCGGCCTAAAATTTGTGACCAGTGAAAATGTCACCATCGCATCCGCTTCCGGTAGTGCCGACCCCAATTCTTATCAACCGGGAAAATCAGACGTCAAAATTAGCAGTGTCAATATTGGTCAAGATAGCAATTTATCAGCCGGGTCGGAATTCAAGATTGGATCTTTTTCCAAACTGGATTATGTTGCCAGAAATAGTCAGGCTTTCTCCGGGGGAACCAGCCGCCAGGCCTCAGCCGTCTCCAAAAAAGATCTTGCCGATGCCAAGTCTCAAGCCGAAGCGGACCTTCTGACCAAATCCGAAGCCGCTCTCAAAAACACTCTACCGGAAGGTGCCGTTCTAATCTCCGGTACCCTTACCCAAAAGGTGATTTCCGAAACTACCAATTTCAAGGAAGGAGAAGCTGCCGACCAACTAATTTATACAAAAAAAGTCAAATCCGAAGGTAAAACATATCAGCAAGCTGATTTGGACAAGTTGGTAGAAGAAAAACTCTCTCCTCAATACCCCCCCAATTCCAAGTTATTATCTTCCCCCAAAATTGAAATTTCTTTCAAGGGAAACACTACCAGTATTATTGCCACCGTCGAACTGGCTCCGGATATCAATACCGATGAAATCGCTCAAAAGCTACTGGGTCAGTCCGTTTCCAAAGCTGACGGATATTTTAAAAATCTTTCGGGACTTTCAGAAACAGACATTGAATTTAAACCTCAAAAAGGCGAATTGTTCAAACGATTTCCATATCGCTCTCAAAATCTCTCCATCTTTTCCACCTTCGTTACCCCATGAAATATTTCTCTTGGGTTTTGTTTATCATTGGCGGATTAATTTTTCTCTCCTCGTTTCTACCCCCCTTGTTTTATTGGTATGGGGGTTGGATTAACCGTTCACCTGTTCTTTTTGACCCCGACGCCGTATCTGTTTATCCGATTCCCAAAATCCTGACCAGAAAAGGTCTTTATGCCGATTTGCCTTTAACGGACTCCAGGGATTGGTTTCCAAAAGCTCAAATTGCCACCATTTCCGCTTCTCCGGTAAATAGCTTCCTGCTTTCTTTCCCTCGTTTAAAAATTTCTGATATTGAAGTCGAAGTTAATGGTACAGATCTGAAAACTCATCCGGTGCATTTTCCGGGGAGCGCTCTGCCGGGAAATATCGGCAACTCAGTTATTCTCGGCCATTCCGCACTGCCTCAATTTTATTTTCTTAACAGTCCTCTTACCATCTTTAATCCACTTCTCAAATTCAAAATCGGGGACGAAGTCAAAATCGACTATAACGGCTTAAATTACATTTATAAAATCAACCAAATTTTCGAGGTCACTCCTGATAAAATTGAAGTTCTGTCTCAACCTGAAAATCGTCGTCAACTCACTCTTATCACCTGTGTCCCCTTCGGCACCTACCTCCGCCGATTGATTATAGTAGGGGATTTAATTAATTAGATTTTATTCAAAAATAGCCATATCCCCAATGTCACCGCAAATCCTATCAGCCAAAAGGTTTGTTGCATTAAAAGCATAATTGCTTCCTTAGGTTTTTTCTCCTCCCAAAATATTAAAAATGGCCTGGTCAAAAATATCAGCCCGCACACACAAACCGACACCGCAAGCAGTAACAACACCAATACCGGTGTAAACATTGTGTCTGCTTTGCCAAAGATATTATTTGCATTAGACATGAACAACCCAAAGATCAAAATATACGCAAACACCCCCAAAGCTGCTCCAAACGCTTTCATTAATATTATTTTACTCTAAAATAGCAATATGAACTACCTTTGTCTCGATTATGGTGACAAACACATTGGTGTGGCCATTGCCACCTCGCCTTTGGCCGAGCCATTGGCTACTTTTGATATTAAGATCATTTTTCACAAGCTCCCTGAAATTATTAAAGAGCACACAATAGGGGAGATAATTGTTGGTAATTGCCCAAACGACTTTCTGACCGAATTGAAAGTATTTAGTTTACCGGTTATCCAAGTCGACGAAACCTTAACCACCAAAGACGCGACTGCGGCCTTATTCCATACTACAAAATCTCGTCGTAAAGCCCAAATCCATGCAGTTTCTGCCGCTATTATTTTGCAATCCTACCTTGACTTAGGAGTCGAAAAACCGTAAAGTTAATTATGTTTAAAAACGTCATCGCCCCGGTTCAGGCATGGCTTCTTTCTCAAGGCCGGTGTGTCGGTTGCGGCACCGATCTGTCTCTGGGTAAGAAGATCACTCACGCCAAAGGTGAAAAAATCACCTGTAGCAAGTGCGGTCGGGTCTTTATCAAAGAGACTAGTACCGAAAAATACCGCCGGGCATTATTTGAAGAAGTTTAATGAAGTTTATTTGGCTTGGATTTGTACTTGGTTTTACCTGTTTCATCATTGGTGTATATTTGTGGTTTTCCTCATCCCTCAAGCCAATTTCTAACCAATCCAACCCTAAAGTTTTTATAGTTAATCCGGGTGATCCGGCCAACCTGGTACTAAAAAATCTTAAGTCACAGAATTTTATAAAAAATTATTATGTGGCTCGGATTTATTATCAATTTGTGGCCAAAAACATGGTTTTTCGTCCCGGAGTTTATTATCTATCTGCCGATAAATCTGTTGCCGAAACATTAAAAATTGTCAGTATTGGTCCCAAAGACATCAAAATCACATTTCCCGAAGGTTGGCGTCGCGAACAATATGCTGCCAGATTAAATGTTACGTTCCCTGGTTTTGATACCGGCGAATTCTTAAAGCTTACGGCCACTCTTGAAGGTCGTTTATTTCCCGATACTTACTATTTACCGGCTTCTCCCTCCCCCCAAAAAGTTGTTTCCATTCTAATCTCAAATTTTGCTAACAAAACCAAACTTGATTTATCCAATTCTCAAACTCTTATTCTCGCTAGTTTGGTTGAAAGAGAATCCAATAACCCCAATGACTCCAAAATTATTGCCGGAATATTACTTAAAAGGTTAAAAAATAACTGGCCTTTGCAAATAGATGCCACCGTGCAGTATGCCAAAGATACGCAAAACTGCCAAAAGACCTACCTTACTTGCGATTATTGGAAGCCTATATATGACACTAAATTTATATCCGCCTACAATACCTATCTAAATCCCGGTTTGCCCCCTACTCCCATCGCTAGCCCCGGTTTAGCCTCAATCCAGGCTGTCATTAATCCCCAGGATTCGGAGTATTGGTATTATTTGACCGGCAACAACCACCAGACCTATTATGCAAAGGATCTGGCCACACACCAAAAGCATATTGACTCCTACCTAAAACCCTGATAAACTACATGCACTCTTTGTGAACAAAGCTACGTTGTAGCTGTTTTTTTGCGCTTTGACGCGCATTTTTATTTTCAAAATAATCCCAAAACTACCGATGAGTTCCACCAGACTATATTGGGGTAAATCTTATTCGCATTTACCGCGTTTAAATTTAAACCAGTTTCAAAAAGATTCCTGGAATTGGTTTGTAACCCAGGGTTTGGCTCAGGCACTTTCCGAAATTAATCCCGTCGACGATTTTACCGGCAAAAATTGGCATCTTGAACTTTTTCACACTAGTATTGAAAAACCTCAAATTACTCCGGATTATGCTCTCAAGAAAGGTCTTACTTATTCCAATGCTGTCAGAGTTCAAGCCAAACTTTTAAACAAACAAACCCAAAAAGAAACCAAGGGCGAAATCTTCCTGGGAGATCTTCCCGCCATGACCGATCGTGGCACCTTTATTATTAACGGTGTCGAAAGAGTCGTCATTAACCAGCTAATCCGTTCCCCAGGCTCTTATTTTAGTTCCGAACTGGATACTGCCTCTGGTCGTATGCTTTATTCAGCCGAAATTCGCCCCATTCGCGGTACCTGGTTGGAATTTGAAGTCTCCAGAAATAATATTATCTCTGTCCGTATCGATCGCCGGCGCAAATTTGCCATCTCTACTCTGATTCGTGCCATGGGAGTGGGAAGTGATGATCAAATCAAAGCTTTGTTTATCAACGTCGATACCCATTCTGATCACCACTATATAGACAGTACTTTAGGAAAAGACCCCACCAAAAATACTGAAGAAGCTCTCATTGAGATCTTTAAAAAGCTTCACCCCGGTGAACCCATTGTTTTAGAAAACGCTCAACGTATGATGTTTGACCTGTTTTTCAATTCCCGCCGTTACGATTTAGGCGAAGTCGGTCGTTACAAACTTAATAAGAGACTCAACATATCGGCCGATTCTTCCGTTCTTACTAAAGACGATCTGGTTGCCACTATTCAATATTTAATAGGGCTCCAAAACGGTCAGGGTTATATTGATGACATTGATAATCTTGGCAACCGTCGTTTACGTTGTGTCGGTGAAATATTAGCCAAGACTGCCTTCCGTGATGGTCTTTTACGGTTAGAAAGAGTTATCAAAGAAAAAATGAGTTTGGTTTCCACCGAAGATTTGGTTGTTCCCGGAAGTATTGTTAACTCCCGTCCGGTAATCTCCGCCGTAAACGAATTTTTTAGAAGTTCACAATTATCCCAGATTATCGAACAAACAAATCCCTTATCAGAAATTGATCATCTTCGTCGTATCACTGTCATGGGTCGTGGCGGTATTACTCGGGAAAGAGCTTCATTTAGCATCCGCGATGTCAATATTAGTCAATACGGCCGTATTGATCCGGTTCGTTCTCCGGAGGGAGGAAATATCGGCTTGGTTACCTACCTTTCTCTTTATGCCAAAGTTAATAAATTTGGATTCTTAGAGGTTCCTTATCGTAAAGTCGTCAAAAATACAGACAACGGTGTTACCAAAGTTAAACTGACCGACGAAATAGTTTATCTTTCCGCTGACGATGAAGCAAATTATCGTATTAGTCACTCTGATCTGCATTTGGATGCCAAAGGTTTTGTAGCCGACGATTGGTTGCCAATTCGCTACCAAAATGCCTACATTGAGGGTCCGGCCGATTCTATCGATTTCATCGACATTGTCCCTCACCAAATTGTCGGTGTGTCTTCCTCTTTAATTCCATTTCTGGCTAACGATGCCGCCAACCGTGCACTTATGGGTGCCAATATGCAATCTCAAGCCGTTCCTCTACTTAAAACTGACAGTCCGGTTGTCGGTACCGGTATGGAAAAAGAGGTCGTTCAAAGCCTAAATTGGGCAGTCTATGCTGATTACTCCGGTCTAGTCACCGCTGTCGATGCTACCAAAATAGTTCTCAAATTGGACAAACCTTTATCCAAAGATAGTGACCTTCCCTCTAATATCACCTTGAAAAATGATTTACTTACTTATCATCTGATTAAATTTAAGCGTACCTCCCAAAGCTCCAATTTTAATCAAACTCCGGCCGTCTCTTTAGGTCAAAAAGTCGCCAAGGGCCAGTTGCTTATCGAAAGTCCTGCGTCTCAAAATGGCGAACTCGCTCTCGGGCAAAACCTGCTTATTGCATATGGTACTTTTGAAGGATTAGGCTACGAAGACGCCATTGTGATTTCAGACAGGTTAGTTCATGAAGACATTTTGACTTCAGTTCATATTGAAGAGTATGAAGCTGATGTGGTTGATACCAAACTTGGCCCTGAGGAAATCACTCGTGATATCCCCAATATTTCCGAAAACTTTTTAGCCAATTTAGATGAAACTGGTGTTGTCACAGTAGGCTCTCCGGTCGGACCCAATGATATTTTAGTCGGTAAAATTGCCCCCAAAGGTGAAACTGAACTTTCTCCGGAAGAAAGACTTCTTCGGGCAGTCTTTGGTGAAAAAGCCCGTGATGTCAGGGATACTTCTTTGCGCATGCCTCATGGAGAACGGGGAATTGTTATCGATGTCATGGTTCTGGATCGTGATTCCGGCGACGAATTGCCCCCGGGTGTCAATCAAAGAGTCGTAGTTAAAATTGCCCAGATCAGAAAAATCAACGTTGGTGATAAATTAGCCGGTCGTCATGGTAATAAAGGGGTCATCAGTAAAATTGTTCCCATAGCCGACATGCCGCATCTTGTCGACGGCACTCCTATTGATATTCTTATTTCCCCTATCTCCGTTCTCTCCCGTATGAATCTGGGTCAGCTCCTCGAAGCTCGTTTGGGGTGGGCAATGTTTAAACAAAATAAGAAAGTCGCTGTACCGGTCTTTGAAACTATTTCCGAAGACGCTATTGCCAAAGAAATGTCCACTGCTAATCTGCCCATCTCCGGTAAATCCATCCTAATCGACGGTCGTACAGGTGAACCGTTCCACGAACCTACAGTTGTCGGTATTGGCTATATTCTCAAGCTTCATCATATGGTCGAAGACAAAACTCATGCCCGCTCGACCGGTCCCTACTCTTTAGTCACCCAACAACCTTTGGGAGGTAAGGCTCAAATGGGTGGACAACGGCTTGGGGAAATGGAAGTTTGGGCCTTAGAAAGCCATAAAGCCGCGAAAACACTTCAGGAAATGTTGACCATCAAATCCGATGACGTCATTGGCCGCGCCAAAGCGTTTGAAAACATTATCAAGGGCACGGATATTCCTACCAGCTCTGTCCCTGAATCCTTCAATGTTTTGGTTAAAGAATTACAAAGTTTAGGTCTGCAAATTATTCCCCAAAACATAAAAGTAAAAACTTCTGATGATTCCGCTAACCCTCCTACACTTGCCGATGACTCTACTAAGTCGATAGCCGCTGACGATGTTACTTTAGTAGTTGCCCCGGAAGCAAATATAGATCCTTAATTTTATGGCTCAATCAAAAAACTCTACTCCCAAACAAGACACTTTTAAAAATATCGCCGATTTTTCAGGGCTTCAAATTCGTCTCGCTTCACCGGAAATAATTAAATCCTGGTCATACGGTGAAGTAGTCAAACCTGAAACAATCAACTATCGTACCCTTCGTCCTGAAAAAGACGGCCTTTTCGATGAACGGATATTCGGCCCGGTAAAAGATTGGGAATGTTACTGTGGAAAATATAAACGGATCCGCTACAAAGGAATTATTTGTGATAAATGCGGCGTTGAAATTACCCATTCCCGTGTTCGTCGGGAGCGGATGGGTCATATTACTCTGGCTTGTCCTGTCGCTCACACTTGGTATTTCCGCGGCGCTCCCTCCAAGCTGTCATTATTATTAGATATTCCTCCTAAATCACTTGAGAGTATTATTTATTTTTCCCAATTCATGGTTACCTCCGTCGATGACAAGGCCAAAGAAAAATCTCTTGAAGATATTGAGAAGCAATCAACCGAAAAAATAATCCAAGCCCAAAAAGATTTAGATGCCAAAATAAAAGATTTGGAAGAAAGTTTGGAAAAAGAATTGACAAAAATATCGGAAAACAATCTATCGGAAGACGCCAGAACTATTGCGGTTGAACAGACCAATTTCAAAACCAAACAATCTATTCAGGTCCTTCGGGATGCTCATCTCATCGAATTAGAAAAAATTAACAGTCTTTACAAACGTCTCTCAGACCTTATTTCAGATCTGATTTTAGGATCAATTATCAGCGAAGATGAATATTACAAATTATCGGAATACACCTCCGACAGTTTTGTCGAAGTTGGCATGGGTGCCGAAGCTGTCCTCGAAGTCCTTAAAAATCTTGATTTAGGTAAACTTTCTGCCGAATTGAGAGAAATAGTAATTACCAGTACTGGTCAAAGACATATCAAAGCCACCAAGCGTCTGCGGGTAGTTGATGGTCTCAAAAGATCCGGCGTCGACCCATCTTGGATGATTCTCAAAACCTTGCCGGTTATTCCCCCCGATCTTCGTCCCATGGTCCAACTTTCCGGTGGTCGTTTTGCTACTTCCGATCTTAATGATCTCTATCGCCGGGTTATAAACCGCAACAATCGTCTAAAACATCTGATTGATTTAGGTGCTCCCGAAATAATTTTACGAAACGAAAAACGCATGCTCCAGGAAGCAGTCGATGCCCTTATCGATACTTCTCAGAGAACTACCAGAACCGGTGGTCGGGCTACTCAATTGCATACCAAATCCCTTTCCGATATTCTCCGCGGCAAGCAAGGTCGTTTTCGCCAAAATCTTTTAGGTAAACGCGTCGATTATTCCGGTCGTTCTGTTATTGTTGTCGGTCCTGAGCTCAAAATCAATCAGTGTGGTCTACCCAAAGAAATGGCTTTGGAAATGTTCAAGCCTTTCGTCTTGCGCCAGATGATTGTCCAAGGTTTAGCTCCTAATGTTAAATCTGCCAAAAATCTCTTAGAAAGTCGTCCGCCGGAAGTTTTTGATATTTTAGAAGAAATCACGAAAAATCATCCGGTACTTCTTAATCGCGCTCCCACTTTGCACAAACTTTCGATCCAGGCTTTTTATCCACTTCTTATTGAAGGATCAGCTATCAAAATTCACCCTTGCATCTGCGCTGGTTTCAACGCCGATTTTGATGGCGACCAAATGGCCGTTCATGTTCCCTTATCCCAAGCCTCTATCGAAGAATGCCTGACCCTGATGACTCCGGAAGCAAATTTACGCAAACCCGCTGATGGTACCCCTATTTCCATTCCATCCTCCAAGGAAATTGCCTTAGGTAACTACTATTTGACCTCTATTGATCAAAATCTACTCCCCTATACCCAGATCTTTTCCGACTTTACTGAAGTAGTTTTGGCTTACGAGCAAAAATTTATTAAACTCCGCCAGCCCGTCAAAGTGAGAATGGAGTCTGAAATTATCGACACCACAGTTGGCCGTATTCTTTTCAACGAAGCTTTGCCAATAAATCTTCGCTTTGTCAATGAATCTGTCAGTCGTGCTGTTGTCACCAAAATATTCAACAAAGCTTTCAAAGATTGTGACACCGCAACCATTGTTGGCATGATAGATTCGGTCAAAAATATCGGTTTCTGGGCAGGAACTATTTCCGGTATCTCCGTCAGCATTACTGACTGTATTATTTCACCCCAAAAGGAAGACATTATCAAAGAAGCAAATCAACATGTTTCCGAAATTGATGACAATTTTGCCAATGGTTTGATTACCTTTGAAGAGAAGAAACGTCTTACTCAGGAAATCTGGCTGGAAACGACAGAAAAAATAGCCCTTGTAACTTGGGAATTATTTGAACCAAGCAATCCTATCCGTATCATCATTGATGCTGGTGCCGGCAAAGCTTCTAAAGATCAGGTTCGCCAGTTATCTGGTATGAGAGGGTTAGTGGTTGACCCCATGGGTCGGATTGTCGACCTGCCTTTAAAGAGCAATTATCGCCAGGGATTCTCCACTTTTGAATATGTTTCAGCCGCCCGCGGAGAACGTAAAGGTTTGTCCGATACTGCTATTCGTACAGCCGATGCAGGTTACTTAACTCGCCGACTGGTCGATGTTGCCCACGACGCCATAGTTCGTGAACTGGACTGTAACACCAAAACGGGCTTTACCATCCGCCGTGAAGGCCGAAGGGTTAAAGCTTTCCCCTTCAGAATTTTTGGCCGCGTTATTGCTAAAGATATCCTGTCTTCAGACGGAAAAGTAATTTTCAAAGCCGGCGAAATTATCGATGACGCCAAAGTTGCCAAAATTGAAGCCGAAAAAATTAATGAGGTTGTTGTTCGTTCACCCTTGACATGTAATTCCCGTTACGGTATTTGCGCCACTTGTTATAGTTGGAGTTTAAGCTCCATGTCCAATGTAGTTGTCGGTGATCCTGTTGGTGTTATTGCCGCCCAAAGCATCGGTGAGCCGGGAACACAAATGACCTTACATGGTAAGAGAGGTGGTTTATCTGTCGGAAGCATCGACGTTACTCAAGGTCTACCCAGAGTCGAAGAATTGTTTGAAGCTAGAACTCCCAAAATTATCTCGCCTTTGGCGGAGATTTCCGGTGTGGTTGAAATTACCGAAACCGACGAAGGTTACAAAGTCAGAGTCCGAAATACTGAAGTTAAACCAATCGAAGAACGGGAATATATTATCCCCTTGACCTCCGAACTCAAAGTCAAAGAGGGTGATTCAGTCTTAGCAGGTACACAACTCGCTTCCGGTTCTTTGGACGTCAAAGAAGTTCTTGAAGTTCGCGGCCTTCGCGGTTCTCAGGAGTATCTACTGGAGGAAATACAATTAGTCTATGAATCACAGGGAATTTCTATTCACGATAAACATTTTGAAGTCATTATTCGCAAAATGAGCGATCGGGTACGAATTTTGACCCAGGGCGACACTACCCTTTTACCGGGTGACATTATTGATCGCACCGCTTTCGAGATGGAAAATGCCAAAGTATTAGCCGCTGGTGGTGAACCGGCCATGGCTCAAGTAGTCGTCCTGGGTATCACCCGGGCTGCATTAAAAACCGGGTCCTGGTTATCGGCTGCCTCGTTCATCGAAACTACCACCCAGCTATCCGATGCCGCCATCGAAGGCCGTATTGATCCGCTATTGGGCTTGAAAGAAAATGTTATTATTGGCCGTCTTATCCCGACTTCACCGGATCGGGCAGTAATAAATTAACTATGCCTACCGTTAATCAATTAGTTCGTAAAGGTCGTACTCGTAAATATAAGAAAGTCAAAGCGACAGCTCTTCGCCGTACTTTCAATGCCAAAGATCGCTACTTTTTGTCCAGCATGAATCCTTACAAAAGGGGAGTGGTTACCATCGTTAAAACCATGACTCCTAAAAAACCTAATTCTGCGCTTCGCAAAATTGCTCGTGTCCGTCTTTCCAATAAGACGGAAGTCACAGCATATATTCCCGGCATTGGTCATAATATTGCCGAGCATGGTATAGTTTTAGTTCGCGGTGGTCGCGTCAAAGACCTTCCCGGTGTTAAATACCACATTGTGCGCGGCAAATTCGATGCCTCCGGTGTCGAAAACCGCAAACAGGGCCGTTCCAAATACGGTACCAAATCAGTTTCCGGCCCCAAAGCCGCAGCTGCTAGCTAAAAAATATGCGTTCAGGTCCAACTAAATTACGAAAAGTATCTCCAGACCATCTTTATGGTAATTCTGCTATTGCCAAACTAATTAATCGCAGTATGAAAAATGGTCTTAAAGGAGCTGCCCAAAAGCAGGTTTATCAAGCTTTAGAAGTTCTCAAAACCAAATCCGAGACCAATCCTTTGGAATTAACTCTATTGGCCTTGGAAAATATTAAACCTCAAATGGAGGTTCGTTCCCGCCGTATTGGAGGCGCCGCCTATCAAGTCCCGGTTCCGGTTCGGGCTGTTCGTCGTGATTCTCTGGCTATTCGTTGGCTGATCGAAGCCGCCCGCAGTAAATCCAGTTCCGAATACCATACATTTGCCGAAAAATTAGCCAGTGAAATTCTTGATGCCTCCCAAAATACCGGTATTGCAATCAAGAAAAAGTTAGATATGCACCGGATGGCGGAAGCCAATAAAGCCTTCGCCCACTTTAGATGGTAATTTAAATAATTTATGTCAAGAAATATTTATCCCAAGAACCGTTTGTCCCGCAGGGAGGGTTTGGATCTCTTTGGCAAAGGTAACAAGCTTCGTCGTGCCACTCAGCCCCCTGGTCAACATGGAGCCAAAGGTTATCGCCGCCCCACCAGTTACGGTCTTCAACTTCGCGAAAAGCAGAAAACAAAACGAATTTATGGTATAATAGAAGGACAATTTCGTGGGTACTTTGACAAAGCGCTAAAGGTAAAAGGCAAAACCGGTGTTGCCCTGCTTCGTTTCTTAGAGACTAGGTTGGACAATGTTGTTTTCCGATTAGGATTTGCCCCTACCCGCAACATGGCTCGCCAGTTGGTTTCCCACGGTCATATCAATGTTAATGATCGCAAAGTCAATATTCCCTCCTACCAAGTAATGGTTGGGGAAACTATTGCCTTATCCAATGCGGCTGTTACAATTCCCCATGTCAAAGTGCTTTTAGAAAATCCCGAATTTCACGCTCCTGCCTGGTTAGAGCGTCAAGCCCAAACCGGTAAAGTATTATCTTTACCCCAACGGACTGATGTTGATAGCCCAATAAACGAACAATTAATCGTCGAATTTTATTCGCGCTAAAACTATGTCTATTCAAAATTTTACTATCAATTTGAATAACCAAACCGGAAATTCGGCTACTTTCGTCATTGAACCCCTTCCTCAGGGTTACGGTGATACTTTAGGCAATGCTTTACGTCGTGTTCTCTATTCTTCTATACCCGGAGCCGCGATCACCTCAGTTAGATTTGCTAATGCTTCCCACCAATTCACTTCTATCCCCGGTATTATGGAAGATGTTATACAGATTATTCTCAATCTCAAACTGGTTCGCCTTTCTTATACTGGTGACAAACCCGTCACAATTAACCTCTCTTCCAAAGGTGAATCCGAAGCCAAAGCCTCCGATTTTGAGCTTCCCGCCGGTGTTACTATTGCCAATCCTGATTTAGTGATTGCCCATTTGACCGACAAATCCGCCAGATTAGAGATCGAAGCAACTGTTGAAACAGGCTTAGGTTATTCTCCCGCCGAAGACCACAAAACCACCACTATTGGTACTATAGTCGTTGACGCCACTTTTACTCCTGTTCTCCGGGTAAATTACCTAATCGAAGCGACCAGAGTCGGCCGTATAACCAACTTCGATAAATTATCACTATCTGTTACTACCAATGGCACCATTACTCCTCAGGAGGCCCTGACTAAAGCATCCCAAACTTTAGTTGAATATTTCTCCGCAATTATTAATCCTTCTGATACCGCCAGAGCAATCAATCCTTCTTCCTCTCTACCAAAATCCAATCCCTTTGGGGGTATTTCCGTCGAAGAATTAGATTTGCCGACCAGAATTGCCAATGCTTTACAAAAAGCTGGCTTAAGTACCGTTTCCGATATTTTGAATAAGCCCAAGGACGAATTATCCAAAATCAAAAATTTAGGCGGTAAATCCGTCCAAATTGTTGAAGAAGCCCTTGAATCACGTGGCTATTCCTTAACTAAATAAATTCATGCATCATCAAATTAGTGGTACCAAATTAAACCGCGACACTGGTCAGCGCCTGGCCCTTCTAAAAGGTCTTGCCGGGGCGATTATTCGTTCTGAGGCCATAGAAACCACTGAACCCAAGGCCAAAGCCGCTAAAACTTTGATCGAAAAGTTAGTTACTCACGCCCGTAAAGCCAGTTTAACTGATATCCGCCAGATCGAAACCGTTATTTCCGACCACGAATTAGTTCAAAAATTAGTCCATGTCATTGCTCCCCGTTACAAATCCCAACCCGGTGGATACTTACGTTTAGTAAAATTAGGCAATCGTGCCGGCGACAACGCCCCCATGGTACGGATGGAATTTGTCACAGCCAGTGAAAAAAAAGCTCCCAAAAAGACTAAGAGTAAATGAACAAGACTTTCTCTCCAAAAAAAGCCGAAATCGCCCGCAAGTGGCATTTTTTTGATGCCAAAGGCGAAGTCCTGGGTCGCCTTGCGACCAAAATTGCCAAGCTTCTTATGGGTAAAGGTAAAACTGATTTTTCCCGTCATTTAGATATGGGCGATCACGTCGTTGTTGTTAATGCCAAAGAGGTGACTATTACCGGTAATAAAGAAACCCAAAAAATACACCGTCATCATTCAGGGTATCCGGGGGGAATGAAAAGAAATACCCTCAAAGAAGTTCGTGCTGATCACCCTGAGCGTTTAATTATCCACTCAGTTTCCGGTATGCTTCCCAAAAATCGTCTTCATGATGATATGCTAACCCACCTCCATGTTTACCCTGACAGTACCCACCCCTACGAAAAACAATTTAAAAAACCCGATGAAAAATTTAATTAACTTAATCTCTTAATAACTATGCCAACTGACACCAAAACTAAAATATACTCCCAAGCCATCGGCCGCCGCAAACGCTCAATTGCCCAAGTCCGCTTAATCGCTGGCAAGGGTGAAGTAATTATAAATGGGAAAAAGCCGGAACTATACTTTGGTGCCCATCAGGATCTAAACCGGATTTTAAAACCCCTCCAGCTTTTATCCCTGGAAAAATACGATGTCTCCGCTAAAATTTCCGGTGGGGGAACGACCGGTCAATTAGACGCTTTGGTTTTGGCTATTGCCAGAGCCGTTGCAGGTCTTAAAAAAGACAACAAAATTGCCATGCGCAATGCCGAGCTGCTGACGAGAGATTCTCGCAAAAAACAACGTCGCATGGTTGGTATGGGTGGCAAATCCCGTCGCAAAAAACAATCCCCCAAGCGCTAAAGTTTCACCTCTGCTCCTGTTTTCAATCCCATTTTCTCCACCTCTCCGCCTCTCATCTCCAATACTTTATCAGCCGGATAATTAGTATTAACCACCGTCCACGCTCCATTTGTCTTTATGGGTACTTTTTCATCAATCTGCACGATTTTATTATCAGAAATCCAAACCATATCCAAAGAAAACAGCATTTCATGCATCCAAAATGATCTCAATCCTTTGTTTGGAAACACAAATAGCATTCCCTGATTGTCGGGCAACTTCTTTCGATAACTTAATCCCCGGGCCAGTTCCTCATTAGTCCTCGCAGTCTCATATCTTATTTTCACATCCCCAATTCGCATCTCCTGCAATTTCGGGCTAAACGGATTTTTATTAAATAGCACCCACCCCACCCCCGCTAACATTATCAATAATCCTATTACCCAAAATATTTTACTTCTCATTATTTTGTCGGGGCGGGCAGAATTGAACTGCCTCCAGACGCACCCCATGCGCCTATTCTACCGTCAAACTCCGCCCCGAGAGATTCACATATTTTATCACCTAATAGAATATGTATAATAGTCTCATGTTCAAAAGTCTCAAACAACTCTTTGCAGATCTCCAGGATAAACAAGCTGGAGAGAAAATTTCCCAATGGCCTATGAAGGCTCCTCTTATTCTCTGGACCAAATATTTTGCCATTCTTGTGGTCGTTATCGCCTTGTCAATAATTTATTCTCTCATCTATTACATTCCCCAAATCCCCAAAATTGTCTCCGAATCCATTCCCAATATTACCCTTAGTGTCCGGAATAATGTTTTATCCATTATTCCGGAAGATCCACTCAAACTCACTTCACCTGAGGGTGCAATAGTTGTTGATACTAGGGAGAATCCCGACGATTACTCTTCCTACTCTGTCGGTGTGTTTATTTACCGTGACCATTCTGAGGTCAAGGATAATGCTGGTGTCAGCCAAAGATATGACTTCCAAAATCTTAAAGATTTTGAGACTTCCAAATCTCAAGTAGTCTCTTGGTTTACTGAAAATAAAACCAAAATTATCTTAATACTTATTCCGGTAGTACTGCTTCTGGCCATAATAATTTCCAGTTTTGCCTGGGGTGTCAGGGTACTGGGTTTCTATGTTTGGTCGGCAATTTTATTTCTGTGTTTTAAATTATTTAAACACCCGCTTTACTTTAAACAAATTCTCCCTATCGTTATTTACGCTTCAATTCTTCCGCTTTTAATTTCCTATATATTATTTTTCGCTCCCCACCCCTTGCTCAATTTCCTAAACATCGCCCTCTTCATCTTCTTCTCTCTCTCTTGGCTCCTGCCACTTACCAAAAAAGCGGAAAAAGTGAAAACTCACAAAAAATAGCTACTTGCATTTTTTTCCAAGCATAGTATATTTGGGTTAATTATGGGTAGTGATCAAAAACTTCAAGCAATAAAAACTGCCATGGAGCAAATCGAAAAGCAATTTGGCAAAGGTTCAATCATGAAATTTGGTGACAAAGGCGAAAAAATGACAATTGATGTTATTTCTTCCGGTTCCATCGCTATCGATTTAGCTTTGGGTACCGGCGGATTTCCCAGGGGGAGAATTACAGAAATTTACGGCCCGGAGGCTTCCGGTAAAACCACAATTGCTCTTCACTGTATTGCCGAAGCCCAAAAGTTGGGTGGCACTTGTGCCTTTATTGATGCTGAACATGCTCTTGACCCCTCCCGTGCCGATAGTATTGGCGTCGATCTTGACAATCTTTATATTTCCCAGCCCGATACCGGCGAACAAGCCTTGGAGATTGTCGAGACCCTTATTCGCTCAGGAGCAATCGATGTCATTGTTATCGATTCTGTTGCCGCTTTAGTCCCCAGAGCAGAGATTGAGGGCGAAATGGGGGACTCCATGATGGGAGTTCAAGCCAGACTTATGTCCCAAGCCCTCAGAAAAATTACCGGGGCCATTTCCAAAAGTAAAACTGTTGTTATCTTTACCAACCAGCTGCGTATGAAGATTGGAGTCATGTTTGGTAATCCCGAGACCACTCCCGGAGGTATGGCTCTCAAGTTTTATTCTTCAGTTCGAATTGATACCAGAAAAATTGAAACCCTCAAAGATGGCGATGTGGCCATCGGCAGTCGTCACCGCGCCAGAATTGTTAAAAACAAAATCGCCCCGCCTTTCCGGGTCGCTGAGTATGACATTTTAAATGATGGGGGTATTTCCAAGTTTGGGGGTTTAGTTGACGTTGGTGTTGAATTAGGTGTTCTTCACAAAAAAGGTGCCTTTATCTATTTCAATGATGTCATCATCGGTCAAGGTAAAGAAGCCTCTAGATTAATGCTCAAAGAAACTCCCAAGATGGCCAAACAAGTTGAAGATGCCATTTGGAAAAGTGTCAAAGACAGTAAAAAGCCTCTTCCCAAGCAGGTTGGGGAAATTGTGGTAGAAGAGTAAGTTTAATTACCTTTTTCTAAACTTTGAGTCAATCAACTTATAAATTGTTAGTATTGTGTAAGGAATTGTAAATATAAACATATATTCTTCTAAAGGCATAAGCCCAACTATTATCCCCATGTTTTTTTCAGTTGGAAATATCCAGTGACCTCGCCAAATAGCAAAAGTATCCCAAACAATTCCTATTAAGAAAAAAATAACAATTAATTCAATTCTTTCTTTGCGATTTTTATATAAGTGAACATTATATTTTTTTTCAAGTAACACTGTTGTCGTTAGCAATAACAGCAGTATAATAAAGTATTCAAAATTTGAGAAGTTCACAACCATATTTTACAACAAATTTATTTTATGGATAATGATCAAAAAAATATATTAAATTCAGCCCTAAAATTTTTAAGTTATCGCCCCCGGAGCAAAAAAGAAATTACGGATTATTTGACTAAAAAAACCTCAGACGAAACTTTCATTAATCAAACTATTGAAAAACTGGATCTACTAAAATTAATTAATGATGAGGAATTCGCCAATTGGTTAGTTAAATCAAGATCCAGAAATCGCGGTAGCATCTTTATCAAACAAGATTTAAAAAAATACGGCATCGACCCCAAAACAATATCTCTAAAATCAAGCGATTTCGACACTGCAATTAGTTTGTTAAACAAGAAAAAATTTGACGATAAAAACAAAGCCTATCGCTATTTAGCCTACCGTGGAATTCCCGGAAATGTTATTGCTCAAGCCATCAAAACAGTATATAATAGTGATAATGTTAGCTAATTGTATTTATTATGGCTTTTTACGCACCCCCAGGGGATAAAACCCCCCTTCCCCCGGTTTCTATTGCAACCCTAGGTGATCTCGATGTCGCTCTTACCGGTCTCAAAAAACTTCAGAACGACTATGTGGCCAAATTGGAAAAAATCACCGGTCTTAGTAAGGATATAGCCAAAGTCGAAATGCTCAAGGAACTTCAAAAAGTTTACGCTGACGAAACAGCGGAAGCAATTGAAAAATATCGTCAGGAATTAGAAGTCGAAAAAGACAAAATCGCCAAAGAGATGCTGGTTACCTCCATGCTTCATGGTGCCACCGACTACACTGCCGAATATTCAGTTTCGACCGTTACTTTGCCCTCTGATAGCGTCAAGGGAAGCATTATTGGTCGCGAAGGCAAAAATATTGCCGCTTTCGAAAAAGCCGCCGGAGTCGAAATCGAAATCGACGAAACCAATATTATTAGATTGTCTTCATTTGATTCCATGCGCCGGGAAATTGCCAAAAGAAGTATGGAGTTTCTCATTAAAGACGCTCGCATTACCCCTACACGTATCGAAGAAGTTGTCTCACACACCAAGCAACAAATGGAGGCAGTTTTAGTCGATGAAGGTCGCAAAATTTGTACCGCCTGCGGTATTTTTAACCTTCACCCTGATTTAGTCAAAATCATTGGCCGTTTTCGTTTCCGTTTTTCTTATGGTCAAAATCTCGGAATTCATACTATCGAAGAAACCAAAATCGGCGTCCAAATTGCTCATGAACTCAAAATGTCCGAAGAAAATGTTAACTTTGTACGCTTAGGTTGTCTTCTCCATGATATTGGTAAAGTTGTCACCGATGAAGAGGGGACTCATGTCCAACTAGGTGTTCAGCTTCTTAAAAAATACGATATGCCGGAAAAAATATTAAATGCCGTTTCCGAACATCATGAAGACAAGCCATTTTCTGACAATGTTTCTCGGGTTGTTTGGACGGCGGATGCAATTTCCGGTTCTCGTCCCGGTGCTCGTTATGAACTTCACGAAACCTATGTTAAACGCATTGATCAAATCGAAGAAATTGCTAAAACCTTCCCCGAAGTTGCCGATGTTTACGCTTTCCAAGCCGGTCGCGATGTCCGGATTTTAGTCAAACCGGAAATGATTTCTGATTCCGAGATGACCATTCTTGTTTCCAAAATCCGTCAAAAACTGGAGAAAGAAGCTCAATATGTTGGCCAAATCAAGGTAACAGCCATCAGAGAAGTCCGCGCCACCGATATTACCAAAGCAAAATAACCATTTTCCTCATTGTATCTTGACATTCTCATCAGATTATTCTATTTTAGCGGTAGTAATGGGAAAAATAATTTTGACTGGAGGTGAGAATTAAATGACAAAACAGCAAATGTTTGAAATTGTGGCTCGTAAAGCCCACTTAACCAAAAAAGCTGCTCGTGAAGCTGTCGACACTTTCTTGGAAGAAATCAGAAAATCCTTAGGTAAAGGAGAAAAAGTTGTTCTTTCCGGATTCGGCACCTTTAGGCCGGGACATGTCAAAGATAAACCCGTGATTATTCCTGGTACCAAAGAAAGAAAAATTGTCAAAGCCCACCGAGTAGCCCGTTTTACCCCCGGTAAAGCTTTAAGAAAAGCTGTTAAATAGGCAAAATTATCCCCCTCTTGATTCAAGAGGGGGATTAAGGGGTTGTCATAGTAAAATCATCTAGTGAAAAAATACTGGCTTATCTTTTCTCAATCCTTTTCCCAATTTACAGCTTTCCGTCTTCAGATACTTCTCCAAATTTTCCAAAACAGCCTTCCCGCCATAATTACTTTGATCGTTTTGTCATATGCCAAATCCACCGTCATCAGCGTTCAATCCCTGATTTCATATTACTTATTGGTCACTGCTACTGCCCCCCTGGCTTTCTCAAATATCGATGAATATATCGACGAAATTACCTTTTCCGGTGAAGTCAACAATTTTCTCACCAAACCCATTTCCTTATTTCGTATGCTTATGGTTAAATCTTTTAGCGAAAAAGCTATTACCTTTTTGTTTGTATTTCCCATCTTTCTCGCGATTTTGTTTTTTCTCCAAACCAATATTATTAACTTAATCTGGTTTCCTCTTACTATCCTGCTTTCTTTTTCTATTTCCTATACTTTTAGTTTTATAGTGGGATTGGGTTGCTTTTGGTTGGATGAATTTTGGTCAATAAGAAATGTTAAATTTGTCATGATCCAGCTTTTGGGTGGCTTAATTCTGCCCTATTCAATTTTTCCGGAATGGTTACTAAGACTTGTCAACCTCACCCCATTTCCCTATTTGGTTAGCTGGCCGGGCCGGGCTCTTCAGTCAGGAGTAACTTTTTTACAGATAAGTCAGGCAATTATTTGGCTTATTATCTTATTAATTTTGTGTCGAATGGTCCAAAATCAAGCTATTAGGCACTATTCCCATACCGGCAGCTGACAATATGCTCAGATATCTTCGCTTTATTTTTCGGATTTATACCAGCCGTCTAGGCAAAGATTTGTCCCTTCCATACATACAAATACTTATGTCGATAGTCGGTAGTCTTTGCTTTTTTTATTTTCACCTTATTTCATTTAGTTTTGTTGTCAGTAAATTTAGTTTTACTGGCTGGTCAGTAGGGGAAATGTATATATTATTTTTTACCTTCGAAATTTTTACTTATTTGGCGTTTTATTTATATTGGAAAGGATTTCTGGAAACCGTTCGTCATATTAACACCGGCCAGTTCGATATTGTTCTGGCCAAACCGGCTTCTAGTTGGCTAATTACCTTTTTTCGCGGTGGAGGCTTACACAATATATTGGCCGCCGTCTTGGGATCTATTTATTTAATTATTGTCATACACAATTATTCATTACCGGTTTCTATATTGAGTATCTGTCTTTATATTTTCAGTATGTCGCTTAGTTTAATATTTTTATTGTGCTTTACTTCAATCTTTATCTCCCTAAATTTTATTTTTGGTAATTTTCAAGCCTCAGGAATAGGCTTTTCTTTCCAGGATCTTTATAAATATCCCGCCCAAATATACCCCAAATCATGGTTTTTTATCTTAGTAGTTACCCCGTTTTCAGCTCTGGTTACAGTTCCCGCCACCTTGCTTATCTCCAAGCCCTTTGATATGTCCATCCTTGGCATATATCTTGGTAGTATTATTATTACCTCTATCATCTGCAACTTATTGTGGCGTTTTGGTCTTCGTCGCTACTCCTCCGCCTCATCATAATAAAGTGTTAAAATAATCCGGTCATGCCGATAATTACTGTCAATCATCTCAAAAAACATTATCAGGTTCACCAGAAAGATCCTGGGCTATCGGGTTCCATTAAATCCTTATTTCATCGTAAATATTATGACGTAAAAGCTGTCGATGGAGTTTCTTTTTCTATCGAGCCGGGAGAATTAGTCGGCTTTATAGGTCCCAATGGCGCTGGTAAAACCACGACCTTAAAAGTATTATCCGGTCTTCTTTACCCCTCCTCCGGCGATGTTTCCGTTTTGGGCTATATCCCTTGGGAAAGAAAACCTGCCTTTCAAAAACAATTTTCCCTGGTTATGGGCCAAAAAAACCAACTGTGGTGGGATCTACCTGCTATGGAATCGTTTCTATTAAATAAAGAGATCTACGAAGTTGCCGATGATCAATTTAAAAATACATTGGATGAATTAGTTGATCTTCTGGATGTCAAAGATCTTCTCAAGGTTCAGGTTCGCAAGTTATCTTTAGGTCAAAGGATGAAGATGGAACTAATTGCTGCACTAATTCATTCTCCCAAAATTTTATTCTTAGACGAACCAACTATTGGTTTGGATGTTGTTATGCAGAAAAAAATGCGCGACTTTATTAAAGATTACAATCGTAAATTTAACGCTACTATTCTTTTGACTTCTCATTACATGGACGACGTCAAAGAACTGTGCAAAAGAACAATTATCATCGACAAAGGAAAACTTCTCTTTGACGGGGCTTTATCTGAAATCATCAAGAAGTATGCCGATCACAAACTACTCACTATTGTTTTTAGTAATGGTGTCGAGCAGAAGGATTTGGAAAAATATGGAGTCATCAAAGAATTTGAATCCCCCAAAGTTGTAATTTCCGTTAAAAGGGAAGAAGCCCCTAAAGTTGCCGCCAAAATTCTGGAAAAATTTCCCGTTGAAGACCTCAACATCGAAGAACCCCAAATTGAGGACATAATTAGAGAGGTATTTACCGGCAAAGATGTGGCATGAAAAAATATCTCACAGTCTTTCACACCTCTTGGCAAAATGAATTTACTTACCGCCTCAATTTTATTCTCTGGCGCGTCCGCAATATTTTACGTATCCTCTTAACTTATTTCCTTTGGAACGGCGTTTTTTTGCAGAATAACAATATAATAGCCGGTTTTACCAAACCCCAAATGCTCACTTATGTCTTTCTGGTTTTATTAGTTCAGTCCATTGTTTTATCAGCCCCATCAGGAGATAGTATCGGTGGTGAAATTGGTTCTGGTGAGTTGTCCAATTATTTAGTCAAACCAGTTGGATATTTAAGATATTGGTTCACCCGCGACCTCTCTAGTAAATTATTAAATATTCTCTTTTCTGCCGGTGAACTTTCCATTTTATATTTATTGCTCAAACCTCAAGTTATTTTACCATCTAACTTAATTACTATCTTACTGTTTATACTTATTCTTACATTATCTTCTCTTATCTATTTTTTTCTCGAAGTCTCTACTCGTTTCGTGGCTTTCTGGATGCCGGAGTTTACTTGGGGTTTCACTTTTTTAACACTGGTTTTTATAGAAACTCTCTCTGGTATGATTTTTCCCCTTAGTTTATTTCCTCCATTCTTACTATTTATGGTTCACCTGACCCCGTTTCCATATTTGATTTATTACCCCATTTCCGTCTTTGTCGGTACCATTAGCGGTATTTCAGCACTTGCTGTTGTTGCCGCTATGCTTTTCTGGCTGGTGGTACTTTATAAACTCTCCAAATTTATTTGGTCCCGTGGAATTCGGGTCTATGCGTCAGAAGGTCGATGAAAAAATCCTTAAAAATTTGGTGGTTCTATACCGCTAACTCTTTTCAGCAAATGGCAGCCAACCGCGTAGCGATGGTCATTTTTCTATTCGGCAAGATCTTCCGCATTGCTATGTTTTTTGTTTTTCTCAATCTTGTCTTTTTTTCCGCCAAATCATTGGGTGGTTACACACCATCTCAGGCAATTTTATTCTATTTGATTTTCAATCTTATTGACACCACAGGTCAATTGTTATTCCGTGAAGTCTATCGTTTTCGCCCCTTGCTCGTTTCCGGAGATCTGGATTTAATTTTAGTTAAACCTATTAATCCCCTTGTTCGTGTTCTCCTGGGTGGCGCTGACTTATTCGACTTAGTTGTCTTCGCCGCCTTATTAGTCATATTACTAATCTATATTCCTTCCAATTTTATTGTTACTTGGCCTTTCTTTTTTGGTTTCTTAATTTTATTTGTCGGTTCTCTTCTAATTTCTGCCGCCCTTCATATCGCCATTTTATCTTTTGGAATTTTATTTATTTCAATTGATCATTTAGTTATGATTTATCGCGATCTGACGGCTCTGATGCGTATCCCGGCCGATGTCTACTCCGCCCCCTTGCGCTTTTTACTCACCTTCATTATTCCTTTAGCTGTGATGTTTACTCTTCCCGCAAAAGCCCTCATGGGTCTAATCACTTGGCCAAATATCATGCTTTCCCTGATAATTTCATATTTCATATTTCATATTTCATTAATATTTTGGCGTTGGTCCCTCCGCTTTTATGGTTCAGCTAGCAGTTAATCATGAATAAAATATTAGTCATCGCCGGCCAGACAGCCACCGGTAAAACTAATTTTGCCGTCGAAGTAGCCAAAAAATTTAATGGGGAACTGATTTCTGCCGACTCCCGCCAAGTTTACAAAGGTATGGATATTGTTACCGGTAAAGATAAGAATCTAATTAAAGAAGTCCCCATTTGGCTTTATGACCTGATTAACCCAAACGAACCGTTTAGTGTTTCTCTCTGGCACGAAAAAGCCATGGAAGCAGTTACAGATATTGCTTCTCGCGGCAAACTCCCCATAGTAGTTGGGGGTACTGGTTTATATTTGCGTTCCTTAATCAACAATTTAGATCAGATTGTTATTCCTCCCAATCCTGAAATACGTCAAAAACTGGCCCACAAATCAGTTTCGGAATTATTTACTCAATTAAGCAAACTCGATCCAATAAAAGCAAATTGTTTAAACAATTCCGATCGTCACAACCCCCGCCGCCTCATCCGCGCCATAGAAATTGAGTTGTCACCGGAAATATCACCTAAAAAAGAGTCTAAATACCTTATTCTCACCCTTACTCTTACCTGTTCCAACAATATCCTCAAACTCCGTATTTCAGATCGAGTCATGAAAAGAATTCAATATGGAGCCATGACCGAATTACAGCAACTATCTTCAGTTTTCAATCTTCAGTCTTCCGGTTTTTCTGCCTGTGGTTATAAATCTCTACTCAAGTCTCAAGATCCAAAAGTCTGGATCAGAAGTGAATGTCAATACGCCCGTCGCCAATTGATATTTTTCAAAAAATATCTTCCGGAAAATCATTTTGATATCTCTGAATCTCAATGGTCAGAGCAAGCACTTGATATAATAAGGGCGTGGATAAACAACTCATCAAAATCATACTCTATGTAATCGCCGCTTACGTACTTTATCGCATAGCAGATATTCTCTTTTTATTTTACATATCCCTTCTTCTGGCCTTAGCGCTCAATCCGGTTGTTACCCGTTTACAATCATTTCATTTGCCTCGGGGTTTGGCGATTATGATCGCATATCTGGTTTTATTTGTTTCTTTAGGTTTACTTATAGCCGTTATTACTCCTCCCTTAATTGTCCAAACACGCCATCTGATTAATATTCTCCCTTCAGCTATCAGTAAAACTGAGCTCCTAGTCAATTATCAACAGGAAATTACAAAGGAAATCTTTTCAAAAATTTCCTTTTTACCTCAAGCCGTACTTGGATTGGTGGTGGGATTATTTTCAAATCTCATTACCATCTTTACTACTTTGGTCCTCACCTTTTATCTGCTTATGCAAAGACAAAGCTTTGCTAAGATTTTAGATTCAATGCCTTTTTCCCGCAGTCATCATCTATACCCTCAAATGTTAGGAAAAATTGAAAACAGGCTTGGTAATTGGTTTTTTGGGGAGCTAGCCCTCATGTTTTGTGTCGGTACCTTGACTTTTGTCGGACTAAAAATTCTCGGCCTCCCATCTGCTCTTCCCTTGGCAATTATCGCCGGTTTATTAGAAATAGTTCCTAACATAGGCCCCACTCTTTCCGCGGTTCCCTCTGTTTTAGTAGCTCTTACCATTCATCCGGTATTAGCCCTATCTACGGCGGCTCTGTATTTTATTGTTCAATTTCTGGAAAACAATTTTTTAGTTCCCAAAATTATGCAAAAAGCTGTCGGTATCAACCCCGTCTTGAGTATATTGGGTTTATTGATTGGCTTTCGTTTAGGTGGCCCCTTAGGTGCCGTACTCGCTATTCCCACCTTCATCACCTTTGAAACAGTTTTTCAAGAGCTGACAAAAAAGGTATAATTACCTCGCCTGGAAACCGCACGGATACCCCGCCGAGCCTATGGCCTAGCGGGGAGGAAAGTCCAGACAGCTGAAAGCAGGATGCCTCACCGTCAAGGTGGGGACGCGTAAGCGCTAGATAGTGCCACAGAGACTACAACTCATCCTGACGAAAGTCGGGGCAGAGGGTGAAAAGAGGAAAACCTCTCCGCTGCAACCTCCGAATTGGCCGTTATCAGGTAGCTTTCCCGAAGTTTCCGCAAGGGGACGCGGCCTAAAGCATGAGGGCATCAGACAGATTTCCGTGTTAAAACAGAATCTGGCTTACCAGTTTCCAGGCAATAATATTGACTTTACTTCCAGTAACCATCAAACTAAATTCAGAATGATCATTCGAAAGGGGGTGATTGTGTGAATGTATTAAGCATTTGGCAACAGTCAATCCTTTCAGCTTGGATAAACTTTTTTACCAAAGCCTTACTGTTTTTACCGGTCTTTTTAGGTGCTATTATCGTTTTCGTTATCGGTATCTACTTAAGTAATTGGCTTCAAAAAGGTATCGAGCATCTGCTCAAGGCTGTCAAGTTTTCCAAATTGACTTCGGAATCCGGTTTAGACAGGTTTCTCAAAAAAGCCGATTTAGATTTCGACACCGTCGGACTAATCAGTCAAGCAGTGAAATGGTTTGTGATATTAGTATTTTTTACAGCCAGCACCAATATCCTGGGACTTACTGCCATCTCAATGGTGGTTAATAGTTTATTAGGCATAGTGCCAAAAATTGTCACCGCCACTCTCATTATTGCCGTTGGAGTTTTTGTAGCCAACTTGACAGAGGGTTTGGTCAAGGGCGCTTTAGCGACCGTTGATCACAAACAGTCCAAAAACCTGGCTCAGTTTTCCCGTTGGGTCGTGATGTTTATCGCAGTTTTAGCTGCTGTTAACGAATTGGAAATTGCCCAAAATCTGGTCACCATCTTCTTCCAAGGTTTAACTTGGACGATTACTCTCTCGGTTGGTCTTGCTTTGGGCTTGGGCGGCAAAGATGTAGTTTCGCAAGTTCTCAAAGACTGGTACGAAAAACTTAAGAAATAGCCCACTAAAAACCCCGCTTTCATTTTCTTTACCGAAAAAGCGGGGTTGTTTAGATTATTTTTTTCCTCCGATCTTATACATTCCAGTTCCGCAGACCGGACACTTTCCTTTCAGGGCCTTTTTACCGTTCTTCATAGTTACTTCCTGCGGATTCTCATCATCTCTTTTAGTTCTACATTTTACACAGTACATTTGAGCCATTAAAACTCACCTCCCCCCAAAATTATCTTATATAAATTTGGATTTCCGTCTAGCCAATTTTTTGCAAGTATCATCAAAATTACAGCTAGGATAGTCACGACAGCTGTTTTTGTCAAGTCCTTCTTCACACAAGTTATGCTATACCCTGTCAGGCACAAATGCAAATTTTTCAAAAAGAATGTATACTTGAGTATTCATGAATAATTCCAAAAAATTGATATCATTTATTCTCGGCTGTCTATTTTTTTATGGAATATCCGCCTTTGGTTCTTACAAATATTTCACTCGCTCTCAGGCATCGATAGCTAAAGACCAGCCAAAATCCGGGACTGTGGTCAATAACAAATTTCCCACTCCCGACCCCTCTTTACCCAAAAACGAAATTTGTCCTCTAAACGGATTGTCATATACCGAGCCTGAAAAAGCTATTTGGAGCACCCGAAGGCCTCTGGCTATTATGATCGAAAACTCTGCCGAATCCCGTCCCCAATCCGGTATCAGCTTTGCTGATATTGTTTATGAAGCCGTGGCCGAGGGTGGAATTACCCGCTTTATGGGTATTTTCCACTGTGGAGTCGCCTACGCAGGCAATTTGACTGTGGCTCCGGTTCGTTCTGCTCGTATCTATTTTGTCAATCTCCTTTCCGAATACGATCCTCTCTATGTCCACGTCGGTGGCGCTGGAAATTGTGATGACCCCAATGTCGATCCCAAAGCCAAAGCTCTCTGTGCCATCCAAAGCTCCAAAATCAAAGATTTGGATCAAATGGGTCGGGCAGGGGATTTCAAGACTTGCCATCGGCTTACGAACCGCTTAGATCACGAAGTTGCCTGGGAGCACACCATGGGATGTTTTGTAGAGGAACTTGTCAAGGCCGGTAAAAAATGGGGTTGGACCAATGTCGATTCCAAAGGTGTCTCTTGGAACAAATACTTTATCCCCTGGAAATTTACCGCAAATCCCATACTTACGAACACTTCACCCGCTTTAAATGTTAGCTATTCTTTCTGGGACTTTAACAAAGAATTCCAAACAGCCTACGATGTTTCCTGGCAGTATGACTCGGCTACCCAGATGTATCTCCGTTCCAATGGTGGCCAAAAATCTATCGATTTAGAAACAGGAGAACAGCTCGCCTACAAAACGGTCATTGTTCAGTTAGTCAAGGAAACTTCGTTAGCCGATTTGGAAAAACACATGTTTTACGATGTCATTGGCAGTGGCAAGGGTATCGTTTTTACCAACGGCCAGGCTGTCAGTGTTACTTGGAGCAAACCCACCCGCACCTCCAGAACCGTCTTTATCAATTCCAGTTCCGGTAAAGAAATGCAATTTGTCCCCGGAAAAATCTGGATTTCCCTTGTTCCTTCAGCCAATAAAATCAGTTACAACTGATAATACCTTCGCCTCGAAATCAGTACGGTCGCTATAAAGTAAGTAGAAGTTCTAACTTAATATTGCATTTTTTAACATTGATGGTATTCTGTACTCAAATGGCAGACAGTCTCAAAGATTTGTTCATTAGTAAAACCCGCGTCAAGCTTCTGGAAAATTTTTTAGCCGACCCCACCCAAATGTTCCATGTTCGGGACTTGGTCAGGAAAACTGGTGATGAAATAAATGCTGTGAGACGGGAACTTTTACGCATGGATAGTTTAGGAATGGTCAAAAAAGAACCCAGAGGAAACCGCATTTATTACTGGTTTCGAAAAGATTACCCGTTTTATCATGATTTACTCAGTTTAGTAGCCAAAACCACCGGTCTCGGCGCTGCCATTCTCAAAGCCCGAAACAAAATTGGTCGCGTCAGTTACATCTCTTTTTCTTACCGTTTCATTTCCAGACTTCCCCGGAAAAATTCTGATGATGTCGATATTCTCATTGTTGGTGATATTTCTTTGCCCGAAATTTCTGTCGTGGTTCGTGAAGAAGAAACGACCAGAGGTCAAGCCATTAACTACACTCCCATGACCGAGGATGAACTCAAATTCCGTAGATCTCGTCGTGATCCATTTTTATTGGGGATCTTGACCCAAAGCCGGATCGTGGTTTTCGGAAGTGATCTTGATTTGACAGGATAAAATATGCTCCAAAAAATTTTTCGCTCTGGTAACAGTCTGGCCATAACCCTTCCTTCTCGCTTGGTAAAATCGTTGGGCTTAAAAGCCGGGGAGCATGTCAATCTCAAAATAAATTTCATGAAAAAAACCGTGTCTTTGTCTTTTCCCGACTCCGGTCAAATGACCCTCCTGTCACTGTCAAAATAGTAATATAATCATCCCTATGAAAAACATCCTATTTTTTACATTTCTGATATTTATTTTAGTATTATTAAACATGCCCGCCAAATTTAGCCTGTTTGGTCGTAATTTTTATCGCCCGGTCATTAGATTTAATCTTGGAAATAAAGACTTTATCCGTGATCTTAATTTCCGTCTGGGATTGGATCTCAGAGGCGGTACTCATTTGGTTTACGAAGCTGATATGTCCAAAGTTGATAGTAACAATCGTGATACCGCCCTCAAATCGGTTAAAAACAATATTGAACGACGGGTTAACCTCTTGGGTGTTTCCGAATCTTTAGTTCAAACATCAGTGTCCGGTAATTCCTATCGTTTGTTGGTGGAAATGCCGGGAGTTAAAGATGTCAGTCAGGCAGTATCGGTTATTGGTGCGACCGCCCAATTGGAATTTCGTGAAACCAAAGTTGCTACTCCTTCGGCCATTACCGATTTTATTTCCTCCGGTCTTACCGGAGCCGACCTCAGACTCGCTTCCGTCAGTTTTGGAAACGGTAATAAAATTTCTTCTTCACCCTCGATTAATTTGGAATTTACTCCGGATGGTGCAAAAAAGTTTTCAGATATTACCGGTAGGAATATTGGCAAACCCCTGGCCATATTTTTAGACAATCAACTGGTCAATACCCCTCCTATTGTCCAAACCCAAATTCCTGACGGCCGAGCCGTCATTACCGGTAATTTCACACTGGACGAAGCTAAAGCGGTGGTTATTCAGCTAAATGCTGGTGCCCTTCCTGTCCCGATAAAAATTATTGAACAACGAACTGTCGGCGCCACTTTAGGTAGTGAATCCATTGCCAAAAGTTTAGTTGCCGGTCTTATCGGTTTGGGCCTAATTTGGTTTTTTATGATCGGCAATTATGGTTTCAAAGGGTTAATCGCCAATGTCGCTTTGCTTTTTTATATTTTTATCTCCCTTTCTATATTTAAGCTCCTGCCTGTCACTCTGACTCTTTCCGGTATCGCTGGTTTTATTCTTAGTATTGGTATGGCAGTCGACGCCAATATTCTCATTTTTGAGCGCATCAAAGAGGAAATCAGCTGGGGCAGACCACATTTCGCCGCCTTGGAACTGGGTTTTCATCGTGCCTGGACATCTATTAGAGACAGTAATGTCAGTTCCTTAATCACTGCCTCGATTTTGTTCACACTTGGTAGCGGTCCCGTTCGGGGTTTTGCTCTTACTTTAATAGTTGGTATTTTAGTTTCCTTATTTACATCAATTACTATCACCAAAAATTTAATTAAAATTTTTACCAGGTAGCCATGATCCAACAAACATACAATTCCATTCCTTTTATGAAACTCAAATGGCTGTATTTCGCAATTTCTTTATTAATAATTCTCCCCGGAACTTATTTCCTTATTCGTTATGGTCTTAAGTTATCTATAGATTTTACCGGTGGAAGTCTTTTAGAAATCAGGACCGCTTCCCCTTCCGCTCAAACAGTTTTTAAAGATACTGCCAAAGCTCAAAATCTCGAACTGTCCCAAATCCAAACGAGTTCTGACAATATCTATTTATTACGGTTCAAACCCATGTCTTTGGAGCAAAACGATGTATATAAAAATACCTTGAAGAAAAGCCTTAGTGACTCCCAAGAGCTTCGTTATGAGACAGTCGGTCCGGTTGTCGGGGCGGAGCTTGCCCGCAATTCTATCCTGGCGGTCATCATCGCCTCCCTTGCTATCATTGGTTATATTGCCTGGTCATTTCGGGAAGTACCAAAGGTCTATTCTTCCTGGAAATTTGGTGCATCGGCCGTTATCGCTCTTCTTCACGATGCCCTGCTTTTATTAGGTGTCTTTTCCTTGTTTGGCCATTACTATGGTACTGAAGTGGATGTTTTGTTTGTTACCGCGATACTAACAGTCATCGGATTTTCCGTTCACGATACCATTGTTGTTTTTGATCGTATTCGTGAAAATCTTCCCAAAATGCAGAAATCCACCTTTGAAGAAGTCGTTAACTATTCTCTCACTGAAACCCTTGTCCGTTCCCTAAACACTTCTCTTACGGTTACCCTTACACTTACCTCATTATTACTCTTTGGTGGTGATTCCACACGTTGGTTTGTGACCGCTCTCTTGATCGGTATTATTTCCGGAACTTATAGCAGTATCTTCAATGCCGCACCCATTTTGGTAATTTGGGAAAGAGTAAAAATTAAAAAGGGATAAGCTTATATTTTATAAACCCAAAACCTTCTTCCGTTTAATATAAAATTATCTTTTAAATATCTTCTCCATTTGATAATCTCAAAACTTTTGGATAGCACTATTACATTATTCAGCTTCTGTGTTTCAAATCGATTCGCCAATTTTTCGACAAATTTTGGCCACAGATAAAGAAAATATACTTTTGCTTTTGGTAAGTCTTTTTTAAAAATATTTTGGCATCGAAATTCAGCCAGATTATTATTATTTAAATACGCTCGCAATTTGCACCATTGGATTAGTCCCCAGTTAATATCAATTCCATAAGCTCTGGTTTTCGTAATTTTTATCGCTGCTAAGGTCAATCTCCCGTCTCCGCATCCTATATCGCAAAACACCTGTCTTTTCCTTAATTTAATCTTTCGAAATATATCCTTTATCTCTTTATATTGGGTTGGTACATAGGGAGCTCCGTACATTGGCCAATATGTTAAAAACCCCACACCTAATGCCACAAATATTGCCATTACTAACAGACATAATAATCCCGCGAATTCCATGTTTTACTAAAGATTAATCTCCTTTAATTTTTCAATCAGTATCTCCCTCTTATTAGATAATCCCATTTCCGTCACCTCATAAAAAATCATTTCCAAGTATTTACCCACCATCGGTCCGGGGGTAATATTTTTTACTTTCATCACATCATTACCGCTTATTTTTAAGTCGGAAACGGAGAAAGGCTGTTTTTGCACTTCAATTAATCTTTCTTTAAATTCTTCCAGCCGCCAACTGGTTTCTTTAGCACCTCCTCCCAGCCGGTCACCCACACGCAGGGATATCATATCTGGAATATTTTCCACCTCTACATTTCTAATAAACCGCCGGATAGCTGAATCAGTTTGTCTTTCATCCACCGTAAACTGGTGCCAGCGGACCAAGCGGACAAATTTGTTCTTCTGTGTATTGGAAAATCTCAATCTTTCTGCGACAAATTCAGCAATTTTAGTCGACTCCATTTCATGGTTATAAAAAGTAATTCTTCCGTCCGGATATTTCCTTTGGGTTTTAACTTTACCAATATCATGTATTAATGTTGCCAATCGGGTTACGGGGTCAAAACTGGGGCAATATTTCAATGACAACAAAGAGTGTGTTCCTACATCAAAAATATGGTGTCGTCCCGGGCTTTGTTGCTCAATTCCAAAACCAGTTTCCACTTCCGGCAATATTTCCATAGCCAAGCCTGTATTTCTCAATATTTGATATCCATCAGCTGGATAATCAGAGGCTAAAAGTTTAAACAATTCATCCCTGATTCTCTCCGCCGAAACTTTCTTGATATTGCCTGCCATAAGTTGTATCGCCCGAAAAGTTTCCTCCTCTATATTGAATTGCAGTTGGGTAGCAATTCTGACAGCCCTCATCATTCGTAACGCATCCTCCTCAAATCTTTTTTTCGGATCTCCAACTGCTCTGATCAATTTATCTTTTAAATCTCTTTCACCATTATATAAATCAATCAATTCAAAATTATCTTTGGCTCTTTTTAGTGCCAATGAATTTATCGTAAAATCCCTCCTTTGCAAATCTTCTTCAAGCGATTTTCCCCATCTCACTTCATCCGGGTGACGCGAGTCTGTATATCCATGATCGGTTCTAAATGTAGTTATTTCAAATGGTCTGATGTCATCGCCTATAGGTATTCCTACCATCCCGAATTTGTTATCGTAATATGCGTTATCAAACAGCTTTAACACCTGTTCCGGTTCGGCATTAGTCGTAAAATCCCAATCGTAAAGCTGTCTTTTCAACAAAATATCTCTGACTACCCCACCCACAATATATATCTCATATCCTTTTTCTTCAAATTTGTTAATTATTTTTGTCACCTGCTGAGGTACTTTAATCTTTAGATTCATAGTAATATTGTACAATACTTCCATGCCACCTTCTGAAATTATTAAAAAACTTTTAACTTCTCGGGGATTCACTACCCAAAAATCTATTTCCGAGTTTTTAAATCCCCGTCATCCCGACGGGATTAAATGGCCGGATCTAAATATATTGAGTACAGATATACAAAAAGTTAAAAATATAATCCAAAAACATATTCAAAATAATCATATAATCGCCATCTATGGTGATTATGATGTTGATGGTCTTTGTTCTACTGCAATTCTCTGGCAAACAATTTACCAAAATTACAAACTTGTTTTTCCTCACATTCCCGATCGTCGTATCGAAGGTTATGGCTTATCAATTGCAGGGATAGATCATTGTATTTCTCAAGGGGCCAAATTAATTATTACGGTGGATTCCGGCATTGTTGCCTACGATCAGATAGCTTATGCCAAAAAACAGGGATTAGATGTAGTTGTTATTGATCATCATGAAAAATCAGATGTTTTGCCCCCAGCCGACGCCTTTATCCACTCAATCGTCACCTGCGCCGCTGGTCTTTCATATTTTTTAGCTCGGGAAATTAACGAAAAAGTGGAAAATCTTGACCTTGTTTGTCTCGCAGTCGTCTGCGACTTGGTTCCCCTTACTGGCCTCAATCGTAGCTTGGCTAAATTTGGTCTGGAAACCCTAAATCATACCGTTCGCCCCGGATTATTGGCGTTATACGAAATCGCAGGAATTAAAAACATTTCTGCTTATCATGTTGGCTTTATCATTGGCCCTAGACTCAATGCCACTGGCCGTCTCACTCATGCCATGGACAGTTTGCGCCTGCTTTGTACGACAAATCCAAATCGTGCTACTGATTTGGCCAAAACTCTTAACGATATAAATATTAGACGTCAACAGCTTACAGAAACCCAGACCCAACACGCTTTATCTCAAATAACCCCCAATTCGCTGATAGTTGTCGCTGACAAATCCTATGACGAAGGTGTTATCGGGTTGATTGCCGCCAAACTAGTCGAAAAGTATTTCCGCCCGGCCATAGTTATTTCTGTGGGTGAAACAGTCTCTAAAGCGTCAGCTCGCTCTATATCTGGTTTTCATATTACCGAGTACCTGCGCAAATTTGAGACTTTATTCTCCTCCGTTGGTGGTCATGCCATGGCCGCTGGATTTTCCTTTCCCAGCAGTAAATTATCCGAAGTTATAACTCAACTAGCCAAGTCAGAGGTCCCCAAAGAATTATTAATCAAAAAAGATCGATTCGATCTGGAACTTCCTTTGGAGTATGTCTCTTGGGATTTATACCTCGGGATTTCTGATATGCAGCCCTTCGGTTTAGGTAATTCCACTCCGGTTTTTTTGGCTAAAGACATCCAAATTATGGACCCTAAAATTATTGGTAAATCCGGTACTCACCTCAAATTCATTGCCTTCCAAAATGGGATATCGTTCCCATGTGTCTGGTTTAATCCCCCCATCCTTAAACTCCCTACCTCGGCCAACTATTACTACCAAATCGACTCAGATACCTATCGGGGACCCGGCAACCTTCAATTAATCACAAAGAATATTTCAGGGTTATAATACGCCTCATGGACACTCTTCTTCAAAACCTTCTCAAAGCCACCCATTCGACCCCACGCCCGGTTGATGAAGAACTAATAATAAAATCTTACGAATTTGCCAAACTCGCACATACGGGCCAAAAACGCAAAAGTGGTGATGAATTTATTACTCACCCCGTTGCTGTAGCCACTCATTTGGCCTCGTGGAACATGGACACCACTACCATAGTCGCTGGTCTTCTGCACGACACCATCGAAGACGGGGGAGCCACCCCAGCTGATTTAGTCAAAGAATTTAGTGAGGACGTCGCCTCCCTGGTCGATGGAGTTACCAAAGTTTCCGGCCTTCATCTCAAAGGCCAGTTGGAAAGTGAATTTGTGGAAAATCTGCGCAAAATGATTTTGGTTATGGCCAGTGATCTTCGTGTAATTATGGTCAAACTGGCCGACCGGTATCACAATCTCCAGACTCTGGAATTTCTTCCGGTGGAAAAACAGCACCGCATTGCCATTGAAACACTGGAAATATATGGACCTATAGCCGAACGCTTAGGTATGGGACTGGTCAAGGGGGAACTGGAGGATCTGGCTTTCAAATTTGCCTACCCTGAAGATTATCAGAAATTGGTTTCCCAAACCAAAAAATTTCTTACCATTGCCGGCAAAAACTCGGAGGATTTTAAAAAAGATATATTAACTCTGATTATGCCCCAATTTCCCGATGCCCAAATCAATATTCGCCAAAAACATCTATACAGTCTTTACCGCAAACTGCAACGGCCGGAAATAAACGGCGATTTTAGTAAAATTCACGACCTGTTGGCTGCCCGAATCATCATGAATTCTGTCGAGGGGTGTTATCAGGTTTTAGGCTTGGTTCATCATCAATTTCGCCCCGTACCTCATTTGGGAATTTCCGATTTTATCGCCTCACCCAAACCCAACGGTTATCAATCAATCCATACCAAGGTATTTAGCGGCTTGGGTCACATTGTCGAGATCCAAATTCGTACCCGGCAAATGCACGAGCAGTCAGAAATGGGTATCGCCGCCCACTGGCACTACTCGCAAATCAAGTCTTCCGGTGTTTCCAATGAAACCCTGGACAAACTGTCTTTTGTCCAAAAAAATAAACTCCAATGGGTGCAGCAACTGGCTTCATGGCAAAAAGAAATGACCGATAACAGCGAATATTTGCAGGCTCTTAAATTTGATGCTCTTAGTCACCGGATTTTTGTTCTCTCACCCACAGGCGATGTCTATGACTTGCCGGATGGTGCCACTCCCATCGATTATGCCTATGCCGTGCATACCGAACTGGGTCATCAGTCCGTAGGAGCCAAAATCAACGGGGAACTGGTTTCCCTGGACCAAAAACTAAAAAATGGTGACATCGTTGAAATTATATTGTCCAAAAAGAAAACCAAGCCCAACGCCAAATGGCTCGATTTTGTCGTTACTCACACCGCAAAGAAAAGTATCTCTAAATCCCTTATTTAGCTTTCTTTTTCTTATCACTTTTTTCTATCAACGGCTTTACCTCTAAAACTTCCCCTGGATTATCCTTACCCGTCCCCGTTACAAAAGTCACTAAGATAGGTTTTCCATCCTTATCCAGATTTTTTTCGGTAACAATTCTTCCTTGTTTTCCTTCACTATCCATAAGACCTATATTTTCGCAGATGTTTCTTTACAAATCAAGTCCCGGTAGGCGTGATAGAATTAGAATCAGTTATGAGAACCCTAATTATAGATACGTTAACTAAAATCGGTGAGAAAATCACTGTCTCCGGCTGGATTAATACGAGAAGGGATCACGGTAAGATTGTTTTTTTTGATCTTCGTGATCGCACGGGTTTGCTGCAAATAGTGATTGGTCCGGCTCTTGCTGGAGGAATTCGAGTCGAAGATGTTGTCTCTATCGTAGGTACTGTTTCCGCCCGTCCCGAAAAGTTAATTAATCCCAAACTGGCCACGGGATCCGTCGAGCTTCAAGCTGAAGCCGTCACGATCTTATCCAAATCCGCTGAACTACCATTTGACATGGGCCAACCTCAATTAGAAGTCGAGCTTCCTACTCTTCTGGACAACCGTTCGCTTACTCTGCGCCATCCCACCTCAAGGGCAATATTCACAGTTCAAGCCGAGTTAGCTGAAGCTTTTCGCCAATCTGCTCGTTCAATTGGCTGCACCGAGATTTTTCCGCCCACAATTTCCGCATCTGCCACCGAAGGTGGCACCGAAGTCCTTCCTATTGATTACTTTGGTCACTCTGCCTTTTTAGTTCAAAGCCCACAGTTGTACAAACAGATGTTAGCCGGTGTTTTTGAACGGGTTTTTGTAGTGACCCATATTTATCGAGCCGAACCTTCGGTGACTACCCGCCATTTAGTTGAATCAATTCAATTAGATTGTGAAATTAGTTTTATAGATAATTTTTCCGATTTATTAGATGCCATGGAAACCGTCTACTGCCAAACCATAAAACAAACCCAAGAAAAATGTACCCAGCAGTTGGAATTATTAGGTGTCGCCCAAAGTTTAGTCACCAATAAAGTTCCTCGTTTGAGGATGAGAGAAGCCCAACAAATTATTTTTGAACGAACTAAAGTCGACCATCGCACCGAACCCGACCTTATGCCCGAAGATGAACGGGAGATTTGTCTTTGGGCTAAAGAATTGCACCAATCAGATTTGGTGACTATTACTCATTTTCCTACCAAAAAACGCGCCTTTTATTCCCTTCCGGACCCCGAAAACCCGGAGGTTTCACTAAGTTACGATCTTTTATATAAGGGTTTGGAAATAAGCAGCGGCGCTCAAAGAGTTCATAATTATCAGCAATTATTAGACATCATGACGTCCCGGGGGTTAAATCCCGACAATTTTGCCATGTACTTACAAAGTTTCAAATATGGTATGCCTCCACATGGCGGTTTTTCCTTCGGTCTTGAGCGGGCGACGATGAAACTATTGGATTTGGACAATATTCGCAAGGCTTCGCTCTATCCTCGTGATCTGGAGCGCGTCGATTTTCGATTTTCAGATTCTTCAAAATGACCTCTCTCTCTAAAAAACTCCCGATTTTTGTAATTAGTTTAGGGATTTTTTTTAGCTTTACTGGCCTTATTGCCCTCTATTTTTCCGCTCATCGTTCTCCCATAACTACAAATATTTCCGTCTCTCCATTAATTTCTGGAAACGTTACTCCGCCTGAAGTTTCCGCTCGCCACATCCTGATCAAAGATTTAACCACTGGTGAGATTCTTTTTACCAAAGATGCCGATGCGTTGGTGTCTCCGGCTTCAACCACAAAAATGATGACCGCTTTAGTTGCCGTTTCCGATTACGGTTGGGAAAAGGAAATTATCGTAGGTAAATCATTTATGGAAGGTTCAGTCGCTGGGTTTAAGCCCGGGGAAAAATATACTGTCGAGCAATTAGTTTATACCCTACTGCTTCGGTCGGCTAATGATGCCGCCGAAATCTTAGCGGCTGCTCACCCGAAAGGTCGTGAAGGTTTTGTAGCGGATATGAACATTCAGGCTTCCAAACTGGGTCTATCGTCTACAAATTTCAAAAACCCCTCAGGATTAGACGAAGACCAACATTTTTCGTCCGCCACTGACTTAACCCGTCTGGGTGAGTATCTGGTAAGTATACCCGGATTTTTTAGGATTGTTTCCACTCAGACCGCTTCAATTATTGACCTGGCTTCGGGATCGGGTAAATTAATAGCCAACAGTAATCCTCTGTTAGGTAAAGTTCCCGGAGTTTTGGGTATCAAAACCGGTTTTACCGACAATGCCGGTCAATCTTTAATCAGTTTAGTCGATCGTGGCGATCGCAAAATTATTATTACGGTTTTAGGAAGTACAGATCGGGAAAAAGACTCACAACAACTAATCGAATGGGTCTATCACAATTTTACTTGGCAATAGGAGTTATCACGGGAGCCGTGACCAATTTTGATTCATCCACTGCCTGTACATACGCCAAAAATCCCTTATCTCCCTCAAATACATATACCGGTTGGATATAATCTTGCGGACCGTTGGATTCATAGTAGGCTAAAGAAATATTTCGCACAACGGCTGTTGGCGTCACATTTCGAACGATAAATCCTTGACCGGAAGCTAGTTGTTGATACGCTTTTTCTACCCCCCTTAATGGGTATGTGGAAAATTCGTCTTTACTCACAGTACGTGAATAATAATAACTGGCTGCAATTATATTTAATTCAGGCTTTTTAGTGCTGGATGAAGTCAAATTAATCGGGGAATAGTCCCCCCCGGCCGTCACAAACTTAAAATTATCCAAGTCGGCTCGAAATAGATCTACTCTTACAAAATTTGCCTCAACATAATTGTTAATCGGTAAAAACGCAGATCCGGTAGCCACATAATAAGTTGCCTTTCCAATTCCTTTTGCCACATCTTCTTTTGTTATTCCTAACCTGTCAAAAAACGACCTGGCCTTGGTAATTTCTCTCTCCGGGGCTTCCAGATTTCCTGGTTCAATCTCGTCTTTATCTTTAGTCCAGTCATACTTGTAATCAATCTGGTCAGTAATTAGATTGACCACCATACTAGCCTGAATTTTGGTATGCATAAATCTATATCGGATATCGTCTATCTGTACAGGATCCGGAGACAATCCTACTGCAGTGGCTTTTTGGCGATAGCGGTCAAGAGTCAACAGTCGGGATTTATTCAGATCTACCAAATAAACCTTGGCAATTGTAGGTAGCTTAGGAAATCCTCCGGTAATTGTTTCCAGTTTCACCTCCGGCCTGGCCGGGTATTCAATCTTAGGAAATTCCAAAAGCGGTAGATTACTATATCTCGCGTTTGGCGGATCAACGGGAGGAGGATTATATTTATAATATATCGCAAAGGCAGCAGATCTTATTAACGGATAAAACATCAGTAAAATAATAAATCCAATTCCGAATACCACTCCCTTCCTTGCAACTACACTTACTTCCGTTAAGGTCGCCATACAGCTATTCTACATAATTATTAATATATAATCATCTTATGTACCGTACTAGGTTCGCTCCCAGCCCTACAGGCTTTCTCCATATCGGGGGATTACGCACCGCAGCCTACGCTTATGCTTTAGCCAAACACAACCATGGTCAGTTTTTATTACGCATTGAGGATACTGATCAAAAAAGAGAAATTGAGGGAGCCACCCAAAAAATTTTTAACACTCTCAAAAATTTTGGCCTCAATTGGGACGAAACCCCGGTTATTCAATCCGAGCGTACCCAGTCGGGAGAATATACCAAATTTGTCAAATTACTTTTGGACTCAGATCATGCTTTCTATTGTCAGTGTGAAGGTCGTAATGCCAAAACAGAAGGTTATTCCCAAATTCTCCGCGATCCCTGTCGAGATAAGAATTTATCTTCCGGAGCTGTCAAACTCAAAGTTCCCGACAATAATACAGTTTCATATAAAGATTATGTTTTAGACAAGCAAATTTCCTGGAATACCAATGATGTGCCCGATACGACTTTACTCAAATCCGACGGGTTTCCGACTTATCATTTGGCCGTAGTCATTGATGATCACTTCATGAGGATTACTCACGCTTTGCGTGGCCACGATTGGCTCCCCAGTACCCCGATACACTTATTGATTTATGATTATTTACAATTTCCTCGCATCGAAATTGGCCATTTAACCGATATTCAATCACCCCGAGGAGGCAAGCTTTCCAAACGTCAGGACTCAGTCTCCTGCGAGCAATTTATAGATGCGGGCTATCTTCCTGAGGCTCTGTTAAATTTTGTTATTTTATTGGGTTGGGCTCCTAAAGATAATCGGGAATTATTTACTCTGCCGGAATTTGTCGAAGCTTTTGATCCGTTTGGGTTTCAAAAATCTAACCCTTTGTTTACCTATGACAAACTCAATTGGTTTAACGGCCAATACATCAGGCAAAAGTCTGATTCAGAACTTTTAGAATTACTTAAGCCTTATGCCAAAAACTCTCTCGATCCAAAAATCGTAAACTTAGTTAAAGACCGTCTGGTCAAACTCTCTGATTATGATACTCTCACTTCCTTTTTTAGTACTCCTCCCCAATTAAACCCATCTTTATTTAATGATCCTCACAACAGTCTCAATCACCTGACTTTTGCTTTAAATAATTTGTCCAATATTTCCAATTTAACTGACCAAATAAAGACAGAGGGATTTAAGGTTGGTGACTTCTTCATGTCCTTGCGTATCGCCATTTGCGGCAGTCGCTTTACCCCCCCCATCACCGAAGTCATGGAAATAATTGGTAAACATGAAACAATTAAAAGAATTAATTTAGTAATTGAAAAATTGAAAATTAAAAATTGATTTCAAATTAAAATGTCTATCACCAATCTGCCCGACCCTGAACTATTGCGTGCCAAGCTAAAGCTCCGTCATTTCCAATCCCAAAACCTCCTCACGACCAAATATCCCAAAATAGCAGGACTTATTACCTCTGCCTCCAAAGTTTTAGCCTCTGGCGCAGCTATTACCGGTCTTTCTCTTTCTCCCGCCGGGGGCATAAATTCTCTAATCGCTGCCACTAGCCCTCATGCAATTATCTCCCCTCTGGATCTGGAAAAATCTTTTCGGGATAAATTGCAGGAAACTCTCCCTAAAGAAACAGTTCCCTTGTCTGAAGATCAGGAAAATAATATTTCGGAACTTATTCATACCCGCTACGGTATTCATGCCTACGCCAAACTTGAAGGCAATCGACTAAACGATTGTTATGGTCTCATTGGCGCCGAACAACACTTACCCCGCTATCCGGGTGACAATGTTTACCAACACGAGCAGCTAAAAGAGGCTGGTATTACTCCTGGACGGGGTGCTTGGGGATATTTTTCTTGGAAAAAAGATCAATTAACCCCGGACTTAATTGAAAAAGAAAAATATTATGTTGCAGTTCAAACTCTATATTTAGATGATTGGACAGAACGGTTATCTTACTATCGTGATTGGTTTAAATACCGCAAAGTAGTGGTGATTAACCCTAAATCGGGTCGGGCAATTGTTGCGGTTATAGCTGACGCCGGCCCTTCTTGGTGGACTGGTAAAAAATTTGGCGGTTCTCCGGAAGTTATGGACTATCTCAAATCAGTAGATGGTAAACAAAAAGGTCCCGTGATATTGTTCTTTGTAGATGATCCGACTAACCTTGTGCCCTTGGGACCATTAGAGCAAAATCTCGAAGGTCAAAACATCAAATTATTAACCTAATAAATCATATGTCTAAAACTTTTGCTGACCATCTTTTAGGAAAAGACGAAATTTATGCCCATATTGATTTATATGTTACCCATCCGGATCAAAAAAAAGAGTTAGTAAATTTAGTGGAAGATATTTTTACTCATCACCTCTTGGATACTGTACTTACCCATCTGCCTAAACATCATCATGACGCTTTTGCCGCTCTTCTCAAAGATGGTTTATCAGATCCCAAAATATTAAGATTTTTAAAAGAAAAAATCGAAATTGATATTGAAGCCGAAATCCAAAAAGCCGCCGCCAAACTTAAAAAAGATTTACTTGCAGACATTAAAAAATCTTCACGTTGATATAATACCTAGCACCATGTTCGAAGTAATTTTCGATTTAGAAACCAAAAAATTTTTTGACGACACGGGTACCTCCAACCCCGCAGATCTTGGTGTCTCTGTTCTTTCCCTTTATCATCGGAAAATCACTGACGATTACCATGAGACAAAAGGGGAGTTACTTTCTTTTTGGGAAAAAGACTTTGATGCAATGTGGAAAATCTTTCAGGGAGCAGACCGAATTATTGGCTTCAATTCAATAAATTTCGATGTTCCGGCCCTAAAGCCCTATGCCCCGGCGAATTTTTCTAAGCTTCCGCATTTTGATATTTTAGATGTTATCAAAGAAGTCCAAGGCAGACGCACCTCTTTAAATTCGATAGCCCGCGAAACCTTGGGAAATACCAAAACCGATCATGGTAGTAATGCCATCAAATATTGGTTGGAGGGATCAAAGGAAAGTCTAAACAAACTCCAATCATATTGTGAAGCCGATGTCCTTATCACTCGCGATATTTATGATTTTGGTTTTAAATACAAATATCTCAAATATATTGATCATTGGAATAATATCCGCGAGGTCGCTGTAGATTTCTCTTACCCACCGAAGGGAGCATCTCCCCAACCCAGTCTTTTTTAATCCCCAAATAAATATTTATAACAACCTTTTGGGTAGGGTAACTGTAGCCACAAAACACCCCAAAGCCAAAATACTCATCAGTAAAAACAATGTTTGAAATCCAAATTTCAACACAATTAATCCTCCTATTAATGTCCCCAGTACAGACAATATATTCGAAGACAGCTTCCATAGTGAAAATTCTTTTATCTCTACTCTTTTGATTAAATGATCGGCAAATATTGCTTCAAAAGCAGGTGTTCCCAAAGCTTCACCTAGTCCAATAATTACTAACATTGTTATTAATTGCCAATAATGACTGGTTAAAGCTAATCCGAACCAAGCCAAACTTCGTAGTAAGAAGCCAATTGCCAGTAACCACTCCTTTTTCTTTACGCGATCTCCCCAATTTGCCACTCCCAAAGTTGCAATAGTAGTTGTGGCTAACATCACACTGTAACTTAGACTGACCGCCAAAACTCCATTATTTAAAAAACCCACATATGCTGCATACAATGGTCCAAACAGACTCAAAGCAAAAACAAATATTCCATTGATACCAAACAATGTCTTCAAAGATCTGTTCACTTATTAATAATAACAGGTTCATCTTAATAACTATCAAAGTAACAAACCCGGTATATAATACGCCCATGTGCGGTATCGCAGGGAAAATTAGTTTTACTGATAAGTCTGTACAAATAGAAGATCTTGAAGCTTTAAAAACCAACATCTCCCACCGTGGTACTGATGATGAGGGTATATATCTTTCCCCTGATCAAAAATTAGGCCTTGTACATACCCGTCTGTCTATTATGGATTTGTCGCACAAAGGCCATCAACCCATGTCCTTTTTAGATCGGTATCAAATCACATTCAATGGTGAAATTTATAATTTTAAAGATCTCAAAAATATTCCCGAAGTCAAAAAATTACAATTCAAATCCGATACCGACACTGAAGTCATTATGGCTCTGTACCATCTTTATCAGGAAAAGTGTTTAGATTTACTGCGCGGTATGTTCGCCTTTGCCATTTATGATCGCCAAACTAATTCCCTATTTATTGCCCGTGACCGTATCGGAAAAAAACCTTTAAAATATTATTTTGATTCCCGTGTTTTTATTTTTGCCTCCGAAAATCGGGCCCTGGTTACTCAGCCCGAAGTCACCCGCTCCCCTGACTACTCTTCTCTCAATGATTATTTAATTTATGGCTATATACCCTCTCCTGATACTGGATTTACAAATTTATACAAATTGGAACAAGCTCATTACTTGCTCATTAATTTAAAAACTCACAAACTTATCAATAAAAGATATTGGCATTTGGATTTTCAAGAAACACTGGATCGTTCAGAAAAATATTTAACAAAAGAAATTGTCTCTCGCTTTTCCGAATCAGTTCAATTACGGCTCATCTCCGATGTTCCTGTCGGTGCTCTACTGTCTGGTGGGGTTGATTCCAGTTTGATTGTGGCACAAATGTCCAAATTGGGTCAAAAAAACATCCATACTTTTTCAATTGCTTTCAAAGAAAAATTATATAACGAAAGTCATTATGCCCAATCTGTTTCAGATATTTTTCATACCCAACATCATGAAGTCAAAGTCGATTCTAAATCCCTAACCAATTTATCGGAACTTATTTATCATTGTGGAGAACCGACAGCTGATGCCAGTATTGTCATTACCGATATTATCTGCAAATCAGCTCGAGAATACGTCAAAGTTGTTCTCAATGGCGATTGCGGTGACGAAGCTTTTGGGGGTTACGATCGATATCGCCGTCTCAAACGCGATTTGACACTTTTTCCACATGGTGTTAATTTACCTCTTCCCAAATCAATTCGTTCTGTTCCCAAAATTGCCCGCTTTTTGCAAAACCAATCCTTCCCATTTCCGGAACGTTTTGCCCGGATGTATGGTTTTTTTAACTCCGAAGATCTGGATATAATTATCAGAAAACCTGCCCGTAAAAAATATTTTTTTTCAGAACCTTATCAGACCATTATCTCTAAATTTTCAGAAGCTAAAACCAACAATATTCTTAGGCAGTCATTTTATTTTGACATTATGGTTTATTTCCCGGACGATTTATTGGCTAAAGCTGATTTGATTGGTATGCGCCACAATCTCGAACAACGCTCACCTTTTATTGATCACAAATTATTAGAATTAGCCGCTATTCTACCCGACAATCTAAAAATTAGTGAGTTTGGTGAAGCAAAGTATTTGTTGAAAAAAATTGCCCTTTCTTACGGTATCCCCAAAGAAAATATTTATCGTCCCAAAAAAGGTTTTGGTATTCCCCTGCGTGAGTGGCTTTTGGAAAACGACAAACAATTAGTCAGAGAAAAACTTCTTGATAAAAAGTCGTTGCCTTGGGATATTTTTGACAAGTCTGCAGTCAAAAGTCTGATTTCTGCCTATAATTTAAGCAACGACCTGGCTCCAAAACTTTGGAATTTATTAGTCTATTCCCTCTGGTGGCAAAACTATTTTTATTAGTTTATGATATTTGCTTATGGATTCTATTGTTTCCGTCTCCCATCTCACCAAAAGATTTAAGGATTTTGTAGCCGTCAATGATATTTCTTTCGAGGTCAAAAAAGGTAATGTCTTCGCTTTTTTGGGTCCCAATGGGGCCGGAAAAAGTACAACGATCAAAATGCTGACTACAATATTAACTCCGACCTCGGGTGAAATTACTGTCAATAGCCACAATCCACTCACTCATCAGGATGACGTTCGTAAATCTTTTGGTATTGTCTTCCAAGATCCCAGTTTGGATGACGAACTGACCGCTTACGAAAACATGCAGTTTCACGGGGTTTTGTATGGAGTTAAAGATTTGCCGACACGAATCCGAAAACTCATGGAATTTGTCGAGCTTTACGACCGAAAGGACGATTTGGTCAAGACTTTCTCAGGCGGTATGAAACGTCGTCTGGAAATCGCCCGGGGTCTTCTGCATCATCCCAAAATTCTTTTTTTGGACGAACCCACTTTAGGTTTAGATCCTCAGACCCGCAATCGTGTTTGGGATTATCTACGTGGTGTCAATAAAGACGAAGGAATGACCATCTTTTTTACTACCCACTACATGGAGGAAGCTGAAAAAATCGCTGATAAAATTGCCATTATTGATCATGGCCATATCGTTGCCGTTGGCAGCCTCAAAGAGCTTTTAACCAAAACCCGTAAAAAAACCTTGGAAGACGCCTTTTTATCCTTAACCGGCAAAGTTATTCGGGAGGAAGAAGCCTCCAATATCGACCATCTGCGTTCCATGCGCCGGATACATCACCATTAATATAATATTATGAACACTATCTACATTCTCTGGTTGCGCCAACTCAAACGTTATTTTCGTTCCCGTTCCCGTATCATTGGCTCTTTGGGTCAACCCATATTATTTTTATTGGCCTTTGGTTTTGGTTTTGGTTCCATTTATCAGCGTGCCGGTGAAGGTAATTACCTGGAATTTTTGGCTCCCGGGATCATTCTTATGAGTGTACTTTTTACTGCAGTTTTCAATGGCATTGAAGTTATTTGGGATAAACAATTTGGTTTTCTCAAAGAAACTTTAGTGGCTCCGGTTTCCCGTATCAATATAATGTTAGGTCGCACATTAGGTGGAGCGACAGTCGCTACTATTCAGGGACTAATCGTTTTTTTCTTAACTCTGATTTTTGGTTTTCAACCCTTCAATATACCCATGACATTAATCGGCTTTATCCTGATTTTTTTAGCCGCTCTGTTATTTACCTCTCTCGGCACCTTAATTGCTTCGCTTATGGATGACATGCAGGGCTTTCAGCTTGTCGTTAACTTTTTAATTATGCCGACTTTCTTTTTATCCGGAGCCCTTTTTCCTCTTCGGGATTTGCCTCCGGTCATGCAAAATATAGTTCGTCTCAACCCCTTAACCTATGGCGTTGACGGAGTTAGAATGGCCCTCATTAATACTGGTTCTTTTCCTCTGATTATGGATTTTGCTGTTCTTGGTATTATTACTTTAATTATCCTCGCCATCGGCTCCTACACCTTCAACCATCTCCAAGCCTAAAACTACTTCGCCACCGCAATCACAATTGTTCCGATTGTCATCAGTAGCGCTCCAATAAACACTTGCCAGGAAATTTTTTCACCTAAGAATAATCCCGCAAAAATTATTGTCAGGACCAGGCTGAGTTTATCTACTGGTGCCACTCGTGACGCTTGCCCCAGTTGCAGTGCTCGAAAATAAAACAACCAGGACAAACCTGTAGCCAGAGCCGACAAAAATAAAAATATCCAGGTTTTTTGCGATATTTCTCCCCAATTTACCTCAATTTTTTGCATCCATACCACTATCCAGGCAAATATTAATACAAACGAGGTTCTAATTGCCGTTGCCAAGTTGCTGTTTATTTTTTCTATCCCGATTTTAGCCAGTATGGCTGTCGCTGCCGCAAACACCGCCGAAAGAATCGCATAAGTAAGCCACATATCAAGGAGCCAAACTGGAAGAAGGGGTTGCACGCAATAACGCACCGTAAATTCCGCCTGGTTCCAGTTTCATAAACTCACTCAGGAACTCTTCCGGGGACAGATACTTATCAGGTTTATTTATCACCACATCCTTACCAAAATCACTCATCTTAATGACTATTGCCACATCAGCCTTTTGTTTTTCTGATGTTATAGCCAGTACTGGAGTAAAAGCAGAGGACATTCCGGCCGTATTCTTATCCATCTCCACCGACCCCGTGATATCCATTTCCAGGACCAGCATTTCTTTCTTATCGATCCACATTTCAAGATTAAAACTTTTCAAAATATCAGACGGATTAACACTCATCTCTTTATCATTTCCCCAAATTTCTCTGGCAATTTTATTAATTTGTTCCGGTGTGGCATTAAAAGCAATCTTGTATGTTGCCACACCATTTCTTTTTTCATCTGTAATTTTCAAAGTCGGCAATATTTCCTCGGTCATGATTTTATCCATAATATCCTGTGTTACCTGTGATACCTCCTGTTGGTTGTTTTGTTTATTCACAGCTTCGTCCAGCTTTTGTCGGGCGCTGGTATCCGGTTTAGACATATCCATCCCGATCCAGTTATCCCAAAGAGGCTTTATTTTTATTGGATCCATTCCCACTAATGCGTATAAAGCTACCGGTATTTTATTTACTTTTACATACATCATTTTGTCCGGCTTGACGACAGAGACATCCACTTCCTTGCCAAAAATCAAATTCATAGAAAACTTCGGATCCAAGGTATCAGTTACATCCGAATAGCCTTTGATCTGCATATCCAATGCCTTGGATCCCAGAAGTGCCTCTATTTCTGAGGCTTGTAGCTGTCCGGACATGGAAATCTCAAAACTGGATTTGGACACTTTTTTATGCGCTTCTGTTACCATTTCCAGTATTAATTTCGGATTTTTCGGTACTCCCGGTACAGACATAGCTATTTTTTCTACTGCTGTTTGTAGATTTTGATTAGGAAGCGTCAATTTTTGCGTCCCCACCATATAAATTGCTCCGTATCCGCCACTCCCCAAAAGTCCGAAAATTAGAAATATTATCAATATCCACAATCCCCATCCCTGTTTTTTCTTGGTTTTTACCTCATTCACCGTTTTCACTGGAGTATCCGGTTCAGTTATTGTTGTCGGGGTTACGTACCAAGTATTAGCTTCAGCAATCGTCTCGGCTGGATAATTTGACCCCTCCAGTACATGTTCCACCTGTTCCCAAGTTAGTTTCTTATTTTTGCACTCCGCCAAATATTGTTTCAATCTCTCATCCATGACAAATTCAGTATAGTACAATAAACTGTACACTGTCTACTGGACGGTGTAGACTACTTTCAATGTTTACTCTTCCCGCTCTCCCGTACGCATATAACTCTCTTGAGCCTTTTATTGACGAGGCTACTATGAAGCTCCACCATGGCAAACATCACCAAACATATGTAGATAATCTAAACAAAGCGACTGCTGCTTTTCCTGGTTTACAAAATTTCACTATCGAACAATTATTGTCTGATTTAGATGTCTTGGACCCCTCTATTCGCCAAGCCGTCATTAACCATGGCGGGGGCCACGCCAACCATTCTTTATATTGGCAAATAATGGCTCCCCCTGCAGACCAAAAACCCGAAGGTAAATTACTGGCAGCTCTCAATTCTACTTTTGGAGATTTTACCAAATTTCAGGAGCAGTTCACAGCCAAAGCTATGGCTCTTTTTGGTTCTGGATGGGTATTTTTGACCAAAACTCCACAGGGTAAATTAAACCTCAAAAGACACTCTTTCCAAAATAGCCCCTTAAGTACCGGAAATACCCCTCTTCTGACTATTGATGTCTGGGAGCACGCTTATTACCTCAAATATCAAAACCGTCGCGCCGAATATATCACTGCCTGGTGGCATGTCGTCAATTGGAATAAAGTTTCTGAATTGTTTGAAAGATCTTAAGAATTTATGAGTCTCCGTACTCACCTTGTCGTTTGTCTCAGTGTTATTATTCTTACCATTTTTGCCCGTGAATTCATCACCGAATTACCATGTCCGGATGACCTGGCTCGTTATTGTTTTTTGGGACAAAAACTAACCGATGTTTTTTTAGTAATTTATAGCTCCGGTTTAATAGTTACTTTGACTGTATATTTCTTCATTGGTTTTAGTCGTGCCTGGAGTTATCTCAAAACTTATATATTCGCTATTATCACCTATATCATTACCATACCTATATATTTTTTCCTGTTTACATTTTTAATTCCTATCATGTTCAAAATGTCAGTGACTGTGCGCTAGCCTTCTTTTTCCCAATTCTACTACGCCCAAGTATGTTCCAACCATCAGCACCAATATTCCAAAAAATGCTATTGGCAACTTAGTCATTCCAAATACTCCCGCGATTTTTGAATATGGTAATAACGCTGCAATAGCTACTGCTACCAATGAAGACACTGCTACCTGCCACGACGGTCTGCTTTTCCAGAAAGGAACTATTTTGGTTCGAATTACAAAAATTACTAATATTTGGGTTGCCAGGGATTCCACAAACCAGCCGGTTTGAAATAAGCTTCCCCGGGCTTGGAAAAAATAATACATCACTCCAAAAGTTATAAAATCATAAATCGAACTTATCGGTCCAAAAAACAACATATCACGTTTGATCTTAGCAATATCCCATTTTTTCGGAGTTAAAATTTCACTGTCATCCACCTTATCAGTCGGTATGGTCATCTGCGATACGTCATACAGAGCGTTGGCTAAAAGTATTTGTGTTGGAGTCATAGGTAAAAACGGTAATAGCAGTGACGCCGCAGCCATTGAAAACATATTCCCAAAATTAGAACTGGTTCCCATTAAGATATATTTCAAAGTATTAGCAAAAGTTCTCCGTCCTTCCGCTATTCCTTCAGCAATTACCATCAGGCTTTTTTTCAAAAGTACGATAGAGGCTGTGTCTTTGGCCACATCGACCGCGGTATCTACTGATATTCCGGCATCCGCTTCATGCAGTGCCGGGGCGTCGTTAATCCCATCTCCTATATATCCCACCGTATGTCCACCGGATTTTAGCGCCCTAATTATCCGCGATTTAGCGTCCGGAGTCATTCTCGCAAACACATCAATACTCCAAACAACATTTATTAAATCGGTTTCCGTCATTTTCAACAGTTCCGGACCAGTCAGTACTTTTTCACAAGGTACATCTATATCCCTGCAAATTTTCTGGGTTACTACCTCATTATCGCCGGTAATAATTTTTAGTTTTACTCCCATTTGTTCAAATTTATCCAAGGCCGCCCTCGCCCCATGTTTGGGTGGATCAGAAAAAAGTATCCATCCTACAAACTTTAATTTTTTTGCGTCACCATAAGTATATTTTTCATCTGTAGATACTTTCTTGGCAGCTATTCCAATCACCCGATAACCTTGGGCATACCAATCGGCCACTTTTTTAGAGGCCCCGATTTTTTCTGCTTGTTTTTTACCAATCGCCTCCATAATTTTATCCGGAGCTCCCTTGAATATAAAAGTTCTTACTCCTTCATCTTCAACTACTGAAAACATTCCCCGGTGTTCATAATCAAACGGTTGATCCAGTATTTTGATTACATTCTCGGGCAAAGTAAATTTTTGGTGCCTGGCGTGTTCCCAGATAGCCGCATCAATGGCGTCCCCAATAATTCGGTGGTGCACCACCGCAGAATTACAAAGTAGTCCCATCGTTAAGACTGTTTGGTCTTCTGTTCCTACAGCGTTTTGGTGGGAAATTAACTGTAATTTACCTTCCGTCAAGGTACCGGTTTTATCAGAGCATAGTACCTCCATATTTCCCAAGTCTTCAATCGCTACCAATTGTTTGACTACCACATCTTTTTTCGAAAGTCTTTTAGCTCCATGAGCCAGTGAGATGGTGACCACGATCGGCAGCAATTCAGGAGTCAGACCTATGGCTACTGTTAGTGCAAACAAAACTGCCTCAAGTAGGGGTCTGCCTAACATCACGTTTAACCCCAAAATTACCAAAGCCATAATCGAAATTACCTTAACCAGTAATGACCCGAAGTCATTTAATCCCTTTTGAAACTGAGTCATTGGTTTGGCTGTGGCTACACTTGTCGATATCTGCCCAAATCTGGTTTTTCGGCCGATGGCGGTGACTATTCCGGAACCGGATCCCGAAGTTACAATACACCCCATAAATGCCAAATTGTTCTCCGAAGTTTTATGTATTGGGGCTGGTTCACCGGATAGTACTGACTCATTAATTTGTAAGTTCGAAATATTAACCAGCTTCATGTCTGCGGGAACAACCGCTCCTGGGTAAAGAAGTATTTCGTCACCTACCCGAATATCTTTGACCGGAATACTCATTTTGACCCCGTTCTTGATCACTGTAGCCAAAAAAGAGATTTTGTTAAGCAGATCCTTAACAGTTTTTTCCGCTCCGAATTCATTAGCAAATCCCAATCCTATAGACAGAGAAATCATGAACAAAATTACCAAAGCATCAAGCTTTTCTCCAAATACAAACGCCACTACCGTTGCGGTTACCAATATTAATAGTAGGGGATTTTTAAATTGCCGCAAAAGAATTTTTACCCACGTTTCCTCCGGCATCAAAATCTCATTGGTTTCGTCACTTTTTTTCCCCACCCTTTTAATTTAAGGCTTTTGAGCGATCTTAGCAAATAATCATTTTCCAACTTTCATGCTATAGAGTCGTAAAATAGAGACAAATGGGAAACAAGAGAACAAAATATATTATTGCTATATCCATTATTCTCTTATTAGAACTCTGGACCCGCCCTCGATTTATTAATCCCTCATCAATCAAAATTTATGATCGTAACCAAATTTTGCTTTATGAAACCTCCCCTCAAAAAGGCCGTCATCAAGAGGTAAAAATTGGCACTCTCCCTAAACATCTCCTGGATGCCTTAGTAGCTTCAGAAGACGCTACTTTTTGGACAAATCCTGGTTTTGACCCCAAAGCTATGGTTAGAGCCCTTTGGCAAAATATTACTTCCGGTCAGGTAGTATCGGGGGCAAGTACGATCACTCAGCAACTGGTTCGTCAATCCTACGTCAATTCAAAATTTATTACATTTCGCAAAATCCGTGAAATTATAGGAGCCGGCAGACTTACTCTTTTTTATTCCAAAAAAAATATTTTAGAAATCTATCTCAATCAAATTTATTTTGGTGCCCAAAGTTATGGTATTGAAGCAGCCAGTCAGACCTATTTTGGTAAAAGCAGTCAAAATTTGTCTCTGGCTGAAAGTGCCTTATTAGTCGGTTTAATTTCTTCTCCCGAATATCGTTCTCCTTATACTAATCAGTCTGAAGCTGTCAAATATCAACATATGGTATTAGATCGACTGGTATCCCAAAAATATATTTCATTTGAGCAAGCCAAAAGCGCTCAAGATGAAAAATTGTCTTTTACTCTTCCGGATACGGTTATCAAAGCTCCCCACTTTGTTCACTCAGTTTTAGAGCAACTTCCCAAATTAAATATTATTACCTCTCAAAATTTATCCATTGTCACAACACTGGACTATCCAATTTATGAACTTAGTCGCGATATTTCCAAAAGTTGGGTAGAGAAGCTTTCGGAAAAACACAATTTAACCAATAGTGCCATGGTCCTGTTAGACAATCGTACTGGAGAAATTTTATCTCTTCTTGGTGGTATCGATTATTTTGATGCCTCTCGATCCGGAGAGGTCAATATGGCCGAAAGCCCAAGGCAACCAGGTTCAGCCTTAAAACCTATTACCTATGCGACTGGCTTTGCGCAGCATTTTCTCACTCCCGGGACGGTTATCTATGATGTCCCCAAGGTCTACCTTACTCAAAAAAACGAAGGTTTCAAACCCCAAAATTATGATGGTCGTTATCACGGTATGGTATTGGCGCGGACGGCTTTAGCTTCCTCTCTCAATCTCCCTGCCGTCGAAGTCCTTTCCCAAATAGGACTACCCGCTTTTTTCCGGACCAGCAGTGACTTGGGTATTACCTCTTTTACCGATCTCAAACGTCTGGATTTAGCCATCACTTTGGGTGGGGGAGAAGTCAGTCTTTTAGAATTGACCAATGCCTATGCCTCATTTGCCCGTGGGGGTAAATTTTTACCCACTCATTCAATTTCAGTTATTACCAACAATTCCGGAAAAATTTTATATTCTCACCAAAATCCGGAAAGTAAATCGGTTTTTGGTGATCAAAGTGAAAAGGTAAGTTTTCTTATTTCCGATATAATATCTGATCCCAAAGCTCGGATGATGACTTTTGGTGAAAAAAATCCTTTGGTTTTGGATCATCCGACCGCAGTCAAGACAGGTACCACTTCTGATTGGCATGACAACTGGACAGTCGGTTATACCCCTTCCTATACCGTAGGTGTTTGGGTGGGAAACAATGACAATCATCCTATGCGTCAAATAACCGGCGTGGTCGGAGCTGCTCCTATTTGGAATCAATTTTTTTCCGAGTTTCTCAAAAACAAACCTATTGAAACTTTCACTCGCCCGGATGGGATTACTGATGTCGAAATTTGCACATTTGACGGTTTGCTTCCGGGAAATGTCTGTCCGGACCGTTATGTAGAAAAATTTATTTCTGGCACCGAACCCAAAGAAATATCCGCCTACCCGGTCTATCCTCCCGAGGTTTATAGTTGGGCGATCAATGAAGGTTTGCTTACCCCATCAGATGATACCCAAAAATCCAAACCTCTCGCCCAAATTACTTTTCCGGTGACAGGTGCCGTATTTCAAACTGCTCCTGAGATAGTCTCCAAAGAAGCCATTGTATTTCAAATCAATATCTCTTCAGAAGTTAATTTCGTTTCTTGGTATCTGGACGGCAAATTACTGGGGGAGTCAAAAAAAACCCCTTTTAGCTATAGTTGGAAACCCACTGTCGGCAAACATATCCTCAAAGCCATCACCCACTCCGCCTCCGGCCAATCCGCTTCCGCCTCCGACGTCCCCTTTTCAGTAATAAATATATATACGGTCAATTGAACTGAATTACATCAGGTAACCAGGGAACTAGTAACTTTTATCCATCTCTGGTAGTACAATTATTATTGGTGTCTAAGCTTTCAGCCATTATTCAGTCTCTCAAAACCCGACTTACTCATATACTCCAAAAATCCCAAGCGATTTTGATTCCACTTCTTCACAATTCTGTTTCTTTTTGTAAAAAACACAAAACAATTTTACTTCGTTTAGCCCTTATTCTATTT